>Ga0316198_10000953_pt1 | contig 16242 bp, 14 predicted proteins | sample OudBieAanoxic_MG_FD_204935 | JGI IMG/M metagenome (GOLD analysis project Ga0316198, IMG submission 204935) | Coastal sediment microbial communities from Oude Bieten Haven, Netherlands - site A anoxic | ecosystem: Environmental > Aquatic > Marine > Coastal > Sediment | place: Netherlands...
CAATAATACCGATAAAGTTCACAACACGAATAAACAGTGCACAAGCAAGCACTAGTAATACTTGTGATGCACTCGCATTAGCGGACGCAGAGAGTGAAGGAAATAGCGATAATACCGGCTCTCTAAAGTAAATGATCAGCGGTATAAATATAAATGCTAAAACCGGTACAAATAAAATAAATGTCCAAGCCTGTTGCCAAGCTCTATCGAATGCTTTTGCCCCTAGCTCATGGCCAATCATAGTGCCACTGGCAATTGCAACGCCGATAAATAAGGCGAATATCGTTTGTTCTATGGTAGATACCATGCTCATTACAGCCAGTTCTTGTACGCCAATCATGGCAAAGATCAGTGTGTAAACAAAAACACCTAAGGCCCATCCGCTATCATGCAATATCATTGGAATTGCAAGTTTCAAATAACGTTTGATGTCTAACAGCGATAAAGCTCTCTTTACCTCTACTAGACTGGCTAAGATGAAAGGCCTTTTTTTAGCAATAAATAATATCAACAATAGCATTTGAATGGCGCGAGCTAAAAAAGTTCCCCAAGCACTACCTTCTACTCCCATTGCAGGAAAACCAGCATGCCCAAATATTAAGATATAGTTAAAAAAAGCGTTCAGTGGTAGTACTAAAAAGCTAATATTCATGGCCGTTTTAGTATCGCCAGCGGAGCGCAGTGCGGTTTCTAATGGTAAGACGACAGCGATAAACAAAAAGCTGTAAGCTGTAATTTTTAAATATTGGTTAGCAAACACAAGTAATATTGGGTCATCGCTGGCTAAACCTGTGACAGTGCTTGGTGAGAGTACATAAAATGCAACAAAGGGTAAGGTGACCACAAAACTAATTAATAAGGAGGTGATTAAACTGCGGCGTAAGCCTGAAAGCTCTTTTGCACCAAAATATTGAGCGGCAAGCACACCGCCTGCATGGCTGACACCGACCATCATTAACAAGTTAAAGAAAAATACTTTATTACCTAAACCGACGGCTGCAATTTCAGTTTCGCCAAGTTGACTCACCATCAGAATATCTACTAATCCAAGAAATGAATAAAGTAGTGATTGTAGGGTGATAGGTAACGCTAAGGTCCAGAGCTTTTTTTGAAAGCCTTTATCGCGAAACGTAAGAATTTTATTTTTCATAACACACCTTAATCAACCTCTGAGCGAGCAGTTTAGGAAATAGTTTTAGTTATTGTGCTGATGGTTAAACGGTTTGTCTTTTGTTTAAAATAAAAGCTGATAATAAAGCAAAAAAACAAAAAATAAATAAAGGAGTTTGGCCCATTTTTTGGTAGGGGGTTTGTCCATTGGCTGGTTGGATTGAACGTCTTAGTACTGCGGCTGTATTTGATGGTAATCGCCCTAACTCATTGCCCTTACTATCATAGATAGCTGTGATCCCGTTATTGGTACTGCGTAATAACGGACGCCCTAACTCAATAGCACGCATTCTGGCTATCTCCAAATGTTGTGCAGGGCCAATTGAGTGTCCAAACCAGGCATCATTGCTCAAGGTAATAATCATGCCCGTTTCTGTGCCAACATTTTTTCGCAATAGTTCGGGAAAAGCAATTTCATAACACAGGGAAGGAGCTAAAGTTGTTTGATCAAAGCTTAAGTTCTTTTGCACTTCCGGGCCTCGGTTAAAACTCGACATTGGCAAATTAAAATAGGGTGCTAACGGGCGTAAAAGATTTTCAAAGGGGACAAATTCACCAATTGGTAATAGGTGATGTTTATTATATCTATTTGGACTTATTGGAGAATAGCCTTGCCCTTGAGGAAGCTTGCCAAGCATGATAATGCTATTAAAATACTCATTGTCTCTAATATTATAATTAATAATACCGGTTAATAACGTTTTGCCCTGAAGCGCCAACTCCTTTGATAAAGGCTGTAAAAAACGCTGCATATCTATTTCCAAGCCAGCAATAGCAGATTCAGGCCAAATGATTAATTCATTATTATTAGTCTGTTTTTGATTGTTATTTAGAGGAGCAGTATTAAGGTCGTTTTTATTTGCTGCAGGAGTAATGAGCTTAGAGTTTGCTTTGGACAAGTCTAAATATTTGAACAAAGAAGGGTATAATTGATCTGCTTTCCATTTTTCATTCTGATCGATGTTACCTTGCACTAATGCAACCTTGATCGCTGGTTGCAATTCGGTAAAGGTCAGTTGTTTTAACGCATATCCACTCGACACAATAAAAATAATTAACAAGCAAGATAAGCGCTGACATTGTTTGATTAATATTAATGTGAGCGCACAACAAATAAGCATTACTGCTAAGGTGATACCTTGCACACCGAATATAGGAGCAAACCCTGCCAATGGTGTATCTGCATGACTGTAACCGAGGTAGGCCCAAGGCATACCAGTTAATACCCAACCGCGTAACCAATCAGCGAGTAACCATAAACTAGGTAAAACGAGTAGTAACCTAATGGCGGCAGCATTTTCTGGTAATTTAATTTTATAACTTAACCACAGCGCTATGGTAGGAAACAAGGCGAGATAAGCACACAACAAGACAATTAAAAGGCCACTAACCACACTCGGCATTCCGCCAAAAAGATCCATGCTGACATAGATCCAATGCATAGTGGCAATGAACATTGATAGGTTAAAACTAAAGCAGACTAAAAATAGTTTTTTGTTTGCCAATTGCGTCTGTTGTAGCAATAAAAACAAGCCAACAAACGATGGGTATAAAACCCACCATTGTTGGAAAGGTGCAAAAGCAAATACTTGTATCGCGCCTAACAATACTGCAATTATTAATTGCGCGGCCAGAGAAGAGGTGATCTTACCCTGTAATTTGCTTAAGCTTTTTTTCAATCTTTTTTGAGCTCTTTTTTAAGTTCTTTTGGAACACGCACTTGTAACTGTACTAAGCGACGATTATCTGCATTAGTGACTTTGAACTTGTGCTCGGCAATGGTTATTTTTTCACCGCGGCTAGGTAAGTGACCTAGCTCATGTAAAATTAAACCGCCAATCGTATCTTGGATTTCAATATTATAATCAGTTTCAAAAAAGGCATTAAAATCAGCCAGTGTAGTGAGTGCACTTACTGTATAAGTGCGTTTACCTATTTGACGAATTTCATCTTCTTCTTCGTAATCAAATTCATCTTCAATCTCACCTACAATTACTTCTAAAATATCTTCAATAGTAACTAAGCCAGATACACCGCCGTATTCATCGACGACGATAGCCATATGGTAACGCTGGCTACGGAATTCTTTTAACAGGGTGTCTAAGCGTTTACTCTCAGGTACGACTACCGCTTCTCTGAGAATATCTTCGATCTTAAAATCATCTGGATCTGAGCTGAAGCCATATTGAATCAGGTCTTTTGCTAGTAGCAAACCGACGACATGGTCTTTATCTTCTGTGATCACAGGAAAGCGGGAATGCGCAGAGCTGATGATTTCTGGCAATAACTCTTCAACCGGCTGATGCAAGCCTAGGGTTACCATTTGAGAACGTGGGATCATGATGTCTCGAACGCGCATCTTAGATACGTCGATCACACCTTTTATCATTTCTTTGGTTTTTTGATCGATAACTTGACGCTGTTTCGCGCTATCAATTACATCTAATAACTCGTCTTGACTCTTTGGCTCACCTTGGAAAAGGTTGCCGATTTTATCGAGCAGGCCTTCTTTAGGCTGCTCGTTGCTAGAATGATAATCTTCCGACATTAATTTTATTTACTCTTTTTCGCTTAAATAAGGGTCACTAAAACCTAACTTAATCATTAGTTTAGTTTCAATGCTTTCCATCTCTTCTGCTTCATCATCATCAATATGGTCGTAACCTAATAAATGCAGCGTGCCATGTACTAACATATGTGCCCAATGTGAGGTCAACATTTTCTGTTGTTCCATTGCTTCTTTTTCAACCACCTGCTTACAGATTACTAGATCCCCTAATAAGGGTAAAGTGATCCCAGGCGGGTTTTGAAAAGGAAAAGATAAAACATTAGTAGGTTTATCTTTATCTCTATATTGGTGATTCAACTGCTGACTTTCTTCAGCATCTACAATACGCACCGTCAATTCTGCATCATCGCGCATTTCATCGCTAGCTGCAAGGAGGGTTGCACTTATCCATTTCTCTAATTGAGCTAAGTCTGGTAATGCTTGTTGTTCTTCAGTCGCCAGCTGCAAATCCACATAAAGTTCCATTACGCGTTACTCGCTTCACTTTCTGCAATTTCTTTTTTTCTATCAAAGGCATCGTAAGCTTTCACAATACGCGCAACAACCGGATGGCGCACTACGTCATCGGCTAAGAAAAAGTTAAAACTGATACCCTCATCGACTTCGCCTAATACTTCAATGGCATGGCGTAAACCAGACTTTTGATGGCGTGGTAAATCGATTTGTGTGATATCACCGGTGATAACAGCTGTAGAGTTAAAACCGATACGGGTCAGAAACATTTTCATTTGTTCTGTTGTTGTATTTTGGCTTTCATCCAAAATAACGAAAGCATCATTTAGAGTACGTCCGCGCATATAAGCCAGCGGTGCAATTTCAATGATATTTTTTTCAATCAGCTTTTCAACCTTTTCGAAACCTAACATTTCAAACAATGCATCGTATAAAGGTCGTAAATAAGGATCTACTTTTTGTGATAAATCACCCGGTAGGAAACCTAGCTTCTCACCTGCTTCAACCGCTGGACGTGTTAATAGAATACGACGTACTTCTTGGCGCTCTAGAGCTTCAACTGCACAAGCCACGGCTAAGTAAGTTTTACCCGTACCGGCAGGGCCAACACCAAAAGTAATATCATTACGTAAAATATTGCTGACGTATTTAGTTTGGTTTTCACCGCGCGGTTTAATGACACCGCGTTTAGTTTTAATGGTTAAACTTTTAAAACCAGGATCTTCAGAGGCTGGTTTTACTTCTAACAAACGATGTTCACTGAATAAGTTTTGCAAAGCTAAATGCACATCTTCATCGGTTAAGCGTGGTGGTTTGCCTTTAATCGGCTGTGTTTCAATGTACAAGTCATTTAATAAATCACTACAAGCTTGGGCATAACGGTGTTCGCCTACCACTTGAAATTGTGCATCTTTATAAATGATTTCAACACCTAAACGGCGCTCAATTTGTTTAATATTATCGTCAAATGAACCGCATAAAACCGCTAAACGATCTTTGTCTGCTGGGACTAATTCAAGATGTACTGTCGTTAATTTTGTGGTCAAATTGTAACGCCTTCTTTTGCTGAGCTAAAAATTATAAAAATAAAAATTAAGCTGGGATAAAAGTTTCAACACCAAGCTTATTTGCTTTTTTATTCACAATATCACTTGGTCGAATTGATTCACGTAGATTCATTTCTGATTCTCCACGGATAAACTTACCACGAATTGAGTTGGTATGTACTTCTGTAATTTCAACATCAACAAAACCACCGATTGAACGATGATCACCTTCGAAATTCACGATGCGGTTGTTTTCAGTACGGCCACATAATTCCATGATGTTTTTACGAGAAGGGCCTTCAACTAAAATTCGTTGTACTGAGCCGACCATACGACGACCAATCAATTGCGAATGTTGATGAATACGATCTTGTAAGATAGCTAAGCGTTTTTTCTTTGTTTCTAAGGTCACATCATCAGGCATATCTGCTGCTGGTGTGCCTGGACGTTGGCTATAAATAAAGCTGTAGCTAGTATCAAAACCAATAAAGTTGATAAGATCCATTGTTTGCTGAAAATCTTCATCCGTTTCATTTGGAAAACCAACGATAAAATCTGAGCTGATGGTCAGGTTAGGGCGAACTTCTTTTAATGCGGCAATTTTTTCTTTGTATTGCGCTATCGTGTGGCCACGTTTCATTAAGTTCAAAATACGATCCGCCCCTGCTTGAACAGGCAAATGCAAGAAATCAACTAATTCAGGTGTATCACGGTAAACGTCAATGATTTCATCAGTAAAATCAATTGGGTTACTGGTGGTATAACGTAAACGATCAATACCATCAATTGAGGCTACGTAACGTAATAATTCAGAAAAGCTACATTCTTCACCATCGTGCATTGCACCAATGTATGAATTTACGTTTTGACCCAATAAATTAATCTCACGCACACCTTGTTCTGCAAGCTGCGCAACTTCTAATAAAATATCATCTAATGGACGGCTAACTTCTTCACCACGTGTATAAGGTACAACACAGAAAGTGCAATATTTAGAACAACCTTCCATGATCGAAACAAATGCCGTTGCACCTTCAGCTTTAGGTTCAGGCATTGAGTCAAACTTTTCAATTTCAGGAAAACTGACATCAACCACGTTACCTTTGTTTTCTTTTACATCTTGAATCATTTTTGGCAAACGGTGTAACGTTTGTGGGCCAAAAACAATATCTACATAAGGCGCTCGACGGCGGATCGCTTTACCTTCCTGTGAAGCAACACAACCACCAACACCAATAATGATGTTAGGATTTTTTTCTTTTAGTTTTCTCCAACGACCGAGTTGGTGGAATACTTTTTCCTGCGCTTTCTCTCGAATAGAACAGGTATTGAGTAGGATCACGTCAGCATCTTCTGCTTCATCAACAGAAACATATCCATTGCTTGCACTTAAAAGGTCCGCCATCTTAGATGAATCATATTCATTCATCTGACAACCCCAGGTTTTAACGTGTAATTTCATGCTCATATTCACTGCCTACTATGCTGACTAATTAGTGTGTTTCTTAAAACGAGGTCGCATTTTACGCATATCAAAGCAATCATGCTACTTTTTGTTTGCATGCTTTTCATTCGCTTTTATTTTTATCTTGGTAACCTCTTGTATCTTGATTTTAAGCAATTAAAAAATCAGGTTAATTTTCCCAAGTCGCTCTCTTTTACGTACAATGGTTATTTAATAGCAATGCAAAAATTCAAGGTCAATTCAAAAATTGAGGGTGTAATGGCAAATAGAGAAATAATTATTGTTGGTGGTGGAATGGTCGGTGCATTATCTGCATTATTACTTGCTCAGCATGGCGATACATTACACTTAATTGAAAAATCTCCAGTACAAATGCCGGCGCAAGATGCTCCCTTTGACCTGCGTGTTTCAGCATTTAGCACGCAAAGTAAGCACTTACTTGAACAGGCGGGAGTCTGGGATGATATTCCATTAGAGCGCTTATGCGCTTATCAAGGTTTGCAGACTTGGGAGAAGGGCAGTAACAAGTTAGTTTTTTCAAGTAATGATATAGGCGCAGAACAATTAGGTTATATTGCAGAGAATCGTTGCATCCAAGCAGTATTGTGGCAACGCCTTAAACAGTTAGCAAACGTTCACTTCTATGAAAATACTCAAGTCGTCGATATTACTCAAGGTATTGAGCAAGATAATGGCAAAAAACATCAACGCGTGACAGTGACTCTTGCGGATCAGCAGATCATCAAAGCTGAATTGTTACTTGCCTGTGATGGTGGTAACTCAGCAGTACGTAAACACTTACAAATGCCTGTTACCAGTTGGGATTATCGTCAACATTGCTTATTAATTAATATCACCACGGACTGCCCACAGCAAAGTGTTACCTGGCAAGAGTTTAGAGAAACAGGGCCCTGTGCTTTTTTACCACTAGCGGGTAATAATGCGAGTTTAGTGTGGTACCACAGTCCTCAGAAAATAAAGCAACTGCAAAGCTTAACTAACCAACAACTCAAACAAGCAATCCTAACTGAATTCCCTAAACTTGATTTTAGTTTTGAAGTGCATGATAAAGGTGGATTTCCACTGGTTCGACGCCATGCTAAACATTATTATCAAGGTAGTGTCGTTTTGGTTGGTGATGCCGCACATAGCATTAACCCATTGGCTGGTCAGGGAGTTAATTTAGGCTTTAAGGATGTGCAATGCCTTATTGAATTACTCACTCAATGCAGTGATTTGTCGATACCTGAACTACTAAAACGTTATCAATGTCAGCGACGACCTGCGAATCTATTAATGCAAACAGGTATGGATGTGTTTTATAAAGTTAGTAAATCAGATGATCCATTGATCCGTATCATAAGAAAAAGCTTTTTAGGTGTAGCCCAACAATCGGGGCAGCTTAAAAATAGAGTTATGCGCTATGCGATGGGCATTAATTAACTTGCATAAAAAAAGCCGCTCATTGACTTTATAAAAGTTCAAGTACGGCTTTTTTGTTATTATTTTTTATTAACAGTTAGTCGCGTGTTTTGTCGCTAACTGTTTTTCCAGAAACGAATCACTATTCCTAGAAAGAAGTACGGCGGTAGCTACGGTATTTAGGTAACCAGAAGTTGTCTTGCAAGCGACGTTGCATATTCTCTTCTGTTACTGGCAATGCTAAATCATCTGCTATCGCTTGTTTTGCAACGGCGTAAGCTATTTTTTCACTTATCTCCCTGATCACTGCCAGTGGCGGTAATAGTGCACCCGGTGCTTTATCATAATCCATTGATGCATCAGCTAAGGCTTGGCTAGCCGCCATTAACATATTGTCACTGATCCCTCTTGCTCGTGAGGCTAATACACCTAAACCAATGCCTGGGAAAATATAGCTGTTATTACATTGCGATACTTCAAAAGATTGCTCTTTAAATAAAGTATTAGGGAATGGGCTACCCGTTGCAATGATGGCTTTGCCATTACTCCAATTAGTAATATCTTGCGGTGTGCCTTCAACCCGAGAAGTTGGATTTGAAAGCGGTAGTACAATCGGATTTTCAGTATTCGCACATAAGCTTTCAATAATACTTTGGGTAAATAAACCTGTTTGACCACTAACACCAAATAACACGGTTATCTTAGCTTGTTTAACCACTTGCTCTAACCCTAATGGTTGTGTGTGATCCCAGTTTTCGATATCAGCGGCCTTTTGCACTAAAGACGTTTGGAAACTTTGTAAGTCAGTCATGTTATCCGTTAATAAACCATAACGGTCAACCATAAAGACACGCTTGCGAGCTTGCTCTTCAGTCAAACCTTCACGTTGCATTTGTCTAATAATATGCTCTGCTATACCACAACCTGCAGAGCCAGCGCCTAAAAAGGCAATATTTTGTTGGCTAAGCTTTTGCCCTTTATTTAAACAAGCCGCTATCAGCGTACCTACGGATACGGCAGCAGTACCTTGAATATCATCATTGAAACAACATAGTTGATCGCGGTATTTGTTTAATAATGGTGTCGCATTGGTTTGTGCAAAATCTTCAAATTGTAATAACACTTCTGGCCAACGACGTTTCACCGCTTGAATAAATAAATCTACAAATTCATTGTACTCTTCGCCTGTAATGCGAGGGTTACGCCACCCCATGTACATTGGGTCATTAATTAGTTGGCTATTATTAGTACCTACATCTAATAAAATAGGTAAGCAATGCGCCGGGCTAATCCCACCACAAGCTGTGTATAAAGCAAGTTTACCAATTGGGATCCCCATGCCTCCGATGCCTTGATCGCCTAAACCTAAAATGCGTTCACCATCGGTCACTACAATCACTTTTACATTTTGTTTAGTGGCATTCTGTAACATATCATCAATTTTATGACGTTCAGGGTAAGAGATGAATAGACCACGTTTACGACGGTATATTTTAGAAAACTTCTCACAAGCTTGTCCCACCGTTGGTGTATAAATCAACGGCATTACTTCTTCGATATGTTGCTCAATGAGGTGATGAAATAAAGTTTCATTTGTATCTTGGATGTTTCGTAGATAGATATGTTTATCAAGATCGCTTTTAAATGAAGACAGTTGTTGATAGGCACGCAATGATTGCTCTTCAATTGTTTCAATGGTGTGTGGTAACAAACCCGTTAAATTAAAATTATCGCGTTCATCTGATGAAAAAGCGCTGCCTTTATTTAGTAATGGTGTTTCTAACAGTGCAGGCCCGGCAAAGGGAATATATAAAGGACGTTTGAGTGGCATAATAAAATCTTCTTAGTGAATAAAAGTATGTCTTAATACATACCGATAATTAATTGTATAGGAATTCAACGAAGATCGGCTTGAAAGATGTTAAATTTTTGTTAACTAGCTGGGATCTGTTGTTCTTTGCGCTTAACTTTTGTTTACAAAATAATATCAAAAGATCAACCTACCTAAAACAAAAACGTTTAAATTATATTCGAATTAGCACTTAACTCAGGACCTGTTGACCTTTTTTAAAGTAATTTTTTAGGTAATCGATTAATAACCGCAATTTTTTGGATTCTGCTGCACCCGGTGGAAAGACTGCATACACATCAATATCATTAAATTGATAGTCAGAGAGTAACTGCACTAGGCGTCCAGACTTTATTTTAGGCAGCGCATCATAACTTGGAATGCGTCCTAAACCATGTCCTCCCTCTACAAAGGCTGTTCGTGCTGCGGCATTGTTAGTGCTGATATTACCTTTTAGTTTAACGCTGTAGGAGCGACTACCTTTTTTTAGCTCTAACGTCGTAGGTGCAAGTTTATAAAGGATCCATTGATGTGCCGCTAATTGAGTGGGCGTTGTTGGACGCCCATGTTTTTGTATATATTCAGGCGCTGCGCACAAGCAGGTATGCAAAGTTGATAGCTTAGTCGCCTGTAAACCTGAGTCTGCTAATTCTGCCCCGCGGATCGCAATATCAAAACCTTCTTTGATAATATTTATCACTTCGTCACTGAGGCTTACATCTAGTTGAATATTAGGGTAAAGCTTTGCAAAATCGTTCAAAGCGGGGACGATGGCGTGTAACCCAACATTCATCGGACAAGTTATTTTAATTAACCCTGTAGGGTTGTTTTTTAAATTTTCTATTTGCTGATTTGCTGCTAAAGCTTGTTCGACAATCACTTTACAGCGTTGGTAATATTCGCTGCCAGCTTCAGTTAGTGCAATACTTCGAGTCGATCGATTGAGCAGTTTAATACCTAATTGGCTTTCTAGTTTTTTAATATGGTAACTAACCACAGCACGTGACAATCCAACATGTTTTGCAGCTGCACTCAAACTGCCTTGTTCAATAACTTGGGCAAAGACCACCATGCTTTTTAATTGTTCAAATGACATTTCCACTAGGACCTCTTTTCTGCGTTTATTGATGTTGATTAGAGTATTGTATTAATCATCACTTAAATTCCAATCTAATAGAGTGATAGTAAATGCGTTATTGTTTTCGGCTATAACCCAACATTGCATATGCACAAAGCAGATAGCTTTAACACTGCCGATATAACTCTTATTGTATCAATTATTGTAACAATGATGTTGATAAAGTATGCATTGTTCAATTTTGTGTAAGGTTTATACTCTTCACATCAGCTAATAACTAGCTATTGAATACATTCACTCAACATTGAGGGCATTATCATGAGCAAAAAAATATTAATGGTTCTAACATCACATGACAAACTAGGCGATACAGGCAATAAAACAGGCTTTTGGGTTGAAGAGTTTGCTGCCCCTTATTACGTTTTTAAAGATGCTGGTCTGGATATTACATTAGCATCACCGTTAGGCGGACAACCACCAATTGATCCATCAAGTGAAATGGATGATTTTGTTACCGAAGCTACTAAACGTTTTGATGAAGACGCTGAAACAAAACAACAACTAGCCAATACAGTGGCATTATCATCAGTGAATGAAGCTGATTACGATGCAATATTTTACCCTGGTGGCCATGGCCCATTATGGGATTTAGCTACTGATACTAAATCAATAAAATTAATTGAAGATTTTTTAGCTGCTAACAAACCTGTAGGTGCGGTATGTCATGCAAGTGCAGTATTATTAGATGTTAAAGATAATACCGGTGAATTTGCAGTTAAAGGTAAAGCGGTTTCTGGCTTTACTAATAGTGAAGAAGCTGCAGTTCAATTAACTGATATTGTGCCATTTTTAGTGGAAGATGAATTGATTAAACGCGGTGCAGATTACCAAAAAGTAGATGATTGGAATGCTTTTGCAGTACAAGATGGTTTGATTATTTCAGGTCAAAACCCTGCAAGTTCAGAGCTGGTGGCTGAAAAATTGTTAGCACATTTGAATGCTTAATGATTAACAATTGAGTTACCGTTGTTTAAGGCAACCTTTCTTCTCATAAAAAGTTACCATAAAAAATTAGCATATTAAAAAACCGCAATAAATAATATTTATTGCGGTTTTTTTGTGGATAAACCTATCTAGTGGTTCGCTAAACATGTCTTAATGGCTGCCATCTAATAGCTATTATCACTACTCACATTAACACTTAATTCGCCGTTTTCATCATCACTAACAAAGAAGTTAATAGGTTGGCAGCACACTTGGCAATCTTCGATATATTCTTGATCGGTATCAGAGGGGTCAAGTAGTATGGTGATGGTTTCACCACAATAGGGGCAGTTGATCTCTTCTTCTTGCAGAAATGCCATGTTGTGTCCTTTTCTTTATTTCAATTTCACGTAATAGCAATTTAACACTTATTTTAATCATTGATGATAATAATTTGCCTGCGCTGATTTCTTCATTATCTTCATTATTCGCTGTTATTTCTCCCTTGCGGCGATACTATTTTTATTATCAGAAAAGAAAGTGGGCAAAGAGCCTGGCACTGAGTCACTTTCTGAACCAAGTCATTAATTCCTTTTTTAGGCACCAGTTCAAACGACACATCCATGTGCCAAATGAACTTAATTCAAACATCTTGTTTAGCTTTGCTAAAAGGTGTTGATGACTTGGCAAAGCTCAACGGTGGAGTATTGTAACCGCGTCCAGCAATGCTTTGTTTATAGACTTTTATATTTTGATTTCGAAGCCCACTAACTACATGGAAAATCCACTAACTACCTAGAAAATTCAATAACTACATGGAAAATTCAACAGTGCGGTGTTAGCTACAATAGGTAATGCTATATTCGAATAAAGATTAAAGGCAACGGGTCATATTGAGCATGAGTGTTCCGAGTTATTTTCCCTTTTCGGATCGAAGCGCCTTTATCACTATTATTAATCGTTGTTCAGCTTTTGTGGTGAGGCATTTTTTTGTATCACATCGCTTGAGAAAAAGACGAGAACCCATTAATGTTGGTTTCAAAAAAACTTTTATATGCAAGGAGTGCATAGGTGATGAATATTGGAATATACATATACGATAATGCAGAAGTACTTGATTTCTCTGGCCCATTTGAGGTCTTAAGTACCGCTAAACTTTTGTCTGGGCATGATTGGAATATCTTCTTGATTGCTGAAAAACCGCTGCTTGTGCAGGCGCGAGGCGGTTTTCCTGTACAACCTCACTTCTGCTTTGATGCGCATCCTGATATCGACGTGCTGATAGTTGTTGGTGGGGTGCATACAGAGGAAGTTAAAAATAAAAATGTGATTACTTGGGTGGCGAATGTCGCCGATAAATCTGAAATGGTGCTATCAGTGTGTACTGGTGCATTTATTTTGGCTGAAGCGGAACTGTTAGATGGTTTAACAGTAACCACACACTGGCAAGATATTGATGATCTTAAGGCGGACTATCCGAAGTTACACGTGATAGATAATCAACGTTGGGTTTCTCAAGGAAAATATATTACATCGGGAGGTATTTCGGCTGGAATAGATATGAGCTTGTATTTAGTTTCTGAGTTAACAACATTGTCATTGGCAGAAAAAACAGCAAGGCAAATGGAATATCATTGGCAAAAATGCACATCTTCTTGAACGTCATAAGCTATTCGAATATTTTTTATGTGGGTCTAAATAGCTTTTATCACTTTAATTCAAGCTTTAAAAATATACGCGACATAGAATAAATGATATTGATGTCAGCATATATAATTTTACAACAACAGGGATTAATAAATGGACATCGCAAACTACTTACCGGAACTGCTTTCTGTCAGTGTGATTGCTATTTTTATGGCGATTAGCCCAGGTGCTGACTTTGTGGTGATCACGCGTAATAGTATGTTCCATGGTAGGCAGAGTGGCTTATACTCTGCCTTGGGCATAGGCTTAGCGATTTGGATCCATGTTGCTTACTCGATTGCCGGACTGGCTATTATTATTTCAAAATCAATCATTTTATTTTCATTGATCAAATATTTAGGCGCGGCTTATCTTATTTATATTGGTTATAAAACCTTCACTTCAAAAAGTAAACTGAGTGCTGAAGGACAAACGGTTGAACCTAAGTTATCGCGTCTAGGCGCAGTTAAACTGGGCTTTATTACTAATGCATTAAATCCTAAAACGACACTATTTTTCTTGAGTTTATTCACGCAAGTGGTTAATCCAACAACGCCTGTTTGGGTGCAGCTGTTATATGGATTAATCATCTGCTTAGCACATATTTTATGGTTCACTGTGGTGTCATTATTTTTTAGCCATCCAATGTTGGTGAAAAAATTTAATACACATAAGAAAAAAATAGAAAAATTAGTGGGTAGTGTATTAATTGGTTTTGGTATAAAAGTTGCGGTGGGCAGCAGCCAATAAGTTTTTTTATTCAGATAAAAAAGGGTATGAGGACGACCTCATCTCTCAACATAAACTGGGGACGACCCCAATAATGAGAGAGATAAGTATGAGTTGGTTTTTATTAGTGTTGGCGGGGTTGTTTGAAATTAGCTGGGCTGTCGGGTTGAAGTATACTGAAGGTTTTACAAAGTTGTGGCCAACCCTTTGGACTGCCTCTTCATTGATCGTAAGCTTCACTTTGTTGGGGCTGGCAGTGAGGAGCTTACCCGTCGGTACGGCTTATGGAGTGTGGGTTGGTATTGGTGCTATAGGAACTGCTATTTTGGGTATTGTCTTATTCGGTGAGCCAGCTTCTTCATTGAAATTTATCAGCCTTGCTTTTATTTGTATTGGTATTCTCGGCTTAAAATTAGCGCAAGCTTAATACTAAGTCTGCTGCCATAAATAGAAAGTAATATTATGCTCGGGCTGATGGTTGCATTATTGCCTAAACCTAAACGTAAAATGCCAACAATCATTTATTGAAAGTTGGCATTCAGTTTGTTTGTGCATATCTAGGAATTAGTAGTTTAACCTGAGCATTGTTAAATTATTTATGCTTGTTGGCTGCAGGAACCGCTACTTGTTGCAGTTTATGTTCTCTAAATTTAGCCACTTGTGGCAATGTTAAGTTAATCTTGTTTATTTCTTCAATTTCAACGCTAACTTTATCAAAACTAATGCCTTCAAGATGACCACCTAGTTTTTTATCGCTTGATACAAAATGAAAATGCATGCCTGGAATGCTAATGTTTCCTAAGTATTCAGGTGTATATAACCCTACTAATGTCCCTTTAATATTTTCTTTGTTGTACATTACGCGTGTTTTTAAATACTCCATTAGTGGGACGTTGTCATTTTCAACTTTTTCAGCTGATGCCATTTTTAGGTGTTTGAAAGTACCTGTAATTTTGTAAGCATAGAAACTATTTTTAGATGCCATTTGCGCGCTTAACTTCTCACCCAGCTCTGCTAAAGAATGCACATCTTTTAATATGATATGTTGGTTAGGATTAAATTTAAACATGCTCATATAAGGCGCTGTTAACTCAGCAGGTGCTTTTACTAATGAACCATCAAGTTCAATCTTATAAACTACACCATCAAGAGCCACTAGTTCGCCATCAAGGTTATCGGCTGTACCTAAACCCAATTCGCCTTTTTTAAGCATATCAGCAGGCGTAATATCGCCCGTATAAATTTGATTAACCAAAGCAAGCGGAAAGCCATATTGTTCAACTGTATTTTCAACAGAAGAGGCAGAAAAAGCACTAGTACTGAATAAGCTGAATGTTAAAACTGCTAAGATACTTCTTTTGTTGAAAAGTGTATTGATAAAAGTTGCTTTCATAAGATTTCCATAATAATTATATAAAGTTAAAGGCAAATAAAAACACAGGTGAAATTCACCTATTTTATCTGCCAAGGTCGGAGTTAGGTTAAACTATATAAGTTAAAGCTCAGTAACAAAATTCATGTATTGCTCAAGGTCACCAACAACGGCTTGGTGCATTAACTTACCCGTTTCTACTGCGTAAGGTTGATTGAAGTGGATATCCCAAACATCAGATTCTTTACGCCAATGTTCATAGACCGCTAGCGTATCTTCTTGACCTTCAATGGTGTACAAATCAAAAAGGATATTGCCTTCTTCTTGGCTGCGAGTTTGCGTAATGTGATATTCAAATTGTGTGAGTAATTGCTCTCTATACTGCGATTTTATTTTGAAAATAAAGAAAATTATAAAAA
>Ga0316198_10000954_pt1 | contig 16239 bp, 16 predicted proteins | sample OudBieAanoxic_MG_FD_204935 | JGI IMG/M metagenome (GOLD analysis project Ga0316198, IMG submission 204935) | Coastal sediment microbial communities from Oude Bieten Haven, Netherlands - site A anoxic | ecosystem: Environmental > Aquatic > Marine > Coastal > Sediment | place: Netherlands...
GAAATAAAAACTCCTTCGAAAACGACTAAAAATAGATATCCAATACACGCCGTGTCACCACAATCAATGAGCTGTCTGCTCATGGGATCATAAGGCCTCCGTCAATGACAACAACTGTGCCAGTCATGAATGACGAAAGGTCCGAACACAAAAATGCCACAATAGGAGCAATCTCTTCCGGTTCACCTAACCTTCGCAGCGGAATTGGCTTCAGGTATCGACCAAGCATTTCTGGATCGTCGAGGAGATGCTTGATCATTTCCGTCCGAACCCAGCCGGGAGCCACGGCATTTACGCGAATGTTATACCGTGCCCATTCGATAGCCGCAGCTTTTGTGAAATGAGCCACTGCCGCCTTGCTTGCGTGGTAAATCGATTGGTTGGGGGCGGCCACAAAAGCTCCAACCGATGTAATATTGACTATTCGCCCATACGTTTGTGAAATAAAATACGGCCCGACCGCCTTCTTAAAAAGGAACATGCTTTTCATGTTTGTTTTCATGACCTGATCATATTCAGATTCGCTGGTGTCTATGAGTGGCTTAAGCAACTCCATGCCGGCATTATTGATCAACAGGTGCAAGCCACCCAATTCTCTGATCGTTCTCGCTGCAACGTTGGCGACAGCTTTTGAATCCGTGGCATCCGCGGGGATCGCCAGCGTTGAACGGCCTTTATCACGAATGAGTTCTGCGGTTTCCTTTAATTGATCTGCAGTGCGCGCGGTCACGCAAACATCAGCGCCTGCCTCCGCGAGCGCAACCGCAGTGGCCCTTCCAATACCTCTGCCACCCCCGGTGACGAGTGCTACTTTTCCTTTAAGATTTATCTCTAACGTCATTTTTTAGCTCCACTGATTCTGATCAGCAAGATGCGATGGATTCTTTCCAACTACAAGTGCTTATTTATACTGTATTAATATCATAGGCTTACTTTGGGTAGGGCCAACATATCAAACCCCAAACGTAAGGGTGCTTTTATCGAAAGCATTCGGAGCATCAGTTATGATATCATAACTTTTATGACGTCACTCAAAGATTTATTATGTCGGAGATGTGAACTATACGTAGCAAATGATTAATATTCTATTGAAACCGGTGGGTTAAACGCTTTCTGTGATTTAGCTTTAATTGCCTGCCAAGACTTTTTTAAGGTTGTGCATGTGTTAGCATGTGACAATATTACCGTTTTTTTGCTGGCACGCGCACGCATTATCAGTTTTAGATTACCCGAGATAGAAGCATTGCCTTGCATTGACCGCGTTCAATGCAAGCGTTTTTTCAAACTGAGTGCTATACCTTGAAATAATAGACAGTTTTCCCTCCACTGTCCAAAATACGCCACTGCGAAACTTATCAACATCCAAGAAAAATACAGGCATAAAATTCTTTCATGGCAAGCTCACGTTGCGTCTTTGTATCGGCTCCGGTCACAAGCGGGACCATAGATGTGAACTTTAGCCGCATGCTGACGCCTAAGAATTTCAAAATCTGTGAAAAGTATTAGTGGCACAATAACCCGAAAACATTCAGGAATATTTCTATCCCCAAAGATCCGGTACCGCTTCCAGTGGCATCGAAAGAGGTCCAGCCATGACATAAAAGACGGGAGATTTCCATCAAGAACGGTTTTTGCGTTGAAGAAGCCTCTAATTCGGATATTTGAAGCGCATTCGCTCAACACGATACGCGTTGTTTATATGAGCGCTGAAATATTTCGAGGGGGTGAAACACTTCATAGGGTGTCAGTTGCCTGAACTGAAGCTTACAGCTGAGACAGTCAGTGACAATCCCGTCGGGTTCCATAGTGCGAATCTTTTCCATCAGCTGGTGTCCCAATGTGACAGAGTCGTCGTGGAAGTCACGTTTGAAACCCATGATGCCGGCCATGCCGCAGCAGAAAAGGTTGTCATCAATAGGTTCGATGGTTAGGCCGGGGATCTTGCGCAATAGCTCCAGATAGGGCCGGCCGATGTTCTGCTCCCGCAGATGGCAGGGCGCAAAGTAAACCATGCGCCCGGACATTCTGCCGAAGTGTGTAGAAAGTGCCCCCGCTCGATCAAGGTTTATCAGGTAGTGCCCAAAGTCGACTGTATGGTCGCCGGTCCGGATTCGTTCCATTGCTGATAGGCATGCAAAATAACCGTCATCTTTCAAAATATTATGGTAGATCGACTTCTTTAGGCGACGCATTTTCCGTTTGCCCTGATCGTCTGCAGTTGACCTTTCCGGAACGACGATGACATCTTGATCGCTTCCCTCAGCTTCCTGGTATTCGCTGCTGTAGTAGGCGCCTTCCTTTAGCAGATTCTTAAGCATGAACCCACAGGTGGGGCACGAACACACGATATCGTAGCCCTCCTCCGCAGCCTCGCACAGATTAGAAAGGTTGCTGCTGGTAAATTTCAAAGTCCGCTTGCGGTCACCCTCCAAAAAAGTTGGCATCCCGCAACACTGCTGAGGGGGGTACCAGACCTCGATGCCATTCGCCCGTAACAATGAAACCGCGGCTATGGCCACGTCAGGAAAAAGATAGTTGGCCGTACAGCCGGCAAAATAGGCAACTTTGCGACCCGAACCTGTTTCCGGCTTGCAGTGTAAATGGTGTCGCTTTGCCCATGAAGGGAAGTCTCTTTTTGGGAATTCCGGGATCTGGCGCTGCGGGTGGATGCCCATGGTTTGTTTGACGACACTTCCGATTTTCGGATTTCGAAAAATGGCATTGGTCAGCTGCGGCAGGCACCCGCAGAGCTTGCCCAACATCGCGACATCTTCCAGGAGGCGAATTTCCGGTTTCAAGCCTTTTCTTTCGATAAAACCTGTCTTGGCCGCCATGATATCGGCTCGGATGTTGGGACAGGGGCACAATGCGCAGAAGTTGCAACGATCAACCAGGCGTCGAAGCTCATGGGAGGAAATCTTTTCACCCGACTCCGACTCCTTGTCCCAGAGGCGATATATTTCGGGGAAAACCAAGCAGGATGTGTCCATCAGAAAACGGCAGATATCGCAGTCCGTGCAGGCATCAACCACAGAACGGATTATTTTTTCAGGATCGTCCAGCGTAGTTTTATTTTTCATCTCAGTTTCTCGGAAGAATCCTTTTCAAATACAAAATTAAAGACCTCTAAATTACTCTTTTTATTTTGTCCGCTACCCTATTTAGAGTGACCCCGATTATGAACATGATGGCCATATTATTGATGAATAATTTGCAATACCATGCATTACGTGCAACCATATCGCAACCATATTTCGTCCTTTTACTCGATTTCATAAAAATTGCATTCAGGCCCTGCCATTAAACTGGACCCGGAAAGGATATTGCCATGGACATTGATGAATTGCGCGCCCTTCAAGCCCCGCTCAAAGAACGCTACAAACAGAACCCCGAATGTGCGGTAATCCCTACCCGGGCTGAGGGCACCATCGAAGGAGAGGATGTTGTCTGCCGCATACCTGCCAACGGCGGGACGACAGTGGCCGGCTTGCATCCAGCAACTGGTGGAGACGGCTCCAAAGCCTGTTCGGCTGACATGTTGATGGAATCGTTGGTCGCTTGTGCCGGCGTCACCTTGAAGGCGGTGGCCACAGCAATGCGCATCCCGCTTAAACGTGCCAAGGTGATTGCCGAAGGAAACTGGGACGCTCGCGGGACACTTGGTGTCGATCAAGCCGCTCTCGTTGGTCTGAGGGAGGTCAGGCTGTCATTCGAAATCGACAGTTCCGCCAATCCCCAGAAGATTGAGAAGCTGGTACAACTCACAGAGCGTTTCTGCGTTATTTATCAGACCCTCGCCAATCCTCCGAAACTGACCACCCATTATAGCGCCCCGACACAAGGCTGACCTCGTATTTTTGGGACCGTGGACCAACCACCCTGTGCAGATTTTAGAAGAGAAATAATTAGGAATCGGGCAAATGTATCTTAAATAGCCGTCATTTTTTAAATCGTTGCCATGATTACCGCTTAATGTTATCGGTTTTACGAAGACCGGAAAATGATGGAATCTACCCCACCATCGGCAATCTCCATCAATTGCATCATGCATTTAGCGGATGGTTTAAAAGCGTTTGTCAGGCTCGGCGAAGTTGAGGAAGGCACCCCATGGGACACAGCAATGACGACCTGTTGAAATTTGACATTCCTGAAATCATCTATGGGCTTGGTGCTTTATCCGGCATCGGAGACTGTGCCGAGCGGTTAGGTGGCGAGAAGATCTTTCTGGTTACCGACCCGGGCATCATCGAGGCCGGTTGGGTGGATCAGGCCCTCCGGTACTTGAAGACCATGCGGCTCAACTATGTGGTTTATGACTATGTGGTCAGCAATCCCCGTGATTTTCAGATCGATCAGGGTGCTCAATTATATCTTCAGAAAAAGTGTGACGTGATCGTGGCGTTAGGTGGTGGCAGCGCCATCGATACGGCTAAAGGGATCGCCGTATTGGCGACCAATTACGGCAGTATCAAGGAGTTTGCCGGCTGCAATCTGGTTTCTCACCCGATTCCGCCGTTGATCTGTGCACCGACAACGGCGGGGACGGGGGCAGATGTCAGCCAGTTCGCCGTGGTGCTGGACAGCCGGAGCAAAATGAAAATGTGTATTTTAAGTCGGGCCATCATGCCGGACATCTCTATCATCGATCCCACCATGCTGCAGACCAAATCGCAGGAACTCATCGCAGCCACGGGTATGGATACCCTGACGCACGCCATTGAGGCCTATGTCTCCTCTTTGTCCTGGCCGATGACGGATCCGCATGCCATCCATGCCATCGAACTTGTCAGCGAGCACTTGGTAAAGGCAGTGGAAACCAAGGATATGGATGCCTTCGAGGGCATGGCGGTTGCCTGTCTGGAGGCCGGTATCGCATTTTCAAATGCCATTCTGGGTGCGGTTCATGCCCTGGCTCATCCATTGGGTGGCCTGTACGATTTACATCACGGCCTCGTCAACTCCGTTATGCTGCCGGCCGTGGTTCGCCGGAATATCAATCATGCCCATGACAAATACGCCAGAATGGCCAGGGCGCTGGGAGTGGAAACCCGTGGGATGAGTAGCGCAGAGGCGGTTTCTAGCGTACCAGAAAAAATAGAGTCGTTGATCGATCAATTGGGGCTTCCCAAGCATCTTTCCGAATTGGGTGTTTCGCCCAACGATATTCCGGTGATGGCCGAGATGGCGCAAGGGGATATCTGTATGCTGACCAATCCATGTACCTATTCGATACAAGATATCGAGGCCATGTATCGCGAGGTATGGTAGATGAGACAGTAGATATGGATGATAAAAAAAAGACCGCTACGCCGGATTTCAAAGGGTTGGGCCATTCCAAGATCGGATATTTCAAAGAGGTTCGATCCAAGATAAGGGAACTCGAGAAGCTCAATATCCAGCTTGCCCGACGCCATAACCGGTTGAATGGAATTTTCAACAGCATGAGCGAAGGTGTTACCATCTTGGACGGAAACCTGAACATCGTTTATTCTAACCGTGTGCAGAAGGAGATGTTTCCGGAGATTTCAGCGGCGGTGATGAATTGCCACCAAATTTTTTATCAGCGCGATCAACGGTGTCCCGGTTGCCCGGTATTGAAAACCCTCGAGACCGGCCAGATGCTTCGCGGCGAGCATATGTTTAAAAAGGGGCATCTGGCCGGTCGACACTTTGAGTGGACGACATCGCCCATCTCGGATGCCTTCGGCGAGGTGGATGAAATCATCTTGATCATGCGGGATATTTCAGAAAGAAAAGATTATGAATTCAGCTTGATGCAGACGGATCGAATGGTTTCGGTCGGTTTCTTGGCCACGGCCCTGGCTCACGAAATAAACAATCCGCTGACCTCTATCGCCGGCTTTTCCGAAGGGTTGCTCAAACGACTGAAAACCGACGGCATTTTTCATGATGAGAAATTGGCGTCATTTTTCAAGGATTACTTAAGTATTATCAACAGCGAAGCCTATCGGTGCAAAAAGATTATCCAGAACCTGCGGGAGTTTAACAATGGTGCATCCTTTGAATCCGAATCCCTCGATATTGGTCAGATCATCGACGGTACCATCTCCCTTATCCGACAGCATGCCAAAGATCACCACATCAAAATCGGTTTTGAAAACCTTTTGGCCAGCGGTTTCAACAAGGTGCTCGGAAAAAGCGGCCAGTTGAAGCATCTTTTCCTGAATCTCTTCAAAGAATTAATCCATTCCCTGACGGCTGGAGGAGAGTTGACGGTTACGGCCCGAAATGACGGGGAGAAAATTGAAATCCATCTGTCCGATCCCGGTGGCAATCTCTCCGATGAAATCGCAGGGTGCCAGGCCTATCAGCCTCAGGGCGGTTGCGCCACCAACGGTCGAGAAAGAATAAATATTTCGATCTGCTACAACATTCTTCGGCACCACCGGGGTGACATCAGGTCCATGTCGACCCATGACGGTCATCGTCTGCTGGTGTTGCGTTTTCCGGCCGTATTGGCTTGAACCGAAAAAAATAGATTCAATAGATTGAAAGGGTTTCAACGGAATGGGTTTGGGCAAAATCCTAGCCATTGATGATGAAAAATACATCCGGCATTTAATTCAAAGTGAATTCACGCTGGAGGGGTTTGATGTCCAAACGGCCAGCAGCGGAGAAGAGGGACTCGAACGATTTAGCCAGGAAAAATTCGATATTGTCTTACTGGACGTGCAGCTGCCGAAAATGGATGGTATCGAGACCCTTAAAAAGTTGAAGCAGAAGTCATCGAGCACAGAAGTCATCATGATCACCGGTCATGGTGAAATCGGATCAGCGGTCTTATCGATCAAGCTCGGGGCCCGGGATTATGTCACTAAACCCTTTAAGCTGGATGACTTGCTGAAGTTGGCGAAGCAAGTTGTTCAGGACCATCGGGCCTGCCAGGATGAGGACGACCCGCAGGCGAGGGCTCCACGCGTATGTCGCACCAGCGGCAAGGCCATCCGCTGCCCCAGCCCGGCCATGGCCAAGCTTTACAAGGCCGTCGACCGGATTGCGCCTACAAATGCCACCGTCTTGATTCAAGGAGAGACCGGCGTGGGGAAAGATGTATTGGCCACCCAGATCCACCATGGTAGCACACGGAAAAAGGCACCTTTTGTTATTCTCGATTGCGGCATGCTCAATCAGAACTTGGCCGAGAGCGAGCTTTACGGACACCGAAAAGGTGCTTTTTCAGGGGCCGACGAACAAAAACGAGGGCTGGTGGAGAAAAGCGACCAAGGCACCCTGTTTCTGGATGAAATCGGGAACATCGATCTCGACCTCCAGAAAAAATTTCTGCGCTTTCTTGAAACCGGCCGGTTTCGACGGGTTGGTGATACCAAAGAAATTCAGGTGGATACGCGCATCATTCTGGCCACCAACATCGATCTGTATGACGCCGTTCGAAAGGGTCGCTTGCGAAAAGATCTGCTCTATCGAATGGATGTCGTCTCCCTGACAATTCCCCCCTTGCGCGAACGCCATGAAGATATCCCGTTGCTCGTGGATAAAATAATCGAATTATACGGCGGCACCAAACCCGGGATAGAGATCTCACCCGATACCATGGATATTCTGACGAAATATAATTGGCCTGGCAATATCCGCGAACTGAAATCGGTGATTACCAAGGCACTGATTTTCACCGATGCCGATATCATCACTCCGGATGATCTGCCCCGTCATTTGGCGGTCAATCGAAAAGATGTCACCAGGCAACCCAAGACCATTGAGGAGATGGAGAAAAATCATATCATCGCCGTGCTGGCGGAAACCGGGGGAAATCAATCCAAGGCGGCCGAGATACTAGGAATCAACCGAAAAACCCTTTACAAGAAGATTCACAAGTTCAAGATTTTCTCCTGATCCATACTGCCTCTTGTCCCTATATTTCCTTTTAAAAGCCCATTTGCCATTGCCAAGACCATCGCTTGTGGTTGGGTGTCCCTTTTAGCCCCACTAGTGCATGGGTCAATAAATATGAATAACTACAGTATGTTAAATTCTAACCTGTAGATGTGACCGCTTTCCACTTACCTCAAACCCCAATTCTTGGATCGTGGCGCAACCCCCGTCTATTTGCTGATTTTATCCAAATTCGTTCCCCGTGATTGATAGTTTATTAACTTGAAATAAAACAAAATATCATCAATTCAAGGATTGTTATGGTGCTATTATCCCTTTTTTTCGAAGCGGACGGTGCAGTAATTGCTTTCGGCATTTAAATGCGGTTCGTCTCTACTTTATTTATCCATAATGGGAAGGGGGTGATTAAAACAGCACCTTTCTACGGTGGTCGGAAATAAGATGTGGCATTTGACGAGATAACGCAAGAACCGTTAACACCCAAACTACAAAGGAGGAGGTATCAATGACTGATTACAAATGCGATCCGACCAAATGGACCGAGATGAAGGCACCGGTCGACGGAGGTCGCGATACGTATCAGCAGAAAAGCTGGAACCCGCCCAAAGAGAAATGGGGGCCGTTTACCAAAAAGGGACCCGCCAAGGTCTGGTTTGCGGAGGCCAACGCTACCAACTGGACCGAATCCATGATCTGCAAGGCCAAAGATCTCTTTTACGAATCGAAACTGAACGAATGCTTTGACAAGGGTGACGAGGTCGCTATCAAGATCCATTATGGCGAATATAACCGCACGGCCATTTTGCGGCCGGAGTATATCGCCGCCATCGTGGAGGAGGTCAAGGCCTGCGGTGGTCATCCTTATGTCGTCAACGACACCACGCTTTCGTACCATACCCACAACAGCATGGCGATTTCTCAGTACCAGATGGAAGGAGCGATTCGCCACGGCTATACCGATGCCACTTTCGGCTGCCCCGTATTGATCGCGGATGGATATGCCGGTGAGGATGATTACCGGATCGATCTCCCCGAGGGGCTCATTCTGAAAGAAACCTTTGTGGGGCGGGCCATCGCGGAAGCGGACGCCATGATCGTGCTGGCCCATGCCCGGGGCCACTCCATTACCATGTACGGCGGGGTCTTGAAGCAACTCGGAATCGGTTGTCAGTCCAAACGGGGCAAGTACATCACCCATCTGGCCCACTGGGGAGATCCCCATGATGCCATCGGCTGGCCCAAGTTTACTGATCAATGCCCAGGCAAGGCCTGCAAATTTCATCAAATGTGCGATGATTCCTGCCCACGAAACGCCCATAAGGTGACTGCGCATGGCAAGCAATGGTTCCCTGAACGGTGTCGACTGTGTTACTCCTGCCAGGTCACCTGTATCTTTTCTGGTATGACCGGTATCACCTTCGAGGAAAATTACTTCCCCAATGCCATGATCGCCCATGCGGACGCGGCCCTGGGTGCCTTAAAATGCTTCGAGCGTGGTAAAGTGGGCTATATCAACCACGCCATCGATGTGGTTCCGGAATGCGACTGCTTTCCGTGGGCCGGTCTGGCGGTATGCCCGGATGTGGGCCTTTTTGCCGGCAAGGATCCGATTGCCCTTGAAATGGCGACACTGGATGCCATTGACAACGCACCCATCAGTCCGGGGTCCGTGGCCGAGGAAAAAGGACTTAAACCCGGTGATGACAAATTCCGTGAAATTAACGGGTTCAGCCCGCGCATCAGCATGTCGGCGGGTGAAAAGATCGGTATGGGATCCACCAAATATAAACTGATCAATTATGAACCGGTGTTGACCCCGGAAAATGCCGCCAAATGGCAGATTCGCGACGGCAGCCATAAACCCACGACCGTTCGTTTGCGGGATACTTTCCATAGACATGATCTGGCTACGGAAGTCATGCCTTTCAGACGCAACGAATACAACAAGGAATGGGTGTTCAACGAGTGGAAAAAATATGACCCGTTCAAGGGTGAAACCCCCGATTAATTACCCGAAGAATTAGTAGACTGGGGAGGGCTTCTTAGGCCTCCCCTTTTTACCCCAATATAATAGCGCCAAGGTTTACAACATCGAGGAACAGGAAATCATGAAACGATATGCGCAAAGGCAACTGATATGAGTGATGTGGTGTGGGTAGATGGCCATCGCATGTCCGTTGACAATACGGTGGCCCACAAGATCCGTCGGCTGATTGATGCGGCAGCCGCAACCCGGTTGCTATCCGAAGGTATGCGGGTGGCGCTGAAGGTAAACGCATCTGAGGAGGGCTATGAATACGGGCTGCGTCCCGGCTTCATCCGAATCCTGTCCGAAGCGGCTCAGACGGCCACGAAAGCACGGCCCGTCGTATGCGATGGTCAGCGATTAGTGGACTATTGGAAGCGTGCCGGTGGCAATGCCTTTCTGGAGATCACCGGCCTTAGGGGCTACACAAGCGAGACCTTGGGCGGTCATCTGGTCATCAACGGCGGATTCAGCGGCGATGAAGCGGATCTTTTCCCATGCGGTGAAAACTCCGAGCTGGGCGGTGTGGAAGTGGGAACGTCGGTTTGCCGCAGTGATGCCTTGTGGGTGCTCTCCCATGTGACCCTCAACCCATTGTTCGGTTTGAGCGGTGCCCTCTACAACGGCGGATTCGACTGCCTTTCCGCCCGGGCCAAGACACGTGTGTTGGCAGGTATGAATCCATATTTGTTCAATGGGCAACGGCCGTCGGCGGAAGATCTCCGAAAGTTCCGCCGGCGGGCGCTGGAAAGCCATATGGCGGTCAGGACCGCTTTGGAAGAACGGGTGTTCTATATCAATTTTCTATGGGATGTTACCCCACAGCCGGAGTATTACCCCTTCAGCGAGCCGCCGATGCTGGAAAATCTCGGGTTCGTGGCGTCTCATGATCCGGTGGCCCTGGATGCGGCCACCTTTGCCCTTATCAAAGAGAACGCTCCCGCCGCCCCTCGCATCGCCGAGACGGCCTTCGATGCGGTCATCGAAGACGCCGCGCGGATGGGGCTAGGGAAAAAAGGCGCACGCCTTAATCAGTTGTCATAATATGGAAATGATCCGGGAGGACGGCATGGAGCTCAACCGCAAGGAATTCGTTGAAAAGCAAAAACACCAATTGGAAATGAAAGGGTCGATTGCCGACGCTTTGAAATACGTGAAATACAAAATCGCCATATTGTCCGGCAAGGGCGGGGTGGGTAAAACAGCGGCCACGGTGAACCTGGCGGCTGCCTTGAAGAATGCCGGACACCGGGTTGGCATATTTGATGCGGATCTCCACGGTCCCAGCGTTCCCAAGATGCTGGGAATTAAGAAAGAGGCCAAACTCAACGGGGGATTCTGGATAGATCCAGTCGTTACCCAATCCGGAATCAAGGCGCTCTCCGTGGCCCTTTTCTGGCCGGGGGACATGACCCCGGTCATGTGGCGAGGCCAAACCAAAAGCCGAACCATTCGCCAGATGCTCTCCGCCGCCAAATGGGGAGCGCTCGACTTCCTGCTTGTGGATTTGCCGCCGGGAACGGGGGACGAGCCCATCGCCATCCTCAAATCGATACCCGACTTGGACGGTGTGATCATCGTAACGACCCCCCAGGAAGTTTCCACGCTGGTCTGTTCCAAGGCGATCAATGCGTCCCGTACCCTTGGGGCCAAAGTGCTGGGCCTAATTGAAAATATGAGCTCATATACCTGCGGATGCGGAGATACCGTCTATCTTTTCGGCAAAGACAAAGGCAAACAACTGGCCAAGATGATGGAAATCCCCTTTCTGGGGTCCATTCCCATCGACCCGCTCTTTTCCGAAGCGGCCGACACCGGGGTACCGGTGGTCAACCTTCACCGGGAAAGCCTCACTGCGAAGGCGTTTGTCGAGATCGCCGACACGCTGGCGCACCAGATCCCCCCAAAGGAGATGGCCGAGGCGCCTCCTGAAGAGGAGAGCCAGCCCTGTCCCGGGTCGGGGTGCAATCACCGCCATCACAAGCGTCACGGCGATGAAGCGTCTCACGATCACCATCATCATCATGGATAAATGACCGGTCGACGTATCCGGCCGACAGGAGCACGGGCAACCGAAGAATCGGAATGCTTTTCGATTCAATATCATCAGTTAAATCAGTCGAAAGGAGAATGACCATTGAGCGAACAAAAAATGGGAACCCACTACGTTAGGGAAATGTGCGAAAACTTCAGGGGGATCGCCGGCAAGACATCGGTGGATGCACTGAAAGACAAATTGACGGGGCTGGCCGACCAATTGGAACCTTTGGCCACCAAACTCTTCTTCAAAACCCAGAAGGGTAACGAAGAGATGGAAAGAGCGGCCAAAGAAGTGGACGGCATGAAGGATAAACTGGCCGCCGCACAGGATCAGGCGGAAGCTGAAGCCATGATCGGGCCGCTGGCCGATATGCTCGAAAAGACCATCAAGCATGTTAAGACGATGAAGGTTCGGATGACCTAAGGAGAAGGCAATGGGTTTGAATCAAGCAGATCAGGAGATGGTCAAAGATATTACGCGTATGGGTGTACGTGCCGGCGTACTTCTCAGAGGGGTTATGCTTAAAAAAGTAGACGAAGAGACACTCCGATGGGGATTGCAGGAGCTGGCTCCCGGCGACCTGATGGTCAGGTATATGCCGGTGCTGGTGGATCGCCCGGAATATGTGCAGTTGTTGAACATTCTTCATCTGATCTTCAGCCTCGACGGCCAGCTCGACTTCCAGATACAAGAGTATGGGATTGATTCCCTGAAAGACGACCTGCACGAGATCAATTTCAGCCTTCAGCAAATCGGCGAACAATTCGATTTGCAGGAATTGGCTCAGGCTGTTTAAGATAAAGAAAGGAGCGGATACATGAAATTGGACGGAAAGGTTGCCATCGTTACCGGCGGGGCGCGCGGTAATGGTCTGGCCATTGCCAAATGCTTGGCCGAAGAAGGTGCGGATATCGCTATCGCAGACATTTGCGAAGAGATGAAAACCCTGCCCTATAAATTATCCACCCCCGAGACCATGGCCGAAGCAGTGGCGTCCATCCGCGGGATGGGCCGCCAGGCTGAAGGCATAAAATGTGATGTACGCAAGGCAACGGATGTTTCCGCCATGGTGGATCATGTAATGAAAACCTTCGGCAAGATCGATATTCTGATCAACAATGCGGGTAATACCTCCATGGTGGCTATCGCGGAGATGGAGGAAGAGGTGTGGGATGAAGTCCTCGACACCCACCTGAAAGGCATGTACCTATGCTGCCACTATGTGCTTCCCCATATGATCAACCAGCACAGCGGGAATGTGGTCAGTATTTCATCCGTGGGTGGCCAGCGCGGGTTCGGCATGGGCGGCCACTATTGTGCGGCCAAACATGGCATCATCGGGCTGAACAAATCCATCGCCATGGAGGTGGCCGATCATAATATCAATGCCAATGTGGTCTGTCCGGGTACTGTCTGGACGCCCATGATGAAAGGCATCGCTGAAAGCTTCGGTATGGATGATGAAGAGGGCAAGGAACAGTTTTTTGCCGGTCACATGCTCAAAGAACGCGAACTCACCCCCGAAGACATCGGCAGGGCCGTGCTGTGGTTGTGTTCCGATGCATCACAGAATATTACCGGCAACATGATCACCGTTGATCAGGGATGGACGGCCCAGGCGCCTTAAAGTTTCAAAATTGGATGTTAGGTATTAAGCAGATAATATTAAAGGAGTAATTGATTATGCAAAACAAAGACAAAGACGTCAAGGAGGCCCTGGAGCAGAAAAAAGAGACAGATACGGTTAAACAGGAGACCTTCGCGCCTCCCATCCTCGAGGAAATCACTATCGAGGAACTGGCGGTTGACGGGATTTGCGGGATCTATTGACCAACTTTGGTGAAACCATGCATTTGGATTCGGTATACCGGCTGGCGGAGGGGGTTCAGGTTCGAAATGAGGTCTTTGGGCTTTTGTTTTACGATTACCGGGGCCCGCGGCTCTATTTCGTGCCCTCAAAGCAGTTGATCACCGATGCGTTTTTCGAGGGCAAACAGCGGGTGGCGGATTTGCTGGACCGCCTCTGTGACCAAATGCCGTGGCCCCGGAAAAGGATACACGATCAATTGGGGCATGTGTTGGATAAACTCGAAAAAAAAGGTCTCATCCATGGGCAATAAATATGTTGAGATGGGCCTCTGTGCTCCCGTCAACGTCACCTGGGAGGTGACCTACGCCTGTAATCTCTCCTGTATCCATTGCCTGTCGGATTCGGGGAAAAAGCGGACGACGGAGCTATCTACAGAACAATGCCAGCAGGTCATCGATAATCTTGCCGCCATGAAGGTCTTTCAGTTCAATATCGGGGGCGGTGAACCATTCATGCGGCCGGATTTTCTGGATCTCATGGATTACGCCCACGACAAGGGGGTGGTCACCTGCATCAGCACCAACGGCACTTTGATCGACCGGGAAATTGCGCGAAGACTCGACCATCCGCTGGTATACATCCAGGTCAGTCTGGATGGGGCCACCCCCGAAACCAATGATCCCATTCGGGGCAAAGGCAGTTTCCAAAACGTGCTGCGTACCCTGGAATGTCTTAAAGAGAGGGACATCGAAGTCAGCATCAATACCGTATTGACACGCCTGAGCTTTCCTGAACTCGACCGGATGTCCTCATTGGCGGCCGCATACGGGGCCAAGCTGCGGGTATCTCGGTTCAGGCCATCGGGCAGGGGCAAGCGCTCCTGGTCTCAGCTCAATGTGTCGGCCGATGAAATGTTGGCTTTTTCAGACTGGCTCAGCCGTCACCTGGGGGTTTCCACCGGCGACTCCTTCTTTTCCGTCTCCACCGAAGAGCGCAAGTCCCTGGGGCTGAATATGTGCGGAGCCTGCAAATTGACCTGTTGTATCTCTCCCGATGGGGGCGTCTATCCTTGCGCCTTTCTTCAGGAAGCCGACTTTCGGGCCGGCGCGGTACCCGGAACGCCGTTCGGCGAAATCTGGCGCCATTCCCCCGTTTTCCAATCTTTCAGGGAACTGGAGATCAAATCGTGCGAATCCTGCCATCGGTTTGATCTCTGCCACGGCGGCTGCCCGGCCATTGCCTACCATACCCAGCGCAAATTGGGCGTGGCGGACCCCGGATGTCTGGAAAATTGCGTGCGGGTGAAGATGCCGGAAACGGTGAATGCCTGATGAACGAGATGCATGAACTTTCGGCGGTGACTCGGGCCAAGTATGAACATCTGCAAACGATACTGCGAGAGATGGAACAGGTGCTGGTGGCCTTTTCCGGCGGTGTGGACAGTACCCTGCTCTTGAAAGCCGCGGTGGATGTCTTGGGAGACCAAGTGCTTGCCGTGACAGCCCTGTCGGCGACCACGCCAGACCACGAAAAGCGAGATGCCGCCGAATTCGCCCGATCCATGGGTGTTGGCCATATAGAGATCACCTCCCATGAACTGGCGATCCCGGCATTTGTCGAAAATCCGCCGGACAAGTGTTATATCTGCAAAAAGAGCCGTTTCGGTGAACTCGTGCGGATGGCATCCAAACAGGCGATCTCCTGGGTGGTGGACGGTCAAAACATGGATGATGACGCCGATTATCGTCCGGGAAGTCGCGCGGCCAAAGAGCTGGGAGTCCGCAGCCCGCTGAGGGAGGCGAGGTTGACTAAGCCTGAGATCCGTCAATTGTCAAAAGATCTGGGGCTCCCTACCTGGAACAAGCCCGCTTATGCGTGCCTGGCATCAAGGATCCCCTATGGCCAACCGATCACGGCCGAAAAACTGAACCAGGTGGACGTGGGAGAGGCGCTCATCCGGGATATAGGCATTGCATGGCAGGTGAGAATCCGGCATGAGGGCGATACGGCCCGTATCGAGGTCGAGGCTGAAGCCCTTGCGAATTTCATGGACCCGGACATTCGACACCGGGTGGTATCCCGACTCAGAGAATTGGGATTTAAATTCGTTACCTTGGATCTGGAAGGATACACCACCGGCAGCTTGAACCGCATCATTGACACACAAAGAGAGGGGTAACCGTTCAAAGGTTCGGCGGTGCTTTTTTACTGAAGCCCGAGTTCTTAAACCCTCGAACCCTGAACCCTTGAACCTCTGAACCCTGAACCAAGGAGTTGCCAATGGATAACCAACACCTGATGGAATTGTTGAAACAGGTAAAGAGTGGGCATACGGATCTGGACGCGGCCATGAATCAATTAAAAGATCTCCCGTTTGAAAATCTCGGGTATGCCCGAATCGACAATCACCGCTGCGTGCGCACAGGGGTGTCGGAAGTGATCTATTGTGAGGGCAAGACCGTTGAACAAACCCAGGGCATCGTTCAACGG
>Ga0316198_10000955_pt1 | contig 16233 bp, 26 predicted proteins | sample OudBieAanoxic_MG_FD_204935 | JGI IMG/M metagenome (GOLD analysis project Ga0316198, IMG submission 204935) | Coastal sediment microbial communities from Oude Bieten Haven, Netherlands - site A anoxic | ecosystem: Environmental > Aquatic > Marine > Coastal > Sediment | place: Netherlands...
TTCGGATTTTTTTTCTTCCGTCACTTTTTCTTCTGCCGCAGATTCGCCTGTGACCTCAGCGGCTGCCTGGTCTTTGCTTTCTTCCGCGGCTTCAGTGATGATCTCTTTCTCGGCCTCGGTTTCGCTTTTCGATGCCTTTCCTTTGGGCGCTGTGGTTATTTCCTTTTTCTTCGCAGGCTTTTTCTTGGGTTTTCCAGTAACCGTTTTAGGGCTCACGAGTTCAACAATTGAGACTCGGGCGGCATCTCCCGCGCGCCGGCCTATTTTTATCACCCGCGTATAACCACCTGAAGTTTTACCGAATCGGTTCGGCGCATCTTCGAACAACTTGTGAACGACATCCTTCTCCCTGACGATGGCCAGCGCCTGCCGTCTGGCGTGGAGATCACCACGCTTTGCCAGTGTAATCAACCGATCTGCCCAGCGCCGCAATTCTTTGGCCTTCGCATCGGTCGTTTTGATCCGCTGATGTTTGAATAGGGAAGTAACCATGTTCCTAAACATGGCATCCCTATGGCTCGCGGTGCGATTTAACTTCAATCCAGTTTTCCGGTGTCTCATTGGAAGCGTTTACTCCTCTTCTTCTTCAGTTACTTCTTCGGGGGGTTGGAAACCGTCCAGTTTCATTCCGAGAGAAAGACCCATGTCGCCGAGGACCTCCTTGATTTCATTCAGCGATTTCCGGCCGAAGTTTTTGGTCTTCAACATTTCGGCTTCGGTCCTTGAGACCAGTTGGTAAATTTTGTGGATATCGGCATTTTTCAGGCAATTTGCGCTTCGAACCGAAAGTTCCAGTTCATCGACAGTGCGGTAGAGATTATCATTCCAAGCCGGTTTGTCGTCGTCATCGCTTTCTGCCTCGGGATCTGGTTCCAGGTCCTCGTCGAAGTTGATAAAAATCGACATCTGATCTTTGGTTATTTTAGCCGCGTAAGCAACGCAGTCTTCAGGCTGGACGCTTCCGTCCGTCCAGACCTCGAGTGTCAACTTGTCGTAGTCTGTTCTCTGGCCGACACGGGCGTTTCCGACAACGTAGTTGACCCGCTTGACCGGAGAAAAAACAGCATCGATGGGTATTGTTCCCACGGGTGCATCTTCGTCTTTGTTGCTCTCGGCCAAGCTGTAGCCTTTACCCACCTTGACGGTCATTTCCATCCTCAGCTTGCCTTTATCCGCGATGGTGGCAATTAGTAGATTCGGATTAAGGATTTCACATTTCCCGTCATCGCTGATAATATCACCAGCGGTTACCGTTCCCTCACCATCGGATTCAATTCTGATGGTGTGGTCGCCAATACCGTCAACCTTGAGTCGAACCTCTTTCAGATTGAGTATGATTTCGGATACATCTTCCAGCACTCCAGGAACAACGCTGAATTCGTGCATAACACCGTCAATTTTCACTGACGTTATCGCAGCACCGTGGAGAGAAGATAAAACGACTCGTCTGAGAGCGTTACCAATCGTAATGCCGAAGCCCCTCTCAAGCGGCTCACACACGAACTTGCCATACGAAGGTTTGCTGGTTACCTGAACCTTTTCCGGCTTGATCATATCACGCCAGTTGACGTACATGAGTTCATTCGATGACATATTTACTTCTCCAGCCTTATTTGGGGTTTGTATCAACGAGGTGACATTTGGAACACCAAGCCTGATGTTACCCTTCGCAGATATATTCCAAATACCGTAACGATCAGCCTCCGGCTATTGTCTGCGTTCAGACACCATTATTTGGAATAAAGTTCGACGATGAGTTGTTCCTGAACAGGCATCGTGAGGTCTTCACGTACCGGCAGGTTTTTGATAACGCCTTTCATATTTTCCTTTTCCAAATCCAGCCACTGGGGTATGCCTCTACGAACTACGGCATCCAAGGAATCGGTAATGGCCTGGACTTTGCGGCTTTTCTCACGGACCTCGATCGCGTCGCCGGTAGAAACGAGATATGAAGGTATATTCACCTTCTTGCTATTGACGAAAAAATGGTTGTGCCTAACGAAGTGGCGCCCCTGAGATCGAGAATTCACGAATCCAAGCCGGTAAACCACATTGTCGAGCCTGCGTTCAAGAGCCACCAGAAGGTTTGTGCCAGTCACGCCCTTTTTTTGATCCGCCCGTTTGAAAAACAATCTGAACTGTTTTTCAGAAAGACCATACATTTTTTTGACTTTCTGCTTCTCTCTGAGCTGAATACCGAAATCAGAAATTTTTCGCCCGCGGCGCTGGCCGTGTTCACCCGGAGGGTAGCTTCGCCGATCGAATGCGCATTTATCGGAAAAACAGCGATCTCCCTTCAGATAGAGTTTTAAATTTTCGCGCCGGCATATCCGGCATACAGAACCTGTATAGCGTGCCAAGATGTGTCCTCCTATTAAATGCCAAACGGCTTGGATGCGGCGTGGATCCCTCCTGCGATTTGCCCTCGCCAGTTCCAGTCGATTAGCGGATATACACTTTTACGAATAAAACGATCAAACCCTGCGTCTTTTCGGCGGTCGGCATCCGTTATGCGGAATGGGCGTAACGTCTTTAATGATAAGCACATTGAACCCAGTTGCCTGAAGCGACCGCAGCGCCGACTCACGACCGGGGCCGGGTCCCTTGACGTAGACTTCCACGTTTTTCATACCGTGTTCCATCGCTTTTTTAGCAGCGTCGGAGGCGGCTAACTGGGCAGCAAAGGGTGTCGACTTTCGCGAACCCTTGAAGCCATGGGCACCTGAGCTGGACCAAGCGACCACATTGCCGCCCGGATCAGTAATGGTGATGATCGTGTTATTGAAAGTTGATTGAATGTGAACGACACCATTCTGTATATTCTTCTTTTCCTTCTTCTTCGTACGGGTTCTTTTTGCCATGAAACAAGCCTCGCCGGTCTAATAGATTATTTTTTCTTTGTAGCGCCGCCCTTTTTCTTGACTGCAGCGCGTTTGGGACCTTTACGGGTTCGGGCGTTTGTGCTTGTCCGCTGGCCCCGGGCCGGTAACCCTCTGCGATGTCGCAATCCACGATAGCTTCCCAGATCCATAAGCCGCTTGATGTTCATGGCGACTTCCGACCTGAGTTCGCCTTCAACCTTGTACTCTCCGTCGATGATTTTGCGGATATCGTTGACTTGCGACTCGGTCAGATCATCGGTTTTGGTATGTGGATCAATACTAAGCTTTGACAAAATTTCATAGGAAGTGCTTCGCCCGATTCCATAAATGTAGGTTAACGCAATTTCCACTCTTTTCTGTCTTGGTAAATCGACTCCAGCAATTCTAGCCAAATCCTGCCTCCTCTATCCTTGCCGTTGTTTATGCCGCTTGTTTTCGCAAATAACTCTGACCACCCCTTTTCTTTTGACAACCTTGCATTTGGGGCAAATCCTTTTCACCGATGCTCTGACTTTCATTGAAAAACTCCTTATTCGGCACAGGCCGCGGGTAATTGGCTATCGAGCGCTTGAATACTTTTTCGAAATTTCCTGAAAAAACCAATCAATCGTGTTCGACGACCTGATCGACTATTTTGACCGGTATGTAATTCTACCTCGACTCAGGTCATAGGGTGACAATTCTACCGTGACCTTGTCGCCCGGAAGAATTTTGATGAAATGCATTCTCATCTTACCGGAAATATGCGCAAGAACCTGGTGCTTGTTTTCGAGTTCTACCTTAAACATTGCGTTGGGCAATGTCTCCAGAACTGTACCTTCAACCTTTATGGCTTCTTCTTTCGCCATCGAGCCTCCCTGGCTAATACCCCATTGATAACGCCGTGGTTATCAGCGTCCTTTGACCTTGCCACCGGATTTTTTCAAGAATCCCTCGTAATGTCGGCTGAGCATATGTGATTCCATTTGTGCGACCGTATCGATAGCGACCCCGACGACAATCAACAGGGCCGTCCCGCCGAAATAGAAAGGAACGTTAAAGCGCGTAATAAGAACCGACGGCAAGACACAAACGATCGAAACATAAAGGGCGCCGCCAAGTGTTATCCGGGTCAGAACCCGGTCAATATAGTCTGCCGTCCTTTTCCCCGGCCGTATTCCGGGAATGTAACCGCCCTGTTTTTTCATGTTATCGGCGACATCCACCGGGTTAAACGTAACGGCGGTATAAAAGTAGCAGAAAAAGAATATCATACCCACAAACAACAATTCATAAACGGGGTTGCCGGGTGTCAACGCCGAAACGATGTTCTGAATCCATGGTATGGTGATGAAACTGGTAATCGTCGCCGGAAACATCATGATGGATGAAGCGAAAATCGGTGGAATAACTCCCGACATATTGATTTTCAATGGTAAATGAGTGCTCTGCCCACCGTACATCCGCCTTCCCACCACCCGCTTGGCATATTGCACCGGGATCCGACGCTGCCCTTGTTCGACAAAAATAATAGCGGCAATGACGGCGACCATCAGAACGACGAGGATGATAATCGGGAATATGTTCATTGCGCCCGTCGAAACCAGACGAAATGTATTTCCTATTGCGGTCGGCATTCTGGCAACAATGCCAGCAAATATGATTAATGAGATCCCGTTTCCAATCCCTCGTTCCGTAATCTGTTCCCCAAGCCACATGATAAAGGCTGTCCCGGCGGTTAAGGTGAGGACAGACATCAGTCGAAACCCCCATCCGGGATCGACGACGGCGCCCATTCTTTCTAATCCGACACTGATACCGAACCCCTGAATAATACTTAGAATAACAGTCCCGTAACGCGTGTACTGTGTGATTTTCTTGCGTCCCTGCTCGCCTTCCTTTTTCAACTGCTCCAGATGAGGAATGACAACCGTCATCAACTGAAGGATAATCGACGCGCTGATGTAGGGCATGATACCCAGGGCAAACACCGACAACCTTTCAAGGGCGCCGCCGGAAAACATGTTGAATATTCCAAGGATCGTTCCTTTGGCCCGATCGAAAATTTCCGCCAGAGCGACGGCGTCAATCCCCGGTACAGGGACATGCACTCCGATTCGATAGACCACCAGAAGCGCAAGGGTGTACAAAATCCTCCGCTTCAGCTCGGGAATTTTAAATATGTTGCCGAACCCTTTGCTGATCATAATTACAGAACCTCTACAGTGCCGCCAGCTGATTCAATTTTGACCCGGGCACTCCGGCTGATCATATGGACTTTAACCGTGAGAGGCATGTTGATCTCACCTTGCCCGAGGAGTTTGACACCGTCACGCTTTCCTTTGACCAGCCCGGCACGGACCAAAGCGATTTCGTCAACAACACTGCCGCTTTCAAATTTTTCCAAATCCCGAACATTGACAATGGCGTATATTTTTTTGAAAATATTCTTGAATCCACGTTTCGGCAAGCGGCGGTGTATCGGCATTTGACCGCCTTCATAACCCGGCCGGACACCGCCACCAGAGCGGCTATTTTGGCCGTTCGAACCCCTGCCGGCGGTTTTGCCCCAGCCTGAACCGACGCCACGCCCGATGCGTTTGCGAGCCTTACGTGCACCGGGGGTCGGTGCCAAATCATTAAGCCTCATTGGTCACCTCCTCGGCAGTTACGAGATGCGATACCGCGTTGACCATGCCACGTATTGCCGGTGTGTTTTCGCGCAGCACACTCCTGTTAACCTTTTTCAGTCCTAAACCCCGCAGGACCTGGCGATGCTTCTCCGGCCTGCCGATCATACTTTTTACCAGTGTAATTTTCAGTTTCCCTGACATCAATCTAACCCCTTCCGGCCATATTCGGGCGCTAACCTTTGGGAAAAGGTTGCAAATGAGCCGTTAATTACAGTTCCTCGACGCTTACGCCGCGGCGGTTGGCAACCTGCTCCCGGCTCTGAAGCTGCTGAAGGCCATCGATGGTTGCTTTAACCACGTTGTGTGGGTTGTGGGATCCCATACACTTGGTGAGAATATTCTGCACCCCTGCCGCCTCGAGAACGGCCCGCACGGCACCACCGGCAATAAGCCCGGTACCCGCAGAAGCCGGTTTCAACATAACCTTTCCGGCTCCGAATCTGCCCAGGGTTTCGTAAGGAACTGTGCCTTCAACCAGTGGTACGTCGATCATATTCTTTTTGGCTTTCTCCACGCCTTTTCGGATCGCTTCGGGCACCTCGCCGGCCTTCCCTAAACCGCAGCCAACACTTCCGTTCCCATCACCGACGACGACGATTGCGCTGAAACTGAATCTACGACCGCCCTTGACAACCTTTGCCACGCGATTGATATGGACTACTTTATCTATCAATTGATGTTCGTCTGTATCCTGTTTATACAAGGACTCGCCTCCTTAATCCGCTCTCAAAGATAACCCGCCTTAAAATTCTAGACCACCTTCTCGCGCACCTTCCGACACCGCTTTAACACGGCCGTGGTAAAGAAAACCGTTGCGATCGAAAACGACACTTTTGACACCTTTGCCAATTGCCCGCTCCGCGATCAGTTTGCCAATCTGGTTGGCAATTGCAGATTTCTTGCCAGCCTCAGAACCTTCCTTAAAAGTTTTCTCTAAGCTCGATGCAGCAACCACGGTCTGACCGCTCAAATCGTCGATGACCTGGGCATAAATGTGTCGGGCGCTTCGAAAGACTGTCAATCTCGGTCTGTCTGTTGTTCCGAGAATTTTTTTTCTGATTCTCTTTTTTCTTTTTAACCGTGCCGCTTTTTTTGTATTTACCGAACCCATCGTTAAGTATCCCGCGTGTTATTTGATCCATATTTTTGATTTAATTGAAAACTATCCTCCGGCCGCACAAACAAAGCCAAGATCGGACTATTTGGTGCCTGTCTTCCCGGCCTTGCGCCGAATATACTCCTCTGCGTATTTAATACCTTTGCCTTTGTATGGCTCCGGTGGCCGCAACCGGCGGATGGACGCCGCGGTCTGGCCGAGTAACTCCTTGTCGATTCCGGAAAGCTTAATCACGTTGTTGCGTTCCACGCTGGCGGAGATACCCTCCGGCAGTTGAAAATCGATAGGATGTGAGTACCCCAAATTGAGTACAATCGTATTGCCCTTGACCTCAGCACGATAGCCGATACCATTAATTTCAAGCACCCGCTCAAAACCGGCGTCCACACCGGTCACCATATTCTGAATCAAACTGCGTGTCAGCCCGCGAAAGGCCTGGCTTTTCTTATCAGTTTTCAACGGCTCCACTGCAATCACACCCTCTGTCATCTTCAGCGTTACCGAGGGATGAATGGAACGACTCAACTTGCCCTTCTGCCCCTGAACCGTCAGCTCTCCACTTTGGTAAGAGATTTTAACTTTTTCAGGTATCGAAATCGGTTTCTTGCCTACGCGCGACATATATCAACTCCTTCATGCTGTTCAAAACCACGCAAACGGTATTGAACAAAAACAACAGAACACAAAACTCAAACGGTTACCAGAGATCGCAAATATGTTCACCGCCGACGTTTTCAGCCCGGGCCTGTTTATCTGTCATCAGGCCCTTCGAGGTGGAAAGAACCGAAAGCCCCATACCATTCATAACGGGCTTGACGTCTTTGCCCCGCAGGTAGATACGCCGGCTTGGCTTGCTGATACGCGAAAGGCCCAGGAAGACGCTTTCCTGATTCTGCCCGTACTTGAGGTACACCCGAAGAATGCCTTGTTTACCGTCTTTAATGAATTTATAGTTCCGAATGAAGCCCTCGGTCTTCATAATTTTGGCCAGTTCTGTCTTAAGATTCGAACCGGGAATGTCAACGCTGTTGAACCTGGCTTTCGCAGCGTTTCTGATGCGTGTCAGCATGTCCGCAATCGGATCACTCATCGTCATAATTTTATCTCCGCAATTACCGTCGTGTATCTGATGATGTGGGGTACGTCAATTCAAGCTTGCTTGAGTCCTGATCCTGAGTACTTAATCAACCCGGGCAGTTGTATAATACACCTGCCTACCGGAGCTCAGCAATATAGAAATTCCCGGTAAACGCTACCAACTCGACTTGATGACCCCGGGAAGTTTTCCATGGGAAGCAAAATCGCGAAAGCAAATCCTACATAACCCAAATTTCCTCATGTAACCCCGCGGTCTACCACAAACGGGGCAACGGTTGTAAGCCCGCACATTGAACTTTGGTTTACGTATAGCTTTTAATTTGAGCGACTTTTTGGCCAAACCATCCTCCTTTAATAACCGGAAACCGGGATCCCGGATAAAAATACGTTAATTCCTGAACGGCATACCCAGCAGACGAAGCAATTCCCGGCCTTCCGCGTCAGTCCCGGCGGTGGTCACGATAGAAACATTCAACCCTTTGATCTTATCTATTTTATCGTAATCAATCTCCGGAAAAATAATCTGTTCCTTTATTCCGAGACTGTAATTTCCAGAGCCATCCATGGCTTTGGGCGAAAGTCCTCGGAAATCCCTGACTCTCGGCAACGCGATATTCACGAGCTTAGTGTAGAAATCGTACATCCGATCATGCCGCAATGTAACCATGCAGCCGATGGGCATTCCAGTACGCAGTTTGAAGGCAGCAATCGATCGTCTGGCACGAGTGATGACCGGACGCTGGCCGGCAATCGCCTGAAGTTCTTCAACCGCCGAATCAAGAATCTTAATATTTTGAATCGCTTCCCCTAATCCCATATTCAACGTAATCTTATCGAGTTTGGGGACCTGCATGACGTTATTGTACTTAAAGGCCTCTTTTAGTTGGGGCACGACCGTTTCATGATAGTATTGTTTTAGCTGGGGCATTAAATTCCTCCACTTAACTGTCGATAATCTCGTCACACTTGCTGCAGGCCCGCACTTTTTTTCCGTTCTCTAGACGCTGCATTTTGATACGCGTCGGAGACATGCACTTGCTGCACATAAGCATCAGATTCGACCAGTGGATCGCTGACTCACCTTCGACAATCCCGCCTTGCCGGTTCTGTGCTGATGGCCGTGAATGCCGTTTGACCATGTTTACGTTTTCGACAAGGACTCTATTTTTCTTGTTGTTAACCTTCAGAACTTTACCGATCTTGCCCTTGTCCTTTCCGGCAACGACCTTGACCTTGTCGTCTCTCTTTAATCTGCATTTGCTCGTGTTCATCAACGCTCTCTCCACCTGCTGACCCGATTCTTAGATGACTTCAGGAGCCAACGAAATGATCTTCATAAATTTCTTGGCACGCAGTTCTCTTGCAACCGGCCCAAATATGCGTGTGCCTATGGGTTCCTTGCTACCTGATATGAGCACGGCTGAATTGTCGTCGAAACGGATAAAGGAACCGTCCGGTCGTTTAATTTCTTTCTTGGTGCGCACAATCACAGCTTTGAGGACATCTCCCTTTTTGACCTTTGCGTTCGGAATTGCTTCCTTGACGGTCACAACAACGATATCCCCTATTCTGGCGTAGCGCCTGCGCGTTCCACCCAAGACCTTAATACAGCTTAGTACTTTCGCACCGGAGTTATCCGCCACCGTCAGTCTCGTCTCTGTCTGGATCATTGCTATTGAGCCCCTCTAATTCAAACGGCCTTTTTCAGTATTTTGCTGACCTGCCACCGCTTGGTTCTGCTTAGCGGTCGTGATTCAGTAATCAGCACCTTATCACCGGTACGACACGAATTATCGGCGTCATGGGCGGCAAACTTGGATCGCCTCCGGATATACTTGTGGTACATTCGGTGTTTAACCAGTCTTTCCGTTTGTACGACGATTGTTTTTTCCATCTTGTCACTGACAACGATGCCGATCATTTGTCTTTTCATTCCACGTTTTTTCATGGCAGCTAGACTACTTATCCGTTTGTTGGTTTTCGTTTTGGCGCGTGGACAGCGCTTCTTCTCGGATGATGGTCTGCACCCGTGCGATGTCACGTTTGGCCTGTTTGAGTTTCTGAGGGTTTTCGAGTTGTCCGGTCGCGTGTTGAAACCTCAGGTTAAATAGTTCCTGTTTCAATTCGGTCTCTTTCGCCCGTTTTTCTGACCGGCTCATCACCCTAATATCACTGGCTTTCATGCTGCTAAGCTCCTTTCCACAAATTTCGTCTTAACCGCAAGCTTGTGCGCTGCCAGCCGGAAAGCTTCCATGGCGACTTCCCGTGAAACACCTTCCATCTCATAAAGAATTCGACCGGGCCGAATGACCGCGACCCAACCTTCCGGAGCCCCTTTCCCTTTGCCCATACGCACCTCAGCAGGCTTTTTGGTAATTGGTTTGTCCGGAAAAATCCGGATCCAGATTCTCGCTCCCCTTTTAACATGACGCGTCATCGCGATCCGGGCAGCCTCGATCTGGCGCGAAGAAATCCAACCGCAATCGACAGCCTGCAAACCATATTGTCCAAAATTAAGATGACTGCCTCTACGAGAGGTGCCCTTCATTCTGCCTTTCTGCTGTTTTCTAAATTTTACTTTCTTGGGGCTAAGCATTTGCTGTGGCTCCTGTTTCAAGTGGGGCTTGCTGGGGTCCCCTCATCATCTTGTGTCGCCTTGACGTATGCACCGGATGGCAACTAAAATGCTGCCTTACGCTTATTGATTTTCGTAATCAATTTGGTCTTTTTTAAGGACCTCGCCCTTGAATATAAAAACCTTAACGCCAATGGCACCATATGTCGTTCTAGCAGTGGTAAATCCATAATCGATATCAGCCCGCAGGGTGTGCAATGGCACACGGCCCTCCCTATACCATTCGCGCCTGGCCATTTCTGCACCACCCAACCGGCCGGCACATATGACCTTGACGCCTTGGGCGCCGAAGCGCATAGCAGAAGACACGCCACGTTTCATCGCTCGCCTGAAAGCCACTCGCCGCACGATTTGAAGCGCGATATTTTCAGCCACGAGCTGAGCGTCAATTTCGGGTTTTCGTATTTCCTGAATGTCTATCATCACCTCGTGATCGACCATCTCCTCAATTTCCTGCTTGAGCAGTGAAATCTCCGAACCCTTTTTCCCTATGACAATCCCCGGTCTGGAGGTAAATATTCTCAGCCTGATCCGTTTGGAAGAGCGTTCGATTTCAATCCGGGAAACACCGGCATGATAAAGCTTCTTTTTTACGTAGCGCCTGATCTTGTGGTCTTCAAATATGTAATCGGCGTAGTTCTTGTCTGCGTACCAGCGTGATTCCCACGTCTTGACAATCCCTAATCTCAATCCGATCGGATTAACTTTCTGGCCCAAGCTGTTACCTCCTCTGGCTTATCTCGCCGATTGCTCTGCCAAAATGACAGTGATATGACTGGTTCTCTTCAGTATCCGCGCTCCCCGGCCGCGTGCCCTTGCCCGGAAACGCTTCAGGGTTGGCCCCTGATCGGCAAGGATGTTGCTCACCACGAGATTATCTACATCAATCTCGGAGTTCTGATCCGCGTTGGCAACGGCACTGCGCAACGTTTTCTCGACAATCCCGGCCGCTTTCATCGGCATGAACTTCAGAGCGTTGAGAGCCGCTTCCACCGGTTGGCCCTTAATGGCGTCAACCAGAAAACGGACCTTGCTGGGAGAAATGCGTGCGTACTTTGTGACAGCTCTAACCTCCATCGTGCGACGCGTCCTTTAACCTTTTTTTGTCGTCAAATAACGACAATGTGAATCACAAGGGCTGCGGGTTGTTATCAAGATTGCAGCCGCAGTTTGCCTATGGGTTGTTACCTCAGTGACGATTTTTTGGACCCTGCATGACCGTAGAACGTCCTGGTAGGCGAAAACTCTCCCAATTTGTGACCGACCATGTTTTCGGAAATGAAAACCGGTACAAACTTTTTGCCATTATGAACAGCCAAGGTGATGCCGACCATCTCCGGCACGATTGTCGACCGACGAGACCAGGTCTTGATGACCCTGTTACTACGGCTGTTCTGGGCCTCAGCGACCTTTAGCATCAATTTCGGTTCGACATAAGGTCCTTTTTTCAACGAGCGTGGCATATTCTCTCCTATCAGGCTGTATGCCTGGCGTAATTTTATTTTTACGGCAGGCCGCGCATACTTTTTCTGGGTGTGATCGCGCACCGTATGTCAGCGTAAGCTATCGCAGCTTTGCTGGCCCATTATTTGGTGCGCCGCTTTACAATCAAGCGGTTGCTACGTTTGGTCCGCTTTCTGGTTTTATATCCTTTTGAAGGCACTCCCCAGGGGCTACAAGGATGACGCCCTCCCGAAGAACGCCCTTCGCCGCCACCCATTGGATGATCAACCGGATTCATTGCCACCCCCCGGACCTGGGGTCGGCGTCCGAGCCAGCGCGTCCGGCCGGCCTTACCGGCGGAAATGTTTTCATGCTCAACGTTTCCGAGTTGACCAATAGTGGCCTGACAGTTCAACAGAACCATTCGGACTTCCCCCGAAGGGAGCTTGATCAATGCATAACGTTCCTCTTTTGCCATTAATTGGGCAAAAGTCCCGGCACTGCGGACAACCTGTCCACCGCACCCGACCCGTAACTCAACGTTGTGAATATGAGTACCCAGCGGGATGTTGCGCAGCGGCAACGCGTTACCGGGTTTTATATCAGCTTTAGGGCCTGACTCCACCATATCGCCCACGTTCAGCTTGAGCGGGGCCAATATGTATCGTTTTTCACCATCGACATAGTGCAGCAGCGCGATCCGTGCGCTCCGGTTTGGATCGTATTCAATTGTGGCGACCTTTGCCGGAATACCGGTTTTATCCCGTTTGAAATCGATAATACGATAGTGCCGTTTATGACCGCCTCCACGATGCCGGCAAGTAATGCGCCCCCTGGCATTACGTCCGCCACTCTTTGAAAGAGGTCGCAGTAAACTTTTTTCCGGAGTGGTTCTGGATATCTCCTCGAACCCTGAATATCCCTGGAACCGTCTCCCCGGTGATGTCGGTTTTACTTTTCTTACGCCCATGCCTTGCTCCTAAGACCGAAGACCTATTGTCTTCATTCCTATTAATTAATACCCTCATTCTGGCCAGCGCTTAAACCCCTTCGAAAAATTCGATCCGCTCGCCGGGCTTCAAGGTCACAACGGCTTTCTTCCAATCCCGGCGCTTGCCAAGGAAACGACCTCTGCGTTTGATCTTGCCTTTGACTTGCATGGTCCTCACATTTTCGACCTTGACGTCAAAAATCCGCTCAATCGCTCTTCGAATTTCTATCCGGTTCGCTTTTCGATCGACCTCGAAAGTAACCTGATTCGCGGCTTCCTTCTGAATATTGGTTTTTTCCGTGACCAGAGGCCTCCTGATGATGTCATATTGCATCGTCATGCCAGCAGCCTCCCTTCGATGTCATTGATTGCAGGCTCCACCAGAACCAGGTTTTTATATTTGAGGATATCGTAAACATTCAGCCCTTCGCTTCTGAGTACCTTTATGTTGGGTACATTCCGGGATGAAAGCTCAAGTGTTTCGTTTTTTTGATCCGTCACTATCAGTGCATTGTCGACTTTTAGCGCTCGGATAATATCGATGAAATCTTTGGTTTTCACCTGTGCCAGGTCAATATTATCAAGCACAACCAGCTCGTTGTCCTGCAGTTTGCAAGTCAGGGCCATCTTCAGCGCCAGCCGTCTTACTTTTTTGGGCACCTTATAGGCATAGGATCGCGGTTTCGGGCCGAATACCACACCGCCGCCGCGTAAAAGTGGAGACTTAATGTCACCACGGCGAGCCCTGCCAGTCCCCTTCTGCCTGAAGAGCTTTCGCGTACTGCCTCGAATTTCGCCACGCTGCTTGGTTGAAGCGCTACCCACACGACGGCCGGCAAGCTGCGCGGTTACCACCTCGTGAAGCACTCCCGACTTGGGCGGAACGTTGAAGAGGGCGTCAGAGAGTTCCCGCTCGGAAACCTTTTTCCCTTTACTATTCAATACATTGATCACTGCCATGGTTATCCCCACTAAGATTCCCCTAAGCTGCGGGCAGCCGCTCGAAGGCGACTGATCCTGTCATTCGAGCGGCCCGTGATGGAACCTCGTTATAGAATCATGAGTTCTGCACTGCAAATTTTAACTTTTTCACCATTACCGGACTGGAAGCACTACCCGGCACTGCCCCCTTTAAAAAAATCAGATTCTCCTCGGGGCGAATGTCGACGATTTCAATGTTGCGTACGGTCTGCTTGTCTGTACCGTAGTGTCCGGGCATCTTTTTACCTTTGATAACCTTCGAGGGCGATGCACTGCATCCGATCGACCCGGGCGGCCTGACGTTTTTACTGCCATGACCGGCAGGACCGCGGTGAAAACCGTGACGCTTGATAACGCCTGCAAAACCTCTACCTTTTGTCGTTCCAACGATATCCACCCGTTCGCCGATGCTGAACAGATCCAGAGTTACCTGCTGGCCGAGTGCATACTCTTCCGGGTTGTCCACTGGGACCTCGCGCACAGAGGCAAATGCGTTAGCGCCGCTGCCTTTCAAGTGTCCACGCATCGGTTTATTGATACGTTTGGCCTTCCTCTCTCCAAACCCAAGTTGAAGAGCATCGTACCCATCCCTGGCAACCGTTTTTATCTGAGTAACAATGCAGGGCCCCGCCTCCACCACCGTAACCGGCACCAACTCGCCTCGGGGGGTAAAAAACCCTGTCATTCCCAGTTTTCTTCCCATCAATCCCTTGCACATATCCGTGACCAACCCTTCTATACATCATTAACTGCCGTCCGGTGCATTCTGTAAACCAAGCGGCCAACCGCATCCCGACAGGTAATTCTCATTGTTCACACAACGTTTGACTACCCGTGAATTGAGCCGATATTCTCAAAGCTTATGCTATAGCTTGATCTCGACGTCGACACCTGGTGATAGATCCAACTGCATGAGGGCGTCCACCGTTTGCTGGGTCGGTTCTATAATATCCAACAAACGCTTATGGGTACGCATTTCGAACTGCTCGCGGGACTTTTTGTCGATGTGAGGCGACCTCAAAACGCAATACTTGTTAATTTGTGTCGGCAATGGAATCGGCCCGACGACTTTGGCCCCGGTCTTATTGGCCGTGTCGACGATATCCGTGACGGATTGATCCAATAGTTTGTGATCGTACGCTTTCAGCCTGATTCTAATTTTTGTGTTCGCTATCATTTAGGTAATCTTCCACCGCTAGATCCGCTATTCAATGATATCACTGACGACGCCGGCTCCGACGGTTCGTCCGCCTTCGCGGATCGCAAACCGCACTTCCTTCTCCATGGCGATCGGCGTGATCAGCTCCGCCTCGATCGTTACATTGTCTCCGGGCATCACCATCTCCACTCCCTCGGGAAGCGTCAACACCCCGGTCACATCCGTTGTCCGAAAATAAAACTGCGGCCGATAACCATTGAAAAATGGCGTGTGACGACCACCCTCCTCCTTGCTCAAGATGTACACCTCGGCCTTGAACTTGGTGTGCGGCGTGATTGATCCGGGCTTGGACACCACCTGCCCGCGCTCCACCTCATCCCGCTTGGTTCCGCGCAACAACACCCCGATGTTGTCTCCCGCTCGACCCTCGTCCAACAGCTTGCGGAACATCTCTACGCCCGTGCACACCGTCTTGAGCGTCGGACGGATTCCCACGATCTCAACATCTTCGCCGACCTTCACTATCCCTCGCTCCACACGACCCGTCACCACCGTGCCTCGACCCGATATACTGAATACATCCTCGATCGGCATCAAAAACGGCTTCTCGATGTCGCGCTGCGGCTCGGGAATAAACGCATCGATCGCATCCATCAACTCAAATACGCACTTGGCCTCGGCACTGTCAACATCGTCGCTCTCCAACGCCTTTAGCGCACTGCCCCGGATGATCGGCGTGTCGTCTCCGGGAAACTCATACTTGTCCAACAGTTCCCGCAACTCCAACTCCACCAACTCGATCAACTCCTCGTCATCCACCATGTCGCACTTGTTCAAAAATACCACGATCCGCGGAACCCCGACCTGACGCGCCAGCAGTATGTGCTCTCGGGTCTGGGGCATCGGGCCGTCGTCGGCACCCACCACCAGTATCGCTCCGTCCATCTGCGCCGCTCCGGTGATCATATTCTTGATATAGTCCGCGTGTCCCGGACAATCCACATGCGCATAATGACGGTTGGCTGTCTCGTATTCAACATGCGCCGTCGCAATCGTTATACCTCGTTCCTTCTCCTCTGGCGCCTTGTCGATCTGATCAAACGGCACGAAATTCGCCATCCCCTTCAACCCCATGTGCTTGGTGATCGCCGCCGTCAACGTCGTCTTGCCATGATCGATGTGACCGATCGTTCCTACATTCACGTGCGGCTTCGTCCGCTCAAACTTCTGCTTCGCCATCTTTTCGTCCTCCCCT
>Ga0316198_10000956_pt1 | contig 16220 bp, 7 predicted proteins | sample OudBieAanoxic_MG_FD_204935 | JGI IMG/M metagenome (GOLD analysis project Ga0316198, IMG submission 204935) | Coastal sediment microbial communities from Oude Bieten Haven, Netherlands - site A anoxic | ecosystem: Environmental > Aquatic > Marine > Coastal > Sediment | place: Netherlands...
GTAATGGTGGCCTTCGATTTTGGTAAAAAAGAAGTAAAGATTTCAGAACCTAAGTACCCCACAAATGACATGGAAGCTGACCTTAAATCATACAGGGAATTTTATAAGGGTGTGGTTGGGAAAATCCAGAAATATACCTAAACCCTTACAAAGGTAAAACGGATACTCGCCAATTCAAAATTACCATCATTGTCAAAATCATATTCACCCGATTCAAAACCTCCATTTATGGTAAAGGTTGTCGCATTAAGCGTTGCTCCATAGGTGTCCCAGTCTCCGGGATAATTGGCCCATTCGATAGCGAAATAATATTGTCCTTCCCATTTTTCCCAGAACATTTCTCCACTGGTTGTATAGGATGGCCTGTCTGACGGATCAATGGTTAAGGTAAACCTGCCACTGCTCTGGACAGTCAGGGTTACAGTTCCTCCTTCGTCTATTAGATCAAGAAAATTCACATTTCCGTCGCTAAAATTGGCCGAGGTGGCCTCCCAATTACCTGCCAATTCACTAATTTCAAAAGGGCCTCCTACTTTGACCAAATCGTCTGTATCGTCTGATGAACATGAAAGTAATAAAAATGCGAATAAGGGTACGAATAAAAATATATTGCTTAGTGTTTTCATAATCCAAGGTTTAAGGGTTAAATAATAGACTTAATTCATCTTTAGAATGCTTAATACAGGCTAGCATTATAGTTAAAATTAGGGAGCTAATGGATTATACACAATGATCTAAGTCATTGGGGTAGCCCTGGCTAAGTAATAGTTAAACAAAACAATGGATTTGTACCTAGGTGAAGAAACGCAAAAAAAACTCAAGATTGTATTTTGAACACTTTATCGATTTTTTTAACACTTCATAGAATTTCGTTAATATTTTTAACATTTATCTTTTAGTTTTTCATTACAGGATGTAATCTACTGTTCTCTTCCCCCCATAAGTAGGCTTTTGTTTAACTTTTTAAGTTGGGCAATTTCTCCTCTAGGAACAATTGTACTCCCTAAGACTTAGTTTTTGATGGGCCCCACTTCTATCAGAATTGTTGCATGCTTTAATAATTAAGCAATTAGGAACACAGTATGGGAGAAAACTACCCTCTAATTTCGTTATATGACTATCACAATACCCTTTGGGGCCAGTTATTATTATGGATCTTTATAGGAAGTCCATTGGTTTGTGCATATCTTTCATATTTAGTGAAAACAAAACTTAAACATCGTACTGCTATTGGCAGTACTCCTTTTTCGGATACCAATCAACACTTTAACCAAATAGCAAACACTAACCATTATGAAAAAATCTTTACTCTTCTATTTATTTGTTATATGTTCAGTATTTATTTCTAAAATTCATGGGCAAAATGAATTTATCACCACCTGGCAGACAACAACAGCTAATGAAACTATAACGATCCCTACAACAGGATCAGGGTATGATTATACAGTTGACTGGGGTGACGGGACTTCAGACACTAATGTTACAGGTGACATCACGCATCCTTACTCCAATGCTGGGACCTATACGGTTTCCATCTCGGGAACTTTTCCAAGGATCTTTTTTGATTTTGGTAGTGACCAGCTCAAAATACTATCTATAGAACAATGGGGGGAAATACAATGGCAATCTATGAACCGTGCCTTTTTTAATTGCCAGAATCTGGAAATGAATGCTACGGACATACCGGATTTGTCCAATGTCACCGATCTAACGAACATGTTTGCCCAATGTTTTGTAATGAATGGAAACCCATCCATCTCCAACTGGGATGTAAGTACGATAACTTCCATGAATAGTACGTTCAGCACTACACAAATGAATCAGCCGCTGAATTCCTGGGATGTTAGCAGTGTTACGGATATGGCACAGATGTTCTTTCAAAATAGGGCCTTTGATCAACCTCTCGACAACTGGAATGTCAGCAGCGTGACTACTATGCTCAACATGTTTCGATCCACAAATTTTAACCAGCCACTGGCCTCATGGGATGTTAGTAGCGTTGTCGATATGGGTCTGATGTTTTCGGAAAATCCGGTGTTTAATCAACCTTTATCCGGCTGGAATGTGAGTAGTGTCAGCAATTTGCGATTTATGTTTAGAAATTGCACGGCTTTTGACCAACCCTTGGATAGTTGGGACATCAGCAATGTAACCAACATGGCCAGTATGTTTATAGGCGGTGGGCTTTCTACTCCAAACTACGATGCCACCCTGACGGGATGGTCTACTTTGGATACCGGGGAGACCCAAATCCCGCTAAACATAACCTTTGATGGTGGTAACAGCCAGTTTGATGCTGCAGCTGCCGCAAGGCAGGATTTGATCGATACTTATGGCTGGACCATTATCGACGGAGGTCAGCTTATCACAATCCCACAGGTAGTGAGTCTGTTTCCGCAGGATGGGGCTTCTGATATTCCCCTTAACACGCCCATTACAATTACCTTTGATCGTAATATAGTTCGCGGAACGGGGGCCAGTTTCCTGTCCACGGACACCAACTTCTTCAGTTTTGTACTGGATCCGAACCTTGGTACGGCAGTTATTCAGGACAACACGGTTACCTTCACTCCGGGTGATGCTGCCCTTGACCTGGATCCTAATTCCCAGACTACGATAATTATACCAAACGATGCCTTTGAAGACGGTAGTGGAAACTTTTTTGAAGGGGTATCCTGGAGCTTTTCCATGGTTACCACTCCGGATGCCGCTCCGCCAATTGGTGCGCTCACACCGGTAGATGGGACGGTTGACGTACCCCTGGATCAAACCTTCCAGGTTTCATTTGATGAAGAAGTAGTTTTTAAGTCGGGCTCCATAGCATTGACAGATGCCCTTGGCAACCAGCTAGCCGTAATAGACCAGGCCAATTTTGACCTGCAATCCATCGGAACCAATTCTGTGCTTAGCTTCCAGCTTACACCGGCTATTTTTCAGTTGCAGCCCGGCACTGCCTACCGATTGTACATAGCCCCTTTCAGTTTTGAGGACCTGGCCGGAAACGACTATGAAGGGACCGGTATTAATGCACAGAATGGCGTTGATCCTGGGATAAACTGGCAGTTTACAACGGCATCCTTGCCCGTACAACAACCCTTTGTAACGACCTGGCAAACCACCACAACCAATGAAAACATTACGATTCCTACCACAGGAACCGGTTATAACTATTCCGTTGACTGGGGGGATGGCATGGTTGAGAACGGATTCACTGGAGATGCTACGCATACCTATGCAACCGCCGGGATCTATACCGTTTCGATTTCCGGGGATTTTCCAAGAATCTACTTCAATAATGCAGGGGATAAGGACAAGATCCTTACGGTAGCACAATGGGGAGATATTGCCTGGGCGGACATGGCACGGGCGTTTTTTGGATGTTCAAATCTAGATGTGGTTGCACAAGACGTACCCGATCTGGCCAATGTAACGAGTTTTGAATTCTTGTTTGCACGCTGTACTAGCCTTGTAGGGACCGCAGACTTTAACAATTGGAATACAAGCTCGGTAACGAATATGAGTCGGGTTTTTGAAGGATGCTCACAATTTAATCAGCCGATAGGTAATTGGGATACGAGTTCAGTAACTCTTACAAGCTTGATGTTTGGAAGCTGCACCGTATTTAATCAACCGATAGGCAATTGGGATATGAGTTCTAATCAGGATACCCAGTCTATGTTTAACAGGGCAAGTTCATTCAACCAGGACATTGGCAGTTGGGATCTCAGTTCGGTGACTAGGATGAACTCAATGTTCTTAAGAGCTACGGCCTTTAACCAGCCCATTGGTAATTGGAATGTAGGGTCGGTTACCAGAATGGATAATGTGTTCACATTTGCAGAGAATTTTAACCAGCCTATAGGAACTTGGAATGTGACATCCGTGATCAACATGCAAGGAATGTTCACAGGTGCGACAGCCTTTAACCAGCCAATCGGGAATTGGAATGTTAGCTCCGTGACCAGTATGGAGCGGATGTTCGACCGGGCATCTTTGTTTAATCAACCTCTTGACAATTGGGTTGTGAGCTCCGTGACTAGGATGAACAATATGTTCGACAATGCTACTTCGTTTAATCAGCCTCTTGATAATTGGGATGTTAGTTCTGCGACCCAGATGATTTCTATGTTCGATGATGCTATTGCCTTCGATCAGAACATAGGTAGTTGGGATATAAGTAGTGTGACCATAATGCGGGATATGTTTACCGGAGCTGGCCTCTCTACCACCAACTACGACGCCACCCTCTCCGGTTGGGCCACCCTGGATGCCGGTGAGACGCAGGTGCCATCAAACATTACTTTTGATGGGGGCAACAGCACCTTCTGCGATAGCGAAGCAGACCGTCAGGCCCTGATCGACACCTTTGGGTGGACGATCACCGATGGGGGCATCAACTGCCCGATAGACTTTACCAATGCGTTTATCACGACCTGGCAAACGACCACTGCCAATGAAAGCATAACGATACCCACCTTTTCAGGTGAAACCTATGACTATAGCGTTGATTGGGGCGATGGAACCGTAGAAAATAGTATAACCGGTGATGCCACGCATATCTACGCCACCTCCGGTGTGCATACCGTTTCAATTATTGGAAGTTTTCCACGAATTTATTTTAACAACCTTGGTGACAAGAATAAGATTATTAGTGTTGTACAATGGGGCTTAAACCTTTGGTCATCTATGGAAAGGGCATTTTGGGGTTGTACAAACTTAGATGTTATTGCCACAGACGTACCAGACCTGACCAATGTAGGTTCCATGGCAACAATGTTTACGGACTGTTCTTTACTTGTGGGTACTGAGGCTTTCAGTACTTGGAATACCTCCTCGGTTACCGATATGCGAAATATGTTCCAAAGCGCCATTTTATTCAATCAAGACATTGGCAACTGGAATACCGCTTCCGTAACCCTAATAGGCGGCATGTTTTTAAATGCAACTGCATTTAACCAAGACATTGGTGGATGGGCCATCTCTGAAGTTACCAATACTGTCGCCATGTTCAAAGATGCCACCAGTTTTGACCAAGACCTGGGCAATTGGGATATTTCCAGTTTGACCATTGCTACAGATATGTTTGATGCGGCGACCGTATCCACCGCCAACTATGATGCTACACTTGCCGGATGGGCTACCCTGAATGCAGGGGAGAGGCAGATACCCTCAACGATCACTTTTAACGGTGGCAACAGTTTGTACTGCTTAAGCGAAGCAAGCCGGCAGGCATTGATCGACACCTATGGCTGGACGATCACCGATGGAGGTCGGGACCCAAACTGCCAGGATCCTTTTGTAACCACCTGGAAGACCGACAACCCGGGTACTTCTGCAGATAACCAGATCACCATTCCGACCAATGGTCCACTATCCTATAACTACCGTGTAGACTGGGGGGATGGCAGCTCAGATACGGGCGTAACCGGGGATATTACCCATACCTATGCAGCTCCCGGTACGTATACGGTATCGATTTCGGGGGATTTTCCGAGAATTTACTTCTTTAACCGCGGTGACAAGGACAAGATACTAACTGTTGAACAGTGGGGGGACATTGTATGGCGAGATATGGGCAATGCGTTTGTAGGCTGCAGTAATTTGGATGTGACCGCTTCAGATCTACCCATCCTGCAGTCGGTCACGCTGTTGACCGGCATGTTCAGTGGGTGTACCTCGCTGCAGGGCACGGTGGCATTTGAAAGTTGGAATGTGTCCGGGATACGTGGATTTGGAAGTATGTTCCGAAATGCATCTTCTTTTAACCAGAATATCAGTGGTTGGGACGTTTCCAGCGTAGAATTTATTGATGCCATGTTTGATGGTGCCACTTCTTTTAATCAAGACATTAGTGGCTGGAATGTCTCGGGTGTAAGGTTATTTAACAGGATGTTTGCCAATACCGATTCATTCAATCAGGACATTAGTGGTTGGGATGTATCCAATGCAACCAGTTTGGCGGGGATGTTCATTGGCGCGACAGCCTTTGATCAGAGTCTCGGTGCCTGGGATATTAGTAGTGTTACCAGTATGGCTTCCATGTTCAGTGGTTCTGGACTTTCAACAGCCAACTACGACGCCACCATCACGGGTTGGGCCACTTTGGATGCCGGGGAGACGCAGATCCCAACGAACATTACCTTTGACGGCGGGAACAGCCAATACTGTGACAGCGAGACAGACCGTCAGGCTCTGATCGATACCTTCGGCTGGACCATTACCGATGGTGGGATCAACTGTCCAATTGACTTTACCAATGCGTTCATTACTACCTGGCAAACCACTACTACTAATGAGAGTATCACCATACCCACAGTTTCAGGTTTGACCTACGATTACGCAGTAGACTGGGGGGACGGTACTATTGACACGAATATAAACGGTTCGGCTACTCATACCTATGCCACGGCGGGGATTCAGACCGTTTCCATTATCGGCACCTTTCCGAGGCTGAACTTTCGTTTTTCGGCAGATCGGAACAAGATCCAGACTATAGAACAATGGGGGGTCATTGTATGGTCATCCATGGAAGAGGCCTTCAGGGGTTGTTCCAACATTGAGGTAGTCGCAACAGATGTTCCAGATTTGTCCAATGTCTCTACTCTAAAATCCATGTTCAATGGGTGTTCCAACATGCTGGGCAATAGTTCATTCAATAATTGGGATACAAGCAACGTCACCAATATGGAGGCGGTATTCCTGAATGCTTCATCTTTTAATTCACCTATTGGTAATTGGAATCTTTCTAATGTGACAATTATCTCTGCCATTTTCCTTCAGGCGACTACATTCAACCAGCCTATCGGGAACTGGGATACCAGTTCAATAACACAAATGTTTGGGGTATTTAATAATGCCAGTGCATTTAATCAACCTTTGGAAAATTGGAATACTTCAAAGGTGACCATATTCGACAATATGTTCAATGGGGCAACAGCTTTCAACCAACCGTTGGATAATTGGGATGTAAGTTCTGCCTCGGTCAACAACTTTATGTTTGCCAATACGGATGCTTTTGATCAACCACTAGGCAATTGGGATATAAGCTCTTTTTTACGAATGAACGGTTTCTTTTCCGGTGCGGGACTTAGTACGACAAATTATGATGAAACTCTTATTGGTTGGGCTACCTTGGACGCTGGTGAAACACAAATACCAGTTATTACAACATCATTTGATGGTGGTAACAGTCAATATTGTGATAGTGAAGTACAAAGACAGAATTTGATTGATAATTTCGGCTGGACGATCACCGATGGAGGGCGGGACCCGAATTGCCAGGATCCTTTCATAACCACATGGAATACAGAAAACTCCTTTACGGTCAATAACGACCAGGTGACCATTCCCACCTTCCCCGGAGAGACCTATGATTACTTGGTAGACTGGGGGGACGGAAATGTTGACACTAATATTACAGGGGATATCACCCATACCTATGCCAATCCGGGCATTTATACAGTAAGTATTTCCGGGGTATTTCCCAGGATTTACTTTAATCAAGGACCGGAACGTAGAAAGATCTTGACTGTTGAGCAATGGGGCGACATCCAGTGGAGTTCGATGGAGGATGCCTTTGAAGCCTGTGATAATCTTGATGTAATAGCATCGGATGTGCCTGACCTAAGCCAGGTAAGCATAATGACAAAGATGTTCTTCTCCTGTGGCAGCTTGGTCGGTACTGCATCTTTCAATAACTGGGATATAAGCAATGTAACCAACATAAGATCCATGTTCAGCGGTGCAACGAACTTTAATCAGGATATTGGAAGTTGGAATACGACTTCGGTGACCAATATCAGCGGGCTTTTCATTAATGCCAGTAGTTTTAATCAGGATATCGGTGGCTGGGATGTATCCCAGGTCACGGATATGAATAATATGTTTAGTTTGGCTGCAAGCTTTGACCAGGACCTTGGTGCCTGGAACACGGGTAGCGTGCGGGACATGGCCTTGATGTTTAATGGGGCAACGAGCTTTAACCAAGACTTAGGTTCATGGGACATCTCAAGTGTCACCAACATGGCTTCCATGTTTACTGGCGCCACCCTATCCACCACCAACTACGACGCTACCCTTTTTGGCTGGGCCACTTTGGATGCCGGGGAGACGCAGATTCCAACAAACATCACCTTTAGTGGAGGTAACAGCCAATACTGTGACAGTGAAGCCGACCGGCAGGCCCTAATCGACACCTTTGGATGGACCATTACCGATGGAGACCGGGACCCAAACTGCCAACGTCCTTTTGTCACTACATGGAGCATCGCAACATCCAATGAAAGTATAACTATACCCACTTTTTCCGGGGAAGTTTATGATTATACTATTGACTGGGGAGATGGTACCATTGAGACTAACCAAATACAGGATGCAACACATACTTATACCTCACCAGGTATTTATAGTGTTTCAATTACCGGAATATTTCCTAGGGTTTATTTTATTGATTTGGCGGAAACTTTTAGTACAGGCATCGGAGAAACCAGATTAACCAAAATTGAACAATGGGGTGATATTGTATGGAACTCCATGGATGGTGCATTTTATGGATGTACAAATTTGAATGTAATCGCTACTGATACACCGGATTTATCTAATGTTACTAGCTTAAGTAGAATGTTTTTTAATTGTAACTCCTTAGTGGGTAACCTATCTTTTAATAATTGGGACACCTCGCAAATAACTGAAATGGTAGCAACATTTGCTCAAGCTACTATTTTTAATCAGGAAATCAGTAATTGGAATACCGCAAATGTGGAGGACATGAAAATCATGTTCAGACAAAGTTCTTTCAACCAACCTATTGGTAACTGGGTCGTAGGAAATGTTACTGATATGGGTCTCATGTTTAATAATACACCATTCAATCAAGATATAGGCAATTGGGATGTAAGCAAAGTTATAGAAATGGGTAGTATGTTTAGTAACACTCCATTCAATCAGGATGTAGGAAATTGGGATGTGAGTAATGTCAGGGGCATGAGCGGTATGTTCAATGATGCCACAGCATTTAATCAGAACTTGGACACTTGGGATATCAGTTCCGCGACCAATATGAACTCTATGTTCTTAGGCGTATCCCTATCCACCGCAAACTATGACGCCATGCTTACCGGCTGGGCCACCCTGGATGCCGGGGAGACGCAGATTCCCTCAAACATTACTTTTGACGGGGGTAACAGCCTGTATTGCGACAGCGAAACTGACCGTCAATCCCTGATCGACTCCTTTGGCTGGACCATGACTGATGGAGGCAGGGACCCGAATTGCCAGGATCCCTTTGTCACAACCTGGAAGACAGACAATCCCGGGACTTCGGCCAGCAACCAGATCACCATACCCACGAACCCTTCCTTTACGTACAATTATTCAGTGGACTGGGGCGATGGCAGCTCTGATACCGGGGTGACCGGGGATATAACCCATACCTATGCAACTGCTGGGACGTACGCAGTTTTGATTACGGGGGGGTTTCCAGCGATTTTCTTTAATAGTGCCGGAGATAAGGAAAAGATTCTTTCTGTTGATCAATGGGGAACTATTGAGTGGAATTCAATGCAACGCTCCTTCCTTGGGTGTTTTAATATTGACGTATTGGCATCTGATGGTCCGAATTTAAATAATGTAGGGAGCATGGAAGCCATGTTTTTTGGTTGTTCTTCTTTACAAGGAACAGTAGCCTTTAGCCAATGGGATGTTTCCAATGTGACTAATATGCAAGGTATGTTTGTAGGTACCAGCTTTAATCAGAATATTGGGATTTGGGATGTATCTAACGTTACCAATATGAGTAATATGTTCGTTGGTTCTGCATTCAATCAAGATATTGGAAGTTGGGATGTGTCAAAAGTTATAAATATGGGCGCTATGTTTCAATCATCTCCTTTCAATCAAGATATAAGTAGTTGGAACGTATCTAATGTTTCTATAATGACTCAAATGTTTCAGCAGGCGAGTGCCTTCAATCAGAATATTAGAAATTGGGATATGAGCAATGTACAGAGGATTGGTCGAATGTTCAAAAATGCAAGCGTATTCAACCAGGATATTGGCGTTTGGGATCTTAGTTCGGTGATTACTATGTACGAGATGTTTGAAGGTGCTTCTTCGTTCAATCAAGAACTTGGTGATTGGGATATTAGTTCAATTCTACCACTAACGACGACATTGTCAAGTATGCGAAATATGTTTTCGGGTTCAGGTTTGTCAACATCAAACTACGACACCACCCTCACCGGCTGGGCCACTTTGGACGCCGGGGAGACGCAGATTCCAACAAATATCACTTTTGACGGCGGCAACAGCCTGTACTGTTTTAGTGAGTTCGACCGGCAGGCATTGATTGATACCTTCGGATGGACCATTACAGATGCGGGCAGGGCCCCGAATTGCACCTTCGACAACCAGGCTCCGCAGATCGTATGCCCGGACGACATTGCAGCAGAGAGTCCGGATGGGCAGCCGCTCCTGGTAACTCTGACAGACCCCACGGGCACCGATAACGAAACGGCCCCAGAGAATTTGGTTTTCGAAGGTATCCGCAGCGACGGCCTCCCATTGACGGACGCCTTTCCCATTGGGGAAACGACGATTTCCTGGACCGCCACGGACGAGACGGGGAATACCTCGGAGCCCTGTGAGCAGTTGGTGGCCGTGGAAGACACCTCAAACGGGCCCATTGCAAGCCTGACGCTGGTAGACGCCACAGCAGATATTGATTTGCTTACTCTGGTGGATGGAGCACAACTGGACGCTTCAGTGACGGATGGCCTAGATTTAAGTATCCGAGTCGATACAGATGGGTCCCTGGTGGGCAGTGTGCTTCTCGAGCTCACAGGACCGGTTATTGCCAGCGAGTTGGACAAAAAGAGCCCGTATTCACTGTTCGGCGAAAAAGGGAATGGGTCTGATTTCAATGGTGTACCCTTCCCGGAAGGGAACTATACGGTTACTGCTACCGCCTATGATGACGGCAATGGCATTGGCAACATTTTGGGTGCGGTGAGCCTGCAGTTCTCGATTCTACCCAGCGGCCAGGGGAATCTGCCACCGGTCGCAGTGATAGATGCAACACCCCTGAGCGGAGATGCACCTCTTGTGGTACAGTTCTCGGGAAGCAATTCTTCGTCTACGAACGGGATTGATGCCTACAGTTGGGACTTCGGCGATGGCAATTCCTCCGACCTGCCCAGTCCGGGCAACACCTATGGGGTACCTGGAATTTACACGGCTGTGCTGACGGTTCGGGACACTGAAGGATTGATCGATCAGGCATCTATTGAGATTATTGTCACGGATCCGGCGCAAAACGTTTTTGCCGGGATGACCCTGATAGACGCCACCAATAACAACGATATAACAGGTCTGAGTGAGGGTATTCAAATAGATGGCCTGACCGTTGATGGACTCAGTTTGAGCATTCGGGCGGATGTGGTTGGAACATTTGGCGGCAGCGTGCTAATGGAACTGACAGGCCCTGTTAACAGTGCTGAGCTGGACAAGAAAAGCCCTTATTCCCTGTTCGGGGAAAAGCGAAATGGGGCTGATTACAATGGGGAACCCTTCCCGCCTGGAGAGTATACGGTCCGGTCCACAGCCTATGCAAATAAGAATGGAACTGGCGCCATTATCGATGTGCTCATACTTAATTTCTCCATTCTACCTGGATCGACATCTTTAAGTGCAAAGATTCCTGCAGGCGTTATGATGCTTTCACCAAATCCGACCAATGCCGAGGTGGATGTTGAGTTCGAAGAACCCTCCCAGATGCGTATGATCCAGATTTTTGATATGACCGGGAGGCTGGTGAAGCAGAAACAGTTGGCCGGGGGACAGGATGTTTTCAGCATACCAGTGTACGACCTCCCCATTGGGACCTATATCGTCCGATCCACTAATGACAATGGACTTATATCCCAGCAAAAGATGGTGATTCAACGGTAGGACTTCTGGAAAGTCATTTTTGTGTTGAGGGCCGGATTTCCGGCCCTTTTACATACTTTGAAATGAGAACTTAAATAACGTAATTAAGAAGGTCAATTAGAACTGAATAATCTGGCAGTTGACCGCAAAAAGCCTATTGCATAGACAAGTCACCGGTGATCCAAACCCACCGACACCTTAGTCTCTCATGCTATGGAAAACATTCTGTACGTCATCATCTTCCTCAATTTTCTCGAGTAGTTTTTCCACCTCTTCCCTTTGTTCAGGAGAAAGTTCTTTGGTGATTTGCGGGATTCTTTCAAATCCTGAAGAGAGAATTTCAATATTTCGTGCTTCCAGTTCCTTCTGTATGGCTCCAAAACTCTCAAAAGGGGCATAGATTAGAATGCCATCGTCATCAACAAAGACCTCTTCCGCACCAAAGTCAATCATGTCCAGCTCAATCTCTTCAGGATCTATTCCTTCTGCATTGATACGAAAATTGCAGGTATGATCAAACATAAACTCAACAGACCCGGAGGTGCCCAGGTTTCCTTCGCATTTATTAAAATAACTGCGGATGTTGGCTACAGTCCTGGTATTGTTATCCGTTGCTGTTTCTATTAAAATGGCTATCCCATGGGGGGCGTAACCTTCAAATAACACCTCTTTAAAATCGCCCTGAGACTTATCGGAGGCCCTTTTTATGGCTCTTTCAATATTGTCTTTGGGCATATTCACAGACTTGGCATTCTGAATAACGGCCCGAAGACGTGAATTGGAATCGGGATCGGGTCCACCTTCCTTAACAGCCATAACAATGTCTTTGCCAATTCGCGTAAAAGCTTTGGACATGGCTGACCATCGCTTCATTTTACGCGCTTTCCTAAATTCAAATGCTCTTCCCATAAATTAATGCATGCTATTTCCTGGAAGCAAATTTAACAATTTTAAATGGTGGGACAAGAGAGGGTATAACAAGTCAAAGCAATCAACTATTCACTATTTTTTCAATGCTTTCTGCAAGTTTAAAATCATTTTCGGTTATACCACCAACGTCATGTGTATTCAATCGAATATTAAGGGAGCTATAAACATTCGACCAATCCGGATGGTGATTTTGTTGCTCGCATTCAAACGCTATCCGTGTCATAATAGAAAAAGCATCTTTAAAGTTTTTAAACTTATAGCTACGTTCAATGGAGCCGTCTTTATATTCCCAACCATTCAGATTTTTTAACCTGTTTGTCACTTCATCTTCACTTAGTTTTTCCATAAGTTTCATTTTTCTTAAAGTTAGAAAAAATCGAATTGTGAAATTAAAAAATAGGCAGATTTCTTATAAATCATCCAATAACATGATGATCAATAATTTCCTGGCAACTAATTCGAAGGTTTTTGGGAAGTTTATTGTCTTTAGGTAAAACGGCCAGATAGCGCTCCTCATTTGTGGTGAACACCCTCTTAAAAATAGGATTAAAACTCCCAATCCTTTCAAGAATATCTTTTATAAAGTCTTCATGATGTACTAAATCATAACTACCCAAATGATAAATTCCAATTTTATTGCGATTAATGAGGTAATGGATTTGCTGGGTAAGTTTATTAATGCTTATTACATTAATAATCAGGTTTGGGAAGACCTCTACAGGCTCATTATTCCAAATAAATTTTTTCATTTCCTTTACCCGAGGGGAGGAATTCCCAAATACCATTGGTACTCTTAAAATAGCCATTTTGGACCTGGGCAAACGCAAAAGCATATTCTCTATTCTGATTTTTAGTCTCCCGTATACACTCTCAGATAAAGTTTTATCGTATTCGTATGATGGATATTTACTATATGCATCAAAGACATTGGCAGAAGACAAGAAATATAGTTTGCAGTCGTTCTTAAGGAGATATTCCGCTATATGCTGATGAGCCTGAATTTGAGCTCCGAAATTGCCCCTTAAAGCAGAAATAATTACTTGTGGACGTATTTGCTCCAGAAGTTGATAGATATCATCTTCCAGCATGTCATATCTTATAAATTGTTTATTCTCTTCAAAGGCCCTGCCAGAGGAACAATAAGTAGCATAGGTATCAAAATAATTGCAGAGTTCCTTGTAAACGGCATTCCCTATAAAACCGCTACCACCTAATATCAGTATTTTCTTTCCTCCGTCTTTCACCCTATTGCCCTCCTCGTTTCCAAAAGATATTTAAGATTTATAAAATGGTAGTTTTACGACTTTTGCCTTTACTGTATTTTTACGTATTTGAATATGAATCTCACTGCCCGGATCGGAGAATGCATATTTTACATATCCCAAGCCAATACCTTTGTTCAGGGAAGGTGACATTGTTCCGGAGGTGACATAGCCAATTTTATTTCCCGTTCCATCTACCATTTCATAATCCTGTCTTGGGATACCACGTTCCTGCAATTCAAAGGCAATTAATTTTTGCTTTAGTGGCTGCTCCTTTTCTTTTGCCAGAGCATCACTGTTCACAAAGTCTTTGTTAAACTTTGTAATCCAGCCGAGACCGGCTTCTAGAGGAGAAGTTTCATCATTAATATCATTCCCATAAAGACAATAGCCCATCTCCAGTCTTAGTGTATCCCTTGCTGCTAAACCAATTGGCTTTATTCCATAAGCTGCACCTGCTTGCAGAACGCTATCCCAAATTTGTTTTGCTTCTTCATTTTTACAGTAGATTTCAAAACCTCCTGAACCTGTATAGCCTGTTGCCGAAATAATAACATGTTCTATCCCGGCGAAATCGGCAACTTCAAAATTATAAAACTTAATAGCAGAAAGATCTACGGATGTTAAGGACTGCATGGACTCTACCGCCTTAGGACCTTGAATAGCCAATAAAGAGTAGTTTTCTGATATATTTCTGAGTTTAGCACCTATTGACTCATTATACCTGGAAATATGATCCCAATCTTTTTGAATATTTGAGGCGTTCACCACAAGGAGGTAAACTTCTTCTTTTACCCTGTAAACAATAAGATCATCCACAATACCACCAGATTCATTTGGGAAGTAGCTGTATTGGGCCTTTCCAACCGTTAGTTTTGAAGCGTCATTCGATGTGACTTTTTGTATAAGCGCTAAAGCGTTAGGGCCCTCTACTAAGAATTCTCCCATATGAGAAACATCAAAGACACCCACCCCTTTTCGCACAGTTTCATGTTCAACATTAACACCTTCATAAGATACCGGCATTAAATATCCTGCAAAAGGAACCATTTTTGCTCCGAGAGCTTCGTGAGTTTTAGTTAAGGCCGTATTCTTCATATTTCATGCTTTTGAGCTGGGCAAATTTATAGAAAATTAATAGATAGCTCAATCAGACTTCACAATGTTTTATGACTTAAAATATTGAAATGGACTATTTTTTTAGCAAATAAGTTTTAAGTTCATCGTAAGTGTCAATCTTGATAGAAACTTTATCTTTTTCCAATACATTTTGAATCTGGGAAGGAATCGGCAATTTCAATTTTAGAGTTTCTTCAACGACGTCTAAAAATTTAACAGGGTGTGCAGTTTCTAAAAACACGCCAAAGGTTTCAGATTTATTTTTTTGGTATTCTTTCAGACCTAAATATCCAACCGCTCCATGAGGATCCGCTATATAGTTAGATGAATTATAAATTTTAAGGATTGCACGTTTTGTTTCTTCATCTGTAAAGGAATAAGAGGACAAATTATTCTTTAATTCGGTAAAATTATTTTTATAAAGATTTCTTATTCTAATAAAATTACTGGGGTCTCCTACATCCATTGCATTAGAAATTGTAGCTTTTGAAGTTTTGGGTGTATATTCTTGTGTACGCATAAAATGAGGTACCGTATCATTTACATTTGTTGCTGCAATAAAATGTGCAGCCGGCATGCCTAGTTTTTGTGCAACCATCCCTGCGCAGATATTTCCAAAATTACCGCTAGGAACAGAGAAGACTATAGGTTGTTTCCTGCTTTTAAGTTTTTTATAAGTAAATAGAAAATAAAACATTTGTGGCAACCATCTGGCCACATTTATTGAATTTGCGGATGTCAATTTTATTTCTGATTTCAGGTCCGAATCTAAAAATGCAGTTTTAACCATATTCTGGCAGTCGTCAAAGTTACCATTAACCTCAAGTGCCGTTATATTCTGTCCTAATGTTGTTAACTGACGTTCCTGTATATCACTGACTTTTCCGCTTGGATATAATATTACCACATTAACACCCTTTACGCCTAGAAAGCCATTAGCCACCGCACCACCGGTGTCTCCAGAAGTAGCTACCAGCACGGTCA
>Ga0316198_10000957_pt1 | contig 16219 bp, 17 predicted proteins | sample OudBieAanoxic_MG_FD_204935 | JGI IMG/M metagenome (GOLD analysis project Ga0316198, IMG submission 204935) | Coastal sediment microbial communities from Oude Bieten Haven, Netherlands - site A anoxic | ecosystem: Environmental > Aquatic > Marine > Coastal > Sediment | place: Netherlands...
GGGAGCCCTCGACCTCGTCGAAACCCACCTCGGTATCGACGTGAAGGTCGCCACGCCGGTCACCCGACACAACATCGACGACGTCCCGAACATCGCACTCCTTCTGGACGAGCGGGCCAAGCGCCTTCCGGGCCGGCTCTTCTACAACGTGTTTCAGGCCTTCCCTCGATCCATGGATCCGGACGTGGCGTGGGACGAGATGGTGGTCGACAACGCTTCCTTTGAAGAGCTTCGCAGGCGAGTCGACGCGACTCCGCATGACTACCGGATCAACTGGCTTGGCCACGAGACGCTCGACAAGCTCTACGTCATGGTTTTCCCGGACGGCAGCCTCACCGTTCCGTCCGGCTCCCAGTTCCGCAACTTCGGACCGTTCCTCGATATCGACAATCTCGATACGCTTCTCGACGAGAGCGACTTCGACGAGCCGAAGCACCAACGCCACGCCAAAGGTTGGAGCCGTCCTCCAGAGCAGTCGCCGATGTAGCGTTGGTGAGAAGAAGCGGACCGGGGCGGATGATGTTCAGGACGGTCAGTTGGATCGCTGCAGGAGCCATCCTGGCTGCCGCGTGCAGCGGCTCGGGTGCGGACGACGACTCATCGAGCTCCGAAACGACCGCGGCCGCAGCGACCACCGAGACGGCGGCGACGACGGTGGCATCGACCACCACAATCTCAGCCACGACGTCAACCAAGGCCGTGACAACCACCGAGGCAGCCTCGACGACTTCCACCACCACCGAACCGCCGGGCGAGGTGAATCCACCTGACGTGGAGGCCTGGTGGTGTGGAGCCTTCGAGGCCGCGGCAGGGCAGAGTCCCGTCGACTTCGCACAAGGCCTTGCAGACGACTTCCGGCACGGTTACACCGACATGCCGGCGGGCACCCTCGAGGAGGGCGCCGAGCAAGTCGCACTCGTCTCATGTGACCCGGAATACGGCCGGGCAGTCGCGGAGGCCCTCGTCCAATAGGTGGCGCGACCACGCGCGGGGAAAGCCCGCAGAGGTCGGCGGAGCTTCACTCCACGGATGGAGCTGCGTCGGCAGCCCTAGCTGACCGGCACGCGGGCGAGTGACTCATCGGGGTGACGCATCTTCATCAATGGCACCCCGATGCCGTACGTCACAAATCGGCCGACTGGCTTGATCTGGATCACACACGTGTCGCCCATCGTGTTGTCGACACCTCGCATGAGGTCGGCTCGCAGATCCGCGTCCACCTCACCGATCGGGACGATCGTGGCGTGACCCGGGAACGTGATGACCGCCGGTGGTGCTTGACGAATCCTGATCGGCAGGCGTTGGACTGTCACCGTGACGACGACGTTGGGGTTCGCCTTGATGTGCTTGGCCTTCCACGTGTCCGGACCGGTCAGCACGTTGAGCACACGATCCCTCACCTTGTACATCACGCCGGCGGCTCGGGGCTCGCCGGATGGGGTTACGAACCCGACGACGGCGAATGGCCACTTCTCGATGTGCGACCAAATCTCATCAGCGGTTGTAGGCAGCGCCATCAAACCTCCTATCACGGTTCCGTGATCGTCCGTCCGCCGACACAACCGGACCAGGGGAGAAGCGCCCTTTCGGCAGGCCGATCGGCAGTCCCCCGTCGTGAGGGGCGATCGTCCGCCGGTAGGGTGAACGGGATGGGGCGATACACACACGGCCATCACGAGAGTGTCCTGCGGTCACACCGGTCGCGCACCGTCGACAATTCGGCCGGCTACCTCGTTGATCACCTGGCCGCCGGTAGGTCCCTCCTCGATGTTGGATGTGGCCCCGGCACACTCACGGTGGATCTTGCCCGCCACGTTGCACCCGGCCGGGTGGTCGGAATCGACAGCGCCGACGTGATCATCGGAAGAGCGACAGACGATTGCCCAAGGGATGTCACCAATGTCGATTTCCGCGTGGGGAATGTGTACGACCTCGACTTCGAGGACGAAGTGTTCGACATCGTCCACGCCCATCAGGTGCTTCAGCACGTCGATGATCCAGTCGCGGCTCTTCGCGAGATGCACCGCGTGTGTCGCCCGGGCGGGGTCGTGGCGGCCCGCGATGCCGACTACGCAGCGATGGCCTGGCATCCGCACGATGACCGTCTCGACCGATGGCTTGCTACTTACCGGGCCGTTGCCGTCGCCAACGGGGGGCAGCCCGACGCCGGTCGATACCTTCTTGCATGGGCACACGAGGCCGGCTTCGCCGACGTCGAACCGAGCGTGAGCGTTTGGTGGTTCGCCACACCGCACGACCGAACGTGGTGGGGCGGCCTGTGGGCCGATCGCATCGTCGAATCGGCGTTCGCCGACTATGCGATCGAGAGCGGTCACGCGACAAGGAGCGATCTCGAGGATATCGCAGCGGCGTGGCGCGCCTGGGCAGCACATCGTGACGGCTGGTTCACCGTCGTCCACGGAGAGATCATCAGTCGAGTGTCGTAGCCGACTCCCGATGGCACACTGGGGATGACCGCGCCGCGAATCCAGCTTCGGCCCGGCGAACGACGTGGCAAGCTGGGATAGGCCGATGAAAGGCGGAACAAGTGGAGGCATGGGCCCAATCACTGCTCAGGCTGGCGATCGCCGCCGTCGCCTTTACGCTCCTCGCGGCGTCACCGGTCGATTCGGCCCCCGGTTCGCGCACTCCGGATCACGACACGGCCTACGTCGCACCTGTTGGGCCAATCGTCGACACCTCGGGCACCCGAGAAGACCAATCGCCGTTGATCACCGGTGGCGGGTCGGTAGACAATCCCGGCTGGATCGTCGCCGTCTTTCGAGACTTCAACTACATCTGTACGGGGGTCTTGGTCGATCCCTACGTCGTGTTGACGGCCGCCCACTGCGCCGAGGAGCCCGCCTCATACGACCTCCTCTTCGGCACCGAATCCCTCCTCGACCCAGGCATTCAAAGAGCAGCGTCAGTCGTTCACATCCACCCCGAGTGGTCAGGCGAACTCGGAGATACCGATCTCGCGTTGATCGGCTTCGATGTCCCCGTCACGTCGTTGCCCGTCGTACCCCTGAATACCAAGCCGCTGTGGCCGGAGTGGGATCAGCCGGTCTCGGCTGCAGGATGGGGGGAGTACGGCCTGGCGACCGGACCGAGCCTCACCCTCAACGGTGCGGCTTTCTGGACGACGTCCGGCATGGATGGAACGGTGGACTCCGACTACTGCGATCTCAACCCTGCCGAGGTGACTGCGGACGGCGTGTTCTGTTTCGGCGGTCCGGTGTTGGCGAGCGCCTGCGCCGGGGATTCCGGTGGCCCGGTGGTCGGTTGGGCAACACCGACGGCCACCGGCGGGCAACGCGTGGTCTACGGACTCGTTTCCTACGGTCCAGTTGACTGCGGCGTCGGCGGCGTTGACTCCAAGGCACAGGCAGTCGGTGCACACTCGTTCTGGATCACGACGATGGTGGAGCGGATCAAGAATCCGCCACCTCCGCCGCCCGGCCATACGACGGGGTTGGTGAATCCTTCGCAGGGCAAGTGGTTCCTCTTCGACGACGTCGGGATCGCTACGACGTCGTTCTTCTATGGGGATCCTGGGGATTATCCGTTCGTGGGTGATTGGGATGGTGACGGGGTTGAGACGCCGGGGTTGTATCGCCAGTCCGATGGATACGTGTATCTGCGGAACAGCAATACGCAAGGGATTGCGGATATCAAGTTCTTCTTCGGTAACCCGGGTGATGTCCCGATTGCGGGTGATTTCAACAACGACGGGTTCGATACGGTGAGTATCTACCGGCCGTCGAACCAGACGTTCTACATCATCAACAAGCTGGGGTCGGGTGATGCGGGTCTGGGTGCTGCGGACTTCTCGTATGTGTTCGGGAATCCGGGTGACAATCCGTTCGTGGGTGACTTCGACGGCGACGGGATCGAGACGGCGGGGTTGCATCGTGAGTCGACCGGGTTGGTGTATTCCCGTAACTCACATACGCAGGGCAATGCGGATGCCCAGTTCATCTTCGGTGATCCGGGTGACCGTCTGATCTCGGGGGATTGGACCAACAACGGGGTGTTCACCCCGGCGTTGTTCCGCCCATCGAATACCACCATGTACTTCCGGTACACCAACACCCAAGGCAACGCCGACAACGAGTTCATCCCGATCCCGACGAACCCGGCGTGGCTCCCCGTCTCAGGAAAGATGAACTAGGTGACCTCCGTCACGAACTGGCGTGGAGATCGAAGAGGTGATCTCGCCTCTCCAAGATTTCGGTGGCGGAGAAGGGAGTGACTTCTACTCGTAGCCCGGCCGGCCGTCGCTCTAGAGGCGTGGAACTCCGATGCTCGGCAATCGATCACATGCCGCCCGGGTAGCGTGTGGCGTGCATTCTGAATCGGAGGTCGCTCACATGGAGATCAACCACGATCCGTCGGCCGGACTCAACGGCCTGATCGGGATCGAATACGACGAGGCCGGCCCGGAGCGGGTTGTCTTGAGCCTCGAGATCGACGAGCGCCACCACCAGCCGTACGGGCTCGTACACGGCGGTACGTACTGCGCCCTTGTTGAGACGGCGGCGTCGTTCGGAGCGGCACTCTCGGCCATGGAACGGGGGATGACCGGCGCCGTGGGTGTCTCGAACTCGACCGACTTCTACCGCTCTCACCGGAAGGGCAAGATCCGGGCGACGGCGACACCCGTCCACCGAGGCCGCACCCAGCAGGTGTGGCAGGTGGATGTGACCCGAGCCGCGGACGACGTCGTTCTGGCCCGTGGCCAGGTCCGGTTGCAGAACATTGCCGACCCGACCGTCATCGGTGGCGGAGGCGGAGGCGAGTAGCAGACCGGCATTCCGATCGGTAGCGGAGCCAGCGGACCGAGGTGCCAGTCGTTAAGGTTCTGCCGACTGGGGACCACGAGGTTTCCGCGCCGGAGGCACAAATCATGGAGGTTCAGGTATGGGGAACGGGAGCGGAGTAACGACGGCCGGAGGCTTCGGAAGTGTGAGCCTGCCGCGCAAGATCTCGGGCGGACTAGTGATCCTGGTCGGCGTCGTGTTCATCGTGGTGACGCTGATCAACAACTTGTTCGCGGTCGGCCCCGCGTTCGAGGAGATGATCACCGATTTCCGGCCGCTGCTCGCTGAGGAGTCACTCAATACCGCACGAGCCGACATCGCCGTGCTCGACGCTGCGGGTACGGAGTTCCAGACGGCTGTTGCTCCCGGCATGGCGCAAGCACTCGGCATGACACCCGAGGAATTTGCAGGGATGGTTCAGAGCGAATACCCGGCAGTTGCCCAGGGCATGCAGGCCCTCCCGGAAATCACGGCGACGTTCTCCGGATTGATTGACACTTTGGACAGTCAGCGGGCGTTGTTCGAATCAGCCGACGCGATTCCGTCTGATGACCTTCCGGCAACGACGGTGCCGTGGATCATCACGATCTCCGGGCTGCTGGCAATCGCTGCGGGCGTGATGCTGTTCATGCCGGGGCGGGTCTGGGCCATCGTCGCGGCGGTACTCGGTGCCGTCCTGTTGATCACGACGTTTGCACTGAATCTGCCGCAGAAGGCAGCAGACGCCGACGAACTCAACGAGAACCTGACACCGATCTACACGCAGGAGTTGATCGACGGTGCGGAGGGTTCGCTGGTCGTCATCAGCGCGATGGGTGAAGAGATGCAGACGAAGATGCTGCCCGATCTTGCGGCGAGTCTTGGGATGAGTTCCGATGAGCTGAACGCGTTCATGGGAGACAACTTCCCTGCGACAGCGGCTGCAATGCAGAGCATGCCCGAATCGTTGCCACGCTTCGAGGCATTCGTCGCGACCTTCGCGATGAATCTCGACAACTACGAGACGATTCAACCGGTGAGCTTCACACCGATCATCTGGATGATGGTGATCGGCGGAATCCTGATCCTGCTGGCCGGCGGCTACTGCATCTTCATCAGGTAGGAGAACAACAAGCGACAGGCTGCCCGCTCTCGCGGCGATCGAAAGGTCGGCGGGGGAGCGGGCGTCTACGCGCCGAGTTTGCGTTCGGCCATCCCGTTGAGGACCTCGAGGACGACGCGGTTGGCCAGGAATGCGGTGATCTGGCCGGGACCGTCGTAGGGCGGGGAGACCTCAACAACATCCGCTCCAAGGACGGGGAGTTCACGTGCGAGCCGGCGAACCGTGTCGAGGAGCTCTCGCGAGGTGATGCCCCCCGGTTCCGGTGTCCCGGTTCCCGGAGCCATTCCGGGATCAACCACGTCGATGTCGACCGAGATGAAGATCCCCCTCGAGTCCGAACCGGAGCATGAGGCCACTGCATCGTCGACCACCGCAGCAAGCCCGCGCGCGGTGATCTCGGTCATGAGGTAGGTCTCCATGTGCTGTTCGGCCATCCAGGCCACCGTTGTTGGGCCGGGCCAGTAGCCGCGTAAGCCGATCTGGACGAAGCGGTGTCCGGGCACCGCCCCTGATTCAATGAGCCGCCGCATCGGCGTTCCATGTCCGTGGAGCTGCCCGGCGTTCGTTTCTCCTGTGTCGGCATGTGCATCGAAGTGGACGAGGCCGAACGAACCGTCGCCGTGCACGCGAGCGAGGCCGGTCCCGTTCCCGAAGGTGACCGAGTGGTCACCGCCCAGCACGATCGGCACGGCACCTGCTTCGGCGATTCGCTCTACCGTGTCGGCGAGGGTCTCGAGCCCGAGTTCGAGGTAGCCGGGAGCGACCTCGATGTCGCCGGCGTCCACCACGGAGAACTGTTCGAAGGGGTCGATTCCGGTCGGGAGATGCGGCCGGTGCATGTCAGCGTCGAGGTAGTCGGCTTCGCGGATCGCTTTCGGCCCGAATCGTGCACCGCCGCGATAGGTCGCACCCCAGTCGATCGGGGCTCCGATGATCACGACTTCCGCCCCGGAGCCGGCCAGTTCGTCGATCGGAACGGTCGGAACGCCACAGAAGGTCGGGAAGCTGGCGAATCGGTAGACGTCTGACATCACAACACCTCGTGGCTCTCTCATGAATCGTAGAGAATGGACCAGCCGCCGGTTGGGATACTACGGCCGACGAATATCTGTGATCGGGCCGATGCCGCTCAGTTCGCTGGGGTGTCTCGCCGGGATGCGAGGACCGCCCCCGCAATCACCATGGCGACACCGGCCACAGAGATCGGTGCCACCACATCGCCCCGGAATACGACGCCGAGGATCAACGCAACGACCGGGATCAGGTAGGTGAGCACCGACGCCCGGGTCGATCCGACCCGTCCGACGAGGTTCCCCATGAACACAAACGCAATGCCGGTTCCGAGGATCCCGGCTACGGCAATCGCGAAGAACGGCGCCCACTCGAACGTGCTACCGGTGGCTCCGACGAATCCGAGGGGCGCCGTCCACAGTGTGGCGAGCATCAGCATGCGCGCCATCACGGCGAGTGACCCGTACTGCTGCTGGATCGGCGCGGCGATGTTGATCGCAAGCCCGTAGCACGCGGTCGCGATGACGACGAGGGCCACGCCGAGCGCTTCGGTGCCTCCTTCCCCGACGGATGGGGCGCTGATGGCCACCACTCCGGCGAAGCCGATGATGAGTCCGGCGAATGTTGCTGCCCGCGGCAGGCGGCGGAGCATCACAATGGCGACGACGGCGGCAAAGATCGGGACGGCACCATTGAGCATTCCGGCGATCGCCGAGTTGATGTACTGCTGAGCGATGGGGAAGAGGGTGAACGGGATCGCGACCCAGATCACCGACAACGCCACCAGGCGCGGCCAATCCGCCCGGTCGACGCGCGTCGACCGGGCGGCCGGGACCAGCCAGAGCGCGGCAGCGCCGAGGCCGACGCGCAGCAGAGTGATCAAGCCAGGCTCGAACGCTTCGAGGCCGATGTCCATCAGGAGGAAGGACGATCCCCAGATCAGCGCGACCGAGACGAAGAGGGTCCAATCGAGGGGGGAGAATGCCTCGCGGTTCACACCCTCGGACGTCGAGAGGATCCTTCGCGATTCGGGTGGTGTCGCCATCAGGTGTATGAACCCCTTCCGGGAGGGAATCGTTGCAGGTCGCTGCCGGTAGCCGCGAATTCGGCGACAAGCGATTGGCTCGGTACCGACTTCAATCACGGCATCCGGTGAGGCACCAGGCTGTGCGGTACCATCCGGCTATGGCCGAACGGTTCCCTGAGATCAAGGGCACAAGCCTTTCCCGGGTTGAGCATCACCTTCCCGGCACCCTGGCGGGCCGGGCGAATCTGCTGCTGATCGCCTTTCGGCAATGGCAGCAACGAGATGTCGACACGTGGGTGCCGACGGCTGCGGCGCTCGCAGCGGAGTACGCAGGCTTTCAGGCCTATGAGCTGCCCGTGATCTCGAAGGTCTATCGGCCCGTCTCGGGATTTATCGACGGCGGGATGAGGTCGGGGATTCCCGATTCCGGCGTTCGGGACTCGACCATCACGATCTACCTCGACCGAGGACGCTTTCTCCAAGCTTTGAACATCAATTCGGTCGGTGAGATTGTTCCCATGCTGGTCACCCCGCACGGCGAGATCCTCTGGAGGTCGACGGGTCGGATGACCGACGATGGAGCTCGGGAGTTGCGGACAGCTGTAGAAGAGTACCTACGACCGAATGGTCGGTGAAGCAGCCGCGGAGATGCCTGCCTGCGACAAGCGGTCGAAATGCCTCCGTTCGACTCTGGTGGATCGGAGTAGCTTCGGCATAGTGAGAGGTCGGACTCCGAGAGGGTGAGAGCATGAGCGCAGGTCGAATCGTTGCGGTGATTGCCGGTGTGGTCGTCGGGCTGATGGCCATGGGCCTTCTCATCGCAGGGGCGTTCCTCACCATCGGGTACGCCGTTACGACTGAGGACGACGGCTACTTCGACACCTCACCGAAGCGATTCGGCTCACCGACGGCTGCCATCACAACGGAAGAAGCTGATCTCACGCCCGAGCCCGACACTCCCGCCTGGGTTTGGGACTTCGTGGATCTGACCGTTCGCTTCAGCGTTGCTGAATCGGACGGAGACGTGTTCCTCGGTATCGGCCCCGGGCCAGACGTTGATGCCTACCTCGGCGCGACTGCTCACGACCAAGTCCAAGAGATTCGGCCGGGCGAACCGGTGCGCTATCGCTCGATTCCCGGAGGTGTCGCGGTCGAACCACCCGGTGAGCAGGGCTTCTGGGTGGCGGAGACCTCGGGCGCGGGTGCACAAGAACTCGTGTGGGATGTGACCGAAGGTCGCTGGGTTGTGGTCTTGATGAATTCCGACGGGTCGCCGGGAGTAGTGGCCGACGTAGCGATTGGTGCGAAGTCGGGTGTGGTGCTCCCTGTTGGCATAGCGATGCTCGGATTCGGACTGCTGCTGTTCGTGATCGCGGTAGTGATCATCGTTCTTGCTGCCGTCGTTGGGCGCGGAGACGAGCCGTTGCCTGCCCGTGCCCCTCGTATTGCATCTGCCGAGCCGGTGTGGGTCGAGGCCTCGATCGACGAGCCACTGTCTCAATGGCTCTGGCTGGTCAAGTGGTTCCTGGCCATTCCTCACTTCTTCGTGCTGGTGTTCCTCTGGATCGCGTTCGCCTTCGTGACCTTCATCGCCTGGTGGGCCATCCTCTTCACCGCTCGATACCCGGAGGGGCTCTTCAAATTCAACGTCGGTGTGATTCGCTGGACGTGGAGGGTCACGTGCTACGCCGGACCCGGCGGACTCGGGACGGACCGCTACCCGCCGTTTACGCTCGACGATGTGCCCGACTATCCGGCACGATTCGATGTTGTATACCCAGAGCGGCTCTCCCGTGGCCTGATCTTCGTGAAGTCGTGGCTGCTCGCGATCCCGCACTACCTCATCGTCGCTCTGTTCGTCGGAGGGACATACGCCTGGGCCGGCGATCGGTACTGGACGGGACCGGCCGCTGCGGGTGGCTTGATCGGCGTCCTCGTCTTCATCGCCGCCGTCATCCTCCTGTTCACGCGTCGGTACCCGCAGTCGCTGTTCGACCTGATCATCGGCCTCAATCGTTGGGTCTTGCGCGTCGAGGCCTACGTGCTCCTCCTGACTGATCAGTACCCGCCGTTCCGTCTTGACCAGGGGGGATCGGAACCGAAACCCGCGCCCGATTCAACAATCGTTTGACGCAACCGGCGCCGCCGTTCGGACGTCGGCAACACCGGCATCGTGCCGGTCGATGCCGAGCAGTCGCGAGCCGATGAAGGCACTCATTCTGGGTGGTGTTGCGTTGGACACCGTGGTGTATGTCGACACCTTCCCGGGACCCTACCCGCATACCGTCTTCGCTCGAGGCTCCAATGAAGCGGTTGGGTCCAGCGGTGCCGGCAAAGCCATGAACCTCAGCCACCTCGGCGTCGACGTGACCCTCTGGGCACTCGTGGGTGATGACGATGCGGGCCGGCGGATTCGTGGTGAGATGCGGCACCGAGGTATCGAATTCGTCGGCGTGACCGATCCTGCGGGCACCACTCGCCACATCAACCTCATGGACCGGGAAGGGGAGCGGATATCGATCTTCGCCAACGCCGGATCCGATCGGTTCGGTGTGGATTTCGCATCGATGGCTCCAGCGGCCGCGGTCGCCGACCTCTCATCGGTCACGATCGTCAACCATTGTCGGCCGTTCCTGCCAATGCTGCGCGAGATGGGCAAGCCGATCTGGGTGGACCTCCACGATTACGACGGCGTCAATCCTCATCACGACGAGTTCATCGAGGTCGCCGACCATTTGTTGATGAGTTCGGTCGCGATGCCCGGCTGGCGCCATTTTCTCGAGGCCCGGGTCGCCGCGGGTACGCGCGCCGCGATCTGCACACACGGCGCGGCCGGAGCGAGTGGCCTCTCCTCGGAGGACGGGTGGGTGGACATCCCCGCCGCGCCGGTCACTGAAGTGGTCGACACCAACGGCGCAGGTGATGCCTTCTTCGCCGGTTTCGTTGTCGCGTGGCACCACGGGAGCGGGCTGATTCCAGCGATGCACGCCGGCGCCGAAGCCGCTGCGGCGGCAATCCAGTCATCGGATCTGGCGCCACCTCCCGTTCCTACGTAGATGGCGGAAGCTGGCTTCCCATCGTTACACAAGAACGGGAGGGGGCTCTCGGTTCGTCCGATCGACACGGCCGGCGATACCGTGCGCCCCGATAGGACACCCGCACAAGACCTGCCGTCGGGGGCCACCGCCAACGCGTGGGGGGCGCCTGCGAACCATGACTGAGATCATAAGTCGTGTGCTGCCCATCCTCCTGCGGACGTCTACGACCCGGTGCGCGCCGGCGAGGCACCTCCACCCGGGTTCAGACCGCTCTTGGGTCGAGATCAGATCGCTCCCGTGTGTCGTGGTCCCACCAGGTCATGGCATTGCCGCCGTGGGCGCCGCAACGACGTCGTCGCCGGGATTGAGATAGCCGTGGTGATCGATCCGGGCGATCCGCAACGATGGGCAGTGTTCAGCCGGCGTCTCGAGGAGACGATTGTCGATCTGGCTATGGTCGACGCGCAACTCGTCGACGCTGTTACCGGGACGGTGTCCTGAGGGGCCCACGCAACCTGGTCTCCTACGAGCGGCTTCAGTTCGTGGCAGCGCTCGTCATCCGACCGAGCTCGACCTCGATCTGACGCTGCCGGTCCGCCAGATCGGCGAGTTCGTCCAAGACGCGGTCGAGCAGCGTGATGATGTACTCGTTCGTGGGCTTGGCTTTCTGTGCCATGGGGGACCTCCTTCTTCCTCTAGCGACAGTACTCCTTCAGCGCCGGGGAGTGTCCTGCGGTGCCGGTCACATGTCATCGTCCGTGTTTCACTCTGAGCGGTTCGCGGGTCGTCATTCTCTTGTGACGTAGAGCCGGCCTGGTTTGCGAATTCTCGACGAGGGTTCCACCATGCGGCCATGCGTGATCCAGCAGTGGAGTGGCTGGCCGAGGGAGACCCGGCGATCCGATGGCAGGCGGAGCGCGACCTCCTCGACAGGAGGCCTCGGATCTGGCGGGCGACGCGAGCCGCGGTTGAGAGGGAAGGGTGGGGGAGGCGGCTGCTCGACCAGCAGGACCCGGGGGGGACGTGGGGGAACGGCCTCTACACCCCGAAGTGGACATCGACGACATACACCCTGGTCCTGCTCCGAAGACTGGGTATGCCCCCGTCGAACGAGGGTGCCATCGCCGGCTGCCTTCGATTGCTCGACGACGCCCAGTGGTTTGACGGAGGCGTGTCGTATTGGGCGAGCTACGCGTATGCGGAGCGATGCGTCAATGGGATGGTGCTCGCGGTTGCTTCGTATTTCGATGTTGCCGATCGGAGGGTCGATTCGATTGCCGAGCTTCTCGTCGGCGCGGGAATGTCGGACGGTGGGTGGAACTGTCAGGACGTTCGGGGGGCCACCCACTCGTCGTTTCACACCACCATCTCCGTCCTCGAAGGCCTCCTCCAGTGGAAGCAATCGACCGGTTCGAGCGAGGCCGACGCCGCCATCACTCGCGGCCACGAGTTCCTGCTCGAGCATCACCTCTACCGGTCGCACCGAACGGGAGAGGTCATCAACGACGCGTGGGCGACCTTCCACTTCCCGCCGCGTTGGCACTACGACGTGTTGCGCGGACTCGATCATTTGCGCGACGCCGACGCGACGTCTGATCCCAGGGCGGCGGATGCGATCGATCTGGTGCGCGCAGCTCGGCGCCCCGACGGTCGCTGGGGGAAGGGCAGCCAATACACCGGAGAGACGTTCTTCCCCCTCGAGCCGGGACGAGTTGCCGGCCGGTGGAACACGCTCCGCGCACTCCGCGTCCTCCGGTGGTGGGAGGCCGACTAGTTGCGAGCTACCGGCTCTCAGCCCAAACTCGGGGTCGTCGCCTCTCCGTCGCTCCCACCGTTCGGGACCCTCCGTCAGTCCATCATCGGCACGGGCATCAACTCGTAGACGTCGACGGCGAAGTTGCCGTTGCCTTCGCTGAGGAACGGGTGGTTTTCGGCGAAAGCCCGTGCGCCGGCCATGTCGTCGGCCTCGACGACTGAGTAGCCGGTCAGGGAGACGGCGGTCCCCGTGCTTCCGTCGTCGACAACCGAGATACTCGGTCCGAACGGTGTCCCGACGTCAACGAGAGCCGGGCCGATGTTCTGCATCCACACACCCCATGCCGCCATGACTGTCGAAATCTCGTCCTCCGTCATCGTCGACATGTCCGTGGCCTCGCCCTTGTAGACCATCATGAACTTCGCCATCGTGCTGCCTCCCCGGTAGCTTGAATGCGTCCAACCCCACGCGCGGGTTCGGACGCGGCGTGTGAGAATCCCCACTGACTCATTGTTCAAGTGCGGGCCGTGTTTCGCCGAAGCTGTTGGGAGGTGTCCTTGTCTTTCGACGCGCCGTCGTTACCCGTCGCTTGTGCCGGGTCGGGATACCATTGCCCAAGTGGATCATCTAGCGCGCTCGGCCACCGGCCGGCGAGAGATTGGGGAACGATCATGAAGTCAATCAGCCAGGTTGTGCTCGTCGTCGCGATGGTGGGTGGGCTGTTGTCGGCCGCCGTTGCTGCAGGTGCGCAGGAATCGAGCTCGAGTGCGTATCTCGCCAATGTCAACGGTTCGAGTACCGCTCCGGTCGATGTTGCGGTTGGTTCCGATGCGGTCGCTACCGGCCTGGCGTATCCAGCGGCGAGTCCGGTCCCGTACATACCCGTCGGCCAGTCCGAGGTCACGTTCACGGCCGACGGCGCAATCGTGGCGAACGTACCCATCGATTCCACCCAAGTCCCTGCGCAGACGGTGGTGTCCGGCTATGGCGATACCGGCGGCAGTGCGTACCCGGTTGAGGTTGGGCCAATCGACGCCGGTTCGGCGAAGCTCCGGGTGTGGAACGCTACCGATGCACCGGTTGTGGTCTCGATCGGGAGCCTCGTTGTGGACGAGACGCTGCAGCCGGGGGAGGGCACGCTCCTCCAGACGGTGGCTGCGGACTCGAACGTTCCTGTGGCGGTTGATGGCCTCCAGAAGGACGTCGTCACACCGGCGGATTCCTACACCGACGCGTTCGCTGTCAACGACGGTGCATCGCCGGACATCGCGATCTCGGCGATCCCCTCGATGACCGACCTGATTGCGGCAATTGCTCCGCCCGCACCTGGCGCCGTTCCCGTACCCGACGTGACCGGCCTCCCTGCAGCCGATGGCCAAGCCGCAATAGAGGCGGTCGGCCTTGCTACCGCCACCGAAGAACAACCGAGCGCCGATATTGAAGCCGGTCTCGTGATTGAGACGAGCCCAGCCGCTGGTACCGAAGTTGATCTCGGCTCAACCGTCACGATGATCGTTTCGACCGGCCCCTCGACGATCCCCGTTCCCGATGTCGTCGGTCAGGCCGCGGCAGACGCCCAAGCTGCGCTTGAGGGCGAGGGATTCGTGGTGACGACCTCTGAGGAGGCGAGCGACGATGTCGAGGAGGGTTTGGTCATCTCGACCAACCCGGTCGCCGGCACCGAAGTAGCCCCGGGTACAACGGTCGACATGGCGGTCTCAACCGGGCCCGAGGATGTCGAAGTCCCTGAGTTCATCGGGCTGACAATCGACGAGGCGACCACGCTTGCGGAAGAGGTCGGATTGACGATCACCTTCGTCGAGGATCCGGACGATCCTGATCCCGACGGCATCGTGGTCGACCAAACTCCCGCCGCCGGTGAGATGGCCGAGTTTGGCTCCGAAGTTGTGGCCCAGTTGAGCCCGCTGGTCCGCAACCCGTATGTCGTCGTGAACGTTGATACGAATCGCCTCATGACGACGACCGGTCTCAACTTCCTGCCCGGCTCGACCACGGACCTCAGGGTGATCGAAACCGGGCTGACAGCAGCCCTTCGAGTGGACGACAACGGTGTGTGGTGGGAGTCGTTTGCTCTCGGTGACCGTCAGACTGAGGTCGAAACCCTCCTCGTGGAGGGCACCGCCGCCGATGGCGCCGCTTACAGCGCAGAATTCCTGATCCCGCCGGCGGGCGCATCGACCGATGAGGTGGCAGAAGAGACAGCCAGCGGCTTCCCCTGGTGGGGATGGGTTCTCATCGGACTTGGCGTTGTCGGAATCGTGGCGTTGATCTGGTGGCTCGTTGCTGGTCGGAACCAGACTACGACCACCGGCGGTCCGACGGATCAGGCTCCGCCACCGCCGCCCCCTGCTTCCTGAAGCTAGGGAACCGAAGACGCAGCACAACCAAGCCGATTGAGTGTGGAGGAGGCCATCGGCCTCCTCCACACTCGCGTTCGCACCACACACTCAGCGGCTGAGTCGACGAACAATGAACAACACGATGCCGGCGGCGATGTAGACCACACCCACCAACGCGAGCAGGAACTTGGGCACGGCCATCGTTCCCGCCAACGCGACCCAACCAGACCAGCCGCCCCAGCCGCTGAGATAGCCGAGCATCGACAGATTCTCGACAACATCGAAGATCCCCGCGACAACACCGCCGATCGCAACGACGGTGCCGACGGCGATACCGACGGAGCTGCGGAACTGCATTCGCGCCCACAACGCCCCAGCGGAGAGCGCAAGGGCATAGAAGAAGATGAACGCGAAGTCCCAGAGAATGGCCGACCGGATCGTGTCGACGTCCGCTCCCCGGGTAACGTCGTCCGCCTGCTCGACGGTCCAGGCGAGCTCGAGATCGACGATGGGGAACCCATCTGCCGCTGCGATGGTGAAACCTCCCGCCACGAGAGCAAGGATCGCCCAGAGCCACCACCGCCGTACAACCCACTGCACTGCGAGGTCAACGTCGGATTTGTTCCCGTCGTGGCCGTTGGCTGTCATCGGGCGACCGTACCACCCGTACGCAGGCTCTCGTCTCGTCCCCTGGAGTTGAAACGGGGCTTCCGAAGTCCGTCGGAATGGCCCTACGTTCGGGGTCCATGGCCCCTAGCGAGGCCGCAGCGTCTGGGTGACACTCAATCCTGTGTCAGACGCTGTCTCGCGTGTGTGGCGCGGGGTTTCCGCGATTCCTGCCGGACAGCGGTCTGCGCGGCACAACTGCAGACCAGGAAACCCCAGCGACTCGGATCACACGGAACGCGTCCAGCCAAGGCAGGAAACGTCCGAGGTGCCGGGCCGGTGCGGGTCACTACGAGGAGGAAGTCCCGAATGACACAACGAGTGAGCAACCGAGGATTTGTGGTCCTCGGGGCGGTGCTGATCCAGCTGTGCCTTGGCGCGATCTACGCCTGGTCGGTGTTTACGCCCGCGCTGGAGGACTCCGGGTGGTCGAAGA
>Ga0316198_10000960_pt1 | contig 16212 bp, 14 predicted proteins | sample OudBieAanoxic_MG_FD_204935 | JGI IMG/M metagenome (GOLD analysis project Ga0316198, IMG submission 204935) | Coastal sediment microbial communities from Oude Bieten Haven, Netherlands - site A anoxic | ecosystem: Environmental > Aquatic > Marine > Coastal > Sediment | place: Netherlands...
CCAGGGTAAGAGGAATATGGTCGGCGGTATCGCCAATGGCGAAATCGCATTCAGGCTGTTAAAAAATGAGGCGCTCACTTCCCCGCGGGTCGGTAGTAGCCCATCGCCTGCGGAAGAAGCGCTTTGATGTTAGAGATCCGTGTCTCCGGAGCCGGATGGGTAGAAAGCAGTTCCGGCGGACGCGATCCTGGTGCCGCATTCAACCTTTGCCAGAAGGAGATCGCCACCCGCGGATCATACCCTGCCCGGGCCATGAGTATCAGGCCGATATGATCGGCTTCGCTTTCCTGCAAACGGCTGTACGGCAGTAAAACACCGATCGACGTCCCTGCGCCAAAGGCCGCCATGGCCAGCTGTTGAGTTATCTGCGGCTGAGACGTAAGGGCGGTCGAAAGAGCCATCCCGCCCATATTGGCCAATAGTTCCTGACTCATGCGTTCATTGCCATGTTCGGCGAGGGCATGCCCGACCTCATGCCCCAGCACGACGGCTAATCCGGTTTCGGTTAAGGTATATGGCAAAATCCCGGTGTAGACCGCAGCTTTGCCACCAGGCATCACCCAGGCATTGGCGTTGTCTTCATCCTCGATCAAGTTGAACTCCCATCGATAGTTTTTCAGGGCCGCTTGATTGCCGGTTTCGGCCAGAAATGCCTCAGCCGCTTTTGCAATACGGTTGCCAACCTTCCGAACCTCAGCCACTTTACGCGAATCTTTGGAAAGCTGGCTTTTTTTCAGAACATCACTGTATTGCTGGAGGCTGAGAGATAGCAGTTCACTCTCAGGCACCAGGTGCAGACTCTGGCGACCGGTGATCGGCACCTGGGCACAGGCGGTCAGTAAAACAGTCGCCAAAATGAAAACAAATACCCATCTCGACGGGTGGATATTGGGGCTCGCATACGGTACCGCAGCCATAGGGTCACCTTTCCGATATGAAGTGTCTGCTATTAGAGTAATTTCAGTTTGATATTGTGTGCCGCTACAATTGATACGACCAATATGTGGGCACTGGAAGGCCTTGTCAACGTGGGGTATACAGTTTCGGACTCAAGATAGAGCCCATATGACGGTTTCGAGCACGGAGGGCTGTTATAAGTGTTGCGGAGATAGGCGATATAGTGGTTGTTAAAAAACGTTCCGTTATTCGAACGTTTTTTTCTACAACCACTGATACCACCCTTCCGTATTTCGGAATTTATTATTGAAGAGCGTATAAGTAACCGTACCAAAATGAAGGGGCGGGATTTATTCTCCTGGCACTCAAACCAGCGTTGCCGGCAAACGCCATTCAACAAACGGAACGCACTGACCGGTTTGTCGTGCCGCAAGAATCTTACCCTTTCGGCACGGTCGCTATTTTATAAAACCCATAATGTATTCTGCCAAAGCCTTTCGTTCGGCGGTTGAAAGTTTTTTTGTCCTCTCAACATACCGTTTCATCATTGCGGCTTTTTCCGGTTTGACGATCGCATCGGCTTCACCGTTTAGATAACGGGCCAATTGATCTTCTTTGTCCTGGTACGACGATGCAATGTCTGCCAACGAAGGGTTCACCTTGGTCGACTTGTCCGGACGATGGCAAGAGGTACACCCTTGTGATTTGAAAATAGCCGCACCATCATCACCGGCCAGGGCCCATCCGGGCAGAAACAATAATGATAGAACAATCAGAAGGGTTTTCTTCATCGAATGCCTCCGTTTGTGTTAGTGTTTACCAGCGCTGCCTAAGCTGTCGGTCGATGCCGCCGGCAGTCCGGTTTCCTGTATCAAGAAAGAATGGTCTCTATCATAGATTCAGCGTGAAATCCAGCAACAGATGGCTTCGCACCCAGACATTTCACCGCGTAGTGACTTTTGGTGAATTTGAGGTTCCACAAAAAGATTTCTAGACAGTCCCCACGATAAGGCTCGAATCATTGGGGCTGTCGAAGGTGATCCTGCGGATATTACTGGCACCAGCTTGGGAGAGCATTTCCGTCAACTGGGCCTCGGAATAGGACCGCCCCGCAGCGGTTCCAAGGAGCATATTGAGGCTGAAGAGTGCCGGAAACAAGGGGCCGGTCAAATCATTGTCGAGTATGAATTCGTGAATGACAATCATACCGCCGGATTTCAGAGACGTCACGGTTTTACCGATGAGCTTCTGACTATCTGCAGGGCTTTCTCCGTGGATGATATGAGAGAGCCAGGCAACGTCGTATCCTTGACCGATATCGTCATCAATGAAATTGCCGGCCTTAAAAGTGATCCGCTCCGCCATATTGAACCTGGAAAATATTCTTTCCGCAAAAGGACGGGTCGTGGGCAGGTCGAAAACGGTCGCTTTGAGTTCAGGATTCGTTTGGCAAAAATGCACGGCATAGGTACCGGGGCCGCCGCCCAAGTCAAGCAGGTGGCTCCGGTGGCGCAGATCCAGCAGGGGGACTACTCGCGGCGCCAGATTCATTGCCAAATTGAACATACCCATCAGGAAGCTCTCGCGCCATTCTTCATCGCTTTGAGAGGCGCCCTGGCGAATCGGTTGGCCCGTTTTTACGGACTGATCCAACGCGTGCCATGAGGGTACAAGGTGATAATGGTGCATGATCATGAAGCCGATGTAGTTCTCGCTGTTGCGGGAGAGAAAATTGCTGGCGGAACCGGTGTTGGTGTATCGTTCACCGTCTTTGCGCAGCAACCCCATCGCAGCCAGCGCATTCAGCAAGCGTTGCACGGCCTCTTCGCTGCAGCGACACTTATCCGACACCTCTGCCGCTGTCACCGCTGCCTGATCCAGAACAGAAAAAACATCGAGTTTCACGGCCGCATGCAACGCACAGGTCTTCCAGTAATATCCAGACAGTTCCAGCAGCGTGCCCGGGTTCCAATGTTCTTCCTTCATATTGAATCACCTCCAGCAGTTACAGATGATTAATATTGCCCAACCAGCGGGCGCCACACATTACGTTCCCAATACGTTAGATGTCATGTCAAAAAAGTTTTTTGGCTCAATCTCTGCGTTGGTACCTCGTTTCAAGTCCTCGACATACTTCAGTATGCCTGCGGGTTGCGACCCACAAAGAAGAATCGATCAGGCGGGGAATCCCGCACAGCGGGGAAACTCGAATCCGCCTTGATCTTAAACCAAAATCCTAATTTTGAAATGGCTTTTAGTACCTTCGCCGTAAAAGACTTTTGTAGGCCCGGGTCAGTCTGATGAAAGCCTTCGAATCGCCGCCGGCATCCGGGTGCAAACGGCGGGCCCGACGCCGGTAAAGTCGCGTTAATTCATTGCGATCCATTTTCACCAGTGCTTCCTTACCCTCACCGAAGATGTCGCTGGCCTCATCCATCGTCACCGAGGTCTTCGGATTCGGTGGCCGGAAATCCCTGTGGTTGTTGATGAAACTGTGGATATATTCTTCCAAAAAGCTGCGTGGTTCGTAGTCAAAGTCGATAAACATGATCAGGTACCGCACCAGGTAGTCTTTCAGCCCATTATTTACTGAATCGAATCCGGTCCAGAATATCTCATCGTCGTTAAGGGTGCAAATCTCCCGGATAAAAAATTCGTCAACCCGCGACTGATCGAGAAAATCAGGGATCTCTTTCGCAAAGCACTCACTGAAATGTTTCTGAAGATCGAAAACCGTATAGACGTATGTCTTCAGTTCTCGTACCGGTAGAATTCTCTCCATGGAGATAAACTGCTGTTCGAGTTCATCTCTCGATTTACCAATTAAACCCCGGAACATTTTAGCCGGCACGTTATGAATATATTGCAAGTGCTTTTGCCCAGTTTTGAGGTAGAAAAGGCGGTATTTGTCGAACAGGTGAAGTTCAGCGGTATCCAAAACGACAGGTGCGCTTCGAGACTGTCGCGAACAAATTTCTTTGCGCCGGAAAGGCTCAAGCTTATACCGTATCTCCGGTTCGAGAAAAAACCAGAAAATGTCATCCAGTTCATCACCGGTGGGGTTCAGACCGGATGCGTCCAGGGCGTCTTCAACAACTTCGTCAATGTAATACGCATTCCCGCCGGGATACTTGATATAACGGGCAGGGTCAGTCCCTAGGGTAAAAAGTTCCCGGCTGCGCAAGCACTCTTTATCTTCATAAGTCTCCCTGATAAAGTAATGGGTTTTTCCACTGATAAACTTGCGCGCCAGATACACAGTGAACTCCTTTATTTTACGGAACGGTATTAATCTTGAATTATTTCGCGGAAAAGATCGTTCATGGCAACAGGGGATGGATGGCTCGGAAGTGCTCAATCGGCAGGGTCATATACACGATAGCCGGGCACCGGATTGAATCGTCACCGGGGCCCGGCAAAACTTTTTAATGTCAGGGCGTGATGTTAAAGCTTACGGTCTCCATCGTATTGCCGATCCCATCCAGTATATCAACATGCCATGGTCCAACCTCATTTGGCTGGAGACGTTTTGAGCTGTATGTGCGCCAAGGACTCCCTGCTACCGCCAAACTGATACGGGCCCGTTCGACATCGCCAAAATACCAGACATGGGTCACATCTGTCGGGCTCATAGCCCCGGCAACCTTGGTAAAGCAGTATAGTCTATCGACAGATGCCGGAAAACTGTTACCGGGATCGACCGGCTCCCGGTCTGCTATATCGACGCTAATGGTCGCCTGTTCCACCACCAATTCTTCAGCACCGGCCGGGAACATGCCGACAGACAGCAGACCGACGATAATGATCACCGCTATCGCCGAGACACGGCACCGGTTCATGGTTTTATTCATGATTTCACCCTCCTTTTTTGGCTGATCCGGGGGTGAAACTCCCCCATAGTAATGCACGATCAGTTCCAGTCAAAGTATTCGACCGGCCCTTATACCGATTACCGGTCGATTGACAACGTGTTAATTATACCACGAACCGACCAACAACGCCAAATTCGACGTCCGGTTGCGTGTGGCTGACAGATCCTGCTTCCCTCTGTCGGTGAGGGGCAATAGGTCACCCGCCTTGACGATTCGGAACGGCTTTCTTATTTTCAAAGCCAAGCCGGGATGACTGAACATGCGCCTGCGGCAGACCCGTCGGTAAAAATCACTGTAATACCATTTGTCCCTGATATGTCTTTCTGCTATTTAATTACCGGCTATGGGAGACGACCTTCAGGATACAAACGGCTGATATTACCTCTTTGTAAAGAGAATCCCAGTAGAAGGACACCAGATTTGGTCGTACAAAAAAAACCATCCTTTCTGATAACAGCTTCCGCATGCAGCCTTGTCTTCTTGCTGCTTTTGGCGATCCGGTTGGATCTCTTCAGCCGCTTTCAATTAAACCGGCGACTCTCGGGGGCTGAATCGCTGCATGAATTGGCGGATAAAGACTCATGGATGCGCATTTATCAAGCGGACAGGCCCGTCGGTTACGCCCACAGATCCGTCACCAGGCAGAAGGAAGGAAACGGATTCACTGTTGCCGAAACTGTATTCATGCGGATTAATACAATGGGGTTGGTACAGGATATCCACCTGCAGACCGAGGGGCGGCTGGCCGCGGATTTTGCGTTGCAATCCTTTGATTTCACGATAAAATCCGGACGATTGAGCTTTACTGCCAGCGGCGTGGTAACTGGAGACATCCTATCACTCGAAACGTCCGGTAGGGATCCGGCCCGGCCGTTTGAGATCCAGTTGAAGAACAAGCCGTATCTGATAGCAGGGATAGTCGATGCGGTGCAGGCAATCGGTTTAAAGCCGGGTGAATTTGTGACAGTGGACGTATTCGACCCGGTAACCATGGGTCAGGTGCCGGTCAGGATCAGTATCGTCGGAACCGAGAACATCCCATTGGAGGGTATCGATCAACCGGCAACTAAGATAATGCTGCAATTTCAAGGAGTAAACCAGTTTGCCTGGATCGATAAAAAAGGCGATATCGTGCGGGAAAAGGGCCTATTGGGCATCCGGCTCGAAAAAGCCACCCGCCAGGCGGCGCTTGCCACAATCGATTCTGCCGGAAGCGAGGACCTGACGCGTTTGGCTTCGGTTGGCGTCAATGGCGCAATCAACGACCCGACGGCGATAAAAAAACTGCGGCTGAGAATCAGCGGCAGCCGTACCGACCGGCTTTACCTCCACGGTGAACGGCAACGTTTGGTCGGCGATGTTTTGACAGTGAATCGTGAGACACTGACCGACCTGCCATCCGGTCTTGCGGAAGGTGAGCCGGGCCAGCTCGAACAGGTTTTTTTAAAACCGACCCCGTTTATCGAATCTGACCACCCGAAGATTATGAACCTGGCTAAGACTCTGGTTAATAAAAGCGATAATAGCTTGCTTGGACGTGCTAAAGCGATTCTGAATTGGGTTCACGCCAACCTTGAAAAAAGACCGGTTTTTTCTCTTCCCGATGCACTGACCACCCTGGAAAGCGGTGTGGGGGATTGTAATGAGCACGCCGTACTGGTGGCCGCCCTGGCCCGGGCAGTTGGAATTCCGGCCAGGATCGAAACCGGTCTGGTCTATCTGAACGGAAGATTTTTTTATCATGCCTGGAACCTTTTGTATCTTGGGCGGTGGATCACGGTCGATGCCGTCTATAATCAGCTGCCGGCCGATGCCACTCATATCCGCCTGGCCACTGGTATCCAGCAGCAAGTCGATTTGATAAGCACTATTGGTGAGTTGGAAATCACTGTTTTGCATTCGGACACCGAACCCAGCGGTTAATAGCCTTGACGGTCGGCTATCAGGCAATGGCCAGTTATCGTCAAACTTGATATATAGTGGTTGTCAAAAAAACGTTCCGTTATGCGAACGTTTTTATCTACAACCACTTATACCATCCTTCCGTATTGCGGAATTTATTTTTGAAAAGCGGTATAATCAACGCAAGTGAAAGGTTACCTGATAGTCTTGCAAACGTTTTTTTGGTTCAACAACACGGGCAACCGGCCCCGAATGACGACTTTCAGCGGAAAATGGCCACTGTTGTGCGACCGGAAAAGGTAGAAACCAGATAGAATCGTGAACCAACCACCGTGTAAAAAACCGGTTAATAAATGATAGAACTTCAGGGCATCACCAAAACTTATGCCGACTTTACAGCCGTCAATGACCTGAACTTGACCGTCAGACCCGGGGAGGTGTTCGGGTTCATCGGCCCAAACGGCGCTGGTAAAACAACCACAATTAAAATTATTGGCGGCATCCTGCAGCCGACCGCCGGGAATGCCCGAATATGCGGGATCGACATCGGTCAACAACCGGAGGCGGCCAAAAAAAAGATCGGCTTCATACCTGACCGGCCCTACCTTTATGAAAAACTGACCGGAATGGAGTTCATGAAGTTTACGGCTGATCTTTATGGATCGGAACGCAATGGTTTTGCCGATAAAGCCGCCAGTGAGCTCAACCGCTTCTCACTCTACGACTGGCGCGACGAACTGATTGAATCCTATTCACATGGTATGCGGCAGCGATTGATTTTCGCCGCCGCTCTACTCCACGATCCAGAAGTTCTGGTCGTGGATGAGCCCATGGTCGGCCTTGACCCTTTAGCGATTATGATGGTAAAGGACCTGTTCCGACGCCTGGCCGACGAAGGAAGAACCGTTTTCATGTCGACACACACCTTGGCAATTGCCGAAAAAACCTGCCACCGGATCGGTATCATCCATCACGGGCGCTTGAAGGCGACTGGCACGCCCGAAGATCTCAAGCGCCAGATCGGTGTCAGTGACGCCGACTTGGAGCAAACTTTTCTACACCTGACACGCAGCGACTGACGTCACGACCATCTTTCGGCATCAGGCACCCGCTAAAATCAAACTGCCGGTAACAACCGCTATGACCGATATCACCACTCTTCTGAGACCGCGATTGATTTCAATCAAATACAGCGGTCGCGGACAACATAACCGTGCCGGTCAGGCCAAAACGATACTGCTGGGCACTGTCGGCGTATTGTTCTGGGCCGGTCTGTTTGCCCTTACCCTCCGCGTACTGACGTACTTTAGGGGAATCGAGGACATCGGCGATATCCTGAATTTCAGGTTGCTATCCATGGTCCTGATTACTGCTTTCGCTCTTCTTATATTCAGCAGTATTCTGACGACTCTCTCGAAGCTCTATCTCAGTCGAGACCTGCAGCTGGTTCATTCCATGCCGATCCCAAGCTACCGAATTTTTATCGCCCGCTGGATCGATGCTACGATCGACAGCAGCTGGATGGTGATCATATACATTTTACCGATCTTCGTGGCTTATGGAATCGTATACCGTGCGGGACCGATGTTCTACCTTGGCATGCCGCTGCAGTTCGCCCCTCTGGCGTTAACGGCCTCAGGGATCGGGGCAACCGCTGTCATGCTGGTCGTGATGATCGTACCAGCCAACCGCATGAAGAGCATTTTCATTTTTCTGAGTATCTTTTTTTTTGTCGTACTCTATCTGGCCATTCGGCTGTTAAAGCCCGAATCCCTTGTGGATCCAGACGTTTTCGACACCGTCCTGGTTTATGTTACCACCCTTCAGGCACCCTCATCACCTTTTCTGCCCACGACCTGGGCCTTTGACGCTTTAAAGGCATCGTTGGAAGGAAAGGTGTCTGAGAGCTTATTTCACACGGCACTGATCTGGAGCTTCACGGCAACACTCTGGTTCGTACTCGTTGCGCTTGCCGATCGGGTTTATTTCGAAGGGTTTTCGAAAACACAGACGGCCCAGATGCGTCTCTACCGGAAGGACTTGGGTGTCGATCGATTGACAGCACTGCTGCCAGGACCGATAAGAGCATACACCACCAAGGAGATCAAAACCTTTTTGCGCGACCAGAGCCAGTGGTCTCAGCTGTTCTTGATTGCCGCGCTGGTGTTCATCTATATTTACAACTTCAAAGCCCTGCCACTTGAAAGATCACCCATCAAAACAGCTTACCTGCAAAATTTACTCTCATTTCTTAACATGGGCCTGGCCCTTTTCGTTCTGACGGCCATTGCCGGACGGTTTGCCTATCCTGCCGTAAGTACAGAAAAGGATGCATTCTGGCTGGTAAAAACATCTCCCGGTTCAATCCGGAATTTTCTCTGGATCAAATTTTTTATCTACTACCCACCACTGCTCGTATTGACCGAGTTTTTGATATTGGCCACTAATCTTCTTCTAGATGTCACCCCCTTCATGATGATTCTTTCGACCACAACTGTCTTCTTTCTTGTACCGAGCATAGTTGCCATAGGCATCGGCATCGGGGCAGCCTACCCGGATTTCAAAGCCGAAAACCCCTCTCAGTCCGTCACGAGTTCCGGGGGGCTACTCTTCATGATCCTCAGCGCCGGGCTCATCCTCACGGTAATCGCCGTCGAGGCCGGACCCGTGTATCACCTATTCATGGCTGAATTCTGGGAAAAAAAACTGAGCGTATGGCAGGGTTTATGGGCGGTGGGTTCTTTTGCAGTGGTTCTTCTAATCAGTCTGGCCGCTGTATTTTTGCCGATGCAATTTGGTGAAAAACGGCTATCGCGTTACCAGCTATAGCTTTACCGGATTTAATTTCTCTGCAGAATTTGATCGATCTTGGCCGTCAACTCCTGCATGTTGTAAGGCTTTTGAATAAATCCGTCACACCCGTTGCGCATGATTTCCGAAGCCTCATCGTTAAGGCAGTATCCGCTGGCGAGCAACACTTTAACGGTCGAATTCAGTTGCTTCAAGCGCTCGAAGACGACCTTACCCCCCATGTCCGGCATGACCATGTCAAGAACCACTAGGTCGATTTGATCCTTGTTTTCAGCATAGATCCGGAGGGCTGCCTTACCGTTACCGGCGGACATAACCGTGAGACCAATTCGTTGCAACATTCGCGTGCCGACATCAAGGACCACTTCCTCATCATCTACCAACAAAACGGTTTGACTTCTCGAAACATCCGACTGGACACCCGCAGCCGACACTTTCTTATGGGAAGCCTGTCGGGAGGCCGGCAGGTAAATCCTGAAAGTGGTTCCGTCTCTGATTTCAGAATCAACATCTATCACGCCGCCAAGCCTTTTAATAATTCCTAAAACCGAAACCAGTCCAAGCCCGGTGCCACGCCCCATCGTCTTTGTGGTGAAAAATGGCTCAAAAATGCGGGCCTGGGTTTCTTCGTCCATTCCGGCACCGGTGTCACGTACAACAAGCTGTACATAGTCACCGGGCCGTGCCGCAGCCAAATGTCTCCGAATACTTTCATGGGTGGCGTTGGTAGTCTGCAAAGTCAGCCGGCCGCCATCAGGCATGGCATCGGCAGCGTTTACGCATAAATTCAACATCACCTGTTCGATTTGCCCCGCATCCGCTCTTACAGGGAGTAAATCCTGGCCCAGATCAAGCGTCACAGCGATCTGTCTACGAGCCCTACCGAAGGCCTCGGTGGTGTCTCTGACGATTTGATTGAGATCGACATGCGTGACTTGGGGGCGTTCCTTACGGGCGTATCCCAGGAGCTGCGCGGTCAATCTGGCTCCGTTAAGAACTTGTTTTTCAATCTTCTGAAGGGTGGTGTAATGGGGATGTTCTGTCCCGGTGTCCTGGATCATCAAGGTCGCTAGACCTTCGATCGCCATGAGAAGGTTGTTGAAATCGTGGGCGATTCCACTAGCCAGGGTACCGATGGCTTCCATCTTCTGCGCGCTTAAGAACTGGATCTCCAAGCGTTTGCGCTCACTGATGTCCAAGGCACTTACAATGATACTCTCGAAATTTATCGCGTCCCGGGGTAATTCGATATGTATCTGAATGTTGATATCTTCGCCGGTCAGTGTTCTCCCGATCACTTCACCATCAAAACTCGGTTCTTCTCGGTGGAGGGCCACCAGAAAATCATGGAAGACAGGCAAAGATTTCGATATCAGGAATTCATCAATCGATTCGAGAAAATCAGATTTGTTTTCAACACGGAAAAGCTGTAGGGTGGCCGTATTAACATCAGAAACTCTGACTGCACTCAACGTCCGGCGGATAAACTCCGGGTGATCATTGAGATGGCCCCTGATGTCATCGATACCACGGTGCTTGAGGCCATCCACAGCGCACTTGACAGCCGACAGGTTCATTTCCCAAATCGAGATGGCTGCGGCGTTAAAAAGGCGATGGTACCTTTCCTGTCCGTCGCAGGGTGCCGCGGCGGAAAGCTTACATCCGCAATCCTGCCTGCAGGGTTCGCCGGATTTCTCTGCTTCCGGGACGCCAACGCAAGCAGCACGGGATCTGGCAGTTTCTTCATTCAGCGGTATCAACATGTTCACCGTGCCTGTGTCCTCCAACCGTTCTGGCAGTAACCGGAAGGACAATGTCCGGTTTCGCAAATGTTGAAATATTCAATCTATACTGATCACAGTGCTCTGGCGGACCCATGTTGCCATCTATTCCAATGTATCACATATTCAAAAAGGTTTAGAAAGTTTGGAATAGCGGTACACTCTAACCGGTAGCAAATGCACCCGCCATGGGCGCCAATTTTCGATACTCAGCCAATGCTCTACGCTGCTAAAAGCGTATCAGCCAATTGGCTTCACAGAAATTATCGGATAATTCTTTGAAAACTTTAGTTTTTCGATCGAAAATCGAATTTTGAGAACAGGTGTTCCTGAATAACAAGGCCCTTATAAAAGGGGATTGAAAAACGTCATGAACGCCGGCAAGACAAGGCAAAATCCGACGAAAAAGCGCAGTTAATGTATAGGAATTGAGCGTTTTCACTGAAACGGGGGTTGGCTTTCCCGGTTCGGCCATTAAGACTGTATTGTCATGCGCAATAGTTTTTCAACAGCCTGTAAAATCAACCGCCTACGAGCGCCCCTATCAATCGCATTGGCTCTTGTTATTTCCCAGTGACCGATGTACGCTGGACACCCTTTCAGATAGAGCTCCTGACGGTTGTCGAACGGAATATTCGCCCGACCACGGCGAACTAACCGAAAACAGGAGGGCATAAATGAACAGACGGCATGGTATTGGCCCTATTGGGGGCATCACTGTTCTGGTTTTAGTATTTTTAGGTTGTGCCGGGCTCGGCAAACCGCTCAAGTCTCCGGAAATCCGGTTGGCCGGCCTGAACGTAGAAAACGCGGAACTATTCGAAACCGTGTTGCAGTTGAACTTGAGGGTTATCAACGCTAACGACATCCCGTTGGAAATTAAGGGAATCGAATGTGATCTAGAAATCAACGGCAAATCAGTGGCCTCGGGTGTGTCCGGAACATCGGTAAAAATCCCCGCCTTCGGCAGCAATTTGGTAACAATTACCGTCTACTCCTCGGTATTCAATATCGCCACGACTTTTATCCGCTTTATGCAGCGGGAAATGCAGAATACCTCTGAAACAATTGACATCTCCTACGGTCTGAAAGGCAGGGTCCATCTGGCCGGCCGCGCCTTGATACCGTCCTCCCTTCCTTTCAAGTCCTCTGGCAATCTGCGGCTCAAAGAGACCGTCGACAGCATTTTAAAGTGATCCGCAACCACTCGCTGCGAGGGCTGCGAAGCTCCAGGTCCCTCCCCCTGCGCCTCATCTCCGAATACGGCATGTGATATCGACACGCCGACCACCGCGTCCAAAACAGTGATTCGTCAATTCTCGATCGTGTTCCCTTCGAAAATTCATTTGCAGGCCGCGAAACGTTAGTGCTATAGAAATTGATACAATCCGAAGAGTTATCCTGGATATATAACACATCGAGGCTTCATGTTTTCTGCCCGACATGACCGAAGATGATTTCATGAAGTTTTCAGGTTTTCTCGATTTATGCGACCGAACGCGTTGAGGCCCGATAGCCCCCGCGCGGACGGTGATCTGCAATGGGAAGGAAAGTTAAGAAGAATGAAACTGGGTATTATCGGCCTTCCGGGGTCAGGAAAAACGACTATTTTCGAGGCACTCACCGGCAATTTTCAGGAATCCGGCCGCAGGGGCGAAACCCGCATTGGAACGGTTCAAGTCCCCGATCAACGGGTCGACACTCTGAGCAATATATACTCTCCGAAGAAAACAACCTATGCCCAGGTGGAGTATCTTCTGCCCCGCCGGAGTAAGGACAATACTGACGGCAAAACCCAGTCCACCTGGACCGCAGTTAGAGACTGCGATGCCCTGATTCACGTCGTACGGAATTTCAGCGGCTATGGTCTGCCCGACCCAACGGCACGGGAAGATGTCATACACGTCGATGAAGAGCTCATCCTGGCTGACCTCATCGTCGCTGAAAAACGCCTGGAACGGCTCACCCTGGACCAGAAAAGGGGCAAGATCAACAACCCCGACGAAACCGGGCTTCTGACAAACTGCACCGAAGTTCTGGAGAACAATGTCACTCTGCGGCAACACCCGCAGCTGGCCTTCGCACCGCCGCTCAAGGGGTTCGCCTTTATGTCGGCCAAACCGCTGCTGGTCCTTTTCAACAACGACGATGAAGACGATTCTCTCCCCAATATCCAAGCTCGGGTCGAAAATAAATTTCATATGGTCATCCGTGGCAAAATTGAACAGGAAATGGCCCAGATGGCGACAGAAGAAGCCGAGGCGTTCCTGACGGAGTTCAATATTCCAGCATCGGCTAAGGATCGGGTGATCAAAAAATCATACGACCTATTGGGTTTGATTTCTTTTTTCACAGTTGGCGAAGACGAAGTCAGGGCCTGGACCATCCGAAAGCACACGCCGGCCATCGATGCTGCCGAAGTTATTCATTCGGATATGAAGAAAGGCTTTATCAGGGGGGAAGTACTGGCTTACGATGATTTGATGACGGCCGGCTCATATGCCGCCGCACGGAAACAGGGTACGGTGAGATTGGAAGGCAAAGATTACGACGTTCAGGACGGCGATATACTGCATGTCCGTTTTAATGTGTAAGAGGCGTACCGTTCAGGATTATGTCACCACTCGGGCATTGTTTAGAGGATTCGGAAAAAAGGGATATCGAGATGGGTGCTTTTACAGCGAGGGCAACGACTCGGCCGAGTAAAACGCCTTCGGTTTTTGAAAAGGTAGCCACAATTCAGGCAGCGGCTCGGTTTGATTGAGACGGTTTTCCCCCGAGCAGCGACAGTCCTCTCGATATGCCCAAGGTGGGTGTATACGTCTTTTTCCTTGATTCCCATGCAGAGTGCCAGGTCCCTGGCACTCATTTCATCGGTTTCCAGTAAGGCGATCATTTCCTGGCGCAGAGTTTTCATTGGGCCACCGGGTGCATCAGTTGATCCGCACGGTAATACCGTTTTTTCAAAAAAAATTACGAAATACGGAAGGGTGCCTAAGTGGTTGTCGTAAAAACCGTTCGAAAAACAGAACTTTTTTTGACAACCCCGACGACCGGGCACAGCTATATAGGTGAAATCTCCTCTTTCAGCAGGCAGCAGGCAATCCTGTATTCGGGTGTTCCATCGCTGCTGAAGGACAAATTGTCCGGTTGTATGAGCTTGTTCATTACGCAGCCCTCGGGAATATCCAGTTGAAACAGGTCTTTTTCGTTTATCGGATCTTTCTCGACCAAACGGTTTTGAACGATTTCCAGGCTGTGAATAGGATAGTCCTCGCATAACGGACAGCGGTAAACCCGCCCATTTGGAAATATAAAATAATTTTGTGCGACTTTCCCGGCGCATTCGAAAGTATCGTTTGCCGATAGAAACACTTTAGGAAATGTCACGGTAAGACCCCGCCGAGCAATCCTCTCCGCTTCTGCCGGGACAATCTTGATCCACTCCTTTTTTCCAACTTGCAGGTCATCCGATCGTTGAGTGACGGAACGGCCGCGGATGCCGATAACCTGAATAAAAAAACGTTTCACACCCAGCAACTGAAGCAGGGGGCCCATCAAATGAAGCTCATGAATGTTGGCCCTGCTGACAGTGAAGATAACACTGACATCAAATCCGGCGGTGCAAGCATCCCGGATGCCCCTCAGGCAGGTATCAAAGGAGCCGGGCCCTCTGATCTTGTCATTTGTGGCTGCGGTGGCCCCGTCGAGACTGAAACTGATGTAATCGACATCAACCGGCTCGACTTTGGACAGGATGTCGTGGAAAAGGTATCCGTTGGTGTCGATCGTGACCGAGTTGTAGGCGAGCTTTCTGGCAGTCTTGACAATGTCCGCCAATTGCGGATGGAGTGTGGGCTCGCCGCCGAGGAGAACGAGGTTGGCTTTGCCTTCCCGTTGGCAGAACAGATTTAGCCAGCGTTCAACGACATCCAGGGGGAGGGTTTCATTGCCGTGCTGGTGGGTGTTGATGTAGCAGTGACGGCAATTCAGATTGCAGCGGGTTGTGATGTGAAAAAAGACGTTGGCGGCGTCTCTTGAAAAGGAGACGGTTTTTTTCATTACACGGATTTCTTGAGCTGTTCGACCTGTTTTTTGGATTTGATCAGCTCGTCGTTGGTCAGGCGCAGCCGGATCGACATGTATTCCGCAAAAATCCGGTAAAGGAGCAGTAGAAAATCCAACTTTTCATCCCGGGTTCCCTCGCTGGAGAGCCGTTCCTTGGCGGAGGTGTCTACTGCCATACAGATCGTTTTCCCGACAGCATAGACCGAAGCCGAGCGACTCAGGCTGTCGATAATGCGCATTTCACCGAAGATTTCGCCTTTGCGATCGATTGTCCCGATTTCGTGGCCTGCCTTTGAAATCTTGATCTTTCCCGAAAGTAAAAAATAGAGCCAGGGATCCAGGTCGCCTTCTTTGATGACGAGTTCGCCGTGTTCGTATTGCCGGATCTTGCTCAAGCGAAGCAACTTACCGAGACTTTTGGTCTCGAAGTTCTTCAAGGCGGGAATGCCCATCAATTTTTGAATATTTTCTATATTTTCTTTGAGATATTTGGACTCGATCATGGATTCCTCGCTCTGGGTTACGCGTCGATCGGCCAGCATTCACCGATGTATCCGGCAAAGGCCCCCTTGTCGCGGAGATCGCTACATATATAAGGGCAGACTTAACCTTTTAATCTTATCAAATTGCCTGTCTTCTTTCAAGACAGTCTTTGGATAATTTTACATCGAATTCGACGGGATAGCAGCCGTCAAAACAGGCTTTGCAGAAATAATTTCGAGGCTCGGAAACACCGGTGGATCGGAGGAGACCGTCGATACTAAGGTAGTACAGGGAATCGAGTTCGAGAAAATCCCTTAATTCATTTATCGACATTTTGGCGGCAATCAATTCTCCTTTGGTGGAAAAATCGATCCCGTAGTGGCAGGGAAAGCGGTGCG
>Ga0316198_10000961_pt1 | contig 16201 bp, 13 predicted proteins | sample OudBieAanoxic_MG_FD_204935 | JGI IMG/M metagenome (GOLD analysis project Ga0316198, IMG submission 204935) | Coastal sediment microbial communities from Oude Bieten Haven, Netherlands - site A anoxic | ecosystem: Environmental > Aquatic > Marine > Coastal > Sediment | place: Netherlands...
TTTCTACCTCATAGCCATTTCTCTCCAGCAGCCGCTTGTAGTAGGTGCGAATACTTTTCGAGTCATCGACAAACAATACCCGTGTTTGTTTCTCGCTTTGAAATAAGCGGCGCCATTCCTCAACTTTTTCTGCCTCTGGTGTTAGCAAGGTATGCAATGAGGTAGTCACTTCCTGATAATTTTCCCAGGGAACCAGCGCTGTTTTGTTGCGCGTACCCATCCATGTCAGCAGTTCGACTTCGGCGTCGTTAGATAGAAGAATTACCGACATTTCACTGTAAGGCTCCCTGTCCAGCAACACCAGTAGCTGCGTGGACTCTTCAAAATGTTCGTAATTAGGCCATCCAACAATGATGCCGTCCAGGTTCAGCGTCACATTCTGCAGTGTATCGATGGCGGAAACAAAAGAATCGACAGCGAGCAGTTCAAAGCCCTGTTTTTGTAATAGTTTGCCCAGGATGTAGCGCAAGGTCGCCGATTCTTCGACCAGCAATATGCGCTGTTTGGTATTTGTATCAGGCATTGGTGTGACCTCCAGGTACAATTCACCCGTTAGCTATGCGCCTGTCTTGGACATACGGGTGATACAGCAGAACACTCAGGCTTGGGTCACATTTAGCCCACACCACGGCGGGTGTAGCGATATACATTTATATAGTCAGAAAAGCGTTGATTTACCAGCAATCATTACAATATCAGCCTGAAACCAGGCGCCACCGCCAGCTTATTGCGCAGCGAACAGGCAGGCCGGGGGAGATTTACTTCATACCCTTCTTGATTGCCGTTATCACCTCGGATTCCAGATCTGCAAGTATGCCTCTTGCCGGGCTGTCTGCCGCAATCACCGTTGGCCGTGCAAACAGCGCGGTTGTGCTGCCGTCTTTTTCGATCAGAGTCATGTGCAGCGGGCACAACGCCAGCATGCTGGGATCCTTGTTACTGACCTGGTTTGCATACCAGCCGTTGCAGAACACCATGCTGCGAATCGCGCTGAGTTTGCTCCTGTTGTATTGATCGCCCCAGCGTTCAGCAAACTTCGACAGATTGTTGCCGATATTCGGCTCGAAAACCACGTAAAAACGGGCATCCTCAAGACTCCTGTACACCTTGTCGTAGACCTCGGTAATCGGCTTATCGGAGCTGTAGGCAAATATATTGGAGTCTGCCTGTGCAAACGAAAATGACAGGCACAGGATTGACAATATACTTCGCAAATACCGTTTCATCGCGTATTTCTCCTGATATGCTTGATAACACAGAGGCTGGTACAATACCGCATTCGTATTAGATTGTGGAGCACATGGTGTCAGACAACGGTTCATTTTCAGCTGTACGCATGCGTCGTATGCGGCGTGATGATTTCTCACGTCGCCTGATGCGTGAAAATCGTCTTGATGTTGATGATCTTATCTACCCGATGTTTGTCATAGAGGGTGAGAATCAGCGTGAAGCGGTACCATCTATGCCCGGCATCGAGCGTGTCAGCATTGACCAGTTGCTGATTGAAGCCGGTCAATGTGTGCAACTCGGCATACCTGCAATCGCATTATTCCCGGTGGCCGGTGACAACAAAAAATCGGACGATGCCGCAGAAGCCTATAACCCCGATGGGCTTGCTCAACGAGCCGTACGTGCACTCAAACAAAGCCACCCTGATCTGGGCGTCATCACCGACGTTGCACTGGACCCCTTCACGTCACACGGACAGGATGGGCTGATCGATGACACCGGCTATGTACTCAATGACGAGACTGTCGATGTACTGGTGAAACAGGCGCTTTCACATGCCGAAGCCGGCGCTGATATCGTAGCGCCTTCCGATATGATGGATGGCCGTATCGGCGCCATCAGGGAAGCACTCGAAGCTGGCGGCTTCATCCATACGCGCATCCTCGCCTACTCTGCAAAGTATGCCTCCAGTTTTTATGGTCCGTTTCGAGATGCTGTCGGTTCTGCTGCCAACCTTGGTGCCGGCAACAAGTACAGCTACCAGATGGACCCGGCCAACTCCGATGAAGCATTGCGTGAAGTCGAACTGGATATCAGCGAAGGCGCTGACATGTTCATGGTGAAGCCCGGCATGCCTTATCTTGATATCGTGCGCAGGGTAAAAGATACTTTTGAAGTACCGACGTATGTCTATCATGTCAGCGGTGAATACGCGATGCTAAAAGCCGCTGCACAAAACGGCTGGCTGGATGAGAAAGCCACTGTGCTCGAATCATTGCTTTGTTTCAAACGTGCCGGTGCTGACGGCATTCTCACTTACTATGCCAAAACCGTAGCTGAGTGGTTGAACAGCTAGATGCCAGAGTCTATCGACCGCTATGCGGTTTTCGGCAACCCGATTGAGCATAGTAAATCCCCTTTCATTCATGCCCGCTTTGCCGAGCAGACCGGGCAGCAACTGACATACACGGCCGAACGGGTCGATGTCGGCGACTTCAATAATGCGGTAGCCCGCTTTGCCGAAAACAATGGCAAAGGACTCAACATAACCGTGCCGTTTAAACAGGATGCCTGGCAGCTGGCAACACAGCGCAGTAAACGGGCTGAGCGTGCGGGCGCTGTGAACACCCTGGTTATCAATGGAACTGGTGATTATTTCGGCGACAATACTGACGGTGTTGGCCTGGTGCGGGACCTCGTCAGGAACCATAAGCTTGAGCTTGAAGGCAACCGAATTCTTATAGTTGGAGCCGGCGGTGCTGTGCGTGGCGTCATCGAGCCCTTGCTTGCCGGCAAACCGGCATCATTAACCATTGCAAATCGAACCCGGGAAAAAGCGCTCCAGCTTGCTGAAGATTTTTCCGACCTTGGCAACATCAGGGGCCACGGTATGGATGAGTTCGGCACAGACAGTTATGACATCATCATTAATGGAACTTCTGCCAGCCTCAGTGGCGAACTGCCTGAACTGCCCGCAAGCCTGATAAATGAAAACACATTTTGCTATGACATGATGTACGCCAAAGAGCCGACTGCGTTCATGCGTTGGGCGCGACAACAGGGTGCAAAACGCGTTGTTGACGGAAAAGGCATGCTGGTCGAACAGGCTGCCGAGTCATTTCGTATCTGGCGAGGCTGTGAACCTGAAACAGCACCCGTAATAGAAGCCCTGGGCAGGCTTTAACGGAATAGCGATCAATAATACTGAGCACGACTGATCTCTCGCAGAGGCGCAGGGGGCGCAGAGTTTAATGCTTGTATTGTCGAATTGATCTCAATCTGTAGGAGCGGCTTGAGCCGTGAGTATTAATACGTCATTTCGACCGAAGGGAGAAATCTCCATGGATTCAGGAGATCTCTCACATTCGTTCGAGATGACTTTGACTTTTAAATGTTAGCGGCTAAAGCCGCTCCTGGTATCTACAGATAATTAAGACCTCTGCGCTCCCTGCGCCTCTGCGAGAGTAACTATTTGTCGCCTTTTCTATACAGTCAGTCTCAGCTACAGTGGCTAACCGGCTTTCACTCGAGACCTGACGACCAGGGCGCTTAACTGCTCAAACGATAAAGGCTTGCTGATAACAAAACCCTGTGCACTATCACAACCCAGCATAGACAGGCGATTCAGCGTCTCCAGGCTTTCCACACCTTCCGCCACCACCGACATTCCCAGGTTGTGTGCAAGCTCGATTGTCGAATGCACTATCACCTCGTCATTCGGTGATTTCTCCATGTCTTTGACAAATGACCGGTCAATTTTCAATTCACTGACAGGAAGTCTTTTCAACCGGCTTAATGAAGAATATCCCGTACCAAAATCATCTATGGATAATGTAATCCCCAGGTGGCGTATATACTCCAGCACATCGAACAGGCTGTCGTATTCTGACAGGAACAGGTTCTCCGTAATTTCAAAGGTCAATAACTCACCATTTTCCCTTGAGCCGACCAATGCATCGAGGCAGGTCATAAATTCGGGATTCAATAAATCCGTGACTGATATATTGATAGCCACCTTCAATCCACGGTTATTGTTTCTTAATGTTATTGCATTTTTAAGCGCGGTCTCGATCGCCCATGTCGTGTACTTCTCGATCAGGCCTATCTGTTCCAGCTCATTAATGTACACATCCGGGTCCACCAGGCCATAACGCGGATGCACCCAGCGCCCGAGCGCCTCGATCGCAACGATCTCATCTGTTTTGAGATCAATCTGCGGTTGATAATAAAGCTCAAACTCGTCATTAGATAATGCCTTACGCAAATCTGTCACCATGGTCAGGTATCCCAGTGGCGAATGATCATCAACAGGCTGGTAAAACATAACTCCCTGCTTTGATTTCTTCGCACTGTACATGGCCGAATCTGCCCGGCTGAGCATGTCAGTCACATTATCGCCGTGTTCAGGATATACAGTGATACCGATACTCGCGCCAACAACAATCGATGAACCGTTAATATTGAAGGCTTTCTCAAGCGCATTGCGCAGGACGTTTGCTCTGTCAACGATCAGCTTCCTGTTACTGTTCGGCAGTATCATTGCAAACTCGTCACCACCAAGGCGCGCGAAGGTATCGCTGGGATGGACATACTGCTGCAGTAATAATGCAATTTCTTTTAACAGGTAATCACCCTTGTCGTGCCCCAGAGCATCATTAATATCCTTGAAGCGGTCCAGGTCGATCAATAACAGGCCCAGTTCAGTCTGGTTGGATTCAGCGAGTGAAATATCACGCGCAAGCCTGTCTCTGAACAGCGAACGATTCGGTAATAATGTTAACGGGTCATAAAGTGCATGAAATTCAAGCTCCCTGTTACTCTCGAGCAGCTGCTTGTTCATTATCTTCAAACGCCGGCGGTAGTCTTCATTCAATTTACTGGTTTCTTCCATCTGCTGCACTGTCATTGCATTTTCGATGGCAATGGAAACGATACCGGCGAACATGGTCAACAGGTTCAGGTCCCTGCGCGTGAATTCATGTTTGCCGATCTTGTTGATTGCTGAAATACCGCCGAGAAAATGTTTTTTACCCTGCAGCGGCACCATTATCAGTGTACCCGCCTCTTTCTCCCAGCGATTGCGTTCCTCATCATTTAACTCGTTCAGGACGCCGCGCCACCATGCTTTCTTGTGTTTCCACACCCAGCCGCAAACACCGATATCCAGCGGCAACGAAGCACCGATGACCTCCTCGGTATTGACTCCAGATCCGGCCCGGTAGGTATAGGTTTCACAATGTGCATCGAGGATAGGTATCAGCAGCGTTTCAGCCTTGACCAGCTCACAGGCGCGTTCAGCAACAATCTGGAACACCCTGTCCAGGTCCAGTTCGCTGCCGATTTCGGTAAATGTTCGCTGCAGCAGATCGATCTCCGCCTCGCGGTGCAGAAGACTTTCATGTAAATCGCTGACTTTTGGTCTTTTGCTTTTTTTATCAGCCACTTGACCAGTACCATTAGACAAAATCTTTGATACTCCAAGTGTAGTACAGAAGCCCGATAAGGCCATGATCTTGTGTGAGATTGCAGCTTTTTTAGAGCCGTTATTGACCGTTCAGGTCAACCCCGGGCAAGCCGCTCAGGCCTTATGGCGATTTTTCAGATCGATATAGTGTGCGGACGAATATTCAAGGAAAGCCTTCTCGTTTTCTGTCAGTTCCCGCACCCGTTTTACCGGGCTGCCGAGCCAGAGATAGCCGCCCGCCAGCTCTTTCCCTGGAGGCACCAGCGAGCCGGCGCCGACAATAGCGCCCGATTTGACGACAGAGCCGTCGAGCAGCACCGATCCCATACCGATCAGGCACATATCCTCAACCGTGCAGGCATGTACCACCGCGTTGTGGCCAACGGTGACATCGTTGCCTATAAACAGCGCATTTCCGCCCGGAGCAAACTCACTGTCATGGGTGACATGCAGAATGCTGCCATCCTGGATATTGGTGCGTTCACCGATGCGTATAGAGTGAATGTCTCCACGCACCGAACACATGGGCCAGACAGAACTGTCCGCGCCGATAACCACATTTCCGGTCACGACCGCGCTGTCATCTACGAATGCGCTATCAGCAACCTGTGGGGTGTATTGTTCAAACTTTCTGATTGTCATTGGCTTACATTAAACCACTGTCAAATGACAGGCAACAAAGTACCGCAGAATGACCCAAAATACCACACCAACACGCGCCAGCTCTCCGCCTCTCAGTGATACAGGAAGTTAAGGTAAAATCAGCACCATGAATCTATCAGCTTCGGCCAAACAGGCCCTCGACAAATTCAATACCCTGCTGGACAGAGCCGCACACCATCCTGTGATGGACAGGGTCGATCACGGCCTGCAGATGCTGAAACCGGAATCAATCAAGGCGGGCTTTTCCCGCGTGGCCGGGAAAATCAGTGAAAATCCCGCCATCCGGGCCGTGACCGCATATACAGACACGCAGATAACCCGGGCAGCAAATTCAGCAGCGATGGAACGCCTGCAACAATACGCGATACTGGTACGCCTCAACAAACCCATCGGCATTTTGCTGCTGCTGTGGCCGACCATGATCTCTTTGTGGATCGCCGCACAGGGCTGGCCCGACACTCTGGTGCTGGTTGTATTTGTCATGGGCGTTATCCTGATGCGCTCTGCCGGTTGCGCCATCAACGATTATGCCGACCGCGACATCGATGGCAGTGTCGCCCGCACCAGAGACCGCCCGCTGGTAAGCGGCAAGGTCAGCGAAAAAGAAGCCCTGATTGTTTTCGTTGCACTCAGTCTGTGCGCCTTCGGCCTGGTGCTGCTGATGAACAGGCTGACCATCATGATGTCACTGGTCGGCGTGGTGCTGGCAGCGAGCTACCCGTTTATGAAACGCTACCATTTTCTGCCGCAGGTCCATCTGGGTGCGGCTTTTGGCTGGACAGTGCCCATGGCCTTTACCGCCCAGGCCAACGAACTGACGCCGCTGACCTGGCTGCTTTTTTTAGCCACCGTATTGTGGACCACGGCCTACGACACCATGTACGCAATGGCCGACCGTGAAGATGATTTGAAAATCGGTGTAAAATCGACTGCAATACTGTTTGGCCCGCTGGACAAAAAGATTATCGGCGTCATTCAGGCGATGCTGATCATGGCGCTGATATTGATCGGGCAGCGCGCTGAACTCAGCGGTTTTTATTACGCGGGCGTGGTTGCTGCGAGCGTGCTGGCAGTTTGGCAGCAATACCTGATCAAGGACCGCGACCCGGCACTGTGCTTCGAGGCATTTTTAAACAACAACTGGTTTGGACTCGTCCTGTTTATAGGACTGGTTCTTGATTACCAGTTCAAGGGGATAACATGATTTCAACTAAACGCTTACTTCTCGTCACTTTACTTGCGCTTTCATTCAACCTGCATGCTTCCGACCTGGCAAAAGAAAAGCGCTGGGCCGACCAGGTGGTGGACGCCATCCTCGATGGCGAAGCGATCTGGCTGAATGATGGCAGCAGTGAATTCCTCGGCATCTACACCGAAGCCGAAGAAGACAAGGGCCGCGCGGTCATCGTCATGCACGGCACCGGCATCCACCCCGACTGGCAGCAGGTGATTCAACCGCTGCGCGTCGGCCTGATCGAACACAACTGGAACACCCTGTCGATCCAGATGCCGATCCTGCCGAATGAAGCTGAATATCATGAATACGCTCCGCTGTACGATGAAGTCGCACCGCGCATCAATGCAGCGATTGAATATCTGAAGAAAAACGGCTCGAATCAAATCGTGCTGATCGGCCACAGCCAGGGTGCTTCGATGACAGCTTATTACCTGTCGACCTCGAAACAGGATGTAAATGGCTTTGTTGCCATCGGCATGGGCGCATTTGCGGATGACCCACGCATGAACAGCATCAAGGCACTGGAGAAAATCAATATACCCGTACTGGATCTTTACGGTGATGACGACCTTGAAGACATCATGAAAAGTGTTGGCACCCGTGCCGCAGCGGCAAAAAAAGCGGGGAATGACAATTATGCCCAGGTTGAGCTTGCAGGCTCCAACCACTTCTTCGATGGCAAAGAAGATGAGCTGGTGGAAGCAGTTGCCGGGTGGCTGGATAAATTACCTGCAAAATAGCTGCATTCACCCCTGTTAACATCCGTCTGCAGTGATGGATCTAACGGCCGGGATATTCGCACCTCCAGTTTCGAGCATTGACGTTCAGCCAGGTTCGCCGTGTGCATCGAGCATGGCGAGCTGCTCAAAGCCTCCCCCACAGACTTACCATCGATAAAAAATCTGCGGCCCGGTGCGGTGAGGCGTGGTCATCTGAAGCTGATACAGGATGAGTCATGACAATCTGTATGCGCGTTTTATACATCGAGAAAAAACACCATCACTGCTATCTTTTCAAGCTGCTGCAGATCAAGATTTATGCTGAATAAATAAGCAACTATCAAAATTATTATATTATAACTATTTGATTAACAATTACTTATGACGCTCTCGACATGACAGAGTGTCTGTTGTGAAGCTACAGCAATTATTGTATAAGTTGAGCTTAGACCATGACTCAGGGTTTCATTTATTAAGACAGCATCACCGCGTAATTATGGACACAGGAACAGCTTCGCTGACTTTATCAGGATAAATAACTACAATCGATCATCTTCCCGGAAGATTGCGCGTTATGTCCGTCACCGTTCATATATACCAGAGAGTTCGGTGATCATGTATGGCAATAACTAACTATATGTGTCATGTCTATCCGAAGTTAACTCGATGGAAGGTCTTCATGCCCATAACCATCATTACAGGCAGATAAGGAGAAAAAAATGAGACAAATCTATATCAGCACCCTCGCAGTCATTTTCACATTGACCACAAGCCTGGCCTATGCCGCCGAATCATCCAAAGGTTTCAAGACCTACCCGAACATCGTGGAGTACAAATTCGTTTCCGAGCAGGCAGCCGTTCCCCTGCGCGAAGGTGTTTCCGTTATTGATTCACGCCCCGCACGGAAATATGACAAAGGGCACATTCCGGTTGCGATTAATATTTCGGACACGCTATTCGACGATCACGTCGATCTTCTGCCCACAGACAAATCGAGCCTGTTGATATTCTACTGTGGCGGCCTCACCTGCCCTTTGAGCCATAAATCGGCATTCAAGGCGGAAGCACTCGGCTACACGAATATTCAAGTCTATGCAGCAGGATACCCTGACTGGGTATCCAATAGTGGCCTGCCCGGCGTCTCGGTGAAATATGTAAAAAAAGCCCTGGACAAGGGCAAAGCCGTTGTCATCGATGCACGCCCGCCACGCAAGTTTAAAAAGGGTAATGTTCCCGGCTCCATCAATATCCCGACCACCCGATTCGACGACAGCAAGGGCAGCCTCCCGGAAGACAAAGGCACTGAGCTGATTTTCTATTGCGGGGGCTATCAATGCCCCCTCAGCACCAAAGGCGCCACCATGGCCAGGGGTCTCGGCTACACCAATGCCAGGGTCTTCCAGGCCGGCTACCCTGCCTGGAAAAAAGCCTATGGTGAGAAAAAACTCAGCATCAAGGAAGCCGGCGAAGAGGGCGTCATCTCCATTACATCCTTCATGGATGTACTTAAGAACCATCCGCAGGACGTCTACCTGGTCGATGTGCGTGACCAGGGTGAAGTTGACATCGATGGCACCTTCGCCACCGCAAAGGTAATCCCGATCGACAAGCTGCTGCCGCAGATCGCCGGTATGCCGAATGACAAGCCGACCGTTTTTTTCTGTTCCAATGGCGCGCGTGCGGGTGAGGCCTTCGACTTTGTCAATATGAAGCGCAGCGACATGAAAGCGTATTTCCTTGAAGCCAACGTCGCTTTCAAGAAACAGCCAATGCCCGTTGTAACACCCGTGGAATAAGCCGGGGCATCGATCATGATTTTAGTTCACGCAAATGACAGAAAATCCCGCTTCAGTGCCAGGCCGTCCAGTATGAGCAGGGCTGTCTTGAGCCGCTGTGCAATGGCTCTCAGCCTGTTCATCGGCGCCGGTTTATCTCACGCTGAAATTTTACCGGGACCACTGGTTGATGCTGACTGGCTGGAGAAGAATGCAAATAAAATCACCCTGCTGGATGTACGCGCAGATGTAAACAGCTTCTCCAAGCGTTCCAAAGGAGGCTCGCCGGTGAATCCTTGCGGCGCAGGCGTCAAGGGTAAAGATGCAGAGCCCGTGGCAGGCCATATACCCGACGCCATACTGGTTCGCTGGAGTCTGTTGACCACACAGCAGGCCGTCGCGGGGCAAAAGACCGATGGCTGGCTACCGGTACTTGAAGATTTCGAACGCCTGATGCAGAAATCCGGTGTCAATGACGGGCAACCCATAGTGATAGCCTACAAGGGGGAAAAGGCGATCGAGACTGCCATGGCCGCCCGCCTTTACTACACACTTAAATACTACGGCCATGACCAGGTCGCGATCCTCGATGGTGGCACCGCTGCCTGGATACAGTCAGGGCGCAAGGTAAAATTCGGCCGCTCCAGGGGTGGGCGCGGCAATTTCACAGCCAAACCCGGGCGCACCGATATGGTTGCAGCAATGGACGATGTAAAAACCCTCAGCGAAAGCGGTAAAGGCCAACTGCTGGACATCAGGGAGCCGGCCGGTTATCTCGGGGTGGCACGAAAAATTGCCGATGTAGAATCAAAGTGGCACGGCCATATCCCTGGCGCGCGAAATGTCCCTATGACCTTGCTGAGCAACGACGTTGGTCCGGCCGCATTTCTGTTCGACAATGACACGCTTCAGCAAAGCCTGACACTGATGGGTGCCAGCACCGATACCCCGACCACGGTCTATTGCAATTCGGGCTTGATGGCGAGTGTCGGCTGGTTCGTATTGAGTGAACTGCTGGGTAACACCAGCGTTCGCCTGTACGATGGTTCCATGCAGGAATGGGCCTTGAGTAAAATGCCGCTTGCTGCAATGAATCACGACTGACCTGTTTTTTCAAATGACATCATGGTTTGCTTAACGGAATAGATGATGAAACCAGTCAAAAGAATGTTCTGGACACAACAATGGCCATTCTGGCTGGGCGGACTGTTCGTCGGTATAGCCGAGATCGTGTTCTATATCGGCACCGACTATGAAATGTTCATCGTCGTCACCACCGGCTTCGCACAGATGTTCGCAGTCAGCGAGCAGTTCCTGTTTGGCATCGACTGGGTGGGACGGGTGTATGAGCCAGGCATTCACTGGGTCATCATCGGTGCAGTGCTGGGCGCGCGACTGGTCGCAACAGCCGAAAGGGAATCCCGCGCCTGGGTTCGCTATCAATGGCGGATGCTGCTGTTGTCATTCATCGGCGGCATGCTGTTCTCTTTCGGCACGCGCATCGCCGGCGGCTGCACGACCCACCATTTTCTCGGCGGCATACCGGCCATGAGCATCGCCAGCTGGGTGGTGCTGCTTGCAGGTATACCTTTTGCTTTCCTGGCCTTCATGTTTGCAATGAAGATCGGCGTTGGTGGTCACTTCCGCCACCAGGATACACTGGAAGTCGCAAAAGCCCACTGTGATGACTGCGACAACCCCAATCCCGGTTATGTACCTGGCTACAAACCCACGTTCGATCCGCTGCGCCTGCTGTTGAACCTGTTCCTGATCGGTTTTTTCGCAATTCCGCTCTACTACGCGATCTTCACCTTCGAAATTGCAGGCAACACGGAAGAGCTGGGATGGAACATCGCCTGGCTGATGCTGTCCGGACTGTTGCTCGGCATCGGTATTGCGAAATGTGGTTTCGGTACCGAGTGCTCGGTAATGGCGCCTGAAGCCGTGTTTTCAAAACCGAACTTCTATACCAGGCGCGGTGTTCCCCACTCAACCTACATGATGTTTCGCGGACTGCTGCCGCTGCAGGGTTTTATGGTGGCCATCGTCGTTTTTAACCTGTTCCTGATGTACGCGTGGACCAGCGGTAAAGGCCTGATGCCCAACGCGGTTGGCGAAGCCGGCGATGCAGGGCTCTACTGGGGTCACATTCTCGGCGGTCCGCTGCTGGCCATGGGCGCTGTATTCATGATCGGCTGTGAAGTGCGCACCTATGCCCGTCTTGGCCTCGGCTATGCCACCGCCCTCGCAGCCCTGCCCGGATTCTACATCGGCTATCTTCCCTACACCCTGTTCAAGGAACCGATCGATGAAGCGGTGTTCGGTGAAGCACTGACAGATTTCATAACCATTCCCGAATATCTTGCCTTTACATTTAACATGAACGAAGTCACCCTGGCATGGGCTTATACCGGCCTGATGATCGCGATTCTGATCTTTTCTTTCGGCAATGGCTGGCGCTTCCTCGGTGTGCCTTTCCTCGACTTGATGCGCAAAAATACCGATCAGCTCGTGTTCCCGGCACATAACGACACAGCCGGCGATGCCCTAGCCGCCGAATCCGTATCGGAAAGCCGCTGAAATTCTTCGACAGGCAATCCGTTGTACGCCATCAGGTTACTCGCGTAATTCATCGATACATTAAACGCATAAGCGATGATCGAATACTGTCGTCTGTTCCTTGTTTTGATCGCCCTGCTGCCCGCGAGCACTCTTTGCTTGACTGCCCGGGATACGGATAGGACAACTTACTGGGATACGCCGGTTCCCCGCCAGAAACCGGCACCGCCTGCACCCGAGACCTGCGGCGCCTGCCATACTGACAAGTATTCAGAATGGTCCGGCAGCCGCCATGCGCATGCTTTCTCACCGGGCCTGCTCGGTCAAATCATCGATTATCACGAGGCCGATGCAGGTGACTGCCTCAACTGCCATGCACCACTGGCCGAACAGCAGGAACCTCTTTTGCAGAGCAATCTCGAGACGCTGGCAACAGACATGAAAGAGCACAGGCCCGTCCTGCTGGCACAACACGGTGTATTCTGTGCCGCCTGCCATCTTCGAGACGGTGTATTGAATATCCCATCGGCCACCCCTGCTCAATTCTCCACGGACGCCCATCTTCGCGTGAGATACGAACCCCTGCTGCGCGACAGCCGATTTTGTGCCAGCTGCCATCAGTTCGATACAGCCACTGCCGTGAACGGAAAACCATTACAGGACACCTACCGGGAATGGCTCGAAAGCCCGTTTGCAGAACAGGGAATAAGCTGCCAGCACTGCCACATGCCCGACCGTGCACATCTGTTTCGCGGTATTCATGACCCGGAGATGGTCCGCCAGGGGCTTACGATTACGACGCAGACATCCGATACCTCAATGGATCTCATCGTTCGGTCGACAAACGTAGGCCACCGATTTCCAACCTACAGCGTAGCGCGTGTACGCCTGACAGGTACGCTGCTTGACTCAGAAGATCGCCCGATACCCGGCAAAGACCATGAAAAAGTCATCCAGCGACACATGATGGTCGACGATGGGCGCTGGGTCGAACTCAGCGACACCCGACTGAAGCCCGGTGAATCAGTAACACTGGGCATTGCGCGGCAGAACGCCGGTCGATGCACGAACGCGGTGAGCTTTCGCATCATTATCGAACCGGAGTGGTTCTACAGGGATCAGGTCTACCCATCCGTGCTGGAGGAACTGGAGGATGGCCCCGCACGTGATCTGATAAAACATGCGAAATCATTATCCAAAACACGTGATTATGTGCTTTTCGAAAAAACCATCAGAAACAGCTGCATCGATTAGACCTCGAACACCTGTCAATAGCTGAATAGACAGATGCTATTTATATCCTGACTACCACACAATGCCAAAGCAACGATCCTGTTGAATGCGTCGACCTGATCCAGTCCGTAACATACAAAATCCGGTCATGTCATATCGTATAGACAGGCTACTTAATCGAATCAGGCGCCTCGACACAAAGGAGCAAGCTGTTTAAAGCGCACGCGCAATACTCCAGACATCCACACGCTTGACCCCCGCGCGTTTCAACAAGCGCGCCAGCTCATTCACTGTCGATTGAGTAGTGACCACATCGTCGACGATGGCAACGTGCTCCGCAGTATTTGTATGCGCAATATGAAAAGCACCGTGAATATTTTTTCTTCGCTGTGTTCTATCCAGCCCTGTTTGTGTTTTTGTATCACGCACGCGTTTTACAGACTGCACATCGATAGCTATTTTGAATCTATTCGCGATGGGACGAGCCAGTTCTACTGATTGATTGAAGCCGCGTTGCCGTAATCGTTTTTTATAAAGCGGCACCGGCAGAATACAGTCTGGTAACTCGGCTGGACTTTTATCTATTGCATCGGCAAGCATATTGCCCAGTAATCTTGAATACGCCAGCTTTTCATGGAACTTGAGCTGATGGATCAACGTGACTGCCTCTTTTTCATAACTGAACAGGCTGACACCGTGATCGTATAGCGGTGGCTTTTTCAGGCATAGGCCACACTTGAGATGATCACCGCTGTGTTTGGCCAACGGTATTGCGCATTGCGTGCATGCAGATCCGATCCACGGCAAATCGTGGTAACAAACTTCACAGATGTCCATGTCACTAAAACCCGGGGAACCGCATAAAACACAGCGGGGCGGGTAAAAAGTCTTGATCAGGCGCCGAATCAGGCCGGCACTGCAGCTGTGAACGTCCATGTTCATGATCACTCCATGTCATGTAGAATAGGCACCCATTGTACTCAATTATCCGATACGTATGAATTCCCTGCGCCACGACTGGAACCAATCCGAAATCACCACCCTGTTTGATTTAGCGTTCAATGATCTGCTGTTTCAGGCACACAGCCTGCATCGCCGGCATTCCGACCCGAATCATGTCCAGGTCAGCACGCTGCTCAGCATCAAGACCGGTGCCTGTCCTGAAGACTGCGCCTACTGCTCACAGAGTGCGCGTAACGACGCCGAGCTTGAGCGCGAGCGCCTGTTGCCTCTCGAAGAAGTCGTGGAAAAAGCCCGGGCTGCAAAGCACAATGGCGCCAGCCGTTTTTGCATGGGCGCGGCCTGGCGCAATCCGACCGACAAGAGCCTGGACAGGGTCATCGAAATGGTCGAGGCAGTACATGCGCTGGGGCTGGAAACCTGTGTCACCCTGGGCATGCTGACACAGCAGCAGACACAGAGATTGAAGCAGGCGGGGCTGGATTATTACAATCACAACCTGGACACCTCGCCGGAATACTACGGTGACATCATCACCACCCGCACTTACGAAGACAGACTCGATACCCTGGAGCATGTACGCGATGCCGGCATCAATGTCTGTTGCGGCGGTATCGTTGGCATGGGTGAGCAGCAAGAAGATCGCATCTCGCTGTTGCAGCAACTCGCCAACCTGCCCAAACATCCGGAAAGCGTGCCGATAAATATGCTGGTACAGGTCGAAGGCACACCCTTGCACGGTGTTGAGAAACTCGATGCACTCGACTTTGTCAGAACGATTGCCGTCGCCCGCATCCTCATGCCCGAATCATGGGTCAGACTGTCAGCCGGCCGCAGCGAAATGAGCGATGAGATGCAGGCGTTGTGTTTCTTCGCCGGCGCCAACTCCATCTTCTACGGCGACAAGCTGCTGACCACAACCAATCCGGATGAAAACCACGACCGCGTCCTGTTCGACAAGCTCGGCATCAACACTGCCGACACAACAACACAAGATCTCGACACAGCAGCTACCGCGTGAATAGATTATTTAATGCAGGTGTAGAGGATTTAACCGCAAAAAACGCAAATAACACAAAGGTAAAAAAACTAACTCCATTTGCTGAGAAAAATATTCTGGCTTCTTTAAAACCAGATTATTGCGTCTTTTGCGTTATTAGCGGCTGAAACCTTTGCGTCTCTGCGGTGACACAAAATTTATAAATAACTTTTTCTGTCAGATTTGAAAAACCTTCGCGAAGAATTAGAACAACGAAAAGCGCAGCATCTGTACCGTTCACGCCGCGTCAGTGACGGGCCGCAGCAGCCCGAGATGGTCATCGATGGTAAACAGGTCATCAGCTTTTGCAGCAATGACTACCTCGGCCTTGCCAATCATCCCGAAGTCAAAGCGGCATTCATCAATGGCGTTGAACATTACGGCGCGGGCAGTGGCGCTGCACACCTGATCAACGGCCACTCCCGCGCACACCATGCACTTGAACAGGCGCTTGCTGAATTCACCGGCTACCCAAGGGCCCTGCTGTTCTCCACCGGATACATGGCAAACCTCGGCCTGGCACAGGCACTGGTCGGCATCGGCGATACCGTACTTGAAGACCGCCTGAACCATGCATCATTACTTGATGGTGGCCTGCTTTCG
>Ga0316198_10000962_pt1 | contig 16201 bp, 13 predicted proteins | sample OudBieAanoxic_MG_FD_204935 | JGI IMG/M metagenome (GOLD analysis project Ga0316198, IMG submission 204935) | Coastal sediment microbial communities from Oude Bieten Haven, Netherlands - site A anoxic | ecosystem: Environmental > Aquatic > Marine > Coastal > Sediment | place: Netherlands...
TTTGACCCCACCACCGAACACAGGATCGAGATAAAGACCGGTCAGGTTTTCCAGAATTCCGATAATCAATCCCCCCAGGATGGCGCCGCCAATGCTGTCCAGACCGCCCAGAATGATCACCGCCAGCACTTTAAGGCCGATATCCCCCAGATAAATACTGATGCCGCTGATGTTGCCGATCACGATACCGCCGATCACTGCAGCCACCGCACCATAACTCCACGAAAGTGCGAATATCCAGCGCACACTGATGCCCATGGAAAGAGCGGCCTGCTGGTCACTGGCGGTGGCCCGCATGGCAACGCCGGTGCGGGTCAGTTTAAAAATAAGGATAAAAATAATCGTACCGATGGCGGCAAACACAAAGCCCCAGAGTAAACCGGATGGAACAATGGCAAAACCCAGGTCCAGGGGTTCCGGCGGAAAGATTTCAGGAAACGAACGATATTCCGGGGACCAGATGATGTGCGTCAGGCCTTGCAGGATGCTGGACAGCCCGATGGTAACCATTACCACCGAAATAATGGGCTCGCCGATCAGCGGTCGCAGGATGATTCTTTCAAGGACAATTCCCATGACGATGGCAAAACCCAGGGTGCCTATAAAGGCCACCCAGAACGGCGCGCCGAATTGGCCCAGAACCGTCAGACAGATATAGGCACCCAGGGTCATAAAGGCGCCCGTGGCAAGGTTCAAAATTCCGGTGGCTTTAAATATAAGTACAAATCCCAGGGCAATTAATCCGTAAACCCCGCCAGTGGCAATACCGGTGACTATTATTTGCAGAAAAATATCCACTAAATCCAACTCCCGGGCTCCATCACTCCTACAGGATCCCTGTGAAATGAAGAGACCATCATTCTGCCCAAAATCGGCAGGATTTTATAGATTTGAAAAAGTATAGAAAACAGATACCATCTATAAAAAATGAATTCAAGTCAATTTCTTTGACACTCTTCAGTGAATTTACATGAATTGATCGCAAACAATGAAAAAAAAGCTTGACATGCCACATAGTGGTAGTGTATAGTTTGATCACCCCTGTAAGAATGCTTCTTAAAATACCTCAATGCCCCTCCCCATAGAGCGGCTCATATCCCCGTGAGCCGCTCTTTTCTTTGCCTAAATCTGGAATCATTAGAATTTTGTATTGATCTTAGTTTTTGGACTCTGCTTGTAAAGATTCGACGACCGGATCCTGCCTCTCCTTTGATGACCGCCGCCGCGAAAACAATTTCGCAGGTTCTTTTTTGGATTGACAAACAAACAACAATTTTTTAATGTATTTTGATTTAAAATCTGAATGTATTTTATTTTTACGAAAGGAGATCATAATGAGAAAGACATTTTTTTTGATCGGAATCCTGATTGCCCTTATTTTAATCATCCCCGCCGGCGGCAGTGCTGCAGAGGTACGCGGTGTAACAGACACTGAAATCGTCGTCGGCTGGACGACGCCACTTTCAGGCCCGGCAGCCCTCTGGGGCGTCACCGGTCTCGGCGGTAAAGCCTGGGCCGACCACATTAACGCCCAGGGGGGCATCCACGGCCGCAAAATCAAGGTGTTATTGAAGGACGACGGCTATAACCCTGCCCGGGCCCTGGCCAATCTGCAGCAAATGAAGAGCAAGGCTTTCGTCATTGCCGGATTGCTGGGAACGGCGGTCTGTAATGCCGCCAAAGATTTTCCGGCGGATAACAATATCCCGCTGATTACGGCTTACGGCGACATCCGCATCTTTGCCCGACAGCCGCAAGCGAAAACAAGAAACGTATTTGTGACCTACCCGGATTACGAAGACGAAGCTCAATATCTTACCGTTTGGGCCATAAAAAATCGTGAGGCCCAGAAAGTAGTCGTATTTTATCAAAATGACGACTACGGCAAAATGGGGCTGGCAGGGGTTAAAAAAGGGTTGGCGGCCGCCGGCGGCAGAGCCAAGCTGGTCGGTGCGGTTCCCTATGAAGTCACCGAACGTGCGCTGAGCACCCACGCCCTCAAACTCAAAGAATCCGGAGCTGACACCCTGGTCATGTATGCCGACCCCACCCATGCGGCCATCATCACCAAAACAATGGCCAAGGTCGGGTATCAACCCATGGTTCTGGCTTCTTTTCCATTGGCGGACGCCATTATGTACAAAATTGCCGGGCCCACCTGGGAAGGGACCTACGTCGGACTGCCCGGAAATACAGGTCTTCCGGGCACGGACCCGGATGCCGACCGGGTGGCGGACATTCTGAAAAAGTATAATCCCAAAATCAAAGGCAAAGAGTTTCTGGCCCTTTTCGGTGCCACTTCGATGATGCATCTGGCCGAGGGTCTTAAAAACGCTGGCCGCAACCTGACCCCCGAGACATTGGTGGCGGGTATGGAAAAAATCCAGGAATGGAAAGCCGAAAATCTCGGTGCCCGGGTCACCTACGCACCGGGACGCCATCACGGCAACAATGCTTCGCGTGTCGCTCAGGCCAAAGATGGGAAAATTGTCGGCCTGACACCGTGGACCGTTTTCCAGCCCCGTTTCTAAGACTATGGACCTATTGCACATTCAAGGGTTGTCGATTAGTTTTGGGGGCATCCAGGCTCTGCAAAACGTAAATCTCGAAATCGTTCCGGAAGAAATCCTGACCGTGATCGGACCTAACGGATCCGGCAAGACGACCCTTTTTAACTGCATATCCGGGGTATACATCCCGGACGGCGGAGAGGTATCTTTTGAAGGGGAGAGCCTTCTGGGGCTCTCCCCGGATTCCGTCGCTCAAAGAGGGATTGCCCGCACCTTTCAAAACCTGCGCCTTTTCCTTCACATGACGGTTCTCGATAATCTGTTGCTGGGAAGACACATTAAATTCAAAAAGAATCCCTTTAACGCCTATTTGCGGCGGCGTGCCGAAGAGCTGCGCCATCGCGAAGTAGTGGAAGAAATCATCGAATTTCTGGGCCTGCAGGCTTTCCGGCAGTCGCGCATTTCCGACTGCCCTTACGGTGTCCAGAAACGGTGTGAGATCGGCCGCGCCCTGGCCATGGAACCGCGTCTACTCATGCTGGATGAACCCATCGCCGGCCTGACGGCCGAGGAAAAGGAAGAGTCCGCCTATCACATTACGGAAATCCGCGGACGCTATAAAACCGCCATCCTGTTGGTGGAACATGATCTTAAAATCGCCTCCCGCCTGGCGGATCGCATGGTCGCCTTTGATCACGGGGAACTGATTGCCCACGGCACCCCCGAGGAGGTCCAGCGATCCCCGGCTGTTATCCAGGCCTATCTTGGAGACGAGTAATGAGAATGCGGAAATCGGAATGCGGAAGGCGGAATAATCGACTTGGTTGAATGAATGGAGGAGAATCATCGTTGTGCTGCCATTGCTGAAAATCGCCACCATTGAGACCCTGTATTATGACCGCATTTACGCGCTGCATGGGCTGTCGCTGGAAGTCAAAGAGAAGGAGATATTTACGGTCCTCGGACCCAACGGTGCCGGCAAAACCACGTTGCTGAAAACCATCGCCGGTCTGCTGAAGGATCAGCCCAAAAAAGGCACCATTGAATTCATGGGCAAACATATCCATCGCCTGGCACCGGAACGGGTTGCCCGCCTGGGAATCGTCTATGTCCCCGAAGACCGGGGGCTGTTCCGGGAACTGACGGTGGCCGAAAACCTGGAGCTGGGCTGCTGGGGCAGGAAAGATTCTCAACTGCAGGATGACTTTGATTTTATCTACGATCTTTTCCCGATTCTTAAAGAACGTGCCGGCCAGGAGTCGGAAACCCTTTCCGGCGGTGAGCAGCAGATGCTGGCCATGGCCCGGGCCATGCTGCGCCGGCCCAAACTCCTCATGCTCGATGAGCCTTCCCTCGGTTTGGCTCCCCAAGTGGCGCGGCAGGTCTATGACGCCCTGCTGAAAATCAGCCAGGCCGGAACAACGATTCTGCTGGTGGAGCAAAATGCCAAACTGGCGCTGGGTATTGCCACCTTCGGCTATATCATGGAATCCGGCCGCATCGTACTCGAGGGAACTCCCGCAGAACTTCAAGCAAATGAGGATGTGCAGGAGCTTTACCTCGGTGTTGGCAAGGAGACCGGCTCCCCGAAAGGCTGGCGACTTTATAAGAAAAGGAGGACATGGTAATGGGGATCGATACGGCCACCTTCCCCCACCTGTTTTTTCAACAGGTCAACACCCAAGGTGATCGAATTGCCCTGCGGCGTAAAGAATTCGGTATCTGGAACCGCATCACCTGGGATGAGTACGGCAAAATGGTGAAGAAAATCGCTGCCGGGTTGATTGGTGCCGGACTTCAAGCCGGCGACCGGGTGGCGATTCTCGGAGATAATCGACCCGAATGGCTCGTGTGTCATCTGGCAACCATGGCTATCGGTTGTGTGACCTGCGGCGTGTACTCCACAAATGCGCCGGAACAGGTCGCTTATGTGGTGGGGCACTCAGAATCCAAACTTCTTTTTGTGGAAAATGAAGAGCAGGTGGATAAAGTTCTACAGATTTATAAAGACCTGGATCAGCTAAAAAGTGTGGTTGTCTGGGATCCCAAAGGCCTCTGGGGCTTTACCCATGAAGGAATTATGTTTTACGACGAGTTTTTCAAACAAGGCGACACCTACCTCAAGAATTACCCCACCTGTGTCACCGAACGCATGGATGCCATTGACCCCCGGGACACGGCCATGATGATCTACACCTCGGGGACCACCGGTCGGCCCAAAGGGGCGATGATCAGCCACAACAATATTCTGGGTCTTACGGACTCCTTTACCCAGACGGTTGCCTTCCGGGCCGATGATGAATTGTTGTCTTATCTGCCGCTGGCCCATATTTATGAAAATATTCTTTCCGTATTCCAGGCGATCCACAGCGGCGGAACCGTTAATTTTGTTGAAAGTATGGACACCTTACCGATGAATCTGCGGGAAGTGGCGCCCACCATCTTTGCCAGTGTTCCCCGGATCTGGGAAAAATTCATGTCCATGATCGAAATCCGGATGTCGGATTCGACCATTGTCAAACGGGCTTTTTATAGGCTGGCGGTGTGGGTCGGTCTTCGATACGTGCGCGCGGACAAAAATTCCAGCCAGCGGATTATCTGGAGTCTGGCCTATTGGCCGCTTTACTTTCTGGTACTCTACCATCTAAAACGGCAACTGGGACTTGAACGGGTACGTTACGGTGTCTGCGGTGCGGCCCCCGCCTCGCCCGAACTTTTTGAATTCTACAATGCCCTGGGGGTCCCGCTACGGGAAGGATACGGCCAAACGGAATCCACCGGCGTCATTGCGATTCAAGGGATTGACAACCCGCGTTTGGGGTATGTGGGAGAACCCCTTCCGGATATAGAGGTCAAAATTGCCGAGGATGGTGAAATTCTGGCCAAGGGTCAAAATGTATTTCAAGGCTATTTTAAAAATCCGGAACTGACCGCGGAAACCATCAAAGACGGCTGGCTGCATACCGGAGATGTCGGAGCGCTGGAAGACGGGCATCTAAAAATTATGGACCGCAAAAAGGATATCATCATCACGGCCGGAGGAAAAAATATTACCCCGGCGTTTATCGAAAACAAACTAAAATTCAGCTCCTACATCCAGGATGCCGTTGTTATCGGCGACCGCCGCAAATTTTTGACCGCCCTGATATTGATCGACGAAGATAATGTCACCAAATATGCCCAGGACAACCGCATACCATTTACCACCTTTGCCGATTTGACCCAGAATGATGAAATCCAGAAGTTGATCAATCAAGAAGTGCTGGAAATGAATAAAAACCTGTCCAAAGTCGAGACCATCAAAAAGTTCGCCTTGCTGCCCAGACAATTTTATGAAGAAGACGGCGATGTCACGCCCACCAAAAAGGTCAAGCGTGCATCTCTGGAAAAACGCTATGCGGAGATGATAGACAACCTCTATCGCGGATAGTTGGGCTGATTTTAGTCAATACTGATTTAGAGACATATTTAAATCGTATTATACTCTAATTATAGGTTTCAGGTGTCAGGTGTCAGGTGTCAGGATCTGTAGCTCGTGGTCCTGAAACCTGACACCTGACACCTGAAACCTATATAATACAATCAAATACACCCGATTCGCGACCTAAATGAGATAGGCTAAGACCGCTAACATCTATCGAAGGTACTACGAATGGATCTGATTGAAAGCTATAAAGAGGAGCTCCAGCTCATCCGCAAACCATGGACCCGGGTCTGGGTGGGGGCCTTTGTGCTCTGTCTGCTACTGCTGCCGTGGTTGGCACCGGAACACATTACCTATATTGTCACCATCATATTTATCTACAGCATCGGAGTTCAGGGCCAGAATCTTCTGATCGGATATACCGGTCAGATATCATTTGGCCAGGCCGGCTTTCTGGCCATCGGTGCCTTTACCTTCGGTCACCTGAATCAATGGGGTGTTCCCTGGCCCCTGGGTGTTCTCGCCGCAGGTCTGGCAGCCGGGGTTTTCGGCCTTCTGGTTGGATTTCCTTCCCTGCGCCTGAAAGGCCCTTACCTGGCCATTGTTACCATGGGGTTCGGGATCGCCGTTTATCAAATTTTCGTCAACTCCGAGGTGCTTTCCGGCGGCCGCATGGGATTGATGGTCAACAAATTAACACCCCCTTTTGATATGCCGGACGTCACGTTTAATTATTTTTTTAATCTTTTAATTGCCGTGGTGTTAACCCTGCTGTCCTATAATATTATCTCTTCCTATATGGGACGCGCCTTCATCGCCATTCGCGACAATGACATTGCGGCGGAGGTCCTCGGCGTCAATTTAACCCGCTATAAACTGCTTTCCTTTGCCATCAGCTCGTTCTATACCGGAATTCAGGGAGCGCTGTATGGTCTTTTCGTGGGATATCTCGAACCCAATATGTTCACCTTCATGGAAGCAATTACCCTGTTTGTGGCAGTTATCATCGGCGGATTGGCGTCCGTCGAGGGATCGATTATGGGCGCGGCATTTGTGATCCTGGTGCCCCAGCTATTCAGCGAATATAGAGAGATGGTGCCGGTCGTCTTCGGTACCACCATTTTACTGGTGCTGATATTCGAACCGATGGGATTAAACGGTCGCTGGCTGAAAATGAGGCTGTACTTTCGCAATTGGCCGTTCAGATAGCGGATGACGAAAATAATTGTGGTCTCGTTGTCCTCGTACTCGGGCTCGTCCTCGAGTGTGAAAATTCATGAAGGGCGTAACCGGATAGATCTTCGAGAACGAGTACGACGACGAGGACGATGAAATAAATCAGGAGTAAAGAGCCTAATGTCAAATTTCATGCAATACCTGGTATCGGGACTTTCAACCGGCAGTATCTATGCCCTGGTAGCCCTGGGGCTTGCGTTGATATATCGTTCGACCCGAATTTTGAACTTTGCCCACGGCGATATCACCACGGCGGGCACTTTTTTTGCGTTCATGTTGATCGGTTTCGAGCTTCCCTTCATCGTCACCTTTGTGCTGGCCCTTCTGTTTGGTGCCGGCCTGGCAATGGCTTTTTATTTCTGTGTCCTGATTCCGGCCCAGCGTCGTGAAGCCAACCAGCTGAGCCAGATCATTCTGACCCTGGGACTCGGCTTGATCATTCAAGGGCTAGTCTCCTATTTCGGGGGGACCGAACCGCAATCTTTTCCCTTTCCATTGTCGGATATAAAAACCTACACTTTCGGCACCGTGATCATCAGCCAGCTGAGTCTTGGCACCATCGGCGTTGGTCTGCTGGTTTGTGTGTTGCTGTATCTGCTGGTTCAAAAAACACGCCTCGGGCTGGCCATGCGCGGCACTTCTGAAAATCTTCCAGCCGCCCAAACCCTGGGAATCCCCACCCGGCAAATCCTGGCCTTGAGCTGGGGCCTGGCCGCAATGCTGGGTGTTCTCGCCGGTTTATTTTTGGCGCCATCCTTTTTGCTGGATCCCTTTTTTATGCTGGAACCCTTCCTGAAGGGATTTGCGGCCGCCATTCTCGGGGGGCTGAACAGCCTGCCCGGTGCCATCGTCGGCGGTGTTATTATCGGTGTGTCCGAGAGCCTGGCGGGCGGATATATTTCCGTGGCCTTTAAAAACACCCTGGCGTTTCTGATTATCATCCTGGTATTGCTGGTTCGCCCGGAGGGGCTGTTGGGCAAGGAGTTCAAGGAACGCGTTTAAAGCTGTCTCAAAAAGGCACCCTGCGTCCAATGGCTGCGTTGCGATTCGAGTTAAATGCTCACATACAAATTAGCTCATAGTTCATAGCTGATAGCTGATAGTCTGAAGGTTTGAAATCCTTTTTTACTAAGAGCCATAAGCTCTAAACTATGGGCTTTTCAAAACCCATCTTTTCAGATGATATCTCTCCTTGATAAAAAGCCTTGATTAATGCCAAAATCCTTCCCCTTAGTTTTGACAATTAGCCTTTCATGATATATAGATAATTTTATACAAAATGGTCCCTCTCACTTTTTAAAAGGAGAACCTTACAATGCAAAAACATTGGACGATCTTAGCCTTTGTCTTTATCATGCTGGCCATTTTTTCCTTCTCGGCCTGCACCAAGTCAAAAATAAGTTCCGGACCCTCTACGACGACCAGCGCTGAAGAGGATGCACGCAAAAGGGCTGAGGAAGAAGCCAGGCAAAAAGCCCTCAGGGAAGAAACCCTCAGGGAGGAAGGCCTGAGCGAACAGCAGGCCCAAGAGCGGATGGAATCTGAAAGATCCATGTTTGAAAACGATGATATCTATTTTGAATTTGACAGCATCCGCTTGACTCCCGAGGCTCAGGAGATATTATCCCAAAAAGCCGCCTGGCTGCGCAAACATCTCGGAGCCAGGGTGACCATCGAAGGCCATTGTGATGACCGGGGAACCAACGAATATAACCTCGCCCTGGGAGAAGGCCGCGCCCAGAGTGCCCGCGCTTTCCTGATGGATCTGGGCATTAAAGAATCACGGATGAATTCCATCAGCTATGGCGAGGAACGCCCCATTGAAAGGGGCCAGACCGAAGAAGCCTGGGCCCGAAACAGACGCGCACACTTTGTGATTGAAGAGTAGATGTGACAACCTTTCAGGGTTCAAAGGTTAGGGCTTTGAATAGATTCTTAATCTCTGGCCCTCAAGTTAACTGCCATCTTGTAGAAAGCACCCGGTTTGTTCGGCAAAATTCAAGAACCCACCGAAGTCGGGCAAGCCACGCCAGAAGCAGGTAAACCTTTGAACCTATGAACCTCTGAACCCTGAACCTATATTGCTACATGCCCGTAAAATCCGTTGCTTATTTCATATCTTCTCACGGTTTTGGTCACGCCGCCCGGGCAGCGGCAGTGATTCAGGCCATTGCGGAATATGATCCTTCAGTACAGTTTGAGATCTTCACTGCCGCGCCTTCCTGGTTTTTTCAGGATTCATTGTCCACACCTTTCAACTATCATCATCTGTTAACAGATTTCGGTCTGGCCCAAAAAACGCCTTTTCAATCAGACCTCGGCGATACACTGCGCAGTTTAAACGAGTTCTACCCGATCACCCCAGCTCGCCTGGCTGGTATATCGAACACGATCCGGCGGCTTGGATGCAGGATCATCATCTGTGATATAGCTCCAATGGGTCTGTTGGTCGCCCAAGACGTCGGCATACCCTCCGTCCTGGTGGAAAATTTCACCTGGGATTGGATCTATCAGCAATATGCGACGGTCGATAAAAATATAAATAAATATATCGATTACTTAAATCCAATTTTTAATTCGGCTGACTATCATATTCAAACCGAACCCATATGCAGCCGCCAATCGCCGGATCTGGTAGCTGCGCCTGCCAGCCGCAAGCCGAAAACGTCCCGGGATCAAATACGTCAACGATTGGGTTTGCTCATAGACAGAAATGTGGTACTAATTACCACGGGCGGCATACCCCAAAGTTACGATTTTCTCCAGAAGCTGAACAAACTGCAGGAAATCAAGTTCGTGATGCCGGGTGCCGGCCCGGAAATAAAAATCCGCGACAATCTGATCATTTTGCCCCATCAATCTGATTTTTATCATCCGGACCTGGCCAACGCCTGCGACGCCGTCGTCGGCAAAGTGGGATACAGTACCCTGGCCGAAGTATACCATGCTGGAGTTCCCTTCGGCTATGTTGCCCGCTCGAACTACAATGAATCCGGACCCATGGTGAATTTTATCAAACGGCAGATGTCCGGCATCGCGCTGGAAGAATCGGAATTTCAGGACGGCGAATGGGTCTCGAAGATAAGGGAACTGCTGGCGCTTCCCCGTGTGCATCGCAAGGGTGTCAATGGCGCTGTACAAATAGGCGAATTTATTCTTGCATTGATATGATTAAAAAAATTATCTCAGGCGGACAAACAGGCGTTGATCAGGCAGCCCTGGATGTGGCTATTAAATTGGCCGTTGCCCATGGGGGCTGGATCCCGCAGGGAAGGATCACTGAAAGCGGTCCGCTGCCGGCCAAATATATTTTAAAGGAAACCGGCAGTTCCAGCTATGCCGAACGCACCGAAAAAAACGTGCAGGATGCCGACGGGACGCTGATCATCTCTCGCGGCCTGCTGACCGGCGGTTCCGAATACACCCGTGAGATGGCCATCAAGCATGACCGCCCCTGGCTCCACATCGATCTCAGTCAGATGGCTGCTTTCCAGGCGGCTATCGCTATCAACCAGTGGATCCTGCAAAATGAAATCGGAATTTTGAATGTTGCCGGGCCCAGGGCCAGCAAAGACCCGACTATATATAAAGAGGCATCTAATATTTTAGAAAGTGCCTACTATCTTGGCCTGGCCGAAACCAGCATGTCCGGAGCAGAAAACTTAAAGGACCTTCTGCAGTCCCCGGCTGAGCAGCCGCCACCGGCACCACGAACCATCGATGAGGCTGTTGATCGTCTATTGGCAAATATGCCGTTAAAGGATAAAACCACCGTCGCCAACATGTCACTTGTCGAGTTGCCCAATCTCCATTTAACCCTGGGCGGGTATATTCTTAATAATTTCGGCCTTCTGTCGGGAAATAGAGAATTGATGAGATCTTGCCGGATGAAGGCTAAAACTATCTTTCAGCATGATGAAGATGCCGTCGATATTATTATAGATGCCCTTTGGGAAAGGCTGCAGCAGACGCATAGGTTGAGAGTGGTAAAATGATTTGGGATTTGGAATTGCGGATTTCGGGACGAATTAAAAATCGGGGTCTTTTCTCTTCACCTAGTAACCAATAACTATTAACGAATAATTGAATTATGCTTTCAGAAACCATCATACCGCTGTTTCCTCTGGGTTTGGTTTTGCTTCCGCAAATGCCGCTGCCGCTGCATATTTTTGAGGAACGTTACAAATTGATGATCGGTGAGTGTCTTGAAAATAATACGGTCTTCGGCATTGTGTTTTTTAACGGAAGCGATATTCAGACTATCGGCTGCACTGCCAGTATTTTGAAGGTTCTCAAACGCTATCATGACGGCCGGTTAGATATCCTGACCCATGGGGAAGACCGTTTCGAAATCAAAGACATCTACGACCGCAAACCGTATCTGGAGGGCCGGGTAACTTTTTTCGATGATGAACCCGAAGAGAACACGGACGCCTGTCAAAAATTAGGCCGCAGTGGGATGGCGCTTTTGAAGCAATTTGCCATGATCGCTGAATTTCAGGATGGCTTTGACTTTACTGAAGTGCTGGATGCCAAATCTTTGTCGTTCGTGATCGCAGGATGCGAAGGATTCAGCAAAGAAGAAAAACAACGGTTTCTGGAAATGACCTCCGCCTATAAACGCCTTAAAAAAAGCGTTGCCTCCCTTGAAAAAATTATCGAGCGAACAAAAATCACCTCGGAAATCCGCAAAATTATCGGCGGCAATGGTGATATGGCTAAATTTTCTTCGAAATTAAATCTGATCCGATAGTTCCGAGGGGAGAACACCGTTCCACTGACGATGCGCTGAATCCAGACTGCAAATTAAGCTAGCTGTCTGAATATTTTTCTTTGAATATTTGGCGCCGTTCAAGCTTTTTTCTGATCTTTTGGTTTTGCAACCGCCTGCGATCAGTGCCGCTGCGACGATGCCGCAAGTTTCTTCTCTCCGGGAAATGGTCTGACGAGGAAAATTGGCGGCGATCCGCCAGCCGACGGCGGCCGCCTCGGTCGGATGAATTATCTGTATCTGCAGTCTCGATTCCGGTATCACTCGGCTTCTTTTTTTCAGCCATACATCCTACATACAAAAAGGTTAATGCGAAAAATTAAGTATTTCAAGTATTTTAGCGCTTTTTTAAAGATTTTGTCAATGAGGAACTTCTCTGAGGGCCTTTTTAATTCGCTCACGGGTTGCATTAGAAAGGGAAACAGGCGTCACCGCTATCATTTGCCGTGGCATCAATGAGGGACTCGACTTTATCTGATATCTGCTCTCGCACTTTTCTGCGGATATGATCTACGATTTTATGTTTTAGGATAGCAGCCAGCCAGGTCTTGGCCGTAGAGCGACCTTGAAAGCCCTGGCGGGCCTTTAAAGCGGCAAGAAACGTCTCCTGTACCAGTCTTATACTAATTTTTTAACCGCTTCAAGCGCATCATCATAATTTGGTTCTTCGCCGATTTCTTTAACCAGTTGGAAATATCGAACGTTACCGCCCGGGTCGACAACAAAAATTGCCCGGGCCAGCAGCCGCAATTCTTTAATCAAAAGCCCATAGGCCTCGCCAAAGGCCGCATCCCGGTGATCGGAGAGGGTGACAACCTTATCTACACCGGCCGCACCGCACCAGCGCGCCTGGGCAAAAGGCAGGTCCATGCTGATCGTAAGCATGGCTACATTTTCACCAAGATTGCCGGCCGCTTCATTGAATTTGCGGGTTTGCATATCGCAAACCGGGGTATCAAGGGACGGCACAACCGATATGACGCATACCTTTCCTTTATATGAAGAAAGTTTTACAGGGCTTAAATCATTTCCAAGTACTTCGACATCCGGGGCAGAATCGCCTATCTTGACCTCGGTACCGGTTAAGGTTACCGGATTCCCCCCCATGGTAACAACTCCGCTACGTTCTTGCATTTTCGATCTCCTTTCGAATTATAAGTTTGTTTCAAGGTAAGAACTCTACTACCTCAAGTCAACGGTCTTGCCAAACTCAATAGCGGGGTCGCTTGGACCTTTTTGTATGCCAAAACCCACGGCCGGGCTTGAGTCTCGAAGAAAAAACCCACGGCCCTATTGCCAAGGCCGAAGAAATGGCTAAATTGTTTATGTAAGTTTTATAAAAAACCCACGACAAAAATGTATATTCAGTGTCAAGTTCCTGGTTTATGACGGCTCGCTGAATAGAAAATAGAAGCTAACTCAAAAATGTCTTTTGCCCCAAATTGAAAAAGGAGGCGCTCATGGTTGACTATGATTACGATATCGGTGTCATTGGTGGTGGTGCCGGTGGTCTGACGGTAACATCCGGGGCTGCCCAGTTGGGCGCAAAAACGCTGCTGGTGGAAAAAGAAAATGAACTCGGGGGGGATTGTCTGCACTTCGGTTGCGTGCCCAGTAAAACCTTGATTAAATCAGCCCATGTCTACCATTGGATGAAAAATTCCGAAAAATTCGGTTTGCCCTCCGTAGATGTCCCACCGGTAGACTTCCGGAAAATATCAAAAAGAATTAAGTCAGTTATCGGCACCATTCAGCACCATGATTCCAAAGAAAGATTTTGCAATCTCGGAGCCCGGGTGGAGTTCGGCCAGCCTGCCTTTGTAGACCCGCACAGCATTCGGTTAAACGGGCATACCTATTCGGCTAAAAACTGGGTTATCGCCACCGGATCTTCTCCCGCAGCCCCGCCAATCAGGGGCCTTGATAAAACTCACTATATTACCAACAAAGAAATTTTTTACCTGGACCACCTGCCGAAATCCATGGTCGTGCTCGGGGGCGGTCCCATCGGCACCGAAATGGCCCAGGCTTTCTGTCGGCTGGGCACCGAGGTTTCCGTGGTGAATAGGGCACCTCAAATCCTGTCAAAGGAAGATGCTGATATGGCGGATGCGGTCAAAGAGGTTCTCAGCGCAGAAGGCGTAAATTTTTATCTCAATAGCTCAATCGAAGAAGTCAACGATCTGGGCCGTGAAAAAGAGGTCAAGATTAAAACCAGGGAAGGCAGCACCATCAGCCTGAAAGCCGAAACCATTCTGGTGGCTCTGGGAAGAGGCGCCAACACCAATGGTCTCGGGCTTGAGAAAATCGGGGTAGAATATACGCCCCGGGGCATAAAGGCTGATAATCGTCTGAGAACCAACCTCAAGCACATATATGCCGCCGGAGATATCAATGGCGGCTTTCAGTTTACCCATGCCGCCGGATATGAAGGCGGTATTGTCATAAGCAATGCCATTTTCCGGCTTCCGCGCAAGGTCGACTATACATTCCTACCCTGGTGCACCTACACCGATCCTCCCCTTGGCAGCATCGGCATGAACGAAAAAAGTGCTGAAGCCGCCGGAATCAAATACAATGTTTGGACAGAAGAATTTAAAGACAATGATCGAAGTCTGACCGAAGGAGAGACCATCGGGAAAATTAAAATGCTCCTGGATGAAAAAGAAAAGCCGATCGGTGTCCAGATATTGGGCCCCCATGCGGGTGATCTGCTCGGTGAATGGGTGGCAATCCTAAACGGAAAAGTAAAGCTCTCTACCCTGGCCGCAGCCATACATCCCTATCCGACTGTTGGAGAAATTAACAAAAAGGTAGCCGGCACCTACTTTTCACCGAAAATATTTTCGGAAAAAGTACAAAAGGGATTAAAGTTTTTCTTTCATCTTAAAGGAAGAGCCTGCGCTGAAGACGCCTGTGTTGAATAGTGATTAGGAGACCATCACCATGGAGGCCGCTGGAACAAAATCATCAAAGAAACGTAGCAAAGCGCTTGTCAAGGCACTCATACTACTGGCTTTTATAGTGACGGCCATTTTTGTCGTCCGCTTCACGCCCGTTATCGATTACCTCACCGCCGATGCACTGGGAAAATTTCTTGATACAGCCGGTTTTTGGGCTCCGCTGGTTTTTATGGCAGTTTACGCGGCAGGGGTGTGCTTGTTCCTGCCGGGGACACTGTTGACCGGTTTGGGGGCCGCAATTTTCGGTGCTTACTGGGGATTTGTGTACGTATGGTTTGGTGCCATGAGTGGTGCCGCGATGGCTTTCTGGATCGGTCGAACCCTTGGCAGGGAATTTGCCGCCTCATTAATCGGCAACAAACTAAAAAAATATGATGATGCATTGGAACGCAACGGGTTTGCCACCGTACTGTATCTGCGCCTGGTGTATTTCCCGTTCACGCCTATGAACTTCGGCATGGGATTGACCAAGGTTCACTTCCGGGACTATTTATTCGGGACAGGGCTTGGGATCATCGTGGGGACATTTATATTTACTTTTTTTATCGGAACACTCAAAACGGTCTGGGTCTCCGGCAACTGGGCCGAATTGATGTCATTCAAGGTTTTTTTCTCAATCGGACTTTTTATCTGCTCCTTTTTTATACCCAAAATCATTAAAAAAGTGAAAGGGGATGACCCGCCTCCTCAGCCTGAAGAAAATTTCCAATGACGGTTGCTGACTTCAGCTGTGGCTGATAATCACCTGCCAATGGCGACCGGAGCACCGAATTTGCAGTGGACCATTTTTAACAATGGTGCTATAGCACTTAAAACTGGAGGAGGAAAAAAGCATGTCTAAGCTTGCAGAGCTTGAAAAATTAGGCCAGTCTGTTTGGTTTGATTTCATTCGGCGTTCACTGATTGCATCCGGGACGCTGAAGGGACTGATTGATAAAGGCGTACGGGGTATCACCTCAAATCCGGCCATTTTTGAAAAGGCCATTGCGGGCAGTAATGATTATGATGACAGTATTCAAAAACTGGCCCTGGAGGACAAAAGTGTAGAGGAAATCTACGAGGCCCTTGCATTTGAAGACATCGCTATGGCCGCCGATCTGCTCAGGGAGACTTTCGATACTTCCGGTGGTATCGATGGCTACGTCAGCCTTGAGGTAAATCCCCATCTGGCCAACAAAACGGAGAAAACCATCCAGGAGGCTATCCGCCTTTATGAAACCTTGGGTCGCCCGAATGTAATGATTAAAGTGCCGGCCACCGCTGCCGGCCTGCCGGCCATCACTGAATTGATCGCCGC
>Ga0316198_10000964_pt1 | contig 16200 bp, 16 predicted proteins | sample OudBieAanoxic_MG_FD_204935 | JGI IMG/M metagenome (GOLD analysis project Ga0316198, IMG submission 204935) | Coastal sediment microbial communities from Oude Bieten Haven, Netherlands - site A anoxic | ecosystem: Environmental > Aquatic > Marine > Coastal > Sediment | place: Netherlands...
TAATTTAAAGGAACTCCTAAAAAATACTAGGAGTCTAGAAGTTTTATTTAGTTATTATAGCGGTATTCCTAAAGTAACTACTGGAAATATTACTATAAGAACTAAATTTACAGGAGATACAGCTAAGGCAGAAAAATTTGTATTAAGTTATCCTGTCAGAATCAACTTCTTAGGATTTACAAGATCATTTATAGAATCAACTGAGATTGAGATAGATGGTTCGAGCATTAATTGTGCAGGAGATCAACTGGAACTTCAAGCTTTTGGTACTGTTCAAAATATAACATATAAAGAAATTATAGAGTAAAAATAAAGGGTAATGATCAATTTGACCATTACCCTTTTATAACTTAATTTTTTATTGCCTTAATAGAGTGAACTTCTAAATATTCAGGACCTGAATCTACAGGATATCCATCTTTTAAAGTTCCCCTTACTTCTACTTTTTGCCCCTCATACTCATCTAAATTAATCTTTTGACTATTTAAAGCAGTCAATGGTTTGCCTGTATCATCTGATAAAATATGGGTACCATACATCCAAGTAGACATCTGGACTGCAGTTAAAATACCATCTCTCTTTACCCCTTCATCTTTAATCCTATTGGAGGTGCAGCCTCCTAATATCATGAAACATACAGCTGTTAAAATTAGTTTTTTCATAAAACCTCCATCTAATATTTATAAAAATAACTGCCCCCTATAAATTCCTTTAATATGGAATTATCTGGAACCAATTCCTTATCTATCTCCCTGAAGTAACTCAAGAATTTTATGAGTCTTATAGCTTCCTCATAGTGCTGGCTGGATGAATCGATCTTCTTCAGCTCCTTTATTGCATATCTTTTTAATACTCCCAATTCATAGATTAAATTAGAGTTAAAGATAGCATCGGCTTCCTCCTGGTATGGAAAAATGTTTTTTTCCTCCCCTTTTCGTATGGAAGCCCACATATCCAAAGTACCATTGGCAGAGGTTCCACGGGATAATGAATCTCTCACAATCCTCCTTAACTTCCTGACTTCACTGGTTGGAATACGATTATGATCATCGATATTTAATGCTGTTAAACAGCTGATATAGATCTTAAATTTATGTTTTTTCTCAATATGACTGGTTAGTTTTTCATTTAAGCCATGAATTCCCTCAATTAGGAGGAGTCCATTTTCAGAAAGTTTAGTCAGGACACCCTTGCTCTCCCTCTGTCCAGTATGAAAATTATAGATGGGAACTTCTACTTCCTCCCCAGCAGTTAATTTAACTAGATGTTCATTTAATAAATTCAGATCCAAGCCGTCTATAGACTCAAAATCTTTATCTCCATTTTCATCTAAAGGGATATATATTCTTCCCCTATAATAATTATCTAGAGATATCACCACTGGTTTTACTCCATTGGCCCTTAACTGGATAGCTAATCTTTTGGTAAATGTAGTTTTCCCCGATGACGAAGGTCCCGCTACTGTAACTAGTTTAATATCCTTGCAGTTAGTTATCTCATCAGCTATATAAGCTAATTTTTTTTCATGCAATGCCTCGTTGACTCTGATTAACTCTCCAATATCATCCTCTAGGCTTACTTTATTCAGTGCTCCTACATCTGGAATGTCTAATATTTCCCCCCATCTCTCACTCTCACAAAATATCTTTGCTAATTTAGGGTGATTTACGGTTTTAGGAAGGGTATATACTCCTTCCTTAACTGGAGCTTTTAAAATTATTCCATTGTTATCCTCATATTTTAGAATATCAAATAAGTTTATATAACCGGTACTGGGAAAAAGTCCATTGTGGAAAAAGTCGTAAAATCCATCTATTTCATATAAACTAATATCGTAATCAGGAGAGTATTCCACCAATCTCGCGATATCTTCCCTGTTGTCAAAACATGAATGTTTAGTAAATTTGCAGCTTTTCATATCCTGTCTCTTTACAGGGAGATCTGAATGAATTATTTGATTCATCCGTTCTTTGATCATTTGGATTTGTTCCTCTGTGACACTGGTTTCTCCTATTATTTCTGCCAAGACTCCATTATTCAGCGAGTGAAGTATCTTTATTTTTGAATGTGGAAACAGGTCATTCGTAGCTTTAATAAATATAAATTTTAACGTTGAAAAATATTTTAGGTTCATAGTTTCCCCCCTCTAGTATAAATTACTTTGTTTTTTTAGGTAAGTTCGATCTTAGGTTTTCTAAAAACTTATCTATCTGCTTAGGTTCGACCTTCTTATATCCCAGGACATTTAAACTATGCTCTTTGCAGGTTATGTGCAGTGGAAACTCTGGTCCTTTTTCTCCATCTATATCGGTACGGAGTTCTTCGGCACAATCTATCCTGACATTGTTTGTTCTAAAATAAGCTATTCCGTTATCAGTGTCTTCTAAATGATTTCTAATTAAGAAATTTAAAAAGGATTTAGCTGTATGTACCAGATCTGCTTTTATTATTATTACATCCAGCATCCCATCATCTAACTCTGCTTTATATGCAATGTTAATATTTCCAGCTGTTCTTCCATTGAAAATAAATACCAAAAAAGCATCTCCCACATAGAAAGATTCCTTTCCCTCGACAAATATCTTTAATTTTTTAAATTTTGGAAGTTCCTTGATTCCGTTGATATAGTAAGCCAGTTTTCCCATGGTGTTTTTTAGATTTGTAGGAGTATTTTGGGATACTTCTGTAAACAATCCAAAACTCAATACATTTATAAAAAATCTTCCATTGACATATCCCAGATCAATTTTTTTTGATTCAGAGGTTATTATCTGTTCACAGGCTTCCTTTAGATTGCACGGTATACCGATACATTTAGCAAAATCGTTGGCTGTCCCTGTTGGCAAGATACCAACTGGCAGATCGATTTTCTTTTGTTTCATCATATTGATAGTGTCGCTGACAGATCCATCTCCACCAGCTAGGAGAAGATGGTCCCACCCCTCCTCATTCAAATCTGTGAAAGCATCTTCTAAGGTCGCTTCGTAGGAAATTCTAAATGGTATTAATTGATACCCATGTTTTTGATATACCCCTATTATTGTGTCTATCTGATTTATTATTTTATTATTCCCTGAAAAGGGGTTATAGATTAACTTTACTTTTTTCACCTTATCACCTCTGTCCTTATGTTTACAAGTTTTGTTTCCTGTAATTCTATTATACTACAAAAGATGAAAAAAAATAATAAGAATAGCTCTATTTCCATTCCTCTAACTTTAACTTCCCCTGGGATTTTTCTTCTATTCTTGCCAAAAGATATATAAGATCAGAAAGTCTGTTTAGGTATTTTTTCACTTCCTCACTTATTTCTGCCTCATCTGCCAAGGATAATACTCTCCTTTCAGCCCTCCTGCTTACAGTTCTTGCTATATCTAATTTAGCAGACTGTAACGTCATTCCCGGCACTGTAAAACCTTTAAATTCAAACTCTTTTTCCAGGTCATGAACCATATTAGTTATATGATCGACGTGATGTTTTTCAATTGGTTTACTAAACTCACCTATAGTAGCCAGACTACCTCCTACCCTGAATAAATCATGTTGTATACCTTCTATTATCTCTTTTACCTTCTCCACTTTCACATAGTGCTTTGCTTCTCCAAGGTGGGAATTTAACTCATCTATTGTTCCATAAGCTTCTACCCTGGCATTATTTTTAGCTATTCTCTCACCACTCCAAAGAGATGTTTTCCCTTTATCTCCACCCTTAGTACTTATAGACATAAATTTATTCCTCCTTTAGGATATTTTTTTATCTCAATAATTTTATACTATAATTTAGTTAAATATCCTGTTATAGAGGTGAAACTCCTTAACAGTAAAGCAAAAAAAGCTGCTTTATAAGGCAGCTTCATTTTCGTCCTGGTTTATGAAGTTATTTTAAAATTTATATTATCAAATAATTAAAAAAATCTATTCATATAATCCATAAAGAACCTCTGGGCTCTCCTTTGATCTTATAAAATGGCCGGCCATCATAGACGTTTTCATATCACCAATAAGAATAGCTCCTACTATGATGTTGTCCTTTACAAAGAACTTTCTGTAGATGCCGTCCTTATTATACCTGTAGATAACTGCTCCATTCTCACCTACATCCCCTCCTGAGAATAGAGATATACCTGTAACTTTGAGACGTAATTCAGGCAGAGTAGGGTTATAGTTTCTAATCTTAATACCAGTCATATTTCCCCCAGCTACTTCACCCTGTTCCTTAGAGGGGGCCCAAAGTCCATAAAGGGTTCCTTTATATTCAGCAGCATCTCCAGCAGCAAAGATCCCACTTATATTAGTTTCCATATGCTCATCTACAATAATTCCCCTGTTAAAGGCAACTCCAGCACTTTCACACAACTCCAGTCTGGGAATAATCCCAGCTGAAAGAACTACACATCCGGTATCAAAAATAGTCCCATTTTCAAATTCTATCCCACTAACACTTTTGTCTCCGACAATTCTTTTAATATTTTTACCCAATATAAATTTTATTTTCTTTTCTTCCAATGTCTTTTGTAATATTTCAGATCCTTCCCTGTCTAACTGTCTATGGAGCAGCCTGTCAGCTGATTCTACCACAGTAACATCTTTTCCCAGAGCTACCAAGGAGTTAGCAGCTTCTATCCCTAACACCCCTCCTCCTAATACCACAACATGATCACATATCTCTATATGCTGTATTATCTCATCTGAATCACTGGCTCCTCGAAATTTAAGGAGACCTTTCTTATCCATCCCTTCTATATTTGGGTAACGAGGCCTGGCTCCTGTAGCTAAGAGAAGTCTGTCATAGCTCATAATACTCCCGTCTTCAAACTCTACTTTTTTATTTTCACTATCTATCCTAATGGCCTCCTTATTTAAAGTTACCTTTATTTGTTTATCATCATAAAAAGCTTCTCCATAGGCTATTAATTTTTCTATAGGAGTTTTTTTTGCAAGATATTCAATGAGCCTGATCCTGTAATAAAATGGCATAGGTGATTTAGTTACAACGGATATTTCCCCAGTTTCATCATGAGCTCTCACAGAAAGTGCAGCTGAGATCCCCGCAATTCCATTTCCCAATATAAGATATTTCATAAGTTCCTCCATTTTCATAAATTCATTTGACTATAGAATACAAGTTTTATGAAAAATTTCCTTCTATAAATTTTTTTAGTTTAAAACAAGAAAGACTCAGCCACCGATGAACACCAATCTTCACTAAAAAAGAATAATAAATTTAATCCCAAAGAAAAGAGCACACAAAGATCCACAGAGATCAACTGAGAGAAATAACAGAAAAAAGACTTTTTTAAGTCACAGATTATACAGATTAATACAGTTTAAAAAAACTTGGATTATTTTTTAGACTCTACTTAGTAAGCTTAATTCAATAAATTAATGATTTTTTATCTGTGGAAATTTAGTTTTTACATATGTGTAATCTGTGTCAAAAAGATGTTGTAAACTTCTGTGTGATCGCAGTAAGTATTTATACATTTAAATTTCTTTATTTGAGTATAACGAAATTTAATACTCGTATATCCTTAGTGTCAATTGGTGGTAAAAAAGGTTAGACTTTAGTCTGTGTAAAAAAAAAGAGAGTCTTTTGGACTCTCCAATTGAAAATATATTTTGTACAAATCAAGTTTCTAAATATTTTCTTTAAAATATCTAACCACTTTATAGTTTACTAAATTATTGTTATCCAACCTGTCCTTTCCTTGGCCGATCTTAATAACTTCAAAACTACATCTTTCCTTTAAGTCCCCATGACCCATTAATTTTACAGGATTTTCAATCTCTGGGATTCTTTCTACCTGGGTAGCATAGACATTGGATAATAAATCAAATAGATTTTCATCCTTTAAAAAGTGGGTATAAAGCATAGCTCCTCCAATAATGGAGATATTGGTGACCTTGCTTTCCTCTTTAATATATTCCTCTAATTCATCTAAATTTATAAATGTTAAATTTTCAATATATTTTTTACCTAAAATTTCTTTGGCATCTTCTACTGTTTTTATCTTATTTGAAACTATCACATGTTTTCTTTTGGGTAAGCCCCCGGTAGGTAAAGATTCAAAAGTTTTTCTTCCCATGATCATAGTAGTTCCAATGGTCATCTCCTTAAAAAATTGAAGATCTTCCTTGATATTAAATACCAGATCATTTGTGTCTCTATTTCCCACAATATTTTCCTTGTAGGAGATAGAATAGATCATATTAACCATAAATTTCCTCCTATATAGCTATCTCAATCTTATTTGATTTGGATTTCGGTTCATATCCTACTAATTCAAAATCATCGATGGTAAAATCAAAGAAATTTTCGACCTTATTCTTAATGATTAATTTTGGTAAGTCTGATTCTGTCTTAAATTCTTCTCCAATGGCAACCATTTCCTTTACATAATTGATGTGTCTGTCATATATATGGTGATTTACAGTGAGGTGAACAAACTCTCCTACTTCTAAGCCTGCAATATGAGCCATCATATACACTAGAGCAGCATACTGTATCTCATTGTACCCACCAGGTCCAGAAGCCGCTAAGAAGTCTCCTGAACGCTGATCTAGGACTGCATTAAGTTTCCCGCCTATTACAGAAAAAGTAATGGTATGAGCACACGGAACCAGTCCCATATCTTTCATATCCTCATTGTTCCAGATAGTTACTACCATCCTTCTATCGCCGGGTTTATTTTTCAATAGATAGATAAGTCTCTCTACCTGAGTCATGTTTCCCTCAGGAAAATCTATCTTCTTTCCCAGCTGGTATCCGTAAGCTTTTCCTATGCTTCCGTTTTCGTCAGCCCAAGAATCCCATATTTTTAATGGCAGATCCTTGATATTATTGGAGTTTTTCACCCATATCCATATCAACTCCTGGATAGCACCCTTCCAATATTGACGTCTTAAGGTAGTTATCGGTAACCCCTTAGACAGATCATATCTTGTGATTGATGCAAATTTTGCCACTGTATTCGCAGTAGTTCCGTCTGACCATACAGGTCTTACTCCATCCAATCCGTCATTTCCAGCACCAGCTAATATATCCTTTGCTTCTTGTATAAATAATTTATCTGAATAATTCATCCTAACCTCCTAAAATTTCAACATATATTCTATCATTTATCACCATATATCTCAAAAATTTTCTTTGAAATAATCTATAGAATAACTCCATACCCCTAAAAATAATCTAAAAGTTTGCACCTGGATTGTCTAAAATGTCCTGTAATGAAGAAAAATATTTTCCTACATGCAGACCATCCATCAATGCATGATTCACCTGAACTGAAACCGGTAATTTTAATTTTCCATTTTCTTCAAAGTATTTCCCCCACGCTATCCTTGGAATGGAATCACTAGGTGATAAATTTATTGGGTGGGTTACACTTGTAAATGAAACCCATGGCATGCTGGTTATAAATACACGATCATTCCTATTGGGTTCATCTTTTAGATCAACCTTTCCATTTAATTGTTCTATTTGTTCTTCAACTCTTTCCAAAAAACATTGAAAATCATCTGTATAATCTGCATGACAGAAACTGAATACCTCTGGTTGAGTTAAAAATGTAAAAGATGGGTGGATGAAATCGTATTGGACTACCTTGTCATCCTCCATCCTATATTTAAATTCTGTGATCTTATTTGCTGTTTTAGAAGTCAAAAATATCATTGCTCTAAAAAAAGAGATTTCTTTTGTTTTTATATACGAATACATCTCAGTTATATCTACATTGGCACAAATGTTAAAATGTGGGTAATCCATTTGTTTAAAAAGTTTATACTGTGCTTTCCTCGGCCAGGACTCAATGTCTATAGTTTTTTTCATTCTATCCCTCCCCTGCGTTTAAAAGATATCTTAAAATTACTTTTCACAGATAAAATAACCTACTTTGTAGGTTAATTTTTTTGCAGAATAACTCCTAACTTTCTGAATATTTGTCTGCCCTATACCTGTAACTCCAGTGTTTTTTAGATGTTTCAACCCCTCCATGGGAGTATCAAAGGCTAACTTAAACTCCTCCTCATATCCACTGATCTTTTTAAAGTAAGGACTTAGGAGATCCTTTAATTCTTTCATATCCAAATATTCCAAGGAGATACCAAAATGATCTGAAATTTCCATCAAATTTCCCTTTATGTAGATGGAAAATATCAGGGTATCTGAAGCTCTGGATATTTTTTCAAATAATTTATTTTTATCTTCTATCCATTGAAATACCGAGCTGGATATAACTAAATCAGCTTTTTCTATTTCTAACTTTTCAATGTCGCCTCCTATAAATTCTACAGAGGGGAGATCTTTTATATATTTTTCGCTTTCTAAATACTTATCATTGACTATTAATTTTTTATATTCTATATTTTTGATTATATTTTTGGTCAAAATACCTGTCCCGGCACCGATCTCAAAAATAGTCTTATATTTTTTCTTAAGTACCAAATTGATCAACTTATTGGCTACAACCTTTTGAATATGAGCATTTTCCTCATATTTATCAAACTTTTTATCAAAATTCATCTAATATCTCTCCCCAGCTACTCCACCTATCAAAGGGGTAATGTTCCTCTTCTATAAGTTTATATTCCGTATCTTTGTAATAATTCATCAAACTTCTGGAGGTAAAGATCCTGTCTTTCGTGGAGATCAACGAATATTCAAATATCGACGGTATTTCCCGATACTTTTCTCCAAATTCAGCTAGGATATCACTGTATTTTTTTATAACTTCTTCATCTTTAACCTCTAAGATATCCAAACCTGTATTTTTCATAAACTCCAAATATGTATCTATATCTAAACTTTTTAGAGTCCGATCAAATATCATAGGAGAAATCCCATACCTTCTATGGATTGCCTTTGTACTTCCATTTATTGCAACTACTTTATTTAGGGATAATTTTTTTAGATTACCCAGTTGTTTAGAAGCGTTATAGACCCCGAAAGACCAAGCAATAACATCTATAGTCTCATATTTTTCCAGATCTTCTAAATCTATTTTTTCTTCCAGATCGATAATCTTAACTTCAAAATCATCCCAGGCTAAAAATTTAAAGGTCTCTCTGGGAACTCCCCATCCATTAAAAAATAATATTAATTTCACCCTGACCTCCTAATTACCTTTAGTTGATAATTCATCACTAAGTTTTTCTATAAATCTTCCTACTTTATCTATTTCCATATCTGCCGTTAGTGTGAGTCTTATTCTAGCTGTCCCCTTTGGAACTGTAGGTTCCTTGATCGGATAGACTAGGTATCCAGATGCCCTTAAGGCACTGGATATCTCTACGCATTTTTTATTATCTCCAACGATTATGCTGATGATCTGCTCTGTGCTTAGGGTTTCTATATTTTTTTCTTTTAATTTTCTATAAAATAATTCTTTCAATAAATTTAATTTTTTTCTTTTATGCTCTAAAGAGGGGATGTTTTTGAAGACATACCTGTTCCAGCTAGTCTGGATAGGAGATGGAGCTGTGGTATAGATAAACTTTCTCCCTTTGTTTAGAATATATGATCTTGCAATCTTATCTAATATCAATATTCCGCCGTTACTGGATCCACCCTTTCCCAAACCCAGCATGATAAAATCTATCTCTCCTACCAAAGATTTTGTATAGGCTAATCCATAACCTAAAACACCATATGAATGTGCCTCATCCAGGTAAAGCTGAGAATCATATCTGTGTTTTAATGAAACTACCTCATCTAAATCAACTATATCTCCATCCATACTGTAGATGCTCTCTGTGATAATTAGAGATCTCTTGTGGGAGCTTCTATATTTTTTTAATTTTTTTTCCAGGTCAATATAATCCAGGTGTTTATACCTTACTATCTTAACTCCTGAGTTTATAAGACCATCATAGATGCTGGCATGATTATATCTGTCAGTAAAAATTATATCTCCCTTGGAATAAAAGGTCTCTATGACTGTGGTGTTGGCATCATATCCACTTCCAAAGACCAAAGATTTTTTCTGGAAAATTTCATCGATCTCCTGTTCAAAACCCCTGATTTCCTCATGGTTTCCTCCTAAAAGTCTGGATCCACAGCTTCCAAATGATATTTTGTTGTAGTCCAGATCATCGGTAAAATTTTTCTTGAATTTTTTATCCAAATTTAAATTTAGGTAATCATTGGAGGAGAAATCAAAGGTATAGTTCTCTTTAATAACTTTCAGCTCTCTATAATTAGATTGTTTTTTTAGAACCTCTAATTCTTCCAAGAGTTCCCTATAAAACATCTTTCTGCACCTCTTCAAACCAAGTTTTAAATGTTTCAACAACATAATTTAGTTCATCAGGGGAGATTATATATGGGGGCATAATATATGCAAAATTTAAAAATGTTCTATTCCATATTCCTTTTGAAAAACAATATTCCTTGAATCCTTTTAAAATTTTGTTGTCGGTTACTTCTATACATCCGCATCCACCGATTACTCTGACTTCCTTTATAAGGGGATGGTTTATCTCACTTAATTTTAGGAGAGCAGCCTCTATTTTTTTTATCTTAGACAGATAATCTTCCCTCTCAAAAATTTCAATTGATTTTAATCCTGCTGCACAGGCAAGGGGATTTCCCATAAATGTAGGTCCATGCATAAAAGCGTCTTCTGGAGAATCAGAATAAAATTTATCATAGATAAGATCATTGGCTACTGTCACAGCATGACCTAAGTATCCGCCGGTTAGAGCTTTTCCCAGGACTATAATATCTGGAATCAAATCCTCAGAAGCAACAAATAGATCTCCTGTCCGTCCAAATCCTGTGGCTACCTCATCAAATATAAATAATACATCATATCTGTCACAAAGTTTACGAGCATTTTTCAGATAGTCTCTGGAATGGATCTTAAATCCTCCTGCCCCCTGTAATATAGGTTCTACTATAAACCCCGCTATCTCTGTAGAATGTTTTTTTAATATATCCTCTAACTGCTCTATATCATCTGGTTCAACATAGAAATTTGCAGGAGCCTTATCTCCCTTAAAGGCCTTGTGATAATCTGGATCATCTCCTACCTCCATGGCCTTCCATGTGTCTCCGTGGTATGAATCGGTAAAAGATATAAATTTTTTCTTATTTTGTCCACTGTTACTAAAATATTGAACTGCCATCTTTAGGGCTACCTCTACTCCTACAGATCCACTGTCGGAAAAAAAGCAATGATCTAAATTTCCAGGAAGGATACTGGCTATCTTCTTACCGAACTCCATAACAGGAGAGTGTACCAAGCCTCCCATCATCACATGAGATACCTTATCTATCTGATCTTTTATAGCATTATTTATCTCTTTGTTGTTATATCCATGGATTGCACACCACCAAGAAGAAACGGTATCTATTAGTATGTGGCCATCTTTAGTATATAGATAAACACCTTCTCCCTTTTCTATATGGATCGGCGGACTCATTGTCTTCATTTGAGTATATGGGAACCAAATATTTTTCATTTTATTTTACCTCCATCTATGTTCTTAATCGAACAAAAAAAACATTAGTTATTTTTTGATTTTTATAGTGTATTGTAACATGTATATATAAATAAAAAAAGGAACCTCAGGTTCCTCTTAGGTAAATTAAATAAAGAAAAGCGACGCTCCTCCTACAGATATAACAGCCCCTAAAATTTCTATCGGTCTCACTTTTTCCTTGAATATCAGGATACAAAAGGGTATTACCAATATGGGACTTGTAGATGAAAGAGTGGATACTATCCCTGCACTTGCATTTTTTAAAGCTATAAGCATTGCTGTAACTCCTATAAAAGGACCAAAAAACGACCCTACAACTAACCATTTAAGAGCTTTTTTGTTTTTTATTCCTTTTTTTACTTCTCCCCATTTTCCCCTAATGGATATAAGTATTATAAAGGCTATTGTCGCTACAATTATTCTAATCTGGGTAGCAGCAACGGGATCGTAGGATTCCAGTCCTATTTTACTGAAAACCATCCCTAAAGACTGTCCTAAAACTCCACCTATGGCACAAAGTATCCCTTTTATTGGAAATTTTTCTTTTTTTTCTTTCTTTCCATTCCCATAAAACATCACCAAAAATATCCCGCCTATAGTAAGAAAAACAGCTATCCCTTCTTGAAAACTCAAAGTTTCCCCAAGCAGAATCCATGCTGTGAGTGCAGTCACCACAGGTACCGTGGTCATTATCAGGGTAGTTATACGAGCCCCTAACAGAACGAAGGATTCAAACATGAATAAATCACCTAAAAACATCCCTATAAAACCAGATATTCCTAAAAATGTATATTCTTTTAAACTGGCGTCTGTAGGAAGAGGCAGACCCCTCATGTATAAAGATGTAAGGCTTAAAAAAATCATACCCTGTATAAGCCTCACGATATTCACCGTAAGGGAACCTACTTTTTTACCTGCTATTTCAAAAGAAATAGATGCTCCTGCCATGCCTAATGCTGCTACTAATGCCATTATTTCCCCTAGATACTTAATTATAATCTCCTCCTATAACATATTATCCATCAAATTGTACTCTTTGTATGAGTTTAAAGTCAATAGAAATCAAATAAAATACAATGTAATTTCTTTATATTCACTCAGATGGAGAAGCAGAAGATCTAGATTGAATTATAAAAATATAATTCAGGAGGAAAAAAGGAAATTTTAAAATATATATAACATATATACCGTAGGAAAATTTAATGTATTTATGGTAAAGGGAGGCTGTTATGAAGATAAAATATTTGCCAATATACTGGGTCAGACAATATCAAAGAGGAATAGTGGAACTCTTTGGAAAATACAGGAGATTTGCAGAGCCGGGATTTCACGTTCAACTTCCTATCTTTGAAATAACCAGAATCAGAGATGTGAGAGAACACACCATGGATATTGCTCCTCAAAATGTAATAACCAAGGACAATGTAGAGATAAATGTAGATGGGATAGTATGGGCTAGACCTCTCTATCCTGAAGTAGAGATAAAGAAAACTTTTTATAATATTGATAATTGGAAGAATGCGGTGATGAAATTAGCCCAGACAAACCTCAGACAGGAGTTTGGTAAACTGACTCTAGATGAAAGTTTAACAGCCAGAGGAAAGATAGCCATGGATATGCAGGTATCTTTGGATAAGTTGGCTGAGGAGTGGGGAATAACAGTAACCAAGGTAGAAATAAAGGTCATTGATCCCCCATCGGATATAAAGGAGGCCATGCATAAACAAAAGACTGCAGAACAAGAAAGGCGTGCTATGCGTCTTTTGGCTACAGGTAGATTTGAAGCTGCAGAACAAGATAAATTGGGCCTTATACAGATTGCTGAAGGGAGGAAGCAGGCTAAAATAAAAGTAGCTGAAGGGCAGGCTCAGGCTATAAAACTTGTCAATGAAGCAGCCCGGCAATATTTTGTGGGAAATGCAAAAGATCTCAAGAGATTGGAGGTAGTGGAAGAATCTTTAAAAGATAATTCTAAGATCGTTCTTACTCAGGATGGAATAACTCCAAATCTTATTCTAGGAGATTTTACAAAACTTGAAAAAGAAATAGATGGAGGTGCACCTTCTGAGGAGAAAAGGAAGAATCTTTCGGAGGAAATACTAAAAAGATACGATGTATAAAAATATATTATGAAGAGGAAACTATAACTTTTATATAAATAAAGGCTTCCAAAATTGGAGGCCTTTTTAAATGTATATTCAGTTCTATCTTTATTGATTATTGGTTCCATTCTTCTCGGAGGATCCCATAACTTACAGAGTCATAATATTTATTGTCAACAATACGAGCTTTTCTATAGGTAGCTTCTTTCTTCATTCCTAATTTTTCCGATAAGTTCATCATCCTTTCGTTTCCTGACCAAGTAGTGAGACCGAGTCTTATAATCTCAGGGTTTGTGTCAAATAATTCAGATATCCACATTTTTAAAGCATCATAGCCTATGCCTTTTCCCCAATAGTTTTCATTGAAAATTACAATGCCTACCTCCATCCACAGTGTTTCCTCGGATTTCCAGTAATGATTCACCGCTCCTATTAGTTCATTATTACTGCTGTCTACAATCATTTTTCCTGATTTTACGTTTTTTTCTCCCTTTAAGAATTTATTTCTAAAATTTGCAACATCTTTTTTTAATTCTTCTAGAGTAGGTTTACCATAGTATGGACCGTTATATTTATAAAATTCTCTTTCGGGATTATTTAAATGTAAATAACTCTCTAAATCATTTATTTCTAGTTTTCTGAGTTTGATATTTGTTTTCATATGATCGTTTCCTCCAAATATGCCATTTTTTAATACCAATATCTTTTATACTACAATACCTAGATAAAATCAATTATTACCCTAGTAATATATAGAGAATCACTTTAATAAATCCCTCCATGGAAACTAAAAAAAATATAATAAAAAGAGGGTAACCCTTTTTGGGCCGCCCTCGTTGGTGTTATTTTTTAGAAGGAAACATATGATGCATCAGTATGAACAACGCTTTCCCCTTTAGCTTGTGCTAGTGGTTCTAATTTCTATCTGTTCATAGAATTGTGCAATTATAAAAGAAAGATTCTGTTTTTTAAGAGTTCCCCTCTCTTTTTATATACTTCTTTGACTTCTTTTTTTTAGAGGAGTATAATTAATAGTGAAATGAATAATAAACAGAGGTATATAATAGCTAAGGTTATTTCTAAATGTACTATAAAAAGTAAATGATGAATTTTTTGATAAACCGATCTACAATAATTAAATAAGGAGAAAATATAATGAAAACTATACTTACACCAATAGTTACAACAAAACTAACATTAAAAAATAGACTGGTCTATCCACCAATGGCATCATCAAAAGCTACAGAAGATGGATTAGTATCTGAGGAAACACTAGAGTTTTATGATAATATTACAAAATCTAAAAATATAGGTTTAGTAATAGTAGAACATAGCTATATATCTATAGAGGGAAAAGCAAGTCCTAAACAAACCTCTATTGCTACAGATGAAACAATAGAACCTATGAAAAAACTAGTAGAGGTGCTACATAAAAACGAAACAAAAGCTATCCTGCAGATAAATCATGCAGGAAGTGCAACAACAAAGGAAATAACAGGTGAAGAACCAGTAGGACCTTCTGCTATTCCTAATCCTCGAAAAGGAAATATTCCAAAGGAACTGAATGTAGAAGAGATATCTGATATTGTTAGAAAATTTGCTGAGAGTGCTAAAAGAGCTAAATTAGCTGGATTTGATGGAGTAGAGATACATTCAGCACATGGATACTTCTTAAATCAATTCCTATCACCACTTTCTAACAAGAGAGAAGATGAGTATGGCGGAACTCTAAAAAATAGGATAAAAATACACCTTGAGGTAGTAAGAGCAATAAGGGAAGCAGTGGGAGAAGATTATCCAATATTTCTTAGACTAGGAGCATCAGACTATGCAAATGGTGGAACAACTATAGAGGATAGCAAGACAGTCTCAGTAGAACTAGTAAGGGCAGGAGTAGATATATTAGATATATCAGGTGGATTTTGTGGTTATATTCCTGAGAATGTAGATGTAGAGGAGCAAGGATACTTCCATCCTCTAACTTCAGCAATAAAAGAAGTGGTAGATATCCCTATGATACTCACAGGTGGAATCACAGATATTACCCATGGAAACAGACTAATAGAGGAAAACAAAAGCGACCTTATAGGAGTAGGTAGAGCTATATTTAAGGACTATACTTGGAGTGAAAGAGAGATGAAGAGAATAGAGGTTTAATGAAGGATACAAGAAGGTAGATAGTAGAGTTATCAAGGCTTTAGAATAGTCTATGAAACCTAGTTTGTAGCTTGTTTCAAAAGTAATTTTAGAAAAAATAAAAACAACATATAAAATGTAGTAATAATTTGGGCCTGTCCCAGATTTTGTGAAAACCTCCAAATTAGTGTAAACTACAATTACATTAATTTGGAGGTTTTTTTATGAGAAAATGAACAGGTTTTAGAATCAGAAGATCTTAGGTTGCTCGTGTTTTTTTACCTTCAATTTTATTGATTTCATAAATGAATGTTAAAGAATAGGTATTGTGAAACTTTTATATTAAATTTTTATTCTCTAAGCTGTTTCTATGCATTGATTGTTTCATTGTTCTTCTCAATATAATTATCATAATGCTTGTAAATATAGTCATCATATTCTCCGTAGTAATATCCATTTTTTCCTACCTTATTTACTACTA
>Ga0316198_10000965_pt1 | contig 16196 bp, 14 predicted proteins | sample OudBieAanoxic_MG_FD_204935 | JGI IMG/M metagenome (GOLD analysis project Ga0316198, IMG submission 204935) | Coastal sediment microbial communities from Oude Bieten Haven, Netherlands - site A anoxic | ecosystem: Environmental > Aquatic > Marine > Coastal > Sediment | place: Netherlands...
GATCATTCCCGGCGGCGCCCGGCAGGTCCAGTGCTGTCGCTCCGGTGAACTCGATGTTGGCGCGAGTCGTGTCGAAGTGAGTGTTGTTCGGGATCACGTCGCCGGGCCTGCACACGGTGGTGAACAGAATCTTCTCCGCCGCGCGGCCCTGGTGCGTCGGGATCACGTGCTTGAGGCCGGTGATGTCCTGAACGGCGTCGCGGAACCGGTAGAAGCTGTCACTGCCAGCGTACGATTCGTCGCCGCGCATCACGCCGGCCCACTGATTTGCGCTCATCGCGCCCGTACCACTGTCCGTGAGCAGGTCGATGAGCACGTCTCGCGCATCCAGCAGAAACACGTTGTAGTCGGCTTCGACGATCTTCTGCTCGCGCTCTTCCGGCGTGGTCATCCGGATCGGCTCGACGCTCTTGATGCGGAACGGCTCGATGACGGTGTGGATCGGACGGGGTTTACGCATTTCCTGCCAGCTCCAGCGTGTCGGCGATGCCTCGCATCGCCTCGATCACGAAATCGATGTGCTCGGTCAAATCCTCGCCGATCACCTCGGTGTATTCGCGAATCTCGTCGCGGTTCACGGCGGCGGCGAAGGACCGATCCTTCAATTTCTTCTTCACGGATTTCGATTTCAGGTCGGAGATCCCGGTCGGCCGTACCAGGGAGCAGGCAATCACGAAGCCTGTGAGCTCGTCTACGGCCCGGAGCGTGCGCGCCATGAGGGTCTCCGGCGCGATGCCCGTGTGCTCAGCGTGCGCCATCACCGCGTGCAGGACTTCGTCGGGCCAGCCACGCTCCCGCAGGATCGCGACGCCGCTCGACGGGTGCTCTTCGGTCGGACTCAGCGCGTCGTTCGGAAACCGCTCGTAGTCGAAGTCGTGGACCAGGCCGGTGACTCCCCACAGTTCCTCGTCCTCGCCGAACTTGAGGGCGTAGGCCCGCATCGCGGCCTCCACCGCGTACATGTGTTTGCGGAGGTTCTCGTTCTCCGTGTACTCGTGCACCAGCGCGAGGGCGTCCTCGCGGGTCGGCAGGTCAGCCATCGTTCTTCTTCTCCTCGAGCAGGGCGGCGCGGGTCACAGTCCCCCGACCGTAGCGTTCCGAGAGCCGGTCCACCACCTCCGCCACCCGGTGGTCGAGGTCGGGGCCGCAGGCCTCGAACAGTCCGAGCTGTGGTGGGGCCCTTTCGAAGCCCGAAACGGTGACTCCGATCAGCCGGATCTTCCGCTTCGGCCGGTCCGCGTCGTGGAACAGCTCGCGCGCGGCCGGCCACAGAGTTTCCACTGTATCGACCGGAGCGTCCAGAGTGCGGCGCCGGGTCAGGGTCTCGAACCCGTCGAACCGCAGTTTCACGGTCACGATTGTGCCGGTGAGCTTCTTCCGACGCAGGGAGGCGGCGACGCCTTCGCACAGCCCGAGCAGCTTCCGTTCGACGACCCGCCGGTCCGATACGTCCTCGCTGAACGTCCGCTCCTTGCCCAGCGACTTTCGTTCGTGACCCGGGCTCACCCGCCGCTCGTCCAGGCCGTGGCTGAGCCGGTGGAAGTGAATGCCGCCTGCTTCTCCGAACCGGCGCACCAGGACCGCGGCGTCGAGCGCCGCCACGTCTCCGATCGTCCTGCATCCCAGGCCTCGCAGCACCTGCTGCCCTTTCGGTCCCGCACCCCACAGCCGCTTGATGTCGAGGGGAGCCAGGAACTCGGTCTCCGAGCCCGGCTCGACCACCACCAGGCCGTCGGGCTTCTCCAGGTCGCTCGCCACCTTGGCCACGTACTTCGAGCTCGCGACGCCCACCGAGGCCGTCAGCGACTGCTTCACCCGAATCTCGTCCTTGATCGTCCGCGCGATGGTCGGTCCGTCGCCGAACAGGCGTCGGCTGGCGGTGACGTCGAGAAACGCCTCGTCCACGCTCAGGCCTTCCACGAGTTCGGTGTAGTGTTCGAAGATCTCGAAGATCGCCCGCGACGCCTCGCCGTACAGCCGCCCTCGGGGTGGGAGGAACACGGCGTGCGGACAGCGGCGCCAGGCCTCGCCGATCGGCATCGCCGAGCCGACTCCGAATTTCCGGGCTTCGTAGTTCGCGGTCGAGACGACTCCGCGTCCCTTGCCGCCCTTCGGGTCGGCCCCGATCACGACCGGCTTTCCACGCAACGTCGGATCTTCGCGCTCCTCCACGGCCGCGAAGAACGCGTCCATGTCCACGTGGAGGATGGTGCGGGCGCTCAAGTGGCCTCCTGCTGACGGGCGGTTACGGCTGCGCGGCATGCCCCAATCTACGTCTGTCAGCTGACATCGAGGAACCAGTCCAGCGAGGCCTGCGAGGTGGCAGGCAGAAGCTGATGCCCACCGTCGAATTCCTCGAACGTCACGTCGTAGCCTTCGCTGAGCAGTTGGGCTTCGATCGTCCGAGCCAGAGTGAGAGGGAGAATCTGGTCGCTCGTGCCGTGCGATTGGTAGACCGGCGGCTTACCGACGATCGGCGAGGCCGGCCAGTAAAACCCTCCCGAGTGCACGAGCAGGTTGGTGAACAGGTCCCCGTTCGCCACTCCGAGGGATACAGCGTAGGAAGCGCCATCCGAGAATCCGGCGAAAGCGATGTGGGCAGGATCGATCCGGCAACGGTCGAACGTGTGCTGTAGCGCGTCATCGATGAATGCCACGTCCGCGGCTATGGAATCAGCAGCGGTCCAGCTGATTGAGCGCGACTCCGGAGCCAGCAGCACGAACCCGCGCGCTTCGGCATGGTCGATGTAACCCGACCAGTCGTCGGACGTGGCGCCGTACCCGTGCAGTGCCACGAATAGCGGTGTCGGTACGTCGGCGGAGTATCCGGACGGGACGTACAGGAAACCGTCGCGTGGGCTCGCGAGTCCGAGAGCCGTCCTGCCGGGAGGCGCCGGGAGCGTTGGCACCCCGGGCCTGGCCGTGAGCCGTGGGTCTGCAGCGGGTGTGGGTTCCGTCGGGGAAGAGTCGCTGCAGCCGACCAGCATCGGTGCGGCGATCGCTCCGAGTCCAGTCCACACGAACTCGCGCCGGCTCCAGCCCCGTCTGTCTCCGTCGAAGAACTGACTCGACATGCCCCCGCCTCCTCCCGTCCGGTTCTGCCCGGGGCCTGAGTGGCCGCCAGTCACGTCCATCTATCTACCGTCGGGTGGATGGCGGGTTCACTCCTGGGCCGGCTCGAGGCTCCGCGCCGCGGTCGTGCCGTGAGCTTTGTATTCCTCGACGATCCGGCGTGCGATCGCCGGAAAATCACTTATCAGGCCGTCAATTCCGAGCTCGAGCAGCTGCCGCATCTCAACCGGCCGATTCACCGTCCAGACGTGCACGCCCACTCCCGCTTCGTGGCAGCGCCGCACGAATCCGCGCGTCACTACGCGCACGAGCCCCTTTCGCATCGGGACCATCGCGGCCGCAACATCTGATTTCAACCGGGCAGGAATGCCCAGCTTCCCGAGCAGCACGAACGGCGTCAGGTCCCTCTGGCTGGCGCAGCGCCACCGGGCGACGGACGCCGCGGGGCGTACGGCCTCGATATCGAATCCACCGACGATCATTCGCTCACGCACTGGCTTCCCGGGCAGCCAGGCCGCGAGTGCCTGTCCGGCGCGCGGAGTCTTAACCTCGCAGATGATGGGGCGTCCGTCGCACGCCTCGACGGCTTCCTCTAGCGTTGGAATGCCGACGCCGGTGCCGCGCCACGGGAAGTTCCGGCCGAGGTCCGGAGTGAACTTGAATCCGGCATCGAACAGCCGGAGCTCGTCCAGCGTCAACTCTTCGACCGTCCCTGTCCCATCCGTCGTCCGCTCGAGCGTGTCGTCGTGGATCACCACGATCCGGCCGTCCCGGGTCGCGTGGATATCGAACTCGATCGCGTCCGCCCCCGCGGCGATTCCGTGCTGGATTGCTGCGACGGTGTTCTCCGGGGCGGCACCTGCGCCGCCCCGGTGCCCGACTACGAGGGTGGAGTCCGTGGCTGAGAACATTGCACCAGATTACGGGGGCATCTCATCCTGCGCGACCGGATTCGTGAAGGTACCTTCACAGCCGACCTGATTCCCGTCTCCGAACTATGGAAGGCACTGTGCGCGTTCTCGTATGTCCGACGGCATTCAAGGAGAGTCTGTCCGGTTCGGACGCGGCGGCGGCACTTGCGGCTGGCATACTCGAGGTGTGGCCCGAGGCTGATGTTCGCGTGCTGCCCCTGTCCGATGGTGGCCCCGGTCTGCTCGAATCTGTTGCGGCCGGCGGGGACGGACGGGAGGAGCGGGTCCCCACCACCGGTCCATCTGGCGATCCCATCGCCGGCCGGATCCTGTGGACGCGTCCGGGAGAAGTGATCGTCGAGGCGGCGGAGGCGTGCGGCCTGCACCTGGTGCCTTCCGCGATCCGCGATCCGCTGCGCGCCGACACGACCGGCGTCGGGCAAATACTCGCACGCTGCGGCGACTCGGACGCACCCGACATCGTCCTGGGTCTTGGCGGTTCCGCTACCGTGGACGGAGGAACGGGTATGGCAAGGGCACTCGGCTGGCAGTTTCTTGACGTGGCTGACCGGCCCCTGCCGCCCGGAGGTGGAGCACTGGAACGCCTGGCCAGGATCGTACCGCCGGACGCAGGTTCGGTAGCAAGGACGACGCCAGCCCTGCCGAAGGCTCGGCTGCCAGCGCCAACTCTGGATGTCATCGCTCTCGCCGATGTGCACAGTCCGCTGCTCGGTCCGGATGGCGCGGCCCGGCGCTTCGCGGCCCAGAAAGGCGCCGGCCCGGAGGAGATCGAGCTGCTGGAATACGGACTTACTCGCCTCGCCGACATCGCCGCCCGCGATCTCGGCCGGGATGTGCGCTTCATCCCTGGTGCCGGGGCCGCTGGCGGACTGGGAGCGGGGTGCCTGCTGTTTCTGGACGCTGAACTGCTTCCCGGTGCCGATTGGGTGCTCGAGCGGGTCGGATTCGAGTCCGAGTTGGCATCCGCGGACCTGCTGGTCACCGGCGAGGGAGCGTGGGACGCAACGAGCGGACTCGGGAAGATCACGACCGAAGTTCTGGCACGAGCCGCGGTGGCCGGTGTGCCGTCCATCCTGGTATGCGGTCGGATCGAGGGAGCGGTACCGGACGGCGTGCAGGCGCTGAGCGCCGCCGACGGCGACTGGCTCGACGCGGACTCGATTTCCGCTCTCATCGCGCACCAGCTGGGCGGAGACGATTGAGCTGACCGGAGGAGTGTCTGGCAATCGCTTCGGCCGCTGTTTCTTGCCGCTTCCGGGAGCGGACCGGTATCCTTCCCGTCCCCATTCAAACGGGCCCGAACCGAAGTGAGAAAACGTTGAGCGAGAATATGGAAGCACCGGCGGGGGCGCAGGACTACGCCCCCGACCTGATGGACAAGCTCGTCTCCCTCTGCAAGCGCAAGGGATTCATCTTCCAGTCCTCCGAGATCTATGGCGGAGTCGGCGCAGTTTACGATTACGGTCCGCTGGGTGTGGAGCTGAAGCAGAACGTGAAATCCGCCTGGTGGGCGGAGATGGTCCACCGTCGGAACGACGTCGAGGGCGTCGACGCGGGGATTCTCATGCACCCGGACGTGTGGGTGGCCAGCGGACACGTCGAGGGGTTCACAGATCCACTCGTCGAGTGCCGGAACTGTCACCGCCGGTTCCGGGAGGACCTGCTCGAGTCGGACCAGTGCCCGAGCTGCGGGATGAAGGAGCAGTTTACCGAGGCCCGTCAGTTCAACCTGATGTTCAAGACATTTATGGGAGCGGTCGAAGACTCCACCTCCACCGTCTACCTGCGCCCGGAAACGGCACAGGGGATTTTCGTCAACTTCCGTAACGTACTGGATGCCTCCCGGCAGAAGGTCCCGTTCGGGATCGCCCAGGTCGGCAAGGCGTTCCGCAACGAAATCACGCCCGGGAATTTCACCTTTCGGACTCGCGAGTTCGAGCAGATGGAGATGCAGTTCTTCGTCGAGCCGGGCACGGACGAGGAGTGGTTCCAGACCTGGCGCGATCGGCGACTGGCCTGGGTGAAGTCGCTCGGGATCAGGGAGGACCGGCTCCGTCTGCACCCGCACGGTCCCGACGAGCTCGCGCACTACGCGAAGGACGCCGTCGATCTCGAATACCTTCTCCCCTTCGGCTGGAAGGAATTCGAGGGAATCCACAACCGCACGGACTTCGACCTCAAGGCGCACCAGGAGAAGTCGGGCAAGAGGCTGGAGTACATCGAGGCGCATTCCGGAAAGCGCTTCGTGCCGTACGTGATCGAGACCTCGATCGGCCTCGACCGCCTGGTGCTCGTGTTGCTGGTGAACGCCTACCACGAGGAAGAGGTGGAAGGGGAGAAGAGAGTCGTGCTCAGACTCCACCCGCGTCTCGCGCCGGTCAAGGTGGGCGTGTTCCCGCTCGTGAAGAAGGACGGGATGCCTGAAATCGCGCGGCGGATCGAAGACGACCTGCGCCGCTCGCTGACGGTGTTCTACGACGAGTCGGGAGCGATCGGGAGACGATACCGCCGTCAGGACGAGGCCGGGACCCCGTTCTGCGTCACCGTGGACGGACAGACCGTCGAGGACGGCACCGTGACGGTTCGCGATCGGGATACGATGGAGCAGGTGCGCCTGCCCGCCGAGCAGTTGCGCGGACATCTGCTGGACCGGCTCGAGCAGGCCGGGTCCTGAGGCACACGTGGGCCTGACCGTCCGGGAGATCCGCGACCGCGCCGAGCGCTTCCACGCGGCGGTACTCGAGGAGATGTTCGACGGCATGTCCGGTCGGAAGCCCTGGCCGGAACTCCAGCCCCTGTATGCCACTCAGCGTCTGCTGGCCTGGGAGGAAACCGCCCCGGCGATCGAACGCGAGCTGGCGGGCGCCTCTGGAGAGTCCGAACGTCAGCTCCGTCGGCTGCTCGGGTGGGCGGGGGAGCACCAGGTCAGGGCGGACAACGTGGACCTGGATGACGAGTACCGGATGTGGCACTCGACGGCATCCGTCGAGCTCGACGAGACGCAGGTCCCCGTACGTCGGCTGGACGCGATGATCGAGTCCGAGCCGGACAGACAGGTGCGAGCCGGGCTGGCGGACATTCGGGCCGACGCGCACTCGGTCATCGTTCCACTGCAACTCGACAGACTCAACCGCTGGCGGATTTCTGCCGAAGAACTCGGCTATGGCTCGTATCGCCAGGCGGTGCAGCGGCTGAATGGGGTCAATCTCGCCTCGACCCTCCGCGAGGCGCGCCGGCTGCTGTACGAGACCCGGGAGCTGTACGAGACGGAGCTCGACCGCCAGCTGTCTCGACACGTCGGCGACATCGACGGCGAAGCCGAAGCGCATGACATCGAGTGGCTGGCCCGCATGGACTGGCTGGATCTCCCCTGCCAGGAGAGCATGATCCTCGATACGGTCCGCACCGACCTGGCCGAGATCGGGCTCGGTCTCGAGGATGGCGGGCGGGTCGAGTTAACGATCGAAGCATTCCCCGGGCCCGGAATGAAGGCGTTCTGCTCGCCGATCCGCGTGCCCGATCGGGTGGTTCTGTTCGTCACCCCGACCGTCACACCCGGCTCCTGTCGTAAGCTCCTGTGGGAGATCGGCGAGACCGTACACTGGTCGAGAACCGATCCGTCCCTTCCATTCGAGTATCGATCGATCGGGGATCGCTCGGTCGCCGAGGCGCACGGAGCGCTGTTCGCCAACCTGGCCCTGAATCCCGACTGGGTGCGCCGGGCGAGAGGGATCGAGGGGCGTCAACTGGAGGATTACCTGCGCCTGGCCGCCTTCCTCGACCTGTATGATCTCCGCCGGCTGGCCGCTCGACTGCAGTTCGATCTCGAAGTGTGCGAGAGCGATCGCCCCGGATCGCTCGGTACGCGGTGGGCCGAACTGATGTACGACGCGACCCGGGTCCGGCATGATCCGCGGGGGTTTCTCACCCGACTCGGGCAGCGGTTCGGTTCAGCACGGGAGCTGCGGGCCCGCCTGCTTTCCGCGCCTCTCGCCAGGGCGCTGGAGGACCGCTTCGACACCGACTGGTTCCGCAATCCGCGTAGCGGGAAGTTCCTCGGCCAGTGGCTGGCCGGCGGATTGTCACGGGACGCGACGGAACTGTCCGAGCTGCTGGGTGAGCCCGGTCTGGTTGTGGATCCTCTCGTCGCGACCGTCCGGGATCGGCTCGAGTGATCATGACCGAATGATTCCAGATTCATTCCGCCGTTCCGTGCGAGTCGCGGCGCTTCTCGCCGTCCTGATCGGATGTTTCGCGTCCGCCGCGCATGCTCAGACCGGGCATGCCGTGACGGCACCCCCGCTGAAGCAGACCCCGGCCGAGGCCTCGAGCTACCTCGGCTACACATCTCCGGACACTGCACTCACCTGGCTGACCGAGCTCGCGACGCTGGCGGGTCCGGTGATGCGGGTCGGCCCGTTCCTTACGCTGCCCGGAGGGGCAACAGGACCGCCGGTGGTCGTCCCGATGGCGACCCTCGGCATCGGGACGACCGGCGGTATCGAGGGCGCCGGAGGCCGCGTCCGCGTACTCGTGATCGGTTCGCAGCACGGGGACGAGCGCACGGGCTACGAAGTCGCACTCAGACTCGCGCGGGACCTTGCTGTCGGGGAATTTCGTCCGCTTCTGGAGAAGCTCGAGGTCACGATCGTTCCCGTGATGAACCCGGTGGGCATGCGTGCCGGAACAAGATCCAACGAGAGCGGGTTCGACCCGAATCGAGACCACGTTTCACTCGTATCGACCGCGAACCGGGCTCTGTGGGAGCTGCATGCGGCGATCGAACCCCACGTGGTGCTGGATCTGCACGAGATGGGCCCGACTCCGTATGAGGCGCAGGTCGGTCTGCCGACGCACCCTAACGTGGACCCCCGACTTACAGAACTCGCCCGTTTCTGGCTCCTCCCGTATGTCGTACGGGCCCTGGCCGCGGCCAACGTGCGATTCCACGAGTATGTGGCCGAGAATCCCGATCCCGCCTACCGGACGGGGAAGGAGGAGCCTGAAGAAATCTTTTTCTCTTATGCTCCGATCACGGCGAACAATGCTCGGAACGCTTTCTCGCTCTCCGGCAGCCTGGCACTGCTTCTCGAGACCGCATCCAGCCACGAAATCGATGACCTGTCACGGCGAACCGATCGTCTGTACCTGACCGCAGTGTCGTTCCTCGAGGTGATCGCGGGGATGTCGGATGAAGTGCGCGCGCGCACATGGCAGATTCAAAATGACGAAGAGGTGACAGGCCCATCCCTCGCCCTGCAAGCGGCCAATGCCGCCAGTCCGGAGCGACCGTCGCTGCAGTGGCTGCGCTGGAACGACAGGGGAGCCGCCGTGCCGTACACGGTCGATCAATGGCGGCCTTCGGTCGAGATCCTGAGTGCCCTGCCGCTGCCCGCGGCCTGGCTGATCCTGCCAGGTGAGACGGAACTCATCGCTCATCTCCTGCGGCACGGGATCCGGGTCGGGCGACTGCTCGAGCCGGTGAGGCTACCCGTGAGCGCCTACGGAACTCCGGACTCGCTCGAGCCGGTGGCCGACCGCACATTTCCGGCTGGCAGTTGGCTGGTGCGGTCGGACCAGGAGCGTCAGAGGCTACTGTTCACGCTCATCGAACCAGGTTCCGCGGACGGGTGGTATCGATCACCTCTCCCGGAATTCCCGGTTTTCCGGTTCGACGGCGCGATCCCGAGTCTGCCCCTGGTCGCGGGGAGCGCGGACGATCTGGAGGAAGAACCACTTCCGGCTGGCGGACGATGAACCGGTGGGTCGCCGCAGCCCTCGGTGCGGTCGTTGGTGGTGTCGCCTGGACCCGCCTGGCGACGTGGCGGAATCACCGGCTCGTTCGACCACCGGTGCTCGATCCGGACGGGACCCCCTACGTCTCGAACCGGCTCCAGCTGTCTGACGGAGAGGTCGTCAGCTGGATCCAGGCGGGCAAAGGTCCGACTCTGCTGTTGATACCCGGCGCCGACGGAATGAAGGAGACCTGGCGCTTCCAGGTACCCGAGCTCGCCCGCCGGTACCACGTGTTCTCGGCGGATCTTCGCAGCCGATTTTCCGAATCGGCCACCTTCGACCTGTTCGCCGACGATGCAGTGGAGCTGCTGGATTTCCTCGGTATCGAGTCGGCCATCGTCATTGGCCAGAGCCTGGGCGGAGCGATCGCCATGCGGCTGGCTACGAAGTACCCGGAGCGGGTCCGGGGGCTCGTGCTGGCGAACACGCTCGCGCGGGTCAGCTACGAGCACGTGGGTTTGAATTCCACGGCTCTGGCACCGGTCGCAGTCACGGCAAATCGGTATCTGCCCACCGGGGTCGCGCGCCGGCTGGGGAAGCTGTGGAGTCGGCACGATGTGTGGATCTTCGATTCGTCCCCGGGCTGGGAGCGGGTAGTGGAATACGCCTTGTGGACGGGCTCGCGCACCGAGCCGCCGCAGATTTCGAGTCGACGGATCCGGCTCCTGGGGGAGGAGGATCTGAGGCCCGAGCTGGCGGAGATCAGCGTCCCGACCCTCGTGCTCAAGGGTCCACGGGACACCTATACTCCGGCTGCCTGGGCACGCGACATAGCTGACCGGATACACGACGCCCGGTACGTCGAAATCGAGGACACGGGGCACTGCTCGCACATCAGCATGCCCGAGGAATTCAACCGGGAGGTCGTCGCATGGCTGGACGACCTTGATTCCGAGGAGGAAGGCGCTTGAGCGAGAAACAACGATTCTCTTCCCGCTGGAGCACGATGCTGGTCATGCTCGGAATGGCCGTGGGTACCGGCAATATCTGGCGCTTTCCACGGGTGGCGGGCACGAACGGGGGAGGCTCGTTCCTCATCGCCTGGGTGGTATTCCTCCTCCTGTGGTCGATTCCGCTCATCCTGGTAGAATTCGCGATGGGGCGGGAGACGAGATGCGGGCCGATCGGCGCGTTCACCCGCCTGGTCGGCGAGCGGTTCGCCTGGATGGGCGCATGGGTCGCGTTTACCGCCACGGCGATCATGTTCTACTACTCGGTAGTCATGGGCTGGACGCTCCGATATCTGTGGGGGTCTATCACAGGTAGCATCCCGATGAATTCGCCGGAGGCCGCCACAGCTTACTGGGTGGGATTCGCGGGATCCTGGACGGCGGTTTTCACGCATGCGCTGGCCCTCGGCCTTGCCGTATTCGTCGTGTCTCGTGGCGTCAGGGGAATCGAGCGGGCGGCGCGTGTGCTGATCCCGGGTCTGTTCCTGCTGGTGATCGTGCTCGCGATTCGAGCAGTGACGCTGCCAGGCGCGGAACGGGGCCTCGCGTTCCTGTTCACTCCCCAGTGGAGCGACCTGCTGGAGGCGCGGATCTGGCTCGAGGCTCTGACCCAGAACGCGTGGGATACGGGGGCCGGGTGGGGTCTGATCCTGGCATATGCGGTCTACCTGCGGCCACGGGAAGACACTACCCTGAACGCGTTCGTGCTGGGGTTCGGAAACAACTCGGTCTCCCTGCTCGCTGGGATCATGGTGTTGTGCACCGCGTTTGCCATCCTTCCCGAGGCCGGTGAGACGATCGTCGGCGCCGGAAACGAAGGACTGACCTTCATCTGGGTCCCGCAGCTGTTCGCCCGCATGCCGGCCGGCCGCCTGTTCATGTCGTTCTTCTTTCTCGCCCTGTTCTTCGCGGCCTGGAGCAGCCTGATCGCGATGATCGAGCTTGCCTCCCGCGTACTGATCGACGCGGGAATGACACGGGCTCGAGCGATCAAAGTCGTCGGACTTGCTGGATTCCTGCTCGGAATGCCTTCCGCCCTATCACTGGAGTTCTTCCAGAACCAGGACTGGGTATGGGGCGTGGGCCTGATGTTGTCGGGTCTGTTCTTCGCGTTCGGAGTTACGCGCTACGGCCTGGACCGGTTCCGGCGGACGCTGATCAATCGATCGGGGAGTGATTTTCGGATCGGACGTTGGTGGAATGCCGCGATGGTGCTCGTGCTCGTCGAAGCGGTCGTGCTGCTCGGCTGGTGGATGAGTCAGGCCGTGAGCGACGAAGGCCTGTGGGCCACGTTCACTCCGTTCTCCAGCTTCAACGTGGGCACGGTCCTGTTCCAGTGGGCAATCGCCCTGGTCGCCTTCCTCCTCCTGAATCCGGTGCTGGCCCGTCGTTTCGCGGGCGGTCCGGCGAAAGCTGGGGCGGAAGAAACCGGGACGGGACAATGAACCTCGGCGGGTCCGGAGGGCTGCCCGGTGAAGCGCTCCTGGTAACGGCTCTCGTGCTGCTGACGGGTTGCGCCACCAGTTCGACCGGCGTCGCACCGGAAGCGGGCCCCGACACCACGCCCGGCGCCGCCTCCGGGGATCCCTCGGCCCAGGTGACGGCCACTGGTGAATCCGACACCACGACCACCGGCGGGGTGGTGCTGGCGACAGGCGGAATGCCCGTCTGGATCGATCCAGAGGCGGATCTCCGCCCCCCCATCGAGCTCGACGCCCCTTCGCACGGAATCCGGGACCTGGTCCTGCGAGCGCCCGATTCACCACTCCCCTCCGGCTTACCCGTTTGGATCGAAGCCACGGCAGGCGCGGATAGCGATCCCTGGCCTGCTCCGATCGAATGGTCCTCTTCCGACAGAACCGTTCTGCGTGTGACCGATTCGGGAGTGGCGACAGGGCTGGCCCCGGGCTCCGCACTGATCACGGCGATGAGCGGACCGGCTTCGGCCGATATCCGGCTCCAGGTCATTCCGGACCGGGCACGCATTCTCACCGTGTCGCCGTCGGCAGCGAGCGCGGTCTCCGGGGAGGTCGTGCACTTCACGGCGAGCGTCCGGTCGGTGACGGGGGTCGAGCTGGATGATCGCCGCGTGAACTGGTCATCGACGGCGATCGGGAGCGGACGATCCGCCCGCGTGGATCCGGACGGGGCGTTCGTGGCTCCGGCGTCAGGATCGTGGCTCGTGACGGCGGCCCGCGGCTCTCTCTCATCCTCGGCTGTGGTGTCGGTCACCGCGAGGCCGGAGACCACGACGCTCAAGCCGGTCGCGGCGGTTCTTCTGCCGGCCGATGGTGGCCCGGCAGCCGGGGTCAGGGTGTTCGAAGGGATGAACGGTCGCGACTGGGCCTGGGTGTGGACCGATTTTCCCGCGCGAATTCACATCCTGGAAGTCACGGACCCCGAGCGCCCGAGGTACGAACGGTCGATCGATCCGGGGGCAGACCGGGTTCACGATCTGGAGATCGGGGGTGGGAATGCCTGGGCAGTCGCGGCCGTCTCACGGGCTGCAGCGGACGGAGCGGGACTGCTGGTCCTCGACCTGTCGGCACCCGCGAACCCCCAACTGGTGGCGCGAATCGTAGAAGGGGTGGCCGGCGGCGTCTCAGCCGTGGACGTGGATCACGAGCGTGTGTGGGCAGGGTCGATCGCAGACGGGACCCTGGTCGGATTCGACTTCTCGAGTCCCGCCCGCCCGGTGCGGATCGGCACGTGGCAGTCGGCGGCCCCCGGTACGACTGGAAGCCACATTGCCGACATCGATGTCGGGAACGGGATCGCGCTGCTCGCCCGCTGGAACGAGGGGCTGGCGGTGCTCGACGTGGGGGCCGGGATCAGCGGCGGAACCGCGGCGCGCCCGACTCTCGTTTCGGAGTATCGGTATCGGGTTCGTCGTGACGGTCGTGAGTGGGGGAACACGCTCCGGGTCCTGCGCTGGCGCGACTGGGTTCTGTTGGGCGACGGAATCGATGCCTGCAGCTCCTGCGTGGATGGGCCGCGGGGCGGGATTCACCTGCTCGATGTGACCGAGATCCGAAAGCCGCGTGAGGTAGCGCGGTACGAGGTGCCTGAGGCCGGGGTTCGCGACTTCGCAGTCGATCATCGCACTGAAACTCTCGTTGCCGCGTTCGGCACGGGGGGGCTCCGGCTCGCGGACCTTTCCGGGGAATTGCGCGGTGAGCTGTACGCACAGGGTCGGGAGACCGCGGTGATTCCCACGGGAGCCTGGAGAGACGGGATTCCGAGCCGGTCGCTGGCCCGAAGTGCCCGGGTCCTGAAGCAGGCCGTGTTCGTCGCCGACATGTACGCCGGACTTCGAGTATTCAGACTCGATTCGGAGGAGGAATGAGTGGACGCTGACACGAATCCCCGTGCCCCGCAGGGGGATGTTGATCCGGCCGCCTTCCGCCGCGCGCTGGCGCACCTGGCCGGAGGCGTCGTGGTGATCACGTCGGCCGACCTGGAAGGTGTGCCGGCGGGCGTCACCGCCACTGCGGTGTGCTCCGTATCCCTCGCTCCCCCGCTGGTTCTCGTGTGCCTCGGCGCGAGTTCGCGCACCCGTGACGTAATACAGTCAACCGGCAAATATGCGATAAACATGCTGGGTTCCGGGCACCAGTCTCACTCCGAGCGCTTCGCGGAGGCGGGAGACGGAAAGTTCGATGGACTGGTCTGGGACGCGGGCAAGTCCGGGTGTCCGGTTTTCCCAGGCTCGATCGCCGTTTGCGAGTGTGAGGTTGAGCAGTCGATAGAGGCCGGCGACCACACAGTGTTGATCGGCCGGGTGATCGGGGCGACGGCAACAGAGGCTCCGCATAGCCGGCCGCTTCTATGGTACAGGGGCCGCTACGCTCACACGTCAGCGGAGAACGTCGAGTGAAACCGGACCGGTTCCGCGACCGGGCCGCGCGGATGTTCGACGAAATTCCGCTCGAATTTCGCAGCGGCGTGGACGGACTCATGGTCGAGGCGGAGGCGGCAGGCCACCCCAGCCTTCCCGGGATCTGGACCATGGGCGAGTGCATCACCGAAGACTGGCCCGACGGAACGGGCGGGGTCGGAGACACAAGGTCCAGAATCGTGCTGTACCACGGTTCATTCCGGAACCTGGCCGACGACGATCCGATGTTCGACTGGGAAGCCGAGTTGTGGGAGACGATCGTGCATGAGCTTCTTCACCACCGTGAAGCGGCTGCGGCTGAGAGCGGACTGGAAGTATTCGACTGGGCAGTCGAGCAGAATTATCTTCGGCACGCCGGTCGGTTGTTCGATCCCGACTTCTACCGGGCGATACCTGCCGATGATGACGGCGCAGTACGCCTCGAGGGCGAAACGTTCGTCGAGGCGGTGCTCGAACCGGCTGATCAGACCGCCGGCTTCGAGTGGCGCGGACACTCATATGCCTTGCACGTGCCGGCAGAAGCCGACCGGACTTTCGTGCGGGTAAAGAACCTGGCCGGAGGCCGCCTGTGGATCGTGCTGCGCCGTCGGGTCTCGTGGTGGCGACGGCTGGTCGGCGGGGCGACTCCCGGTCCGCTTGATCACATCGATCGCCGTGCCCTGCCGAAGGTCGATGGAAATGGGTAAGCGCCTCGCCTCCCTCTCCCGGCGCCGGGAACGAGCGACCCGGCTTGCTCCGCGCCTGGCCGAGCTCTATCCGGGTCTCGCCATCAGCCTCGGTTGGGAATCCCCGCTGGAGCTGCTCGTGGCGACGATTCTCAGCGCTCAGTGCACCGATGACCGGGTGAACCAGGTGACGCCGGCACTGTTCCGGCGCTATCGGACGGCCGAGGACTACGCCGGGGCGGACCCGGAAGAGCTCGAGGGTTTGATCCACTCTACCGGCTTCTACCGGAACAAGACCAGGCACATTCGCGGCATGGCCGCCCGACTCGTGGCCGAGCACGGCGGTGAAGTCCCGGATTCGATGGAAGAGCTGACGCAGCTTCCCGGAGTCGCGCGGAAGACCGCCAACGTCGTGTTGAGCAACGCGTTCTCGAAGACCGAGGGGATCGTCGTCGATACGCACGTGAAGCGCGTCTCGACCAGGCTCGGGCTCACCGCGGCCAGGACTCCGGAGGCGATCGAGCGGGATCTGATGGAGGTGCTTCCCCGCGAAGAATGGCACCCGTTCTCCTGGCGACTCATCCGTCATGGCAGGGCCCGGTGCGATGCGCGCCGACCGGACTGCGCGGAATGTGAGATCTCCGACGAATGTCCAAGCGCGGCCTCGTTTTCCTGATCAGACAGCTGTGACTATCGGCGGCGAGCACCCGAAACGGACGATCCGCCGGACGGCGCTCGAGCTCGGCTTCTCATCGATTGGATTCGCACCGGCTGACCCGCCTGCGCACCGATCCGCCTACCTCGAATGGCTGCGTCTCGGCCACCACGCGGAGATGGGCTGGATGGCCCGCGAAGATTCCGTCAGGCGCCGGCTCGACCCGAC
>Ga0316198_10000966_pt1 | contig 16194 bp, 16 predicted proteins | sample OudBieAanoxic_MG_FD_204935 | JGI IMG/M metagenome (GOLD analysis project Ga0316198, IMG submission 204935) | Coastal sediment microbial communities from Oude Bieten Haven, Netherlands - site A anoxic | ecosystem: Environmental > Aquatic > Marine > Coastal > Sediment | place: Netherlands...
GCCGTTGCCGATTTCCTACCCCGCGAGGCTTTTTCGGTTCAACAGCAGATCAGCGAGCTCCGACGCCACGGCCCCTTTCGGCGCGATGACGATGCCGGAGCTGGGCGAGACCAGGTCCCCGGATGACCCTGCTCCTCGTCTACATGGGCGTTGCCCTGGGCGTGTCGTTTCTCTGCTCGATCCTCGAGGCCGCGCTTCTCAGCATAACCCCATCGCACCTCGCGAAGCTGGAACAGGACCGCCCAAAAGTCGGCGGCCGGCTGAGAGCGCTCAAGGCGCACATCGATCGACCGCTAGCTGCGATCCTGAGCCTCAACACCATCGCGCACACCGTCGGTGCAGCCGGGGTTGGCGCCGAAGCGCAGCGAATCTGGGGCTCAGAGGTGCTGGCCATCACCTCTGCAGTCTTGACGCTGCTGATTCTCTTTGTCTCGGAGATCATCCCTAAGACGCTCGGTGCGATGTACTGGCGCCGCCTGACAGGTTTCCTCGCCGGATTCTTGCCGCCCTTGATTCTGCTCATGCTTCCCTTGGTTTGGCTTTCCGAAGCGATTACGGGTTTCATGAGACGCCGGCGCGTGACCGAGAAAATTTCGCGTGAAGAATTCGCGGCGCTGGCTCGCGTCGGCGAAGAGCAGGGCGTCTTCGACAAGTCGGAGATGCGAATTCTCCGAAATCTGTTTCGCTTTGGCTCGCTCCGGACCAAGGACATCATGACGCCCCGCACGGTCGTCTTTTCACTCGAGGAAAACACTAGCGTGCGGGATGCGATTGCCGAACGTGGCTCCATGATCTTCTCTAGAATCCCTATCTGGAAGGCAACCCCGGACCAGGTGACCGGATACATCTTGAAAGACCAGCTTCTACTGCGCGCCGCTCGGGACGAGCTAGATCTGCCGCTGCACTCTTTTGCGCGGGAGGCCTTGATCGTGCCTGACACCGTCGCGCTCCCCGCCCTGTTCGAAAAGCTCCTCGACCACCGTGAGCACATTGCCGTGGTGGTCGACGAGTACGGCGGCGTGGACGGAGTCGTCACGATGGAGGACGTGCTGGAAACGCTCATCGGGCTCGAAATCGTCGACGAGATGGATTCGGTCAAGGACATGCGTGCGATGGCCCGCTCCAAATGGGAAGCCCGGGCAAAATACATCGAGAGCAAGCTACCAGGCCCGACGAAACCCGTGGATTCCCCGAAGGGCCGATGAAGGCTTCACTCACAGACGGCGGTACTCCTGAGTCGAGCCTCGGGCGATGGCTCTATGCGCTCAAGCCGGCGAGCTGGCCCAAGCTGTTCGTGCCAGCGATCTTCGGGCAGCTCATCGGCGCGAGTCAGTCTGAGGGGTTCGATGCGCGAGCCCTGGGATGGGGACTCGGTTTCACGGTGCTGGGGCTCGGCTTCATCGTTCTGCTCAACGACTGGGGCGATCGCGAGGTCGACGCCATCAAGCGTAGGATGTTTCCGGACGGTTGCTCCCCGAAGACCATTCCCGACGGCATTCTCGATGCGCGCTCGGTCGGGTTCGTCGGTGTCCTCTTTGGCGGAGCGACACTGCTCGTTGCCGCGGGCGCAGAGCTTGCTCTTCGACGACCGCTGGCATTCGAAGCCGGGCTCGTTAGCATGTTGCTCTTCGTCGCCTACACGCTGCCGCCACTTCGTTTGAACTACCGAGGCGGAGGCGAGCTCCTGGAGATGTTTGGCGTCGGAATGGCACTCCCGCTTTACAACGCGTACCTGCAGGCCGGCACCGTCACGCCGAGCGCATGGCTCTGGGTCCTGGGGTTTTCTCTCCTCAGCCTCGCGAGCGGCATTGCGAGCGGCTTGTCCGACGAAGAAAGCGACCGTGCTGGCGGCAAGCGCACCTTTGCCTCGGTTATAGGAAACGAAGGCGCCCGCAGGCTAAGCGAGACCTGCGTATTTCTAGGGGCCGCGGTCTGGCTGATCGCGTCGATTGCAAGGCCCGAATGGCTGCCATTATGGGTCGTCGCACCTGCTGTGGCGATCGTATTGTGGAACTTCTTGGCCATGCGAAACGTCAGTGATGCGGCCGTCACCAACGCGTTCGGAGCGCAGGGCGCGTACAAACGCTTTCTTCATCGTGCGATCTGGCATAGTACGATGCTGGCTGCGGTCCTGATGGGGCTGCGGCTGGGACTGAGATGAGCTCGCAGGCGATAGACGAAGCGACTAGCCCCTTGGCGGAGGTCGAAGCCAGAATCCAGCGGAGCCGCTTTGGCGCACTGAGCCTCGACCCCGGTCGCTCAGCCGCAAGCTCACCGACTGAGCTCGTTTCTAGCTTGGCCGACTCCCGGCAGCTGCCGCACCTGGCCGCCGCAGCTTGCGCCGTGGCGGAGGCTCAGCTTCGGAGCTTTCCGGAGAACATTTTCTGGGACTTTGATTTCTACCTCGGGTCGATCCACCTCGACGCCTCAGCAGCCCCCGACTACGCGAGTTACCTAGAGGAAGTCACACGCATGACAGTAGGACTGATGACGCTCTATGGTCAGCAGTCTGTGATTCGATTCCGCTACGTGCACGACTTCATGTACGGCTTCGACTGGGCTCGTTGGGTTCGCCGTAGCCCTGAGGCGCGAAGAGGTATCGAGCCTTTTGGTATCGATTTCCTTCGGCGAACCGAAAGCCGCGGTCGAGACATTCTGACCTTGATCAATGAAGACGACGACTGGTATCCGAAGCTCGCCGACGACACTTCGCGCAATCCGTTTCCCTTCTCGCGCGAGCCCGAGGAAGAGCTTGCCCTCTATCGCAGACTTGCCGAGAAAGCTTGCGTTCCTGTAGAAGCGTGGCGACTCGATGCCCGACCCGATGCCAGTCGTGACTTCGATGCGCTCCGAGAAGACGTCGCGGCATCGCTTGGCCTGGGCCGCTAGAGCGGCAGCAGCATTGCCAGCATCCAGAGCGCGACCAGGAGGTTCAGCGCGATGCTCGACCAGAGTGCAGCCCGCACTGGCTCTGTGGCACGGTCGCCTGCCAAGAGGGGTAGCAGAGGCGCGATCGACACTCCCGCTTTGACGGGGACCGAGACCGAAGGGGTCCAAAGCAGCACGGCAAGGGCAGCAAAAGCGATGCCGGCAGACGCAAAGTGACGGGCGGACTGCATGCCGTGCCGAACGGGCCAGGTCTTCTTCCGGGCGCGCGCGTCGTCCTCGACGTCGGGAAGAGCGGTCAGAACATTGCTGCAGACGCCCAAGAGGGCGGCTGGACCGATCAGCCAGGCCGGCGCGAAGACCGCTTCGGTCTGCAAGTAGTAGCCGATCGAAGGGAGTCCGATCCCAACGCCGACCCCCTGGAGCAGCTCGCCTCCGCCGCGATAGCTCGCACGTACCGGTCTGAAGCTATAGAGCCACATCAGTAGCAGCGCGGCGAGCGCATAGAACGGCGTCAAGTTGCGCCCGACGAAGACGAGCGCGCAGGAGTAGAGCACAAGGAGCATCGCCGATGCCTGCGCGGCGCGTTGCACCTGCATCGGGGTCAACTTGCCTTCCGGAATCACGCCTGAGCCACCCGAAAGCAGCGTTCGCCGGCCGCTATCCGCTTCGTGGTCCGCGAAGTCGTTGGAGAACACTACGAACAAGTGATCCAACGCGCCCCAGAGCATCGCAGCCAGGAGCCACAGCCAGCTGAAGCGTCCGTTGACGTGCCAGGCAGCCACTTGTCCCAGGAGCAATGGCACGGCGATGTTGATGTGCGCGAGCGGTCGAGACGCTTGGATCCAGGCTTTCATGACTAACAGGTCCCTCGATATCACGTTTCGATCCTGCTAGGTGTTCCAGGTGCACGCGGCCACTCGGGAGCCCCTCACGCGGCAGGTCCAGTTCTTCACCGGCAAGGGCGGGGTCGGCAAGTCGACCGTGCTCGCCGCGCTCGCGACGGCTGCAGCCCGCGCAGGTAAGCGTCCGCTGATCGTCGAGCTCGGGATTCATACCTCCGCGTCGCACTTGTTTAACGGGCCGGAGGTCAGCTACGAGCCGTCCGAGGTTGCGCCGGGCGTGTTCGCCAGCCGCGTTCAATTCGAGCCGGCGCTAATCGATTACATCACGTCACGGCTCAAGTTACGCCCGATCGCGAGCTTGGTCGCGAAGAATGCCTCCTTGCGCCGACTGTTCATGGCCGCGCCGGGGGTAGACGAGATCGTCACTTTCCATCGTGTCGCGCAGCTCGCTACAGACCCGCGCTGGGGCCCTATCCTTGTCGATCTCGAATCTACCGGGCATGCCCTGATGTTCTTCGATCTGCCGAGCGTTCTCGAGGTGTTTCTCAAAGACGGTCCCCTGCGCCAAGTGGTCGATAGCGCCACCGAGCTCGTCCGCGACAAGCAACGTTGCGCGATCCACATCGTCACCGTGCCCGAGCCGCTGGCCGTGAACGAAACGATCCAACTTCATGCGGAGCTACGCAAGCGCGACGACCTGCATTTGGGCTGCCTCTTCATCAACCGCGTCCCGCGCGTCTGGCTCGACGAGGATGAGCAGCGACTCGTCGAAGAAGAGCTCGCTGGGGCGAGCGCTGCCCAGCCCTGGGCGCCCGACCTGGCGCTCGCCCAGTATCTCGTGCAGCGTCGTCGGACCGCCGAGAAGTGCCTCCGCGGGCTTCGTCGAGACATCGACCTGCCGACGATGACCTTTGAGGCGCAGGACGAGGGTAGTGCAGCAATCATCGCTGGACTTTCGGCAGCGATCGAAGAAACCGGGCTCTGGTGATCGCGCTCTCCGACGATTGCCGCTTGGCCTTCTGCGTCGGCGTCGGCGGAGTGGGCAAGACCACATTTGCCGCGGCGCTTGGGCTTCGCGAAGCCTTACGCGGAAGGTCGGTGCTGGTGCTCACTGCGGATCCGGCGCGACGCCTGGCCGACGCGCTCGGCATCCGCGCCCTTCGCGACCAGGCGTCCGATGTTTCGTTGCCGAGCAAGCCAGGTACCGACGGCGAGCTTCATGCTGCCATGCTCGAGACCAAATCGAGCGCAGACGAGATCATCCGACGGGCCGCCGACGATGAAACGAGGGCGCAACGCGTTCTCGACAATCGCATCTATCAGGCGTTCTCCAACACGCTCGCGCGCTCCCACGCCTACGCGGCGATGGAGCGCGTTCACGAAGCGGTGCACAACCCACGCTACGATTTGGTCGTTGTCGACACGCCGCCCGCACAGAGCTCGATCGAGATCCTGGACGCTCCGGCGCGCCTGGTGAGCTTCCTCGATCAGCGCGTCGTCCGATGGTTTCTGCAGGCCTCGGATGATTCGCCGCAACTACGCGGTGGTGCGATCGCGCAGAGGCTCCTGCGCATCGTGGCAGGGGACTCCCTGGTTTCGGCTCTCACTGAATTTCTGACCGAGATGGCCTTCCTTCGCGAGGGGTTCGCCGAGCGCGCGAAAGAGGTCCGGGACTTGATGCGATCCTCGAGCACGAGCTTCGTGCTGGTTTCTTCGGCGGACGCAATCGGCATCGAGGCTGCAAGGTCGGTTGCCGCGGAGGTTCTGAGTCGGGATTTCGAGCTCGCCCAGGTGGTTTTCAACCGTGCGTTCATTCCTGAAACCGGCTTTTCGTCGGGGGTGAAGGTCCGCTATCCCGACAGGCTCGCGGCGCTCGGTCCCAAGCTCGAGCGAATGCGAGCGCTCCTGACGGCCGAGCAGGAGCAGAAGCGTTCCAACATGGTCGCGTTCTGCACCGAGCAAGGAGTCGGGGCCTGGTCGCTGCCCGAAGCGACCAGGCCGCTCGGTGACACTTCAGCCTTGGCGGCCTGGATCGCGCAAGGGCGGCCGGTTTCGCCCATCACGTAGCGTCGGCCGGCGGTTTCGTGCAATCCTTCCACGCAGCGAGGGGCCCCATGGAGCACATCATCAAACACGATCTCAGCCCAGAGCTGGCCAAGAAGGCCGCGGACAAAGCCGCGGAGCACTACACGAAGAAGTGGGAGAAGTACGACGCCAAGTCGACTTGGGTCACGGACACGAGGGCCGAGGTCACCTTTAACGTCAAAGGGGTCAACGTCGCGGCAACCATCGACATGCTGCCGGGGCAGGCCGTCATCGAGATGCAGAAGGTTCCGCTGCTTCTCCGCCCGTTCAAGAACATGGCACTTGATGTCGTGCAGCGAATGATGGAGAAGTGGATCGACAAGGCGAAGAACGGAGAGCTCGAGTGACATCTTCCGATCTCCGGATCGGGACCTTGGGAGCAGCGCGAATCACACCGATGGCTCTGATGCGACCGTCTCGCCGAATCGATGGCGTGCGGGTTACGGCCATGGCCGCTCGAGATCGTACACGGGCAGAAAAGTTCGCCGCACGGCACGGGATCGGAACCGTCCACGATAGCTACGACGCGTTGCTCGCCGACCCGAACATCGACGCTATCTACAACCCGCTGCCCAACAGCCTTCACGCCGAATGGACCCTGCGCGCGATCGATGCTGGAAAGCACGTGCTTTGCGAGAAGCCGTTCACCTCGAACGCGGTGGAAGCAGAGCGCGTGCATCAGGCCGCGGAGCGGAGCGACCGCGTCGTCATGGAGGCGTTCCACTACCGATATCATCCCTTGGCGCAGCGTATGCGCGACCTCGTCGCGTCCGGGGAGCTCGGCCGGCCGACTTTCATCGAAACCTGGATGTGCATCCCGCTGCCGCTCCCCGGGGACATCCGCTATCGTCTGGACCTGGCAGGCGGAGCGACGATGGATACCGGTTGCTATGCGATCCATCTGGCGCGAACGATCGCCGGCGAGGAACCAGCCGTCGTGTCGGCGCGCGCGAAGCTGGCCTCGGAAGGTGTCGATCGCGCCATGACCGCGGACCTGCGCTTTTCGAGCGGTGCCGAGGGCAGAATCAACTGCTCGCTCTGGTCTTCGAAGCTCGTCAAGGTGGCAGCACTGGTGAAGCTGGACGGCGGTGAGATTCGCGTGACGAACCCCTTCATTCCACAGTTCCACCATAGTCTGAGCTGGCGCAAGGCCGGCGGCGCTTGGATCAAAGAGAAGTTTCCGAAAAAGCCGACTTATGTCTACCAACTGGAAGCTTTCCGAGATGCGGTCGTCGACGGAAAGCCGTTCATCACGACTACGGCCGAAGCCGTGAAGACGATGAAGGTGGTCGACGCGATTTACCTGGCCGCTGGGATGTCTCCCCGAGAATCCGACACCTAGCACCGGTCGCGGGGCTCAGGTCCCTAGACTTGTTTCTTCTGGACCGACCAGATGAAGCCGTCGTACCAGAAGTGCATGATCGACATGACGAGCACGATGCCGAAGTGCTGCACCGCGTGAAACACATTCATGATGAAGAACGCTTCGCCCCAGGTATTGAATCCCCAAGTATAGATAGACACCAGGCCTGTGCTCACCAGGAGAAATGTCTTCTAAACCGAAATCTTCTGGCCCGCCTGATGAAGCCGCCACTGCGCCAGGGCGTAGTAGCCGATGAAGAGCGTTCCCCCACATAGAATCGGCCAGCTCAGGTACGCCTGGTGGGCATTCATGAAGCCAGGAATCGAGGTGAAGAAGACCGATCCGACTTCTTCGTACTCCTCGAAGTCTTCGATGTGGTCCATCATCGTCGCGCCCGCCAAAATGGGGCCCGCGTACAGGAGCTGGTTGAGAGCCCAGTCGAGGTTCCGGCACGCCATCGGATCATTGCCCGCCTTGCGGTCATAGATCCGTGAGAAGCCGAAGGTCTGCATCCCAGAATGGTAGACGTCCCAAAACGTCGCCAGAACGGAGACTGAGACGAGAATCCACGTCGATGCATTCAACAGAACATAGAGCGCGATGGGCACTGCAACGAAGCGTCAGGGATGGAGCTTCAGGATCTCTGGGTTCCCGTGGCTTCGGAACAGAACGATGAATATGTGCGCGTGGATCAGTATGCCCAGAAAGAGCCCAGCGGCGGTCACGTCCTGATCCCAGAAGACGAACTCGTCCTGGTTGAGCCGTAGGTCGCTGATCGCGGCGCCGGCCGCTAGGGCCAGCACCGGAGGCAACAAGAACAGGACCCAGTCGTAGACCGGGCCGACGATGTATGCCGACGCCAAGCGAATGTTGGGTACGCTCGCCGCAATCGCGGCGGGCGGTGCCTCGGATATCGCCGTGCTCACGCAGAGCCCCGCTCAGCCGATGACGAACTGCTTCAGAGCGGCGTCGCCGTGAACCGTGCGGAGCTTGCGGAGCGCAAGGGCCTGCAACTGACGGATGCGCTCTCGGCTGAGCCCGAACTCGCGCCCGATCTCGGCGAGGGTGTGCGACTCTTTCTCGCCGATCCCGAAACGCATGCGAATGATGCGCTGCTCGCGAGGGTTCAGGGTTTCGAGTGCACGCTCTACCGACTTCGACAGATCCTCGCCGATCACCGTGTCCATCGGCGTTCCCGCCTCGTCGTCGGCGATCAGGTCTCGGAGCTCACTGTTTCCGTCATTGCCTACTGGCATTTCGAGCGAAACTGTATCCCGCGAGATCATCAGCAGATTGGCTACCTGATCGGTTGGAAGCTTCATTCGCGTCGCGATTTCCGCGGCGCTGGGCTCTCGGCCGAGCTCACCGGTGAGCTTGCGGGTCATCCCCGTGACCTTGGTGAGAAGCTCGCAGGCGTGAACCGGGATGCGGATCGTACGGGCCTGATCGGTCGTGGCGCGAGCCATTGACTGGCGAATCCACCAAGAGGCATAGGTCGAAAGCTTATAGCCCCGCCGATAGTCGAACTTATCGATTGCGCGCATCAGACCCATGTTGCCTTCCTGGATCAGATCCATGAAAGGCAGGCCCCGCTTCAAGTACTTCTTCGCGATGGCGACTACTAGTCGGAGGTTCGCTTCGACCATCTCCGACTTCGCGCGTTCGACGTCCGCATGTGCAGCGGAAACGAGAGCCTCTAGCTTGCGAAGCTGGTTCGCCGTCAGTCCTGAGTCAGCCTCGGCCTTCTTGCGAGCGCTCGATCCCTCTCCGCAGGACTCCACGTACGAACCTAGCGCACAGATCACAGCTTCGAACGCCGGCTCGATGACGGCTTCACGAACCGCGAGCTCCCCGATTGCAACGCGCTCGCAGACCTCAGTGATGTCGTCGCTATGCAGCTTTGCCTCGACGACGGCATCGAAAATGATCTGTCGACCCCTTTCAATCTGCCGCGCCAGCTCGACTTCGCCCTCACGCGTGAGCAGGCTCACCGCACCCATCCAATCGAGATAGGTCTGCACAGGCTCCGCGCTGAGGACGTTCGTCTTCTCGGCCGGCTTGGCCGAGCGACGTCGATCGCTCCTTCGGTTCTTGCCCTGCTTGACCGTGACTTCGATCCCGGCGGCGTCGAGGCGCCGAAGGAACTTCCGAACGGTCCCCTGGGTCGCTCCGATCTTCGCGATGACCTCGGACGCTTCGTTGTAGGTGATCCAGCCCCGAGCTCTTACGGCATCGATGACTTCGTTCATGGTTACTGTATCACTAGAAGTTTTTGCTGACATTGGTGTTTCTCCGGCCCCTCTAAGCGTGTGGTACCACCCAGTTGGAAAATTAGCAACCATATGATCAAAAAAATATACTAACACTGTGAAGAAGGCATCACTGTTGGATTCCTCACAAATTTGGGCATCACTGATTGAATCTTCATTCATTTTCGGGTTGCCCGGGGACACAGGCAGCCTCTAGGATTCGCGGGCATGTCCGAGCAGCGTTATCCCGTCCTTCGTTCGAAGGCCGACACGAAGTCCGAGACCTACCAGGCCAACCGTGAAGGCAACCTTTCCGCGCTCGAAGCGCTCGGCGAGGCACTGGCCAAGGCCAACGGCGGGGGCGGCGAAAAGTACGTAGCTCGCCACCTCGGGCGCGGCCGCATCTTGCCCCGTCAACGGATCGAGATGCTGCTCGACCGCGACAGCTACTTCTTGGAAATCGGAGCGCTGGCTGGCCATGGGATGAAGGGCGAGGTCAGTGGCTCCTCCGTCGTCGGCGGCGTGGGCCTCGTAAGTGGCGTGGAGTGCTGCATCACCGCAAGCGAAGCGACTGTGAAGGGCGGAGCCATCACGCCGATCAGCATGTTGAAGACGGGACGGCTCGCAGAGATCTGTGAGCAGAATCGCCTACCGGGCATCGCCTGCATCGAATCCGCTGGCGCCGACCTGCCAAAGCAGGATCAGATATTCGTTCCTGGTGGAGCAGGTTTTCGTCATCTGACTCAGCGTTCTGAAAGAAAGATTCCGACCATCTGCCTGGTCTTCGGAAGCTCGACCGCCGGCGGCGCGTACATGCCCGGCATGAGCGACTACGTCGTGATGGTGAAAGAGCAGGCGCAGGTTTATCTCGCCGGCCCCCCTCTCGTGAAGATGGCGACCGGTGAGGAGACCGAGCACGAGGAGCTGGGTGGCGCGGAAATGCACTCGGTGATCAGCGGTGTCTCCGACTACCTTGCCGAGGACGAAATCGACGCGATTCGCCTCGGGCGCGAGATCGTGGCGCATTTCGAATGGGAAAAAGGGGCCAAGTTTCGTCCCCGGCCCGTGGAAGCTCCGCTCTACGACGAGGATGAGCTCGTTGGCATTGCATCTTCCGACGTCCGAGTTCCCTTCGACCAGCGCGAGGTCATCAACAGGATCGTCGACGGGTCTCGGTTCAGCGAATTCAAGCCGCTTTACGGCAAGACGATGCTCTGCGGCTGGGCGCACATTCACGGTTTCCCCGTGGGCATCATCGCCAACAACGGCACGATCTTCAGCGACAGCGCCAACAAGGGCGCCCAGTTCATTCAGCTCTGCAACCAAAGCAACGTGCCGCTCGTCTTCTTACAGAACACCACAGGCTTCATGGTAGGCAGGCAGTACGAGCAGAACGGGATCATCAAGCACGGCGCTAAGATGATCAACGCCGTGTCCAACAGTACGGTTCCGGCGATTACGATCATGACCGGCTCTAGCTATGGTGCAGGCAACTACGCGATGATGGGCCGCTCGTATCATCCGCGCTTTTTGTTCACCTGGCCCAATCACAAGATCGCTGTGATGGGCGGCAAGCAACTCGCGGGCGTGCTCGACATCATTCAGCGCGACGCGGCGGCCAAAAAAGGCATCGAGGTCGACGAGAAAATGCTCGAGCTCGCCAAGATGATGACCGAAAAGCAGATCGGAGATCAGTCGACCGCGCTCTATGCAACCGCGCGCCTGTGGGACGATGGCATCATCGACCCGCGCGACACGCGCACCGTTATCGCCATTTGCCTATCCGCTGCGTACAACGCTCCCTTCGAGGGGACCACGTCATGGGGCGTCTTTCGTCACTAGGGAGAGAGCGAGCGTTGACCGAGACCATCGAGAAGATCCTCGTCGCCAACCGTGGCGAAATCGCGCGACGAATCATGCGAACCTGCCGCCAGATGGGCATCGCCACCGTCGCGGTCTATTCCGATGCCGACGCGGCGATGCCCTTCGTCGCGGAGGCCGACGAAGCGATTCGACTTGGACCAGCTCCGAGCGTGGAAAGCTACCTGCGAATCGACAAAATCCTCGAGGCGGCGGCTTTGACGCGGGCCGACGCCATTCATCCAGGCTACGGTTTCCTCGCGGAAAATGCGGAGTTCGCCGAAGCCTGCCGCAAAGCTGGCGTGACATTCATCGGGCCCACGCCCGATGCCATTCGCGCAATGGGCTCGAAGCGAGAGGCCAAGGCGCTGGTCGAGAAGGCCGGTGTTCCCGTGATCCCCGGCTACGACGGTTCGAGCCAGGACCCAAAGGTTCTGGCGGAGGAAGCGATCAAGACTGGCTTTCCGGTTCTGCTGAAGGCAAGCGCAGGTGGCGGTGGCAAGGGCATGAAGCTCGTTCGCCACGAGTCCGAGCTTTCGGACGCGATCGCCTCGGCCGCGCGCGAAGGGGAGAGCTCGTTCGGGGACGGGACCCTACTGGTGGAGAAGTACATTGAGGACCCGCGTCACGTCGAGATACAGATTCTCGGCGACGAGCACGGCAATCTGATTCATCTCAACGAGCGAGAGTGCTCGATCCAACGCAGGCATCAGAAGATCATCGAAGAGACCCCGTCCCCAGCGCTCGATGCGACGCTTCGCAAGCAAATGGGAGAGGCTGCGGTCCTTTGTGGAAAGACGATCGGCTACACGAACGCCGGCACCGTCGAGTTCATCCTTGCACCCGACCGCAGCTTCTATTTCCTCGAGGTGAACACGCGACTGCAGGTCGAGCACCCGGTTACCGAGTGCGTGACCGGCTTGGACCTCGTCGAAGAGCAAATCCTGGTCGCACAGGGTGAGGCCCTTCGTACCGCACAAGAAGCTGTGCGCTTCGAAGGAGCTGCCATCGAAGTGCGCCTCTACGCCGAGGACCCGGCTGCGGGGTTTCTGCCGCAGAGCGGTCGGGTTGTCGACTGGGACCTGCCTCCTGCCGACGGCCTGCGAGTGGATAGCGGCGTCGAGACCGGCAGCGAAGTGAGCATCCACTACGATCCGATGCTCGCGAAGATCATCACCTCCGGGGAGAGCCGGCCGCTCGCGCTTCAACGGATGCGTCGGGCGCTTCGCTCGCTGAGCGTTCAGGGCGTGACCAGCAACCGCGAGTTCCTGCTCCGAGTCCTCGACCACCCTGCGTTCATCAAAGGCGAGATCGACACGCACTTCATTGACCGCCATCTCCAGGACGCGCTGTCAGAGGGCGGCGTCGAAGCAGACGAGCAGCGCGCAGCAGTGGCAGCCGCGCTTGCCGAGCAACAGCAGCGCGACGGCCGTCGGGTTCTCGTCCCTTGCATCCCGTCGGGCTGGCGGAACAACTACCACACTCCGCAGTGGGTCGAGTATGCCCTGGGCGATCGAGACCTGCGCGTCGAATACCGCCACCTGGGCGACAACGAGTTCGCAGTTTGGATCGACGGGCAAGAGATCCGTGTTCGGGTCGTGTCCTGGGCGTCCCCGGAGCTGACTCTCCAAGAAGGCTCACATCGCTGGCGCGCGCGGATCAGCTTCGACGGCAATCAAACTTACGTCCACAGCTCGCAGTTCAGCATCGGCCTTCAGCGCAAGCCACGCTTCCCGGACAAGTCTCAGGAGGTTCCCGCGGGGGGCTGCATCGCACCGATGCCCGGCAAGGTCGTCGAGCTTCGCATTGCCGAAGGGGATGTCGTGCAGGCCGGACAGGTGCTCTTGATCATGGAAGCCATGAAGATGGAGCACAGCGTGACCGCACCACAGGACGGAACGGTGGTCCAGGTCACGGTAGCGGCCGGTGATCAGGTCGACGCGGACGCCTTGCTCGTCGTCGTCGCCGAACCCTGATCGAATGGCTCAGGCTGCGTCGAGCTCGGCGATCATCTGGTCGCCGCTCAGCTGTGTCGCAGAGGCGCCACCGGCGTACTTCATCAGTCCGGCCCGCTCATAGTGCGGCCGGATCCTGTCGCTGAGCAGTCCAATCTCGCGCAGGTTTGGCACCAGGCGCTTGAACATGACCTGGCGGAAAATCGAGAACCCCGGAGAGTCGGTGACGAACTGGGCCCACTCTTTGCGCGTCAGCTTGTGCTCGAACCACTCCTCGTACACTTCGAAGGAGAGGAAGCGATTCCGCATCAGGATCGCCACCTCGAAGGCCCAATCCTCACGCTCACGCCGCTCGCTGTCGCTGAGCTCCTGCCGGAAATGGTCGCGTAAGGCGAGGACGCCATAGTGCACATGTCTGGCCTCGTCCTGGATGACCATCTTCAGAAGCTGCTTGAGCATTGGCTCCCCGGTCATCTGGTACATCGTCCCGAAGGCACCCAGAGCAAGGCCCTCGACCATGATCTGCATACCCAAGAACTTCACGTCCCAGCGCGAATCCTGGATGAGGGCATCGATGATGACGAACAGGTTGTCGTTGATCTGGTAGAGCTTGTTCATCTTGGAGTCGAGGTAGCGGTGAAACACCTCGACGTGGCGGCCTTCATCGACGACCTGCGTCGCTCCGTAGAGCTTGCCATCGAAGAACTGGACGGCCTCGGTCACTTGGGCAGCGGCGAAAAGCGCTCCCTGTTCGCCATGAAGGAACTGACTGAGCATCCAGGAGGCGACACTCGAATTCAGGCGACGTTCTTCGAGGTCCGTTAGCCGAATGCCCTTGGTGCGAAGCGCTTCGAAGTCCATGAACTGGCGCGGAATGATCGGCTTCTCGGGATTCTCCGGGTCGACGTCGATGTGCCAGGGGAGGTCATCCCCATTCCATTGCTGCTCTTTGGCCCTGGTGTAGAGCTCGCGCATCTCCGGCTGGTCGTTCGGGTACGTCCAGTCGAAGTACACCTCGTGATTCGAAGGCATTTTCGTCGGAACGCCCTGCTTGCCGCGCTGAAAAATCAAACCGCGCACGCCAGACGGCGCCATCGATTTCAGGACTTTCGCGTTGTTGGTCGCGGTCATCAGTTGGACAGCTTCGACATACGGCTCGATTCGGCGGCGAATCTCGTGGGGCAAGTTGTCTAGGACTTTGTCACTGAGCATGGTTCGTTCCCTCTCTAGAGCACGTTCGCGAAGAATTCCCGAATCTTCGTTGAATGTAGACGCATGATGAAGCGATCGAGAATGGGTACTACGTCCTCGATCATGAGGGCGACCTTTTCGGGCGGGAGCTCCGAAAGCCGCGAAGAAAGCAAACGCACCTCTTCGTGAAGGAGATTGGTGATCGCATCCTGATAGAGTGCCATGTCCTCGACTCGAAAGCCGAGCTCCGGCGTGAAGCCCATCGACCGGATCTTGCCAAACTCTTCGAAAACCCAGACGTCGGCCGCAGCAATCCGAAGTGAGCCGTTCGAGCGCGCACCGCCGACCAGGCCAACCTCAAACGCATGCTCGACGTCTTCCGCATCGACGCCAGTCGTCTCCGCAATCTCTCGGGGCGTCAGAGTGGGGCTGCGGTCCTCAGAGGTCTTGAGCGACTCGGCGAGACGATCTTTGACGCCCGCCAAGAACGCGTGCTGGCGCGGCGAGAACACGCCGTCTTCTCCGTCGAACAGCGCCTTGATCGCCTTCAACGGAAGGAATCGTTCGTGCTGGAGCTTCTTGACCAGGTGCAGTCGCTCCAGGTGCTCCTCGCTGTACCAGGCCATGTTACGGCCGGTCTTGCGCCCCGGCGGCAATAGCCCTTGTTGGATGTAGAAGTGAATCGCTTGGCGAGGAAGCCCCGTCGCCTCGCAGAGATCCTTCATGCGGTAGACCCATCGAGCTTCGTCGAGGTCCATGGCTTCGGAGCTCGCGGTCATCAATCCTCTACTTCGATCTTGCTCAGCGTAAGTGGGCGGCCGACGCAGGTCAGCAGATAGCCTGCTTCTCGCTCCGCGCGGCTGAGGCAGTTCGGCTCCTCCATTCGAATGTCTCCATCGGTTCGACGCACTCGACAGGCGCCGCAGCCACCCATCGCGCATGAGAACGGCATGTCGATCCCTGCTGCCAGTGCGGCCTCCAGAATCGTTTGGCCGGCTTCCACTTGGATGCCCTGCTCGTGGCCTCCCATGGAGATCAGCACGAGCTCGGTCTTGTCACTGCCTGCTTCGCCGGAACGCGCCTCGGGGCTGGTGAAACGCTCTTCGGCAATTCGGTTGGCTTCTACCCCGCGTTGCTGAAGTGCCTCGTGTGCCGCGTCCATCATGGGAGTGGGCCCACAAATGAAGTACCGCAGCATGCCATCGTCTTCGACGTTCAAGGCTCGCAGGCGCGATTCGAGCACTTCGCGACTAAGGAGCCCCTGCTCCCCCGTCCACCATTCCGGCGGACGCTCGAGGACGTGATCGACGAGCAATCGACCGCCAAGCTCATGGCAAAGTGCTTCTAGGCGGTCCCGGAAGATCACCTCGTCCCAGCTTCGGTTTCCATAGATCAAGGTCACTCGGCTGCTGCTCTCCACGCGCAGGACGGTTTCCAAGATACTCATAATCGGAGTGATTCCGCTGCCGCCGGCGACCATCAGTAGGCGGCGCGCGTTGACCGCACGCGGCTCGACGGTGAAGTTGCCGGACGGACCGAGCACGGCGAGCTTGTCGCCGACAGCGATCGTGTCATTCAAATAGTTGCTCACGCGTCCGTCTTGGATGCGCTTGACCGTGATGTGGACCGGAACCCCGGGAAGGCAGGCGCTTGCCAAGGAGTAGGCGCGTCGCAGACGCTCGCCTTCGATGACGACATCGACGCTCAGGAATTGACCCGGCCGGAACTCCAACGCCGAGCCGTCCGCCTCGGTCAGATAG
>Ga0316198_10000967_pt1 | contig 16192 bp, 13 predicted proteins | sample OudBieAanoxic_MG_FD_204935 | JGI IMG/M metagenome (GOLD analysis project Ga0316198, IMG submission 204935) | Coastal sediment microbial communities from Oude Bieten Haven, Netherlands - site A anoxic | ecosystem: Environmental > Aquatic > Marine > Coastal > Sediment | place: Netherlands...
GCCGGTCGCTGGCGACTGCGCACGTCGGGGGCGCCGGGGGCGGCCACGGGGGCGGCTGAGCGAACCGGGGCGGCGCCCGACGTGGTCCTCGACACCGCCGACCTGGCCTCGGTCTACTTCGGTGGTGTCCGTCCGGTGCTGCTGGCCGACGCCGGCAGGATCGAGGAGCGCACCGAGGGTGCCGTGCGGCGGCTGGGGGCGATGCTCGGCTCAGAGCAGACGCCCTGGTGCGTGTCCATGTTCTAGTCGCCTCGGCACTGTCGCCGGGTGGCCGCCGCGCGGCCGTGCCAGGGCCGTTGCGTTGCGTCAACGGGCGGGTGGTGCGTCAAGGCAACGGTCCGGTGCGCGTGGTGCCCAGAGCGAAGGGCGGCCCCGTGCTATCCTTCGCCGGTCCTTTCAGTCCCGCCGTGGGGCGACCACGCCCGGCGCACGAGTGGGGCAAACCCATTGGGAGGAGTGAACGCCTATGCGTCGCTATGAACTCATGCTGGTCCTGCGCCCGGACACCGCCGATGACCGCGTCCAGCAGATCCTCGATCGCACCACCCGCGGGATCGCCGCCAGCGACGGCCAGATCGTCAAGGTCAGCCCCTGGGGCCGCCGCCGGCTGGCGTACCCCATCTCGGGCTACCGCGAAGGTTCGTACTTCATCGTCGTCTTCGATGCGCCCTCGGAGGCCATCGACGAGCTGGAGCGCGGCCTGAACATCACCGAGGAGGTCATGCGCCACCTCGTGACCCGCATCGAGCGCCCGGCCCGCCGTTCCGAGAAGAAGGACGAGGAGGCCGAGAGCGAAGAGGTCGCCGAGGCCGAGGCCACCGACGAGGAGGCCGAGCCCCTGCCGCCGGACGACGATGAGCCCGAGCCCGAGGGCGAGGTCATCGACGAGTCCGAGAGCGAAGCCGCACCCAAGGCCGTCTAGGACGACCCTCCAGGGAGGATCAGCCATGTCGCTGAACAAGTGCATGATCATCGGCAACCTCGGCCGGGATCCGGAGATGCGCTACACGCCCAGCGGGCAGGCCGTCACGCAGTTCAGCGTGGCCACCAACCGCAACTACCGCGATCCGCAGGGCGAGTGGCAGAGCGAGACCGAGTGGTTCCGCGTCGTCGTCTGGGGTGACCAGGGCGAGCGCGTGGCAGAGTACCTGCGCAAGGGCCACAAGGTCTACGTCGAGGGTCGCCTGCAGACTCGCCAGTGGGAAGACCAGAGCGGCAACAAGCGCTACACCACCGAGCTCATCGCCAACCGCGTGCAGTCGCTCGAGCGGCGCGATCGCGAGGGCGAGCCACCCTTCCCGGGCGACGCTCCCGGCGGGTTGTCGGGTTCCTCGAGCTCCGGCGCGGCCGGTGCGGCCGGCGCGGCCGGTGCGGCCGACGCCAGCGGCTCGGGCTCGTCGGGCTCGGGCTCGTCCGGCTCCGGGTCGCCCGGCCCCACCACCTCCGCCGAGGACTACGACGACCTTCCCTTCTAGCCGCTCCACCGGCTAGCCGAACCCGACAACGAGCAAGAAAGGAAACCCGCCCATGGCACCCCGCAAGCGCCGCGACGACTACTACCGCGACCGCCGGCGTCGCAAGGTCTGCGCCTTCTGCGCCGACAAGTCCAAGACCATCGACTACAAGGAGGTCAACCGCCTCCGCCGCTACGTGAGCGAGCGCGCCAAGATCGAGCCGCGCCGCAAGACCGGCACCTGCGCCCAGCACCAGCGGGCGCTGGCCGTGGCGCTCAAGCGCGCGCGCCACGTGGCCCTGCTGCCGTACGCGCCGCAGCACATGCGCCCGTAGGGCAGCCACCTCGCCCGGCTGGCGCCGAGCCCACCGCACGCCGAGGACCCGGTCGAAACGACCGGGTCCTCTGCTGTCGTGTGCCGCGCGGGGCGCGACAGGCCCCGGCCACTCCACGGGTTACGGCATCACCGATCCCTGCGCCAGACGGTCGAACCAGCCGCGCTGGCCATGCCCCATGGTCGGAGCCTTCGTGAGGCGCCTGAACGAGCCGCGGAGTCCGGTACCGGCCGCTCATCCGTGCACCACGCGCAACGACCAGCGGAGGACCGACGATTCAAGAGCAGCCGCCGGTCTGTTCGTGCCTCTGGCGTACGGGCAAGACAGCGGGGGCCTGCACGCGCCAGACGGTCGGAGGGCACACACGCGCTGGGCGGCGTCGGGGCCGTCCTCTACCGGCGAAGGAGCAGCGTCGCCGCCGGCGGCCGGCCGCGTATACTCCCCGGCATGTTGACCCAGAAGCCCGACCCGACACCTGCCGAAGCCACGTCCGACCCGCACGCCGGCCGCCCCGGCGCGCGCCCGCAGGACGAAACGGTGTGTTGGTTCGAGGACGCGTGGGTGCCGCTGGCAGAGGCCAAGGTCAGCATCATGACCCACTCGTTCCTCTACGGGACGGCGGTCTTCGAGGGCATCCGCGCCTACTGGAACGCGGAGGAGGAGCAGCTCTACCTGCTCAAGGCGCGCGAGCACTTCGAGCGCATCGTGGACTCGTCCAAGATCCTGATGATGGACCCGCACTACAGCGTGGACGAGATGGTCGACCTCACGCTGGACCTGCTGCGCCAGAACAGGTATCGCGAGGACTGCTACGTCCGCGCCACGGTCTACAAGTCGGACGAGGCCATCGGGGTCAAGCTGCACGGCATCGAGTCGAAGCTGAACCTGCTCTCGATCCCCTTCGGCGACTACATCTCCGTGGACGAGCCCATCAGCTGCGCCACCGTCTCGTGGCGGCGCACGGGCGATCTCAACATCCCCTCACGGGCCAAGATCACCGGCTCCTACGTGAACCCGGCCTTCTCCAAGACGGAGGCGGCGCTCAACGGCCACGAGGAAGCCATCGTGCTGACCCACGAGGGCAAGGTCTCCGAGGGCAGCGCCGAGAACCTCTTCATGATGCGCAAGGGACAGCTCGTCACGCCCGGCGTGACCGCCGACATCCTCGAGGGCATCACCCGTGCCGGCATCGTCGACATCGCCCGGCGGGAGCTGGGGCTCGAGTGCCTGGCGCGGCCCATCGACCGCAGCGAGCTGTACGTGGCCGACGAGATCTTCCTTTGCGGCACCGGCGGCCAGATCTCGGCAGTGGCCGCGATCGACCACCGGCCCATCGGCGACGGCGGCATCGGGCCGGTCACGCGCCAGATCATGGACGTCTACTTCGATGCCGTGAAGGGCAATCACGAGGCCTATCGCGACTGGGTCATCCCGGTCTACTAGCAGGGCGGCGCCGCAGCCGCCGGCGCGCAGCACGCCACCACGCAGGCGCTGGAGCTAGGGCTTCAGCGCCTCGGTCTTGCTGCCGACGATGACCACGAAGTCGGCGGTGGTGGCCGAGTCCTCCACGAACTCGATGCTGCGCTTCTTGTCCTTGAGGGTGCGCTTGAGCCGGGTGAAGGTCTCGGATTTCGACTCGCTGGCTCCGTTGTAGACGCGGATGACGGTGCCGCTGTACCTGGTGTTGTCGGCCCTGCCCCCGTTGACCGGCGGCACGATGGCGTCCATGCCCTTGGCCGCGAGGTTGGAGGCGATGTCGATGGCCTTGGCATTGCGGCCGCCGTAGCCGTTGAGCACGTAGACCTCCGCGCCTTCCTTGCGGACCTTGTTGATCTGGCGCTGCTTGGCCTTGCTCGTGCTGAAGGCGTTCTTGACGTCGGCCTTGATGGCCGCCGGCTTGGCCTTCAGGACCCACAGGCCCTGCGGTCCGCAGGGGTAGCAGACATCGGTGTACCTGCTGCTGCCGAGCACCAGGTTCTCGCGGTTCTCGAGGTCGACCTTGTCCGCCAGTGTCAGCATCTTGGGTACCAGCTTGGGCGGGATGTTGGTCTTGATTTCCTTCTGCAGCTGCCTGATGAGGTTGGTCACCACGCCCGGCTCGAGGATGGCGTCGATGTCGGTCTGGTCCCGCACCGAGGTGATGATGCGCTGCTGGCGCGCGGAGCGGTCGAAGTCCGACGAGCCGTGGCGAGAGCGCGCGTAGGCCAGCGCGTCCTGACCGTTCATCTTGCGCATGCCCGGCGGGACGTAGAGCTTGAGCTTGCCGCGCCCGTCGCCGGTGGCGTAGCCGTAGTCCATGACCGGCAGCTGCACGTCCACGACCACGCCGCCGAGCGTGTTCACCACCTGGCGGAAGCTGTTGAGGTCGACCGAGACGTAGTACTTGATGTCCAGCCCGTAGAGCTCGCCGAGGGCGCCCATGAGCGCCTTATAGCCGCGGTTCTTGGAGTTGCCGGGGAAGAGCGAGGGCTGACCTCGCGCCACCGAGTAGAGCGTGTTGACCTTGCCGTTCCACTTGCCGCCGTAGTAGCTGTACGCCCCCCACTCCCGGGGCAGCGGGATGTTGGAGGTATCACGGGGCAGCGAGATGAAGGCGAGGCGGCCGGTGGCGGGATCCACGCTCACGGTGATCATGGTGTCGGTCAGCAGGCTCGCGTTGTTGCGGCCCTGGCGTCCGCCGTCCTGGCCGATGAGCAGGATGTTCAGCCGCTCCTTGCCGTCCCACTCGGGCCTGGGCGTGGGGGTCGGGCCGGCTTCGGTCGGTTCGGGCGTGGGCTCGGGCGTCGGGGCCTCGGTCGGCGCGGGCGTCGCGGTGTCACCCGCATCGGGCGACGCAGCCGGGTCGTCGGTCGGCATCTCCACCAGCTCGGTGGTGGGGATGACGAAGTCGTCGCCGCCCATCTCCACCAGCTGCTCCGGTGTCAGGACCTCGCTGTCGTCGCCGGCGTTGGCCTCGATGGCGGCATAGACGTCGTTGGCGAAGATGACCGGCTGGGCCACCGCGATGTGGCTGCCCACGAGCACGACGACGAGGGCCACGAGCCCGGCCATCGAGAGCACGCGCGTGCCCGAGTTGCCGACCGTCGCGTCGACCGCCAGGCGGTAGGCGTCGAGCATGGCCACCAGCCGGTAGAGCAGGTCGAAGACGAGGAAGAGCAGCAGGAAGTTGAGCACGTCCGGATCGGCCACCAGTTCGATGAGCTCGTCGCGGCTGCCGCTCACGACGCGGCCGATGATGGCGGCGATGCCGACCATGGGCAGGGCCGCCCACAGGACCGCCCGCAGCCAGCGGCGCAGGTAGGCATGCCCGAGGCCGGGGAAGATGAACGAGAGGAATGCCGCGGCGAAGGCGCTTCGCCCAGGTTTCACGGCTACGTCTGGTCGGGCCACGAGCGGCATCGTAGCCGCTCTCGGGCAAGCCTGCCATCCGGTGCGCCAGCGGTGCGTCGGCGCACCACCCGGCGACGCCAGACGCTCGGCTAGACTGCACGGACCGATGTCACAGAGCCCCTTCCCGGCTGTCGCAGCGCAGCCTGACCTCGCTGCCCAGGAACACCGCACGCTCGACTTCTGGCGGGAGCGGTCCATCTTCGCCAAGCTCCGCGCTCAGACCGCCGGGCACGAGCACTGGTCGTTCGTCGACGGGCCCATCACGGCCAACAACCCCATGGGCGTGCACCACGCCTGGGGCCGGACCTACAAGGACGCCTTCAACCGCTACCAGGCCATGCTGGGCAAGGAGCTGCGCTGGCAGAACGGTTTCGACTGCCAGGGCCTGTGGGTGGAGGTCAACGTCGAGCGGGAGCTGGGCTTCACCAGCAAGAAGGACATCGAGACCTTCGGCATCGCGGAGTTCGTGCGCCTGTGCAAGCAGCGGGTGCTCACCTACGCCGCGGTCCAGACCGAGCAGTCCATCCGCCTGGGCTACTGGATGGACTGGAACGACCCCCGCGAGCTGCGCCGGCTGCGCGACCTGCTGGAGCAGGACCCGAACCAGGTCATCACCGTCGAGGGTCCCGATGGCCCGGTCACCGATACGGTCGAGATGATCGTCGGCCGCCTGGGCCTGCCGGAGCTGGGCGGCTCCTACTTCACCTTCAGCAACGAGAACAACGATCTCATCTGGGCCTTCCTGGCCGAGTGCCAGAAGCGTGGCTGGCTCTACCGCGGCATCGACTCCATGCCCTGGTGCACCCGCTGCGGCACGGGCATGAGCCAGATGGAGATGAACGAGGGCTACCAGGACCGCGAGGATCCCGGCCTGACCGTTCGCTTCAAGCTGGTCGAGCGGCCCGGCGAGTCGCTGCTGGTGTGGACGACCACGCCCTGGACGATGACGGCCAACGTGGCTGCGGCCGTGCACCCGGACCTCGATTACGTGCTCATCGACCAGGGCGGCGAGGAGCGCTTCTGGGTGGGCAAGGTCGCGCTCAAGACCGCCGTGCAGGGCGACTTCGCCGTGGTCGACGAGCAGAAAGGCTCGTTCCTGCTGGGCCTCCACTACACCTTCGCCTTCGACGACCTGCCGGTGGTACAGGAAGCCTTCGCCGGTGGTGTCGACGAGGATGGCCAGGCGCCCTATCGCCATCGCGTCATCGAGTGGCACGAGGTGGGCGAAGAGGAAGGCACGAGCATCGTGCACATCGCCCCCGGCGGCGGAGCCGAGGACTTCCAGCTGGGTAAGGAGCTCGACCTGCCCGTCATCGCCCCGCTGGACGAGGCCGGGCTCTACCTGGCCGGCTTCGGCAAGCTGACGGGCAAGGACGCCGCCGGCATCGCGGCCGAGATCATCGAGGAACTCGAGGCCCTCGACTTCTACTACCACCTCGAGCCCTACGTCCACCGCTACCCCCACTGCTGGCGCTGCGGCACGGCGCTGCTGTTCCGCGTCGTCGACGAGTGGTACATCTCCATGGGCCCGGTCTACGACCAGCCGCGCGAGGAGCTGACGGCCGAGCAGGTCGACGCCAGCCTGCGCTACCAGATCATGGGGATCGTGGACGACATCGAGTGGTTCCCCGGCTTCGGCTACGACCGCGAGATCGACTGGCTCTACACCATGGGCGACTGGATGATCTCCAAGAAGCGCTACTGGGGCCTGGCGCTGCCCATCTGGGAGTGCGCCGAGTGCGACGCCTACCAGGTCATCGGCGGGCGCGAGGAGCTGGGACAGAAGGCCAGGCGCGGCTTCGAGCAGCTCGACGGCCGCTCGCCCCACCGCCCCTGGGTCGACGAGGTGGTGCTGCCCTGCGCCGAGTGCGGCGCGGACGCCCACCGCATCAAGGACGTGGGCAATCCCTGGCTGGACGCAGGCATCGTGCCCTTCAGCACGCTCCACTACCGCACCGACCGCGACTACTGGGAGAAGTGGTTCCCGGCCGACTTCGTGACCGAGTCCTTCCCCGGCCAGTTCCGCAACTGGTTCTACTCGATGCTGGCCATGGCCACGGTGCTGCGTCGCGAGCGACCGTTCAGGTCGCTCTTCGGCTACGCCACGCTCTACGGTGAGGACGGCCGGCCCATGCACAAGTCGTGGGGCAACGCCATCGAGTTCAACGAGGCCGCCGAGCGCATGGGCGTGGACGTCATGCGCTGGATGTACATGAGCGCGCGACCCGAGGACAACATCCTCTTCGGCTATCACACCGCCGACGAGGCCCGGCGCGAGCTGCTGGTGCTGTGGAACGTGCTCGCCTTCTTCACCACCTACGCGCGGCTGGGCGGCTGGTCCCCGCTGCGGGCCGTCATCGGCGAGCAGGCGCCGGACCCTGCGCGCTCGTTGCTCGACCGCTGGATCGTCTCGCGTGCGGCGGCCATGACGTACTCGGCCGGCCGGCGCATGGAGCTGTTCGACACCCGCGGCGCGACGCGGGCCATCAGCGCCTTCGTCGACGACCTCTCGCAGTGGTGGCTGCGCCGCTCGCGTCGCCGCCTCTCGCGGGGTGATGACGCGCGTGAGCGCGATGCCGCTTTCGGCACCCTGCACCTTGCGCTCGAGAGCGTGGCCCGCACGATGGCACCGCTGCTGCCCTTCCTGGCCGAGGAGTTCCACCAGGTGCTGGTGGCACCGGCCGGCGAGGACGCGCCCGAGTCGGTGCACCTGACCGCCTGGCCCGGTGCCGACCTTGCCCCGCTGCGCGACGAGCCGCTCGAAAAGGCCATGGCCGACCTGCGGCGCGCGGTCGAGCTCGGCCGCACGCTGCGCAGCCAGGCCGGCCTCAAGGTGCGCCAGCCGCTGGGCCGGCTGTGGCTGGCCATGCCCTCGGGCGCGCTCGGTGACGACGTCGCCGAGGAGCTGCTGGGCCAGCTGGCCGAGGAGCTCAACGTCAAGGCGGTCGAGATCATCGGCGACGAGTCCGATCTCGTCGACCGGCGCGTGAAGCCGCTGCTGCCCATCATCGGCCGCAAGTACGGCCAGCAGATCCCGGCCATCATGGCCGCGGCCCGGGCCGACGCGGTCGAGTACCACGACGACGGTGCGGTCACCCTCGGCGGGGTCACGCTGGCGCCCGACGAGGTCGAGATCCTGGCCACGCCGCGGCCCGGCACCGCCGTGGCTCACGACGAGGGCATCGTCGTGGTCATCGACACCGAGCTCACGCCGGAGCTGGTGGCCGAGGGCGACGCGCGCGAGCTCACGCGGGCGGTGCAGGACCTGCGCAAGCAGGCGGAGCTGGCGCTCGATGCCCGCATCACGCTCTACCTCGACGGCCCGCCCGGGGCGCTCGATCGTCTCGAGCCCTACTTCGCCACGGTCGCGACCGACGTCCTGGCCAACGAGGTCCGGCGCGCGGCGCCCGACGATGACGCCGGGAGCGCGGAGGTGGCGCTCGACGCAGGCCGGGTGCGCATCGCCCTCGAGCGCGTCGATGGCTGAGGCGCCCGCCTCGGCCCCGCCCCGCCCGTCCGAGACGCCGGTCCAGCGCCGCCGCCGCTGGGCGCTCTTCCTGGGCCTGGCCGGTGCCGTGCTCGTCCTCGACCAGCTGACCAAGACCTGGGTCGACAGCTCCTTCGAGCTGGCCTCGCGGGCCATCCCCGCCGGCCAGCCCGGCGGCCCCACCGAGGTCATCGGCGAGTTCGTGCGCATCGCGCTCACCTACAACGACGGCGCCATCTTCGGCTTCCTCGACGCCTCCGCCACGCTCATGGCCGTGCTCTCGGTCTTCGTCATCATCGGCATCACCTGGTACGAGTGGCGCCACGGGGCGGGCCTGGGCCCGCTGGTGACCATCGGCCTGGGCCTGCTCCTGGGCGGCGCGGTGGGCAACCTCATCGACCGCGTTCGCTTCGGCCACGTCATCGACTTCGTGGACATGGGCATCGGTGACACGCGCTGGTATGCCTGGAACATCAGCGACGCCGCGGTCTTCATCGGCATCGTCGTGCTCTTCATCGCGGCACTGCTGGGTGACCGGGCCATCCCCGGCCGCGGGGACGGGCAGGAGGCGTGAGCGGGCCGCTGCGCGTGGAGGTGCCCGACGGTGCCGCGGGCAGTCGCGCCGACCGCTTCATGGCCGACGCCGCGGGCCTCTCGCGCGCCTACGTGCAACGGCTCATCAGCGACGGCCGGCTGACCAGTGGGGGCGAGCGCGTGCGCGCGCGCGACCCGGTGCGGCCCGGGCAGGTGCTCGTGCTCGACGTGCCGGAAGCGCAGGTCCACGAGCTGGTGCCCGAGGACATCCCCCTCGACGTGGTCTACCGCGACGACGACGTCATCGTCATCGACAAGCCGGCGGGGCTGGTCACACATCCCGCCCCGGGGCACGACCGGGGCACGCTGGTGAATGCCCTCCTCGCGCTGGAGGCAGGCCAGGGCGGCCTGGGCAGCGTGGCCGGGGTCGAGCGCCCGGGTATCGTGCATCGCCTGGACCGCGATACCTCGGGGCTCATCGTGGTCGCACGCAACGACGCCGCGCAGGTCTCGCTGCAGGCGCAGCTGAAGGCCCGGCGCGTACGCAAGACCTACCTCGCCCTCGCCGGCGGCGTGGTCAATGCCCAGCTGGGCCGCATCGAGAAGCCCATCGGGCGTGATCCGCGCAACCGCATGCGCATGGCCGTCACGGGTGAGGGCAAGCCCGCCGTCACCGGCTACCGCGTACGCGAACGGTTCGCCGAGTGGACGCTGCTGGAGGTCGATCTGGTCACCGGGCGCACGCACCAGATCCGCGTCCACCTCGCCTCCATCGGCCACCCCGTGGCCGGCGACACGGTCTACGCCAGCGGCGCCACCCGCCGTGGCCCCGACCGGCTGGCGCGCCTGTTCCTGCACGCCTGGAAGCTCGAGTTCCTGTCGCCGGGGTCCGGCCGGCTCGTACGATGTGAGGCACCATTGCCCGACGAGCTCGAGTCCGTGCTCGAGGGGATGCGGGCCAGCGACGAGGGGAGGGGCTGACGATTCGCGCGACCCAGGGGCAGCCGGCAGCCCAGGTGGTGATCATCTCCGGACCATCGGGGGTGGGCAAGGACGCCATCATCGACGCCATGAAGCGGCGCCAGCCGCCGCACCCCCGCCACTACGTCACCACCGTCACTACCCGTGAGCGGCGGGTCAGCGAGGTCGACGGCGTCCACTACCACTTCCTCACGCTGGACGACTACCACCTGCTGGTCTCGGAGGAAGGCCTGCTCGAGGCCAGCGAGGTCCACGGCAACTGGTACGGCACCCCGCGCGACCAGGTCCAGTCGGCCGTGGCCAACGGCAAGGACGCCATCCTCAAGATCGACGTGCAGGGCGCCGACAAGATCCGGGCCAGGGTGCCCCAGGCCCTGCTCATCTTCGTCGTCCCGCCCTCGATGGAGGAGCTGGAGCGCCGCCTCGTCAACCGCGGCACCGAGCCGCCCAAGGACCTCGACATCCGCTTGCGCAACGCCCGCATCGAGATGCTGCGGCGCAACGAGTTCGACCACGTCGTGGTCAACGAGACCGACCACGTGGACGAGACCGCGGAGGAGATCGACGCCATCATCACGGCCGAACGCGAGCGCCATCCCGACCGCCGCGTCGACGTCTAGCGCGGCCATGACGGAGCCGCGCTTCGTCGAGGTGGCGGTGGATGCACCGGGCGTTGCCGGCGGTCGCCTCTACACCTACTCGCTGCCGCCGGCGCTGGCTGCCATCTCGCCGGGGGAGGCGGTCATGGTCGAGTTCGGCCGGCGGCGGGCCGTGGGCGTCATCCTCGGAGATGCAGCCGAGCCGCCCATGGAGGCCAAGCCGGTGCTGGCCCGGGTGCGTTCGGACGGACCGCTCCTGGGGCCGCTGTGGCAGGCGCTGGTGCGCCACGTGGCCGAGCACTACCTGGCCCCGCCGGGCATGGTCGTGCGGGCTGTGCTGCCGCCGGGCACGCTCGAGCGCATCGAGCTGCAAGCGCTGCCGGCGGACCTCGACGACTCGACCGGCGACCCGCTGCTGGCCGCGGTGCGGGCCGCCGGCGAGGAGGGTGTCGCCGTCGACGAGCTGCCCTCGACCTCGAGCCGGGCCATGCTCCTGCGCGCCTTGCGGGCCCACGAGGCGGACGGCGCGCTCCGTCTCGAGTGGCGCGTGGTGCCGCCGAGCGCGCGGCCGCGACACGTGCGCTGGGCCGCCCTCACCGACGCGGGTCGCGAGGCCGCCGCGCGGCTGGCCGAGGGCGGCCGACCGGAGGGCCGGCCGCTCGGACCCCGACAGCGAGCGCTGCTCGAAGAGCTGGCCGCACCGGAGCACGTGGGCGCAGAGGTGGCGGCTCGTCTGGCCGAGCGGCACGGTTCCTCGGCCGTCTCGAGCCTGGTCAAGCGCGGCCTGCTGGAGCTGGAGGTACGGGTGCAGGAGCGGCGCCCACTCGCCGGCCGGGCGGAGCCCACGCGCGGCAGCCGGCCCGTCGGCAGCGATCTCGACGAGGAGCAGGCAGCGGCGCTTGCCGTCGTGGCCGAGGCCATCGACCACGGCCAGAATCGGACGCTCCTGCTGGAGGGGGACACGGCCAGCGGCAAGACGGCGGTCTACGCCGAGGCCATCGCCCATGCTCTATCGAGGGATCGCGGCGCGCTCGTGCTGGTGCCGGAGATCGCCCTGGCCACCCCGCTCATCGACCGCCTGCGCCACGACCTGGGGCTGGAGGTGGCCATGCTCCACAGCGCCATGAGCGATGGTGAACGCGCCGATGAGTGGCGCCGTATCCGCGCCGGCGAGGCCCGGGTGGTGGTCGGCACCCGCACCGCGGTCCTGTCGCCGCCCGAGCCGCTGGGCATCGTGGTCGTGGACGAGGAGCACGACCCCGCCTACAAGTCCGATCGCACGCCCCGCTACCAGGGCCGCGACGTGGCGGTCGCGCTGGGCCGGCTGGCGCAGGTGCCGGTCGTGCTCGGCTCGGCCACGCCCGACATCGTCAGCATCGGCCTCGTCCGGGCGGGCCAGGCGCGCCACCTGCGGCTGCGTGGCCGGCGCTCCGGGGCGCCCGTGCGCGTGGAGGTGGCCGATCTGCGCGAGGAGCTGGCGGAGGGCAACCGCGGCCTGCTGTCGGCGCCGCTGGCGGCGGCCCTCGAGGGGCTCGACACGGCCGCCGGCGAGCGCGCCATCCTGCTCATCAACCGCCGGGGGGCGGCCTCGGTCGTGCTCTGTCGCGACTGCGGCTATGTCCAGATCTGCCCCGAGTGCCAGCGGCCGCTGGTGTTCCACGCGTCGGTGGTGGCACTGCGTTGTCACCACTGCGGTGCCAGCGCACCCGTGGCCTCGCGCTGCCCCGCCTGTCGGTCGGTGCGCATCCGCTACCTCGGCGGCGGCACCGAGCGAGTCGAGCAGGAGCTCAAGGTGCGCTTTCCCGAGCTGCGCGTGACGCGACTCGATCGCGACGTGGTCGAGCGCAAGGGCGCGGCCGCTCGGGTCATCGACGACTTCACCGCCGGCGCCGCCGACGTGCTCGTAGGCACGAGCCTGGTGGCCAAGGGCCTGGACATCCCGGAGGTCGTGCTGGTGGGCGTGGTCAGCGCCGACATCGCCCTCAACCTGCCCGACGAACGGGCTGCCGAGCGCACCTGGCAGCTGCTCACCCAGGCCGTGGGCCGGGCCGGGCGCGGCGAGCTGCCGGGGCGCGCCATCGTCCAGACCTACCAGCCCGAACACCCCGCCATCTTGGCCGTGGCCGAGGGCGACGCCGAGGGCTTCGTGGAAGCCGAGCTGACTCGCCGCCGCCGCTTCGGCTCGCCGCCCTTCGGCCGCCTCATCAAGCTGACCGTGGCCCTGCCCGATCGGGCCGCAGCCGAGGAGGCTGCGTCGGAGATGGTGGCCCGGCTGCGCGAACGGTCGGAGCAGCTCGAGGCGCGCGTCTCGGTGCTGGGGCCGGTACCGGCCTATATCGCGAGACGGGGTGGCCGCTGGCGTTTCCACGTGGTCCTGCGTGGGCCGGACCCGGCAGCCGTGCTGGGAGGCGATCCCGGTGCGCCCTGGTCGGTGGACGTCGATCCCGAGAGCCTGCTCTAGCGGCCGGCCCGGCCTCGCGGCCCGGCGGCCTATACTCGGCCCATGACCGTCAAACCCATCCTCACCCTCGGCGACCCCCGGCTGCGCCTCAAGGGCGAGCCGGTCGATAGCTTCGGCAAGTACCTGCACGAGCTCATCGACGACCTCACGCACACCATGCGCGACGCGCCCGGCGTGGGCCTCGCCGCACCCCAGATCGGGGAGCCGCTGCAGGTCTGCGTCATCGAGATCGAGGGCCGCCTCTACGAGCTGGTCAACCCGGTCATCACGCGCGCTTCGGGCGAGGAGAACGACCTCGAGGGCTGCCTCTCGGTGCCGGGCTACGTGGCCTACGTGCCGCGCAAGGAGAAGGTCTGGGTGGAGGCCCAGGATCGTGACGGCCGTCGCATCCGGACACACGGGGCCGGCCTCCTTGCGCGCGCCATGCAGCACGAGCTGGACCATCTGAAGGGCATCCTCTACATCGACTACCTCGAGTCGTTCGACGACCTCATCCCGGTCGATCGGATGGAGGCGGAGATGGCCGAGGCCGGCGAGGAGATGCCGGCCGTCGGCTGAGCCCTACCGTGGCCGGCCCCGTCCGCACGCTCTTCTTCGGCAGCGGCAGCGTCGCCCTGCCGGCGCTCTCCGGCCTGTTCGAGAGCGAGCTCGTGGAGCTCGACTCGGTGGTCACGGCACCGCCGCGCCCGGCCGGCCGCAAGGGCTTGCTCAGACCCACCCCGGTGGCCGGACTGGCGGCCGCGCGCGAGCTGCCGGTGCGGACCCCGCGGACGCTGCGCGATGAGGCCGTGCTGGCGGAGCTGCGAGCGACCGGGGCCCAGCTCATCGTGCTGGCCGACTACGGGCGCATCATCCCCGCCGCCGTCCTCGATCTGCCTACGCACGGCGCCCTCAACATCCATCCCTCGCTGCTGCCGCGCCACCGCGGGGCGGCTCCGGTGGTGGGCGCCATCCTTGCCGGTGACCGCGCCACGGGGGTGACCATCATGCGCATGGACGAGGGCCTTGACACGGGGCCCATCGTGGCCCAGGCCGAGGTGCGGCTCGACGGCACCGAGGTCGCGCCCGAGCTGGAGGCGCGGCTGGCGGCGCTCGGCGCGGAGCTCCTGCTCGAGCACCTGCCGGCCTGGCTGGCGGGCACGCTCGCCGCGCGGCCGCAACCTGCCGCCGGAGCGAGCCTCACGCGGCTGCTGCGCCGCGAGGACGGACGACTCGACCCCGCCCGTCCGGCGGTGGAGCTGGAGCGACAGGTGCGCGCCTACCAGCCCTGGCCCGGCTCGTTCCTCGAGCACGACGGCGTGAGGCTCAAGGTCTGGTCCGCGGCCGTCCTCGACCAGCCGGTCAGCGTGGAACCGGGCCGCGTCGTGCTCACCGAGGGCACGCTGGGCCTGGGCACGGTCGAGGGCGTGCTCCGCCTCGACGAGGTCCAGCCGGCCGGCAGGCGGCGCATGAGCGGCGCCGAGTACCGCCGCGGCAAGCGCCTCTAGCCCATCCGACCGCGCGGGCGGGCGGGTCGCGACGGCCTCATCAGCCGTTCGGCGGTACCATCCGTGCTCGATGCCCAAGCCCGAACCTGCTGCCCAGCCCGACCTGCCCGTGCCGCCCGTCGAGGCTGCCGACGGCGCCCTGCCCATCATCGACCTCCCGCCGACCGCGCCGCAGGATCCACGGCCGGGCATCTCCGACGCCTCCCCGCAGGAGCTGCTCTCGTGGTTCGCCGATCGTGGCGAGGCGGCCTTCCGGGCACGCCAGCTGGCCGACCACGTGTGGTCCGGCCGGGCCCAGTCGTTCGACGACATCCACACCTTGCCGGCGCCGCTGCGTGAGGCGCTCGACGGCACCTACCGCTTCTGCACGCTCACGCAGACCGAGCGCCGGCAGGCGGATGCGGGCCTGACCGACAAGGCCCTGCACACGCTCGACGACGGGCGCGTGGTTGAGTCGGTGCTGATGCGCTATCCCGCCCGCGGCTCGCGCCGTGAACGCACCACCCTGTGCATCTCCAGCCAGGCCGGCTGCGCCGTGGGCTGCCCCTTCTGCGCCACCGGCGAGCTGGGCCTGTGGCGCGACCTGCGCACGTCCGAGATCATCGATCAGGCCCGCTTCTGGCGCAACGAGCTGGCGGGGGAGGGCCGGCGCCTGAGCAACATCGTGTTCATGGGCATGGGTGAGCCGCTGCTCAACGCCGACGCCGTGCTGGCCGCCTGCGCGGCGCTCAGCGACGGCAACCGCTTCGGCCTGGGTCAGCGTCACATCACCGTCTCGACCAGCGGCGTGATCCCCGGCATCGAACGGCTGACCTCGCTGCGCCGGCAATACAAGCTGGCGGTCTCGCTGCACGCGGCGCGGGCGGAGCTGCGCGACGTGCTCGTGCCCCTGAACCGGAAGTACCCGCTCGAGGACGTCGTGGCCGCGGCCACCGACTACGCCGACGCCACCGGCCGGCGGGTCACCTACGAGATGGTCATGATCGACCGCATCAACGATACGCCGGCCGACGCGCGCGCCATGGCCGAGCTGCTGCGAGGCCGCCTGGCCCATGTCAACCTCATCCCCATGAACCCGGTGGCCCACACGCCCTGGCAGCCGTCCACGCCCGAGCGCGTGGAGGCCTTCGCCTCCACCCTGCGCGCGGTCGGGCTGCACACGACCGTGCGCCGCAATCGCGGCATCGACATCGGCGCGGCTTGCGGGCAGCTGGCCGCGGAGAAGGCGGGCGAGCCGGCGCCGGCGGCGGTCCAGCGACGCCGCGATGTCATCGAGCGTCGCAGCGCGGCCGCCCTCGTCAACGGCTCCGACCGCAGCGCCCCGACGGGTAGCCCCGCATGACCGACAACCACCGGGTCCTGGTCTCGGCCAGCATCCTCAACGCCGACTTCAGCCGCCTGGACCGGGTCGTGCACAAGATGGAGCGCTCCGGTGCCGACCGCCTGCACCTCGACGTCATGGACG
>Ga0316198_10000968_pt1 | contig 16181 bp, 18 predicted proteins | sample OudBieAanoxic_MG_FD_204935 | JGI IMG/M metagenome (GOLD analysis project Ga0316198, IMG submission 204935) | Coastal sediment microbial communities from Oude Bieten Haven, Netherlands - site A anoxic | ecosystem: Environmental > Aquatic > Marine > Coastal > Sediment | place: Netherlands...
CATCGCGGACGAGCCCACGACCGCGCTCGATGTCACCATCCAGCGCCAGATCTTGGCGCTGGTCAAGCACCTCAGCGACGAGTTCCACATGACCACGGTGTGGGTCACGCACGACCTCGGTGTCATCGCGCGGTTGGTCGATCGCGTGGTGGTGATGTATGGCGGCTACATCGTCGAGGACGCGCCCGTGGACCAGATCTTCCACGCACCCCAGCACCCCTACACCAAGCGGCTACTGGCGTCGCTGCCGAACCCGGCCGATGACAGCCGCCCACCCCTGGCCCAGATACCCGGCCGACCGCCGCTCCCGAGCGAATCCATCGAAGGCTGCCCCTTCCGGCCGCGATGCCAGGAGGCGATCGAGTCCTGCCTGACGCTGCCGTCGCTCGAGCCGCGACTGGAGGGAGCGGTGGCCTGCTGGGTCCCGCCTGAGCGATGGGGCTGAGCAGCGGCGGGCCGGCCCGGTGGTGATCCTCGAGGCGGTCGACCTCCACAAGCGCTACCCGGTCCGCGGCACCGAGCTCATCGTCAACGCCGTCAACGGCGTGTCGCTCTCGCTGGCCGCCGGTGAGACGCTGGGGATCGTCGGTGAGTCCGGCTGCGGCAAGTCGACGCTCGCGCGCCTGCTGGTCCGCCTCGAGGAGCCGACCAGCGGTCAGGTCCTGCTCGACGGCGTAGACCTTGGCTCGCTGAGTGACCGCGCCATGCGCGAGCAGCGGCGCAAGATCCAACTCGTCTTCCAGGACCCGTACGCCTCCCTCAACCCGAGGCGCACCGCGGGGCAGACGCTTGGGGAGGTCCTCGCCGTGCACGGCCTCGGCGGCGACGCCAAGGGTCGGCGCGCTCGTGTCTACGAGCTGCTCGACATGGTCGGGCTGCGTCGCTCCTTCTCCGAGCGACTGCCGCACGAGATGTCCGGTGGCCAGCGCCAGCGAGTCGGCATCGCGCGGGCGCTGGCGGTCGACCCCCGGGTCATCCTGCTGGACGAGCCTGTCTCGGCCCTGGACGTGTCGGTCCGCGCCGAGATCATGAACCTGCTCGGCCAGCTTCGCGACGACCTGGGTCTCAGCTACGTCTTCATCAGCCACGACGTCGCCATGGTTCGCCACTTGAGCGACCGGGTCGGGGTCATGTACCTCGGGCGCGTCGTCGAGGCCGGGCCCTGGAAGGAGGTGGTCGACCGGCCGCTCCACCCGTACACCTTGGCGCTGCGCGAGGCTGTGCCGGTGCCGGACCCGCGCACGGGTGGCGAGCTCCAGGCGTCCGTGTCCGGCGAGGTGCCCGATCCCGCCCAGCCACCCTCGGGCTGCACGTTCCATCCGCGTTGCCCGCTCGCGGAGGAGGCATGCTGGACCGACGAGCCCCAACTCGAGCTCATCCGTCCCGATCATCATGTGGCCTGCCACGTCGTCCAGCGCGAGCACGGACCGGCCTGACGATGTCGGCGGTCTCGGTCCGGCGAGCCGACGAGGATGACCTCGAGGCCATCGCGGAGGTGTTCCTGACAGCTTGGCGAACGTCCTATCGCGAGGCACTGCCATCGCAGTTGGTCGATCGCATGGATGCCACGTGGGCGCGGCGCTTGTGGCGCCCATCTGTTGCTCCGGGCGCCGAGCGGACGGTCCGCGTGGCGGTTCACGCGAACGGCAGCGTCGTGGGCGTGGTCGCCTGGGGCCGCGACCCTGATGACCCCGCCTCGGGTCATGTCTACAGCCTGTATGTGCACCCCATGGCACAAGGGCACCGGATCGGGACAAGGCTGCTGGATGAGGCCGTCACATCATTGGCCGCTGAAGGCCTACACCGTGCCACCCTGTGGGTGTTCGAGGCCAATGTCTCGGCTTTCGCGTTCTACGCCCGCTCGGGCTGGAAGCCGACGCACGGCCGACGCGTCGAAGCTGAGTTCGGCGAACCGGAGATCCAGCTGACGCGAGCGATCGGCGGCGTGCGCCAGCCGTCCGACGGCCGCACGTCGTCGGGCTGACATAGGTCGCGTCGCTCCCTGCGCGGGCGCGCTCGATGTCATGGGGCCCCTCGATCCCGTCGAGTCGGGCGACCGACAGGTCCGGTTCGCGCAGGGCGGCACGGGCCATGGCGAGTGCGTCGATGGGGTCGCTCTTGCCCGAATGCCGCGCCGCTCGCGTGCCCAGCGCGCCGCCATCCTCGCGGAGGCGGAACGACGCGGCTGGAACGAGGTCGAATTCGTCGACGATGCAGGCTACTCGGGGCGGAGCCTGAAGAGGCCCGGCATCGAGGCGGCGCTCGACGCTCTCAAGCGCAAGAAGGCCGACACGCTCGTCGTCGCGAAGGTTGACCGGCTGTCGCGCTCGCTCGTGGACTTCGCCGACTTGATGGACCGTTCGGCCAAGGAAGGCTGGGCGCTCGTCGCGCTCGACCTCGGTGTCGATATGACGACCCCGACCGGCGCGATGGTCGCCAACGTGATGGCCACGTTCGCCCAGTTCGAGCGACGGCTCATCGGTCAGCGCACGAAGGAGGCGCTCGCGGCAAAGCGGGCCGCCAACCTGGGGATGCGCATCGGGCGCACACCGGAAGTCCCAGCTGAGGTCATCGAGCGCATCCGAGCCGAGCATAAGTCGGAAGCGAGCTACGCGAAGATCGCGGACCGACTGAACGAGGATGGCGTCGCCACCGCGCAGGGTGGGCTCGGCCGTGCCCCGTGGACCAATCTGGACCGTTCCCGAGCTTGGACGGTGGCAGCCGAGCGTGGCGCCTGCGACTGGGGGTCAAGAGGTCGCTAGTTCGAATCCAGTCGCCCCGACCATTCTTCTAAGCGTGAAAGCGCCCCTCCGGGCCGACCGGAGGGGCGTTCTTTGACGCGCGATGGGATCTACTCGACAGGCAGCTCCGGGAAGGGCGGCATGTCCCCGGCGACGATCACGCCTTCGACGGCGGGCGGGTCTTCGGTCGGGTCGACGAACAGGTAGGCCGTGAGACCCTCGTACTCACCCGCCCCGGTCAACACCCACGTGTCGAGGTTGAGCGCCTCCTCCTGCGGGATGCCCCCGCCACCGTGGGAGGCACCAGTGCCCTGGCCCGACCACGAACCAGCCTCGTTCTCGAGGCGAAGGGCGAGTGCTCCGGTCACGACATCGACGAAGTCGCTCTCCTTGTGCACGTCCACGTTGAACGCCAGGGTGACCGTGCCGGTCACTCGCGGGTCGTCCATCTCGAAACGATCTCCCTCGACGATCCCACCGCGGACCTCCAACACGCCATCGGCCACGGTCTCGGTCGGCTCCTGCACGACTTCCCCGGCCTCGCCGTTGATCGTCCCGGCCACCTTGGCCGGTGTGCCTGCTTCGGTTGCCGCCTCTTCCTCTTGGGCTGCGACGCCGACTGCCGAGCCTGCCAGCAGGCCGAGCGCGAGGATGGAGATGGTGGTGGTCTTGATCGCCCGCACGGGCACTCTCCCTTCCCCCCATCGTGCATCCGGGGACGAACGAGCCAACTGCTGTCCGCTGGACCGGCGCGACCCTCACGGTACAGGGCGCTGTCAATCACATACTGTGGCACTGCACATTCTTGAGCACGAATTGGACGGGGTGGGACCGTACTCCTCCTCGGCCCCACCCCTCGAACGCGACTGCACTTCTCCGCAGGCCGGCTCTCTCGCCAGCCTCGCAAGACCCGATCGCCCAGCACAAGGGGTCACGCCTCATGGTGGTGTAGCCGCGCACCAGCGGACCGCACCAGACCACGACTAACCACACCGCACCGCACAAGCACCGCGGCGCCGGGGCCCTACCGCTCCGCGTCGCGAGTAGCGCCGCAGGCGATGTCCGAGAGCCTCGTCTGCGGACGATGGCAGAGGGCCCCGCGGAGCCCGAGCGTCGCTACCTCAGGTCGGCTCCACGGTGAGCGTCCACGGGCAAGGCAGCCCGTCGTACCAGCCTGAGCCGGCGTCCACGTTCCAGTAGTACTGACCCGGCTCCACGTATGCGAGACGAGCATGGCCCGAGTCAGACTGGCGCTGGAGCGCCTCGCCCTTGATATCCACCATGGAACCGAAGGTGGAACCTTCGCTCACGCTCATCATCTGAGCCTTGAACCCACAGCCCTTCTTGCCACCGTCCAGGCCGTAGGTCACGAGGTACTCGCCGCCGTCGAGATAGAAGGCTTCCGTGGCGTATCTGCCGGAAGCCTGTCCGCTACGGACCACGCGTCCGGATACCGGCTCCACATAGTCGATCGGGACGGCCTCGATGTCCGCCGACCAGCTCGGACAGCTCGCGTCGTCCACCTCGACGTAGTAGGGGCCAGCATCGAGCGAGTAGACGTAGGATCGGAGCCTCTTGCTCTCGCCCTTCGGCGTCGCTACGAAGAAGTCCGCTACCTCGTAGTCGTCATCGGCGCTCCTGAGGCCACCCGAGGCGATGCAGCCTTCCTGGCGGCTCTTGGGACGCGAGACCGAGAAGGTCAGCAGATAGTCACCACCAGCCAGCTCGACAGCAGCGGACCTTGACTCACCCTTGCCCGCGACCGAGGCCTTCTCCGCGGCGGCTGGAGTGGCTGCTTCATCAGCACCATCCATCGGCACGAGATACGTGCGGACGACTTCGAGACAAGTGGCCAGCGCTTCCTCGCTGGTGGTGTTCTCGGCGCATCGCGCCTCGAGCCGGCGCCGTTCGTTGTCTCCATCCTGAGACAACACAGGCCACCCGGCCAGCACGAGAAGGGCTGCCAACAGCACCGTCCCTGACGTCCTCATCGATGCTCCCCCCAAGAAGCAAGGCGACGGACAGCGTTCAATCCGTGGCCATCGTAGGTCGACAGGGGGGCATCCCGGCAAGGGCTGTCGGCCCGGAAGGTGAGCGGGTCAAATGGACCCATCGGTCGGGGACAGCATCGCGACGGAGTCGTCCGTGGGCGGGGCTGCGATCCGCTGCGTAGGCACCGTGCCTGAGCGGTGCGGTGGGCTTAGGCGCGGTCTGGTGAGGTCGGCTGGTGCGTGGCTACAACGCGATCGCTGCGAAGCCCTTGTAGCGACAGGAGGGTCATAGCGACGCTGGTCCAAGCCGGACGCACAGGCAGGCGTGCGTCCGGCGTCTCCCTCTCACTGTTCCGAACCATCGGCACCAACAGACCCTCCCGGCAACGGGAGGGTCTGTTCTTCGGTCGTGCCAACGCGTCTCTGCTAGGCCACTCGCCGGGCGCTGCCGACGGTCTCGCGCCGCTCGGCGAAGGTCGGATGCCCCCCAGAGGTAGGGCAGCCGTCGACCCACGCGTGGCTGCCATTGCAGCCGTAGCACCAGGCGGTCGCCGGGGCTGGCCAACCCGCCTTGCGCTCCTTCTGGCCGATGGTCCGGCCGTGCTTCCCGGACTGATGCTTGGTCATGTGCCGCTCCTTCGGTCGATGACTCGCTCGATGTCACGCCCTGTTGGGGGCGTCGCTTCCGAGCACATGGTCGCCGGCCGGACCCTGCCGGGTCATGGCACCGGGTCGGCAGAACGCCCGCTGATGCGTTGCAGAGATGCGGCAATCGCCCACCGCCACGCAAGGTGCGGTCGAGGAGTCCCTGCATCCAGACAGCAATGGCGCGCCTGGGCTCCGGAGGCGCCTAGTTGCCCGCCTCCCCAAGGCAGGCCAGCGCGAACGCGTCGAGCTCGAGGCCGGTCAGCTTGGCAGCACCGGAGCTGAGCTCGCGCACGGCGCGCTCGATGGGCGCAGCCTGCAGACGCTTGACGGCTCGGCGCACGTCCTTGGCACCCTCACGCACATCGACGACGCCGGCGCGCCACTGCGCGTGAGCGTCGGCATAGCAGGCCTGAGGCGGATGCCTGTCGAGCCACTTGCGCTGGGCCCCGGCCCAGTCATGCACATCCTTCGCCGCGCGGTCCAGGGCGGCCAGTGTCCGCGCGCCTTCATGCCGCTCGGCCAACGCCGCCAGCTCGATGGCCGCGCCCGCGCCCCGGGCCACGAACTCCACATACGGAGTGCCCACGACCGTGACCGCTGGTTCCGCCTGTCGCCCGGAGGATGTGATCGTGCAGTCCTCCGTCGGAACCATCTCCAGGCTGATCTCGCCCGCCAGCAGGCCCTCGGCGACCTCGGCGGCTTCGAGCTCAGCCAGCTCGACCGCCGACGTGAGCAGCACACACGTGCGCACGGCCGGAGCGTCGGACGCCTCCCCATCCTGGGCTGCGGCCGGCGAGGCAAGCACGCCCAGCGCGAGCGCGAGCGAAGCCATGAGCGCAGGAATCCTCATCGGAGCCTCCACCTACGAGACGCGATAGCCACAGGCGAAGCACTCGAAGGCTCGCGCGCGACGCCGATAGCGAGAGATGATCAGCAGCACGGCGCCGGCGATGACCAGCGTCAGGGCCAGCATGGACGCGTCGGCCACGTACAGACCCGCGTCACCGAAGAACAGCACGAGCGCAGCGGTCACGATACCGACGATGAAGAAGATGGCACCGAAGGCCATCGTGGCGTCGGCGTCGATGCGCACCGCCTGCATGCGATAGGCACCGCAGTTGGGGCACTGTACGCCGGCCGGGTCGTCCCCGCGCTTGAAGGCCTCGTGCGCCGCCTCCTGGCGATGCTGCATGGAGCCGAGTCCGGCCGAGCCGCCGATGGGCGTGCCGCATCGAGCGCAATAGGACACTTCCTCGGGAACGAACGCCCCGCACCTGCTGCACTGCATCGGCTCTACCTCCTACACCTGCGAGGGTAGGACAGGAGACGCCGCGCTGTCCCGTGACCAACGGCCGGATCGGCAGCCCCGCAGTACCATCGACGTGCCGTGCACGACCCCGAGAACGAAGCGACCACGAACACCAGTCATGCCCTCGACGACGCGCAGCGGACGGCCAGCGGCGACATGCCCCCGACCGAGCTGCGCGCGGCGCTGCATGCGGCAGCGGACACGGTGGCCGACTACCTCGAGGGCGTGGAGGACTATGCCGTCCTGCCGCCGCTGAAGCCGGGCGAGCTGGCGGCACGCCTGGGCGGGCCGCCACCCGAGGAGCCGGAACCGCTGGCGCGGATCATGCGCGACGTGTCCGCGGAGGTCGTGCCCAACGTGACCCACTGGCAGAGTCCCCACAACTTCGCCTACTTCACCTCCAACGCCTCGGGCATCGGCATCGTGGGCGAGCTCATCAGCTCCGGGCTCAACGCCAACGCCTTCATCTGGCGCGTCTCGCCAGCCGGCACCGAGCTGGAGGGCATCACCGTCGACTGGCTGCGCCAGGGCCTGGGCCTGCCTGATGCCTTCGACGGCGTCTTCAACGACACCGCCTCCATCAGCACCCTCTCGGGACTCGCATGTGCCCGGCAGCAGGCCACCGGCGACGCGGCCCAGACCGGGCTGGGCGAGGCGGCACCCCTGCGCGTCTACATCTCGGGCCAGGCCCACTCATCGGTCGAGCGGGCAGCCATGATCCTGGGCATCGGCCGCGACGGCGTACGCAAGGTCGACGTCGACGATCAGCTGGCCATGCGGCCCGACGCCCTGCGCGCCGCCATCGCCGAGGATCGCGCCGCCGGCTGGCGGCCGGCCGGCATCGTGGCCACGGTGGGCACCACTTCGACCACCGCCATCGACCCCGTGGACACCATCGCCGACGTGGCCGAGGAGGAGCGCCTGTGGCTCCACGTCGACGCCGCCTACGCCGGCCCCACCGCGCTCATCCCGCAGATGCGGCGCTACTTCCGCGGCTGGGAACGGGCCGACTCGATCGTGGTCAACCCCCACAAGTGGATGTTCACGCCCTTCGACTGCTCGTTGCTGCTCACGCGCCGGATGGAGACGCTGCGAGACGCGCTCAGCCTCGTGCCCGAGTACCTGCGCACCTACGACGGCAAGAACGCGGGTCGTGACTACAGCGAGTACGTGCCCCAGCTCGGGCGCAAGGCGCGTGGCATCAAGATGTGGATGCAGCTGCGCTACTTCGGGCTCTCCGGACTTCGCGCCCGGCTCCAGCAGCACGTCGACCTGGCGCATGAGCTCGCCGGCTGGATCGAGGCCGACCCCGATGCCGAGGTGCTCTTCCCCGTACCCTTCGCTACGGTCTGCTTCCGGATGCGGCCGCGGCGCTACGCCGGCAGGGAAGGGGAGCCGGTGGTGGCGGAGGCGCTGGACGCGCTCAACGAGGCCGCGATGAACCGGCTCAACGACTCCGGCCGGGTCTTCCTCTCGCACACCCGGGTCAAGGATATGTTCGTGCTGCGCCTGGCCGTGGGCAACATCCGCACCGAGCGCCGACACGTCGAGCAGGCGTGGCAGGCCATCCGCGCGGCCACGCGTGAGCTCGACGGTGGGACCACGTGACGCGCACGGCCGTGGTCCTGATCGGATCGCTGCTCGCCGTCCTGGTCGTGGCTTCGCTCTTGCTGGCCCTGCCCGAGTGGATCCGCCCCGCGGCCGCGGAGGGCGTCGGCGAGGCCACGTGGACGCCCAGCGAGTCGACAACGAGCGCGCGCGCCGGCCGCTTCCTCGTAGCGCAAGACGCCATCGCCTACCGCACCGATGCGGTGTGGGATGCAGACCAGTCGCAGGGGCTGGCGGCCTATGTCGAGAGCGGCGTGCGCTATACCCACGAGGTCAACGACCGCTCCGGGCGCTTGAGCGCCACCGGTTTCTGGGCCTCGAACCACCCGGACCCCTCCTACGACCGCGACGATGACGACGGCGACCGTCGCTGGGAGGAGGCCGAGATCATCGCCGGCGCCGTTGCACCCGAGCCCGGCGTCGAGTACGCGTCGGTCATCCAGTTCAGCCGCTGGCACGGCAAGCGGGTCCGGGGCAGGTGCGAATGGGCCTGGGATCGACGCAAGGGCGAGACGGTCGTGCTCTCCCAGCTATCGCGCGACATCCTGGGCGAGTGGCAGGCCGAGCGCTACACGCTGGCCTACGAGGCGCTCCCGTATCCACGCGTGGGCATGGGCCCGGAGCTACCCGAGGAGACCGCCCGGGCTCGCTGCCGCGATGCCGATCCGCGTGACGACCAGCAGGGCTACGTCATCACCTTCGCGCGCCCGCTGAGCTGGACGGAGATGAGCGACGTCACCTCGGCCGGTTCGGCCAGGTGGACCGCCTTCGAGGCCATCGGCACCAGCGCCGACGACGACAGGATCTGGACCTGTGGCGGTCCCTTCGACCGCCAGCTGCGCAGCGGTCCCTGCCAGCGGCTCGGCGTCGAGGTCGAGGGCCTGACCGCCATGGCCGGGTACCTCGACGACCCAGCGCTGGAGCAGCTGCGCGAGAGCCCCAACGTGATCGCGGTCGATCGGCTGCGCGACTCCCTCACCGGCCTGCTCTTCGACGTGGGTGGCTTCGGCGTCGAGCGCCCCGGCCTGACCGTCAACGACCGCTACTGGGAGCTGGTGCTGAACGACTGACGGTTCCGTGCGAATATGCAGCTCCACGCTAGATGAAGAAGGAGATGACATGGCCCAGGTCCGAACAGCCGAGGCGAACTGGAGCGGCGATCTACTCTCGGGCGGCGGCGCGGTGAGCGCCACCGGCAGCGGCGTCTTCGACAACCAGGCCATCACCTGGCGCGCCCGAACCGAGGCCGCTGAGGGCAAGACCAGCCCGGAGGAGCTGCTGGCCGCCGCCCACGCATCGTGCTACTCCATGGCCCTCAGCAACGAGCTGGCCCTGGCCGGCTTCCCGCCCCAGCGTGTCGACGTCTCGGTCGAGGTCAGCGCCGACAAGACCGACTCCGGCTGGACCGTCCAGCGCAGCGCCATCACCGTGCGCGCCAACGTGCCCGGCGCCGACGCCACCCTCTTCAGGGAGAAGGCCGAGGCGGCCAAGGGCGGCTGCCCCATCTCGCGCGCCATCAGCGACTCGGTCGAGATCACGCTCGAGGCCACGCTGGAGGGCTAGGCACCTGCACCGGCCGCCGGTCGGTTGAGAACATCGGCGGGTGGGCTAGCGAGTCTTCACATCACGCACACTGCGGATTCACCTTCGGCTCGCTACAAAGGCGGTACGTCGTCGCGTCCTCCCGCGCGGCGACGTATTCCGGCCCCACCGTGGCGCGATCGTCCCGGTCGCCGTTCTGATGGAAGGTACGCATGGACACTCCAGTGCAGACGCTCACGACCCGGCGCCCACGGACCACGCTCGCGCTCGCCGGCGCTCTCTCGCTCGGCGGCCTCGTGGCCGTGCCCGGGCTCGCCCTCGCGGCCCAGGGTGATAACGACGTCGTCATCGACGTCATCGAGACAGCTTCCCCCTCGGTCGTCACGATCCAGGCCCCGGCCGGCTCGTTCGGTGACCTTGACGGCCTCACCCCCGGCGACATCGAGTTGCCCGAGGGTGGCCAGCTGCCGGAGGGCTTTGAAATGCCCGAGGGTCTCGGTGATCTGCAGGAGCTGCTGCCGGAGGGCTTCGACTTGCCCGAGGGCTTCGGCTTCGGCGGCACCGGCTCCGGCGTCATCGTGGATACCAGCGGACTGATCATCACCAACGGCCACGTGGTGGGCAACGCCGGCGAGGTCACCGTCGTCCTCGACGACGGCAGCGTGCTCGACGGTGAGGTCGTGGGCGTCGACACGCTGACCGACTTCGCGCTCGTGCAGGTGGAGGCCGCAGACCTGCCCGCTGTCACGCTGGGCGAGTCGTCCGATCTGCGGGTCGGCCAGCTGGCCATCTCCATCGGCAACCCCCTGGGCCGCTTCCCCAGCAGCGCCGCCGTGGGCATCGTCAGCGGACTCGACCGCAGCATCAACGTCTTCGGCGACAGTCCCAGCGGCAACCGTCTCAACCACCTCATCCAGACCGACGCGGCCATCAACTCGGGCAACAGTGGTGGCGCCCTCTTCGACGGTGACGGGGAGCTCATCGGCATCACCACCGCCGAGGCCGGGCTCAACGACGGCATCGGCTTCGCACTGCCCATCGACCTGGCCAAGCCGATCATCGACCAGGCCCTTGCGGGCGAGGCCATCAGCCGGCCCTACGTGGGCGTGATCTACACCGAGATCAACGCGCAGCTGGCCGAAGAGGAGTCGCTGCCCGTGACCACCGGCGCCTGGATCTCGGGCCGCGGTGACCAGGACCCGGTCGTGGCCGGCAGTCCCGCCGACGAGGCCGGACTGCAGTCCGGCGACATCATCACCGCGGTCGACGGCCTGGAGGTCGATCGCACCAATCCGCTCGACCTGCAGGTGCTGCGCTTCGCTCCGGGCGAGCCGGTGACCCTCGACGTCCTGCGCAACGGCGTGACCCTCGAGCTGGAGGCCACGCTGGGCACCCGCCCGGCCGACCTCAACGGCTAGCCACGCACTCCCCGAGCGGCCCCGCTCGTCGTCGGCGGGGCCGCTTCTTTGGTGTTCGCGCCCTGCTAGCATGGCGCGGTCCGAATCACGCCATCCCGCACAGGAGGCCGGCCGACTCGATGCCCCCCACCGAGAACCTGCAGCGCGTCCCACAGGTGGCCCTCGAACGCCTGCTGCGCCAGGGGCTCTTCACGACCGGCGTATTCCTCGAGGTCTCCGAGACCCGCACGCGTCGCATGTACCTGGCCGACCAGATCGGCGTGGACATCACCGACATCAACGACTGGCGCGACGAGGCACTGCTGCTCAACCTGGCCAACTTCGGCATCGAGCAGCAGCGGATCCTGACGCAGGCCGGCATCGTGGGCCTGTCAGACCTCACCGCCTGTGAGCCGCAGGAGTTCCAGGACAAGGTGGTCGAGGCGGCCTACACGCTCGGGGTCGAGGCGCCCACCGACCTGACCATCCAGGGCTGGTACGACCAGGCGCAGGTCCTCGCCGAGGGCTAGTCCGGCGACCTCCTCACCGAGCCTTCCCGCCCGCCTCGGTCTGTTCGTCGGCACCGTCCTCGCCATCATCGCGCTGGCCGTCCTGCCGCTGCTCACGCCCTGGTTCACGCACGCCGCCCTCGACGCAGCCGGTTCCGCCGAGCGGCTGGGCCTGACCACGGAGGCGGTCAACGCGCTCTCGGATCGCTCGCTCGAGCAGCTGTTGCTCGGGCCCGGGGACTTCGAGATCACCGGTCCCGATGGCGAGCCCTTCTACGACGCGGACGAACGCAGCCACCTGCGCGACGCCCGCCTGCTGCTGGGGCTCTTCCTCGTCGCCGGTGGCGTCTCCCTGCTCGGGCTGGCGGCGGCGCTCGTCCGCGGGCGGGACCGGCGCCACGCGATGTGGCAGGTCATCGGGCGAGCCGGGTTGAGCACGGCCGTCGTGGTCGTGCTGCTCGGCGTCATCTCGCTGGCGGCCTTCGATTCGCTCTTCACGCTCTTCCACCAGCTGTTCTTCCCCGGCGGCAACTGGTCGTTCGATCCTGCCACGCAGCGGCTGGTGCAGCTCTATCCCTTCCGCTTCTGGCAGATCGCGGCCGCGGCGCTCGGCGTGCTGGTCTTCCTGCTCGGCCTTGCGACCTGGCTGCTCGGGCGCTGGATGCGCCGGCGGGCGGGGAACGCACCGGCAGCCGAGGCGACAACGGGCTAGGCTCAACTCATGGCTGGATCCGAACTGCTCCCCCTCGAGGACGCGCGGGCACGCATCCTCGAGGACGTGCTGCCGCTGCGCCCTGAATCGATGCCCCTGTCCGAGGCACTTGGGCACGTGCTCTCCGAGGAAGTCACCGCCCTGCTGACGCTGCCGCCGTGGGACAACAGCGCCATGGATGGCTTCGCGGTGCGGAGCGAGGACGTGGCCACGGCCTCGCCGGAGGCGCCGGTCAACCTGGCGGTCGTGGGCGAGGTCGCGGCCGGCCACGAGCCCGAGGCGAGCGTGGTGCCGGGTACGGCCATGCGCGTGCTCACCGGCGCCATCCTGCCGCCGGGGGCCGACGCGGTGGTGAAGGTGGAGGACACCGACGCACCCGCGGGGCTGGCCGAGCTGCCGCAGGTGGTCGCGGTGCGAGCAGCCGTGGCACCCGGCAAGGACGTACGGCGTGCCGGGGACGACATGCACCAGGGCGACCACCTCCTCGAGGCCGGCACCCGCGTGACCCCGGCCGTGGTGGCCGTGGTGGCTGCGGCGGGTCATGCCCGGGTCAACGTCCACCGCCTCCCGCGCATCGGCATCATGTCCACCGGTGACGAGCTGACGCCCCTGGGCGAAGCGCTGGGTCCGGCCTCCATCCCCGACAGCAACGGGGAGTCGATCGCGGCCCAGATCCGGGCGGCCGGTGGTGAGCCCGTCCGCCTGGGCATCGCGCCCGACGATCGCGCGGTGGTGCGCGAGCGTCTGCTGGAGGGCATCCTCGCCGCCGACGCGCTGGTGGTCACCGGTGGCGTCTCGGTCGGGGCCCACGACGTGGTCAAGGAGGTCTTCCGCGAGATCGGCACGCTCGATATCTGGCGCGTGGCCATCCAGCCGGGCAAGCCGCTGGCCTACGGCAGCGCGCCGCGCCCCGATGGCGGCTACTGCCTGCTCTTCGGGCTGCCGGGCAACCCCGTCAGCAGCTACGTCACCTTCGAGCTCATCGTGCGCCCGGTCGTGCGGCGGCTTCGCGGCGAGGACCCCGACGGCGGGCGCCTGCGGGTCCGCGCCAGGCTGGCCGACGACGTGAGGAAGTCGGCCGCGCGACGAGCCTTCGTGCGCATCCGGCTCGAGGCGGACGCGGCCGGCGGCTTCACCGCGCGGCTGGCCGGCTCCCAGGGCTCGCACGTGCTTTCCGCCCTGGCCGTGGCCGACGGGCTGGCGGTCATCCCCGAGGGCCAGGCGCTCACGCCGGCCGGTACGGAAGTGGAGGTCATCCGACTTGACGTCGAAGTCACGCGCTAGCTGGCCCGGCGGCAAGAAGGCCAGCGATCCCGCCAGCCGCAAGGATCGGCGGCGGCTGACCCACGTCGACCGCCTGGGCCGTCCGCGCATGGTCGACGTGAGCGCCAAGCCACCGACCGCGCGACGAGCCGTGGCGGAGGCCACGGTCAAGATGGATCAGGAGACGCTCTCGCTGATCATCGACGGCCAGGGGCCCAAGGGCGACGTGCTCAACGTGGCCGAGCTGGCCGGGATCATGGCCGCCAAGCGCACGTCCGAGCTCATCCCGCTGTGTCACCCGCTACCGCTCACCGACGTGAGCGTGGAGATCCGACCCGATCGCAAGGTGGGCAGCCTGGTCATCACGGCGGCTGCGGCCACGACCGCCCAGACCGGCGTCGAGATGGAGGCCATGACGGCGGCGTCGGTGGCCGCGCTCACGGTCTACGACATGGTCAAGTCGGCTGATCGCTTCGTGACCATCACCAGCGTCCGACTGCTCGAGAAGAGCGGCGGCAGGAGCGGGCACTGGAAGCGCCCCGCACCGGGAGAGGCCGCCGCCGCCGTGGAGGCCAAACCGACGAGCAGCAAGCCGAGCGGCAAGCCCGCCAAGCGCAGCCGCAGCAAGAAGGGGTAGCCCATGGCGCACGAGAGCAAGCTCGAGGGCCTGCCTGCCTTCGTGCTCATCGTCAGCGACGGGGTCAGCGCGGGCACCCGCGAGGACCATAGCGGAGACGTCCTCGTGGAGCGACTCGGCGGTCTCGGCTTCGCCGTCACCCGCGCCGTGACCGCCGACGAGCCCGACGACATCGCCCGCCTCGTGGCCGAGGCCACCGACGGCGGGGCTCGCCTCGTCGTCACCACCGGCGGCACGGGCCTGGGGCCTCGCGACCGCACCCCGGAAGGCGTGTCCACCATCGTCGACTACGAGGTGCCGGGCTTCGGCGAAGCCATGCGTGCCGAAGGACGGACGCACACGCCGCTGGCCAGCCTCTCGCGCTCGCTCGGCGCCGTGCGCGGGCAGACCCTCATCCTGTGCCTGCCCGGCAGCCCCACGGGCGTGAGCGAGTCGCTCGACGCGGTCGAGTCCATCCTGGGCCACACGCTCGACACGCTCGCCGGTCGTACGGCACACACGTAGCGCGGTGTAACCTCAGCAGCGATGCGCTGTCCGAACTGCGGGATGCTGGACGGCCGAGTCATCGATTCCCGGGATCTCGACGATTCGACGACCATCCGGCGGCGCCGCGAATGCTCCAGCTGCCGCTCGCGCTACACCACCTACGAGCGGGTCGAGTCGGCACGGCTCGTCGTGCTCAAGAGCGATGGCCGGCGCGAGGAGTTCGACCGCGACAAGCTGGCCGACGGCATGAAGAAGGCGCTCGTGCGCCGGCCCGTCGGGACCAGCGCGGCCGAGACGGCGGCCGACGAGATCGAGACCGGCCTGCGTGCCCAGGGCCTCAACGAGGTGCCCAGCAAGGAGCTCGGCCAGCTGGCCATGGAGAAGCTGCGCACGCTCGATCACATCGCCTTCATCCGCTTCGTGAGCGTGTACCAGTCGTTCGACGACATCGAGCAGCTCAAGCAGGAGGTGGATGCACTCTACGAGGAACGGAGCGACCGCGTACCCGGGCAGACGACGCTGCGCCTGGTAGCGGAAGATGGGGCCATCACGCCCATCGGCCCGCGGGGCACCCCGCGCCGTCGCCCGCACAAGCGCAAGTAGGAGCCCCATGAGCGTCCTGGCCGACCGCGATATCCGCACCGCCCTGCAGGAGAAGCGGATCCGCATCGACCCCTTCGATGCCGACTGCCTGCAGCCGTCCTCGGTGGACCTGCACCTCGACCGGGACTTCCGCGTCTTCCACAACCACCGCTACGCGCGCATCGATCCTCGCGAAGAGCAATCGGACCTGACCGAGGTGACCTCCATCGATGGCGACGACCCGTTCATCCTGCACCCCGGTGAGTTCGTGCTGGGCCAGACCCTTGAGTGGGTCGAGCTGCCGGATGACCTCGTGGCCAGGCTCGAGGGGAAGGCGCTCGCACTCGATACGCCGGTGCCCACGCCCAGCGGCTGGCGCACGATGGGCGATCTCGAGGAGGGCGACTTCGTCTTCGACGAGCAAGGCAGGCCGGTTCAGGTCATCGATGCAACAGCCCCGATGCTCGACCGGCCCTGCTTCGAGGTCATCTTTTCCGATGGCCAGCGGGTCGTGGCCGATGCCTCGCACCAATGGGTCACGATCGACAAGAACGGACGCCGCCACGGGCGGCAGGTGCGCAGGGTGCGGACCACCGAGGCCATCGCCAGGACCGTGCGGGTCGGGGGCGAGATGAACCACCACGTCCCGCTGGCTGCTCCGGTCCAGTATCCCCACCGGCTCGACCTGCCCATCGAGCCCTACACGCTGGGGGCCTGGCTGGGCGACGGCACCACCACGGCGGCCCAGATCACCTG
>Ga0316198_10000969_pt1 | contig 16179 bp, 8 predicted proteins | sample OudBieAanoxic_MG_FD_204935 | JGI IMG/M metagenome (GOLD analysis project Ga0316198, IMG submission 204935) | Coastal sediment microbial communities from Oude Bieten Haven, Netherlands - site A anoxic | ecosystem: Environmental > Aquatic > Marine > Coastal > Sediment | place: Netherlands...
GATATGTCGGCTGCTACATTGATCCATGATGATCAAGTGGATGTTCTCGTCGATCTAATGGGACACACCAAAGGTGCAAGACTCGGGATAAGTGCTTTGCGGCCAGCCCCGATACAGGTTCGTATGCTCGGAATGGCAGGAACAACGGGCGCTACTTTTTTTGATTACTTGATTTCCGACCGGATCGTGACTCCCGAAATCGATCAATCCCATTTCAAGGAGAAACTCGTTCTCATGCCGCATTGCTACCAGGTAAATAACTATAAAAGTGAACCGTTGATGGCAGCTGATCCAGGTAACACCTTAAATGATCATGGGCGCTTCGTGTTTGCTTGCTTCTGCACTGCTTATAAAATCGATCGGCAGGTGTTTGAATCCTGGATGCGGATTTTAAAGCGGGTCCCGGATAGCGAACTGTGGTTGATGCCAGAAAGTTCCAGGGTGAAACAGAACCTTTGCAAAGCAGCTCAATCGTTGGGGATTGGTCACCGGCGGCTTGTGTTTTTGGAGAAACTCGAAAAAAATGAGCATCTCAACCGTCTGTTGAAGGTTGATCTGGCTTTGGATACGCGTACCGTCAACGGCGCCGCCACCACCAGCGATGTCCTGTGGGCCGGATGTCCCGTTTTGACGCTTGAGGGGAAACATTTCGCGTCGCGGATGTCAGCCAGTTTGCTGTCGGCTGTTGGAATGTCCGAGTTGGTGGTCCGCGACCTGAGGCAATACGAAAATACTGCGGTGGCCCTGGCACAAACACCCGAAAAATTGAAGCGCATCCGTCAAAAATTGAACAAGAACCTCTTAGACGCGCCACTTTTTAACACGGGTGGTTTTGTAAAACTACTCGAAGACGCCTTTGTCGTCATGTGGGGGCGTCATCGGGAAGACCGAAAACCGGTACTCATTGAATTGTGACCTTTAATTGATTCAATGCATCGGTGATCCCGGAATGAGTGCAAAAAGAACAAATGAAATGACAGAAAATTGCCAAACGACCCCATCAATACCTGACGGATTACCATTTCCGTCTGCCATCCTGTCCCTGATGAAAAAAGCGGTTCAGTTGCATAGATCCGAACGGACTAAAGAAGCGAGACGAATTTATCAGCAGATATTGATTGCTTTTCCCGAACATCCAGATGCGCTGCATTTGTTGGGCGTGGCTGAGAATGAAGCTAGAAACTATGAAACATCGGTTTCCCTGATCAGCGCCGCTATCCAATCGATGCCCGGACAAGCACCATTTTACTCGAACCTGGGCAATGCGTTCCGAGGCTTGGGACGGATGCAAAAAGCCATCGCATGCTATCAAAAAAGTCTTGATATCGATCCGGAATTTCACACGGCGGTTTACAACCTTGCCGTAACCTACAAGCAGACCCGGCAAGTGGATAAAGCTGAAGCATCAGCCCGGAAAGCACTGGTGTTGAATCCGAAATGTGGCCAAACCTGGTGTCTGCTTGGTGATATCCTTAGACAATCCACAAGAATCGATGAATCTGTCATGTGCTTTAAAAATGCGTTGGCAATCAATCCTGATTTTGAACAGGCATGGTTCTATGTGGGCAACGCGCACAGAATAAGAAAGGAAACGTCAAAAGCGGTTTACTGTTACGAAAGAGCCTTGGGAATTAATCCGAATTTCGCGGAATGTCTTAACAATTTGGGACTTATCTTCTTTCAAGCGGGCAAGTATTCCCGTGCTGTTGAGTGCTATGACCGATCCATCCGATACGAACAGGATTCAGCCGAAGCACACTACAACCTTGGAAAGGTGTTGCTTGCTATTGGACGCGAGGCCCGGGCACTGGCCTGCTATCAAAAGGCCCTCGAGATACGGCCTGACTTCCTTGAGGCGACGGTGGCCATCGGTAATCTTCATTACATTGCCGGCAACTATCAAAGATCATTTCAGTGGTTCGACCAAGCCCTTGCGCTGAAACCACTCAGCCATGAAATCCTGGAAGCACTCGGCAATACACTAAGATTCCTAGGAGACCTTAATGGGGCCTTTGCGTACTTTCGGCGGGCTTTGGAAGTCAAACCCGATGCGCACAAGGTTTTTATAAGTATTGGGAACACCCATCGGACATTGAAAAATATGGATCAGGCCATTTCATCCTATCGAAAAGCGCTTGAATACGATCCAGGCTCAATTCCCGCACTCAACAACCTGGCGATCGCATTGGCGGATGCAGGCTATACGGAAGCAGCGATTCTCGCATTCGACGGCATGCTGGCGATTCAGGATGATTTTTCAACCCGGGTTAAAAGGGCCATGACCCTGCCCATCATATACCCTTCTACGCACTCCATGCTTGCTGTCCGCAAGTGTTTTGCGGGACGTCTCAAACAGTTGGAAGACCTCGGCGGCCGGGTCAAAGATCCCTATCGCGAAATCGGTATGGTCAATTTCATCCTTGCGTTGCATGGTGTCAACGAAAGACCGATCAGGGAGATGATTGCCGCCTTTTACCTCACCATCTGTCCGGACCTGAATTGGACCACCCCACACCTAAAAATAAAAAGGAATAGCAAAAGGATCAAACTCGGCATCGTCTGTCGTTATCTGCATGATCACACGATCGGCAGGCTTTATAAGGGTTTGATCGAAAAGCTGGACAAACAAAAATTCAAGATAGTAATTTTTCGCTTTGAATCCCAAGCGGATGCAATCGCCAGCGTCATCGATCAGTGTGCCGAAAAAGTGGAACTGCTACCTGCGGACATTCAAAAAGCTCGGGAACGAATCGGCAGTCATGAACTCGACGTTTTATTTTACCCTGAGATTGGTATGGACCCCCTGATCTACTTCTTAGCCTTCTCAAGGCTTGCTGCGGTTCAGGTAAAGCGCGGATTTCAAATAACAATGGGGATTCCGGCCATCGACTACTTCATTTCATCGGATGCAGCTGAACCGCTGAATGCACAACAATACTATTCCGAGAGACTGATTCGGCTCAAGGGTACGGGCTATTATTATCGCCGGCCTAATAAACCGGCTCAACTGCTTGACCGCACTTCATTCGGCCTACCTGAAGACCGTACGTTGTATGTCTGCACGCAAAGCATGTTCAAATTACACCCCGATTTCGACCCGGTGCTGGCCGCCGTGCTTGAAGCAGACCCGAATGGGGTGCTTGTCCTGTTGGAGGGCCTGCACCCCCAGTGGAAAAGTCTTCTACTTCAGCGTATAGAGAAGATTATCCCCGGTGCGCACGATCGAATAAGGTTTGTTACCCGCCAGCCCCGGAAGGCATTCATGAATCTGCATCTTTTGGCCGATGCAGTCCTCGATACGATTCATTTCAGCGGCGGCCACACCAGCCTCGAGTGTTTTGCGTGGGGAGTACCCGTAGTCACCTGGCCCAGTTCCATGCTTCCGGGGCGATTGACTTATGGTTTCTATAAACAGATGGGGGTATTGGATTGCGTAGCATGGGATCGGTCCTCCTATGTAAGCATTGCCCATCGATTGGCCAACGACCTTGCCTGGCGGCAAGCAGTAAGACGAAAAATCCTGGAAAAGTCCACCATATTATTTGAAAACATCAATGATGTAGTCGAGTTGGAATCCTTTTTTGAAACAGCGGTAGATGCTGTCTACAGCTAATCTGTCGCAGCGAAAATGGATGAAGCCGTTTATCAATGACAGCGATGATCAATGAAAATACGATAATGCCAAGATTCGAAGACGCTATAGATCTTCTTCAACAAGGATATCATGATGAGGCGATGGTCAAGTGTCATGAGGTTGCTAAAGCCCACAGCGAACAACCGGAGATTCTGGCTTTTTGTGCGCGCATTGCAAAACAGTGCAGCGCATTTGATATCGCTTTGCAGTGGCTAAAAGATGCCACGTTATTGGATAACTCTAAAATTGAAAATCATTTCGAATCGGGAATGATATGCCTACAGAATCATCGTATAAATGAAGCTATCACCAGTTTTAAAAAAGTGTTGAATAAAGATCCCGACAATGCCCCATCATACTTGCAACTCGGATTATGTTATTTTGAAATCGGCAAATATCAGAATGCCAAATTGAACTTTCAGGAATCCATCAATAAGGATCCAACCCAGGCACTCGCCTATTACTGGATGGGAATCATATATTCAAAACGAAACTCACCTATACAGGCGGTAAGTTGTTTTGAAAAGGCAGTGTCGTTTGATACGACTTTCGCTGAGGCCAATTACAATTTGGGTTTGCTATACCTTGAGGAAGGAAAACTGATTTCAAGTCGTGATTGTTTTTACAATGTGATCTCCGGAAACAGCAATGATTGGCGCGCTTGGGGAAATTTATGCATGGTATTGCGGGATTTGGGGGAACTCAATGAGGCGAAACATACGGGACATAAGGCCACATCCTTGAATCCCGATTCGTTTCAAGTATGGCATAATCTGGGGAACGTATACAAAGACATGGGACGTTATCATGAATCTATTTCATGTTATGAAAAAGCGCTTTCTCTGAATCCTGAAATCGAGGTCACACATACTGGGTTGGGAATTGCATTTCAGCATATCGGAGACACTGATCGTGCCGTGAGATCCTTTAAGTTGGCCATGAATTATAACCCTTCAGCGGGGACCGCCATTTGCAACCTGCTTAACAACAGTATGATGGAATGCGACTGGGATAAATACCTCTGCTATGAAAAAATCATTCATAACCTGACCATTGAATCGTTAAAAAATGGGCAGGTACCGGCAGAAACACCATTTATTAGCCTGGCGAGATGTGATGACCCGAAACTCAATTTGTCGGTTGCCAGGGCCTGGAGCCGTGGTATCGACGCTAAGATGTCAGGGGTACGAAATTCCCTTCGGTTCCAGTATCCAAGAAACCAACGAAGCAAAATTCGCATTGGATATCTTTCCAATAATTTCGGTGATCACCCCACCGCTCATATCACAAGAAGGCTTTACCAACTCCATGACAGAAGCCGATTTGAAGTTTTCTGTTTTTCATATGGGCCAGAAGATAACAGCCGCTACAGCCACTCAATTCAGGATGGGTGCGACAAATTCTTCGACATACGAGAATTGTCACATGTCAAGGCGGCTAAGGTCATAAACGAGCAGGGCGTAGACATCCTGGTCGACCTGGTGGGATTTATGAAGGGTCAACGGATGGCTATCCCTTCATTGCGGCCGGCGCCTGTCCAGGTTCGCTGGTTGGGAATGGCAGGGACTTCAGGAGCGAATTTTTTTGATTACATTATTTCTGACCGAACCGTTACACCGATAAATCAGACCGACAATTATACCGAAAAATTTGTCTACCTTCCCCATTGTTATCAGATTAACGACAACCAGCCATATGAGGACGAGAATGATTGTCAAAGATCAGATTACGGACTCCCGGAAGGTACTTTCGTTTTCTGCTGCTTCAATACAAGTTATAAGATAGATGTGACAATTTTTGATACCTGGATGAAAATTCTCAGACGATTACCCGACAGTGTTCTGTGGCTGATGGCCAGTTCGAAAAACCTGAAGGATAACTTGAGAAAAGAGGCCAACAAATACGATATTGACGCCAATCGACTGATTTTTGCTGGAAAAGTTCCCAAGGCCGAGCACCTTTCAAGGCTATCCCTCGCCGATCTCGTGTTGGATACATTCCGGGTTAACGGTGCCGCATCAACCAGCGATGCATTGTGGGCCGGTGTTCCGGTGCTGACCGTTCAAGGGCGGCACTTTGCTTCTAGAATGTCTTCAAGTATTTTGAATGCTGTCGGATTGCCTGATTTGATCACGCAGAGTCTGGTAAAATATGAAAATCTGGCAGTACAAATGGTCGAAGAAAAAAGTATGCTCTACCGAATAAAAAAAGTGCTAAGGACAAAGAAGCTTGAGTCCTATCTTTTCAACACAGAACAGTATGTGAATGATATCGAAAATGCATATGAGATGATTTGGCAGCGATATCTTGATGGGGAATGTCCTTGTTTGGTCGAGGTTGTAAAACCAAAAAAAAGATGAAGTAGATAATGAACTGACGGTAGTCAATGCGACATAAATCTTTTTTTTAAAAATTTTAAATACCTCGAAACAATAGAATTGATTTCAAAGCAAAATATCGGGGAACTGGTGCACTTAAGTCCTAAAACACAGATAAAGGAACTTTAGATGTATAATAACTATAAATGTTCATTTTTGCAGCTTGATATTACCCCAAATGTTTCACCGAAGAATCCTGCATTTCTCCAGGGAATGGCTGGCGGATTGAGAGAGTCTGTTTCGGTGGCCCTTCCATTGTCCATTGATATGTGCATGTTAGAAGATGAGCATTATACAAAGCTGCTTTTCGTCACTGCCGACATCATCGGATTCGATGAAACGGTAGTCGCAGAGGTAAGAAACCATTCAGCAAAATGGGGGATCGATCCTGAAGGTGTCGTGCTGAATGCATCGCATACGCACTATGCACCGGGGACAATCTCTTCCATGCCTGAAACGATGGGGCCTTTTTATGAAAATTATTCCAAGCAGATTGGACATTTAATTTCTTCTAATTTACAAAACCTATACGACCATCTGGAACCTTGCAATATCTACTGCGGTATGGCTGAAGCGAGAATTGGTGTCAATAGAAGATTTTTTCAAGGTACCAAGGTTTTATTCGCACCGAACCCAGATGGGGTATATATCACTGCTACACCGCTGATAAAGATTGAATTGAATTCGTCCAAAAAAAAGATTTTATGGGTTAACCATGGATGCCATCCGACCGGGATGGGATCAGATACCAGAATCTCCTCAGATTATCCTGGGTTTATGAAAAATGCGCTAAAGAAGAACGGTGTTGCTGATGGCGTTATGTTTTTTCAAGGTGCCGGTGGGAGCAACAAAGAAGCGCAGGAAAGGGAAGGGATTTGGAAATTCAGCGACAATGTCAATGAAGTTCGTCAAAACGGGCTGAAATTGGCAGGTATTGTAAAAGAGACAATCGAAAAAGGTCTCCAACCAATAAACGGAAATTTTTTTTGCACCAAGAAACATATGCTGTTGCCTATAAAAGAACCGCCAAAATCCAATGAATTGATGAAAGGTTATTGTATAACCTCTCAAGCCTCTTCGAATTCGTATCCTCCGCTCAGCAAAAAAGACCGGCAAAAAACCTCCGGCGGGTTGCCTGGCACCATGTTGTTAGAGGTTCAAATGGTTTGCCTGGGTGATGGGCCTAATGTGTTGACTTTTCCTGCTGAACCGGTTGCTGAATTGGCGGAAAGAATACAAAGTATAGACGGTTTTTCCAGCAATGATTTCTTTTTGGGATACACCAACGGGCTTGAGGGTTATCTACCGACTGATAAGATACTCCATGAAGGTGGATACGAAGCTGAACAATCCCATCTTGTCTATCAAAAACCCGCTGCCTTTACTTTTGGCACAGAAAAGGCGGTTGTTGATTCTGTCGAGGTCTTGCTGAATGATAAAAAACAAAAAAATGCGGGTAACGGCTATGGTCACTATCACCAATCGACCGGGCAGCGAAAAGCATTTTTTGTTCTTTCATCGGGTCGTTGTGGGACCATGACCCTTGCACACTTGCTTGATACAGCTGGAAATGCCCGTGTATGGCATCATCCACAACCAGACCCCATAAGAGAATCATTGTTGGCTTGGTGGAAAAAGATAAAGCTATCTTCGACATTTTGGCGAATGCGGAGTTCTGTGATTTACAAAAGCTGGGCACAGGGAATGATTCATGGCGAAACTGATCTTTTAATGACCCCATTCGTAAAAACAATTTCAGAGGAGATCCCCAATTCAAAATTCATTATTTTAGTAAGAGAACCTGGAGGCTTTGTTAGATCTGGAATGCGCCGGAACTATTACCAGGGGCATCCGTGGGACATCGGAAGACTGATGCCGGAAGAGGGGGGTGAAGAATTTAAAACATGGGCTGCTTTGGATCAGTTCGAGAAAGTATGCTGGCTTTGGAATGAGACCTACAGTCGTATCACTGAGATGACCGAAAAATTACCGGAGAGTCGTAAAATAGTTGTAAAATTTGAAGAACTTACGACTTCTCCAGAAACCACTGAAAATTTATTCCAGTTTTTAGAACTGGATGGTTACGATGAAAAAAAAATTAAAAATGTTTTAGAGAAAAAACTTAACGTACAGCAAGGTGGTAATTTCCCTAAATCGATAGATTGGAATAAGGATTTGCAAGAAAAGGCCGAAAAACAATACGGAAAACTCAGAAAAATATTCGGATACAAGAATAATGATGAGGTAAGCAACAAAAATCATAAACTCGTTACAAAAAATGGAAAATCCAAGAAAAAGCCTAAAATCCTTTTTATAGAACAGAAGTATCAAAGTACTGGGGGACATCTTGACCATATAGTGGAAGCGCTTTCAGGTAAATACCACGTTAGATATTTAAAAACACTAAGTACAGATCAAGCACAATTAGGAATCAATTGGGCAGATATTGTATGGTTGGAATGGGCGAATCAAATGGCCATTCACGCGACTAACAATATCAAAAGTATTGAAAAGAAAAAGGTTGTATGCAGACTTCACGGCTATGAAGTTTTTACTGATATGCCTAAAAAAATAAATTGGGAACATGTCCAGCGCCTCATTTTTGTGGCAAAGCACAAAATGGATTTTTTCAATTCAAGGATAAAAAACTTACAAACACCTCAAATTGTAATTCGTAACGGTGTTGATGTCGACAAATTTACGATTGCGAAAAATAAAAAAAATACAAAGAAACTGGTGTTGCTTGGGCATCTCAATTTTCGCAAAGGGCTTCCCATTCTTCTGCATTTCTATCAACAACTGTTAATACGTGATCCTTCTTTTTATTTATATGTTCGCGGTGAGTTCCAGGATCCTCGGCTTGAACTTGCGGTCAGAAGGATGATCCATGAATTGGGATTGAAGAATAAGATCGAATTTGTTGATTGGGTAGAGGATTTGAACGCTTGGTTGGCTGACAAATCACATATCCTCAGTTTTTCGTTGGAGGAGTCGTTTCACTACGCAATAGGTAATGGCATGGCAGCAGGATTAAAACCGGTTATTCATGCATGGAACGAAAGCCGGGAAATATGGCCCAACGAGTATATCTTTCGAAACCTTGACGAATTCCTGAAAATCGTCTGCGAAAATGACTTTAAACCAACAACATATCGAGACCTGGTATTTGGGCGGCGCTTGGATAAATTCAGGCAGCTTGACGAAATAGAAACGTTGTTGGCCAATCTGATCAATCAACCTTGTTTTGAAACGGCGGCAACCCATCCCATTTGCGTTAAACCGATTCAAATTATTGACGGTCAAAATTCCAAAACGGTACCACAATCATCCCCGAAAAAAAATATATTCATTTTTGGTTTGAAACGAAGTGGAACTACCATTTTTTGGAAAACATTTCGCAAAGATAAACGTTTGCTGTGTTTCGATGAACCATTTTCACCACCCATTAGAGAGTTTGTTAGGTTAAAGAAAGATCATGATAAACGTATTTATCAGGAGTACATCGAACGACGAGAACTTGTAGAAAAATATTGGTGCCACGTTCAACCGCTCGAAGAAACATATCCGGAATTACTGCGGCACCATATTTCGTATTTGAAATCCTTGGTTGCAGAGTCCGAGAATGTGTGCATCGATTTTACCAGATGCCACATGAAGATCTCACAGTTGAAACGACTTTTTCCTGATTCATTGGTCATCCATCTGGTTAGGGATCCTAGGGCATTTATTACCAGCCATCTCAAGCCTAACGGCAGATGGTGTTCGCCGAGTCTGCCCGAAGAATTTTTCACTTACAGCGGTTCCTTTGATTTTTGGAGCTATGAGACACTTTCCAAAAATGTCGGAACATTCGGCTTTGCCCACGAGAGGCTTTTACAGCTATGGAATGCGTTCACTCAGCAGGCTGAATTGCAACAACCTGATCTTACCATCCAGTTTGAGACCTTCGCCAGAGACCCGGAAGAGACAGTAAAACTTGTATATAAAGGCCTGAATATTGACTATCAGCCATTGGACTTTTCCGGAATTCATGCGCCTAATCCACCTTTTAATTTTCAATCCGATAAATGGGAACCTGGAATTGAGCGTTTAGGATTCACAAAAGAATTTTTGAGTGTGTGGGATTAGAACCCGGATTGGATTTTTTTGGGGTAAAGCAACAGAAACGACTATTCAAGAGGAAATTAATAAATGGAATATGTTTAATCCTTCTGAGGATAGAACCAATAGAAGTTTCCATATTGTAGGGTACTAGAAAGAAGATAATTGCCCTGAAGCATTCCTCAGAAATGCAAACAATGTGGTTGAAGATGATTTTAGTGCTTGCGAAAAACAGAATCAGAAATTACAGAAACAACCATTTCATTGAAGTCATTGCGTTCGACATCATGTAGTCCTCTGGTGTTCTTTTTAATTTTAATAGTGTTTTGTCTTCGCTTTTCTGTTTAAGCAAGACAGTTTTCGTAATCAGAAGGTTGTAATCATTTGAAACTGCCGCCCAATGATGACCGTCTCGGCGATAAAAACAGTAGCCAAATCAGTTTCCCATCGAGATCATGGTCATCCGCGAAAAAACATAAACAGAAAAAGACAATGACAGACCATAGATCACAGAATCCCGAAGTACTGCACATGCTCGGAATACGATTGCATCAACAGGGGCAGCATGAACGGGCAATTGGATATATCCGTCAAGCAATTGCTTTAAATGAAAAAGAACCATATTATTTCAACAATTTAGCTGTCGTCTACCGCGCATTGGGAAAGAATGACGAGGCCATTAGGCAATACCGCAGAGCAATCCAAATCGACGGAAAATATGCCCAAGCCCACTATAACCTTGCCACTTTGTACCATACATCTGGATGCCCGGAAAAATCATTGCACCATTATAAAATGGCAATCAAAAATAAAGCCGATTATTTGGATGCCTACAGCAATCTAATAGCTGCGTTCAATGAACTAGGTCGATTCGATGACGCATCGGTGTATGGTCGCAAAGCGATCAGACAGGATCTTAATTGTTCAGAACTGCTTAATAATTTAGCGAATACTCTCAAGAATACAGGGCAGTTCATTGAGTCCATTAAATATTATAGACAATCAATCCGAATGTCTCCAGATCATGCAGAATTGTACAGCAATTTGGGCAATGTACTCTACGATATCGGGAATATCGAAGAGGCGATTTCCTGCCACAAGCAGGCTATTTCCATAAACCCGAAATATGGAAAAGCTTACAATAATTTGGGAGCCATTTACCGTTCACAAGGAAGTATAGAAACTGCGGAGGTATTTTTTTATAAGGCCATATCTCTATTGCCTAATGAACCAGAAGCCTATCACAATATGGGCAACCTTCGCTATGACATAAGCGACTACGTAACTGCGATAAAATGGTATCAACGATCAGCTTCCTTAAACCGTAAACCAGTCACCACACTCATCAATCTTGGAATCGTTTTTCAAGAAAATGGGAGGTCAGATGAAGCGGTGTTATGCTTCAAAAAGGCACTACAACATGAACCAAGCAATGCCAAGGCCCATTCTCATCTCTTTCACGAGCACCTTCAGCGGTGCGATTGGACTGCCAAAGAGAAATTATCGGTTGAAGTCGACCAATTCACCCAAAAGGATTTGTCATTAGGAAAACGACCAGAGGAAATGCCTTTCTTGAATTTGATCAGGTCGTCGGAACCTCGTCTGAATTATTTGGTTGCCGAAGCCTGGAGCAAAGAGATTGATAGAATCGTAATTAAAAGCAGCAAGAAAATCACATCGAGATTAACTGAAAAAAAGAAAGAAACGCTGACGATAGGTTACCTCGGCAATAATTTGCAGGACCATCCCACGGCACATCTAATTTGGAATCTTTTTGAATACCACGATAGAGACCGATTCCGTGTATTTGTGTATTCATATGGAAGAGATGACGGCAGCATTTTTCGTAAACGGATCATGGCAGACTGCGACAAGTTTGTGGACATCAAAAATTTGAGTTATAAAGACGCCGCCGGTAAGATCGCCAAAGACAGAGTTGATATACTTGTCGACCTTGTCGGGTACATGCGTGGTAATCGACTTGCCATTGCAGCCCACCGTCCAGCAACGATCCAAGTTAGATGGTTGGGATTGGCAGGAACCACGGGTGCATCTTTTTTCGATTTTATAATTACCGACTGTAAGGTCACTCCAGAGGATCAACAGCCTCACTACAGCGAGCATTTCGCCTATATACCGACGTCCTACCAGATTAACAGTAAGCCACTGGTTGCATCACAAGGAGGTTTTTCGCGTGATAGGGCGGGATTGCCTAAAGAAAGCTTTATCTATTGCTGCTTCTGTTCCAACTATAAAATCGATGCAAATATTTTTCAGGCATGGATGGGTATTTTAAAAAAGGTCCCCGAGAGTGTCTTATGGATCATGACGGGTAGTTCCCGTGTAAGAGAGAACATGAAGGCATCAGCGGTCAGGCAAGGTGTTAGCCACGAGCGCCTGATTTTCGCGGAAAAGGTTTCGAAAGCGGAACATCTGGAAAGATTGAAGCTTGCCGACTTGGCATTTGATACGATAACTGTAAATGGTGCAGCAACCACTAGTGATGCGTTGTGGGCTTGTGTACCGGTCATAACCGTGAAAGGTAATCACTTCGCATCGAGAATGTCGGCAAGTATTTTAAGCGCAATTGGACTGAATGACCTTGTATTCGACACCATGGCGGACTATTGCGAGATGGCTATTTCTTGTGGTAACAATCTGTCGATCTTGAAGAAGATTAAAAAGCGATTGAGTATTAATCGACTTTCAAAACCGCTTTTTGATACACAAAGCTATGTTAATAACTTGGAAAAAGCTTACGAAGAAATGTGGAAACGCCATGTCAACGGAAAAAAACCCGATATAATCCGAGTTAATGAACTATGAATAGATTTGGATGATATACCTTGTGTCATGAATTCCTAAATTGCCTAAACCGCGCGTAAAAAAATCGATTGGTTTTTCGTTCTAAAGACTAAAGGATGGACGCGTTCGCCTCCTGATAGGGAGGGGATAGAGTTTCTCAGTTCATACGAAAGATTAATTGACGGGCGAGCATCCTCGATGCCAAACCCTCGACCATCGAGGATCTCTTTATATACCATTGTGTGAAGGTCGGTAAACCCACCTGAAAATTCAATCTCTTGATCATCAATCGTTATAGAGCGATAGGTGGTTTTACCTTCAGCCTTGATCGGTTCAGGCAGGTCGTCATTGTCAACAGACAAAAACCAGCGGATACGAGCATTCTCCAACTCAAGGAATCCTGCCATTTTTTTCTCATCAGTATAATGAACTTCCTGCAGGTTGACAGAACCAAAAATCCACATGAGCATATCAAAAAAATGTATGCCGATATTGGTAACAACGCCGCCTGATTTGTTTACATCCCCTTTCCAGGAATGAAAATACCAATTCCCTCTCGATGTTATATATGTCAAATCGATGTTGTGTTTTTTGGTTCTCAAGGGTGCCTTATCTTTGATCCTTTTTTTTAATTTGACGATTGATGGATGGACCCTCAGTTGGAGGATGTTGAATATTCTATTTCCAGTCTCCATTTCCATTTCAGCCAGTGCATCCAAATTCCATGGATTGAGCACCAATGGCTTTTCACAAATGGCGTCTGCTCCGATCCTCAATGCAAAACGGATGTGTGCATCATGCAGATAATTGGGCGAACATATACTTATATAATGAAGCCTTTTTTCGTCGCCTAACCGTCTTAACCGTTCCGCGTGCCTGTCGAAACGTTCAAATTCGGTGAAAAAGGCGACGTCATATGAAAAGCTATCGAGTATACCGACAGAGTCAGAGGGGTCTAACGCGGCAACAAGATTTTGTCCTGCTTCTTTTATTGCCCTCATGTGTTTGGGAGCAACATAGCCTGCTGCACCCAATAGCGCAAAATTTTTTGAAAAAGTCATGATTGGAGGTTCCTCTTGAAGATGCTTGGTTCGCATCTGTGTTTGAGAAAATGCTTGGATATCTATTCGCAACATTAAAGCAATAGAAATGCCAATCTCTTAGGAAACATAAGTGGTATAAATTAATAGTAAAAATTGAAAACAATTATATGTGATGTCAATTTATTGGCTCAAACAATCCAATTAGAAAGGAGATTTGACATGCAATCCCCACACCCAAAAGGGTGGGGGGATATCGATCTGAATTTTAAAATGTTAAGTAGGGGGAGTTTTATTCAGGTGAATCTGCAACTAATATGATCAACCAGCCCTGAGGCCGGCAGCGATATTTTCATTTATTTTTATGATGATGTCCAATTTTTCGGGCTCGGGGAAGGCCATGACTTCGAAGATGCGTTTGTCGATGAACCCGCTCAGGCGAAGCAGGTCACCCTTGATGTGATCCGGCAAAGGATTGTCTATTTTGCCCAGTTCACCCTGAAAAATCGTCCATATGCGTTGGTTGTAGTTCAAGGCATCATCAAGCAGTTCACTCCGATTCTCATCGTCCCAGCGTTTTTGGCAAATCCTAAGCTTTAGGGCAGCCTGGGTCAAGACTCGGGCCTCAGTTTCCCTGCCCGATACCGTGGCTTTTTCAACTGATTTATAGGCGTTCACAGCATTATTGTACACGCGCGATGGCCTCCTCTTCGTAGGCAATGAGTTTTTTACAGGTTTTAAGCGCCTGGTAATACGCTCCGTTGAGGATATATTCACTGATTCGATCGATAATGCCCAGCGAACTGGGTGCTGCGTCGAGAAAATCCTTGACCAGTTTCCAGTAAAGTTTGTGATGGTCTGTTAGATGGGTCCCGTCGATATACATCAATTGAATAGAGAAATAGATCCGCCGTGCTGGGGTGTTGGCATTGTCCGTACTCAGGATGTCTTTATCCCTGAGGATGGGAACGGTGTTCTCAACGATAAAATTGCACTTCGTACTGGCGTTTGTGATCACGGCACCGCCGATGATCATCCGTTCTCCGGGTTTAAGCGTGATTTTGAGCCCCATATCCTTGCCCTGCACCCATATTTGTTTGTCAAGAAAGCTTGATACCAGCCAAAACTCATTTTACCGTTGGGTAGCTACATCATCAACCGCTGTTTTACATTTTCTTCTACTTTGTTTCAAGGTGACCATTTTTTTGTCAAGAATAATTGGTCTATACGAGGTGATGCGGTTAGCTACGATAGCGATGGGGGATGAAAGCCCGAATTGATGATTGAGCCTTTAGGTTAAGTCGGGCAAGGGGGAATTTCCCCCTTGCCCTTTGGTTACTTTGATAAACATTCTCAGGAATGTTCAATCATTAGAACAGTCTCAATACAGCTTGAGCTGCCTGAGATGCCAGACTCAAGGATGTCGTACCCAGATTCTGGCGAGTCTGCAGCATCAGCATGTTGGCGCCTTCCTCGTTCATGTCGGCCAGGGTCAGGTTGTCACCACCGGTATTGAGGGTGTTGACCATTTCTGAGGTAAACTCCGACCGGATGGAAATGGTGGACAAACTCGAAGAGAGCCTCTGTGCTTCGGTTCGAAGGGCACTGATTGCAGCGTCGATATCACTAATTGCACCCGCTTCGATAGCGGCATTACTTGCAAAATTTGCGTTAGCAATCGAAACGCCAGCAACGGAGCCGGACGTCGCCGCACTGAAACCAGTTACAGTGAGGGTGTTATCACCGTTTTCGTCGAATTCGACGGAAAGCTCGTCTCCATTAAGCAGATTCGAGCCACCGTAGTTGGAATCATCGGCCATGTATGCCACCTGGGAGATAATCGCGTTAAACTGTGTCGCCAGAGCAGTTGTGTTGGACGATGTTTTGGCCGCGGAAGCCAGAGACTTCATCTGATTGAGTAGGGCTTCGATTTTTTCGATACCGGTATTGGCAGCCTCGATCGTCTTGATGGCTTCACTCATGCCGTCTTTTTTGGCGGCGAGGTCGCTGGCTCGGTTGTAGTGGTCTTTGGACTTGAAAAAGTTGACCGGATCGTCCAGTGCCGTGTTGACTTTCTTACCGGTGGCCAACCGGGTCTGGGTGGTGGTCATCAGTTTGTCAACATTTTGAAGCGAGATCAGGTTGTTTCTCATTCCTGCGGTCAATGCGATTGCCATGGTAAATCTCCTTTTCTAGGGTTTAGGTTCGGCTTTCTTGCCGT
>Ga0316198_10000970_pt1 | contig 16172 bp, 13 predicted proteins | sample OudBieAanoxic_MG_FD_204935 | JGI IMG/M metagenome (GOLD analysis project Ga0316198, IMG submission 204935) | Coastal sediment microbial communities from Oude Bieten Haven, Netherlands - site A anoxic | ecosystem: Environmental > Aquatic > Marine > Coastal > Sediment | place: Netherlands...
CCCCGATCATAGACGCGCTGAAGATCACCGCGGCAGAAGTGAGCTGAGCGTCCAGGGCGTGCAGCGGGCGCACCTTGTAGATACCGAATCCCACCGTGCGCACGATGCGCCAGCCACCGGACATGATGCCGAGGGTGATGAATCCTCCTGTTGAGCGATATCGTGTTCGCTATGCGCCAGTAACCAGTCCGGGTTGTCGTGACCGTGCGCCAATAGTTCCCTGTAGCCGTGCAGATCCTGCTCGTCCATGGCCTGAATCTCGGGATCCCGCGATCCAGCCCAGTTCGGTGTGGTGCAGCGCGGCCTGCGAAGATTGACGGGCGACGATAAGCGTCTAAAACTGTTCAGGTCTTTTTCAGGATTTCGGGACCCGGCAACCATCGAGTACAACTACGGGACCTCGATCGCCCAGTTGATGTTTACCCCGCAAGACCCTGATGCACGTAAATCGCCTCCGGGTGAGAGCCCTTATGCCGGCTGGTTGGGACTCGGTTTTTCCCTGCACGCCAAGGACGCCCATGCACTCAATTCCTCCGAACTCAGCATCGGAACGGTGGGTCCGAATGGGGCGAATTTGCGGTCGACGGTTTCAGTGAATGGGGATTCGGGCTCGGCACCTTTGCGAACAGATCACTATCTGGGTGCGCTCACACGAACCTTTCAAGACAGACCGTCGAGAAAGCGGACTATGGTCTGTCTATGGTTTGGTCGGCATTCGTGGATCTGCCGTGGCCTATGACATCACCCTTGACGGCCCGATGTTCCGTAACTTTGATACCGGCGCCACCCGCAAGCCTTTTGTCGGCGGCCTGTCTGTAGGCTTTGGCGTACGCTACAGGGATTTGAAGTTTACGTATGTGCAAACCTACCGCAGCCGGAGATTCAAGGCACAGATCAGGGGTAGAAATTTTGGCTCCATCGCGGTTAGCTATCGAATCTGACATCATACGTCGAACCAGTGTCGCTGCTCCCGAGAACGTTTGTGCCCGTTGATCGAGTTATAGCTCGAAGTACCGGGCGTGTGGTAGCGTTTGGTAAAATAGGTCATTTATCACCCCACTTGACGCCGGAGTCCACGCTGCGCAGGTGCAGATCGCGCTGGGGAAACGGGATTTCGATGTTCGCCTCGCGCAGCCCCTTTTCAATGGCGAAATTGAGGTCACTCACGGTGGAAAGCCGCTGGTCCACGATGCGGATGAAGAAACGCAGCTCAAAATTCAGCGCGCTGTCGCCGAAGCCGCGGAACAGGACCCTGGGCGCACTGACCCGCGTGCCATCGCCGATAACCAGAGGGTGTTCCCTGGCGGCGTGCAGCAACACCTCGCGGACCTTCTCGACATCCGAGCCATAGGCCACCCCCACAGGGACGATCACCCGGCCCCAGGGATCGCGCAGCATCCAGTTGGTGACCTGGTTGGAGATGAGTTCCGAATTCGGCACGATGACATCGGCACGATCGAAGGTCTCGATCTGCGTCGAGCGGATGCTGATCTTGCGCACGTAGCCCTCCGTGCTGCCGACGACGATCCAGTCGCCGGTACGGATCGGGCGTTCGAACAGCAAAATGATGCCGGAAACGAAGTTGTTGACGATGTTCTGCAGGCCGAAGCCGATTCCCACCGAGAGGGCACCCGCGATGATAGCCAGGTTGGTGAAGCTGAAACCGGCCAGCGACAAGCCGACGATCGCGGCCATAATGATGCCGACGTAGCCGCTGATGGTGACGATCGCCTCCTGAGCGCCGCGCTCGATCCTGGATTTTTTTATCCACCCGGGCAGAACCTCGTTCCGAATCCAGCGTACCAGGGTGACCAGAGCGGAGAAAACAACGATGCCGATGACCCAGTTGATCGGCACGATACGCACGGGGCCGAGCTGAAACCCCTCGATGATGCCCTGCCTGGCCAGGCTCCAGAAGGTGTCCGAATAGCCCCACAGACCAACGACCGTGACGCCGAAGATCAGCCAGATCAGCAGCATTGTAAGCAGGCGCAGCCAGATCAGGCCGGGCACCGGTTCGCCCTCAGCCAGGCTCAGCCGGTCGCGCAGCCGACGTTCCCAGGCGTAGCGCCCGGTATCCACACCTTCGAAGGAATCCTGCAACAGACTGTTGAGGAGCCAGAGACCAACCCCCAACAGGGCGGTGCCGAGCAGCCCCTTGAACAGGTACAACGACAGGTTACGGAAACCCAGCAGCTCGATGATAAAACCGGCCAGTAACAACAGCACGATCAGTCCGCGCAGTTTCGGGCTGTTCAGCGGCGGCGGGGCACCGCGGACGGTGGACACCAGCCACACCAGCTGCACGGTGGCCACCGCAAAGAACACCGCCCGAATCAGATACCAATGTTCCGCTGTCATAGCCGAACGAATCCCGGTACTGAAGATCAGGATCAGAGCAAGCACCAGGAACAGAAGACCGTGGATGCGCCGGGACAGGGCCCGGGCATAGGCCGGGTCGATGGTGAGAAAATGCGCCGCGGGCGCACAGGGATTGAGCAAGGCCTGGCTGACCGTCAGGCCGCCCAGATACAACAGGATGCTGATGAGCAACGCCACAACCGGCGGGACAGGCTCGACCGGCAGCAGCATCAGCAGCAGCACGACCGTGGCCGCGGCGAGGCCGAGGATGAGCGGCAGACGCCTGGCGAGGCAGGCCCGCAGCGACGCGCTCAGCCCCGCACTGATCCCCTCCGCTGTCGCATGCGTGAGCCGCTGCCGCCACCGACGGCGCCACCACAGACCCAGCGTGACTGCAAGCGTGGACACTACCCCCAACAGGATCCAGCGGTTAGTGTTCAGGCGTTTCACCTGCAGGCGATCCAGCATAAAGGCGTGGACCTCGCCTGGCAGGGTATTCGCCTGCTGCAGGTTGACCAGGGCTACATTCCAGATATCCGGTCCGCGTCCGAGCAAGCGGAATTTCAGCACCTCGTCCCTGGCTGCGCGAATATCATCGCCGAGTGTTTGGGCCTCCACCAGGAGGGTCTGGCAGGCGTTCATCTCGGCTTCCAGATCGGCTAGCCGCTTGTCTGCCTGCAGCACGGGCGCAGCGGTAGCACCGGGCGCGGTATCATCCGCGGGCTTGACCGCACCCTTGATCTCATCGATTGCCTTCTGCCGCGCGTCCACGCACTTCTGAGCGTTCAGACGGATCTCGCCGAGTACACGGTCCCAGGGGTCCAACTCGTCGGTGTTACCCGCAACCGGGTCCAAGGATTGCACGGTCTGCCGGGCAACGCTAAGCGCCTCGCGCGCCGGCTTCAGCCAGTCGTTGCTGCTTTTGGTGGCAGCCAGCCCCGGGGATGTGAGAGAGATGGCAGCCAACAGAATCACAGTCTGCAGGACCTTCACAGTAGTGGTTTCCTGTCGTGCGGGCGCTATTGTCATCGGATGTACTCGCGGTACCGGCGGGCTCGAGGAGTCTACACGAGCGCATCGGCTCGCCATTCGCTGCACGGAATCGGCCAACCGGTTGAATTGCCCGTGGCACATGGCTCCAGCAATCGATTCCCCGCACCCTGATGATTTGGTTCGCTGCGAAAATACGCGACATACTCCCCGAGTGCCCGACGTCAGCAAAGACTTTTACCCATTGTCAGAACCTCCACCGGCGAGCTTCTCATGGTTTTGGGCTGCGTGCTTTACAATACCGCGCATCAAACGTCCCAGCAAATCGGTACCGGTAACGACCCGGGGATGCTCATCCCATATTAATATAACGTCATAGGTGATAACGGTATCCTCTTTTGTGTTCGGGTCAAAGCGTAGATTCATGATCACGTCACCCAGGTGTTGGGTTCTGTCGCGGATGACAACTGGACGATGACAGAAGGCATAGGGATCAGTACGCTGACGGTGAAAAAGCGCATGACGGAGAAATCCGTCTGCGTCCAACACTGAGCGGGGGATATTTTTCTCATCGGCAATGACAACCCACGGCTTACCGGAGGCTTCCACCTGGCGGAGAAAATCATCGCTTGTGCTCTGCCCGAAATCCGGGAACAGTGGGGTTCCTTCCTTTGTTGGCAGGCGGATAATGCTCTCAGGATCCAGGGGAACACCTTCCTGCTCAATAGGAAGATCGTCGATGGTAAGAAAGTTCATGGCGCCGATAGCCTCGGTTCGATCCACCTCTGTCTCCTCTGCAAGCATATGGCGGCGGAGAATCTCTTTCAGATCCTGCTCACGGAGGTACTGTATCGCCTCTTTGCCGAGCCACGCATCCAGAACCAGCGCCGATGGTTTGGCGACGGGAAAGAGTAAAAGCTGGTAAACCCGCAGAATTGGCGCAAGCAGCGTGGCCATCTTCAGGGCATTGCGCGAGAAATACGCCTGAGGCGTGATCTCACCGCAGATGGTGATCAGAAAGGTGGAAAACGCGAATGCTGCAACGCCGCTCAGAACGGAGTCAGATAATAAGGTTAAAAGTACATTGATACCAACATTGCCCCAGAGAATGGTGGTCAATACAAAGTTTGAATCACGACGCAGATCCAGCACCTTTTGCGCGGCCAGGTTGCCTCCCGCCACATCCACCTCCAGGTTCAGGCGATTGAGGCTGAATACAGCCAGATTGAGGCCTGAAAACATGGCCGACTGCGTCAGGCAAAAGGCAATGCCCAGCCAGATTACGATCTCGTTCATATCACACCCGGATATTTTTCGAGGACAGGATCTCTAAGTGTCCCTGGCGTAAGCTGATCGATTTCCGTTAACAGACCTGCCACGCTGACGAATTCCTAAAGCAGGCTGGAGAAAAGCGTTGCGATACCGAGAAAGCTCATGAAACCGGTTACATCGGTAACGGTGGTCAGCACGATGGAGGAGGATTGGGCCGGATCCTGCCCCAGGGTAGTCAGCACGAGAGGGATCGCTGCGCCGAAGATTCCGGCGATGACCATGGACATAATCATCGAAACCCCGATGATACCCGCCAGCCCCGTGGATCCACTCCAGATCCAGACACCGAGTGAGGTGGTCGCCGCGATGGCGACACCGTTCCAGAAACCGGCGGACATCTCCTTGAAGACGACACGCGGCCAGTGCCGTGCTCGGATTTCGCGCAACGCCAGACCTCGCATGGTGACCGCTAGGGCTTGCGCCCCGGTATTACCGGACTGCCCGGCCACCACAGGTAGCAGTACCGCCAGTGCGGTGTACTTTGCGATGGTACTCTCGAACAGGCCAACTACCGCTGCCGCGAGAAAGGCGGTCGCCAGGTTGATGTGCAACCACGGCAAGCGTTTGCGCACGGCAAAGGACACCTTCGACAAGGCGCGCTCATCCTTGCTGACACCTACCATGGTCTGCATCGCGACCGTGGCTTCGTTTTCCGCGGCCGCCACGAGGTTGCGATAGCGGACTGCGCCGATCAGGCGCTCCTCGGCGTCAACAACCGGCAGGTCGGTCAGCCGGTAGCGTTCGAGAATATCGACCACCTCCTCGCGCGGTGCGAGCGCGTTGACCATTGCCAGCACCGGATGCTGGATCTCCTCCAGCTGCGTCGCCGCAGTCGCGGTCGCGATATCCTGGATATCCACCTGTCCCTTAAGGTGGTTGTCGGCATCCACGACAAAGAGCACGCGCATACCGCGGCGGCGCAGCGCACGGATGCGGGCGAGTGCCTCGCGTACCGTCGTGTCGGCACGCAACAGCAGCACGCGCGGATCCATCAGGGCACCAGCGCTATCCGCCGGATAGGCGAGAACGGCGCGCAATTCGTCCGCATCCGCCTGGGGCAGCCGCGTTAAGTAGTTTTCCTGCGCCTGCGGGTCGCGCATGGACAACATTGCCGCGCTGCGGGAAGGATCCATATTGCGCAAAACTGGCGCCATCTGCGTTTCAGGGAGCGCGTCAATCGCCTGGATACCGATGTCCGGCGACAAGCGGTTCCACACGGATAGCGTTACCGAAATGGGATGCCTGGACAGGACCCCGGCCACCTCTACAGGCGACAGCCGCTCCAACAGCTGCACGGCATCATCCGGATGATTTTCGACGACATCGCGCTGGAGTGCCTGGATGGCATTGTCGAGTCCGGGCTTCACGTCAGTCGTCCCCCCTGCTTTCGGTTGCCCGCCCTGCATTGCTTACGAACAGCGCACCCACCCCGATCCAGAAGATGTCGGCCAGCGCGGCGCGTGTCGTGTCGAGTTCGTTACGCTCGGCGACCTCGGTCAGTAACTGCTGTTCCCCTTCCATTACTTTTGAGCGCTGTAGCACGCCCAGAAAAACGCCGTCGCGGTTGACCACCGGCAGACTGTCGTGGGTCAGCCAGGCGGGATGATTGGTCACCGTCTGAACCGCGGCCCGGGCGCTGAGCACGATAGACGCCGGTCGCATCACACGCTGAATCATACTCCGGTCACGTTCGCCGAGCAGGTCACTCAAGTCCACTATACCAGCCAGGTGGCGGTGCTGGTCCAGCACATGAATCGTCTGCCCGCTGCGCTGACTGGCACGCCGGAATAGGCGCAATGCGTCGCCCACCCGCTGGTCCGGTATAAAAGTCACGACGTCCGCATCCAGGAACGAACCAATCACCGTTTCCGAGTAACGCAGGCGCAGCCGCAACCGCGCCGCCGCATGACGTGGCATGACCGCAAGCAACGCTTTCAGTCGGTCGCGTTCGATCAGGCGAAGAACCGCCACAGCGGCCGAAACAGGCACCCGAGCGAGTATCTCACCGCCGGTCTTATCCGTCAGCTGTTCAAGGCACCGGCCGGCCGAACTCGGCGTCATGTTCTCCAACACATTGGCAGCCAGCTGAAGTGGCATGACCTGGAATATCGCCTTGATATCACCACTGTCAAGGCGCGCCAGTGTGCGGGCGGCTGCAGCCGGGTGCAGAGTAATATAGCCTTTCGCAAGCGGGTCAAACACGCTCACTTTCCTGCTCCTCGACGACCAGCGCAACGCTTTCCAGGAAATGTCGCGCCGGGATCCAAGCCTCGCCTTCTCCGGTCTCCACGATCACTGCCACCTGCGTCAGTTCCAGAATTTCACCCTCCATGCCCTGCATGCGCACCTTCTGCCCGGGTCTGTAAGCCTTTCGCACGTAGTGCGAAGCCATGATATTACGCACTGCATCACCGGCACCAATACCGAATGCGAGGGCAGCGCTAGCGAAAAGCGCCGCGGCTGCCAGCAGGATAATATTGGTGAACACCGCCACGTCGAGTCCGAGTTGGGCCAGGCCCAGCAACAGCGTGAACGCGAGGATGAGTCCGGACGCCAGATGTCCGAGTGACAGCCCATGCTGGAAACCATTGGAATCAGCAACGGCTACGATAATATTCCGTACGCCGTTGCTGATGAGATAACCAATAAACAGAATAAAGGCACTGATCAGCACGCGCGGCAGGTAGCCGAGTAATCCCAGCACCCAGTTAGCGAAAGTAACGAGCCCGAGTTGCTCGGCTGCGCCGCTAACGGTATAGGCGAGCGTGATCCAGAAGGCAACATTGGCGACGAGGTTCGAGACCGACCAGCGCGGTCGGGTGACCTTCTGGCCAAGCCAACGGTGGATGACAGCCAGGATTGCATCAAGACCTTTACCGAAGCGATGGATAAGCCAGCGCACGACGAAGGCCGCCAGCCAGCCGATGAGCAGTAATGCGAGCGCCCCCAGGAGGTTGGGAAGAAAAGTCTTGAGCACCAGGATCAGGTCTTCGAGTGCATACTCCAGCCAGAGGCCCGGGTCGTCAATGAGGTTCACTCCAATCTCTTTAAATGGAGAGGGCGGTGGTGTTACCAGTGGTGCGGTAGGTGGCGCTGCCATGGTGTTTTCTCGGCGAGTCTTTTCTCTAATTACGCTAAAGTATAGAAGACAAGCGCAACGCCGACCGCTCAATTAGTCGATGTGGCGGCGAAGTACCCCTGCGGCCTGGTGGCCGCAGGGCTTGGTTGGAATTACGGGTTTTCGATCAGGACCTCGACCCGGCGGTTGGCCGATCTGCCAGCCGTTGTTTCATTACTGGCTACCGGACGTGATTCGCCGTAGCCATAGACGGCAATCCTGTCGCCGGCGACACCGCCCACTTCGGTCAGGAACCTCGCCACCTTGCCGGCTCTTTCCTCGGACAGCTTCATGTTCACCGCGTCACTGCCCGTCGAGTCGGTGTGACCGGACACCCTGATCGTACTGCCCGGAAAAGTATCGATCGCCTTGGTGATCTTGTTCAGCAATACAAAGTTATCCGACTCCAGTTCGCTACCACCCGTTGGAAAACGTAAACCATGCGCGGAAATGAGTACGTTCTTACGCTGCTGGTAGACGGTAGCCTCAGACGCGGTGAACATCGCCTCCACCTTGTCGATGGCACCCTTCTGCTCCTCGGTCAACGACAACTCCTGCTCGTACTGACTGCGCGCCATCGCGGTCTCATCGCGCTGATTGATCAACTCTTGCACCGAACTCTGCATGCCGAGGACAACGCTGCGGTTGGCGCTGTCGAAGGGCAGAGCTTTACCCAGCGGTTCAGCGATTTCGCTCAACTGGCCTTGATACCACAGCACCACGTCTTCGCGCGTATAGTCGCGGCGGTCGAAATCCCTGATCAACTCGGTAATGCCGATACTGCGCTCGGCGAGCCACTTGGCGCGCGCGGCGTGAACATTGGCCTTGTCGGTCTTGGTACGGTCAGCATCCAGAACAGAGAGGGCCAGCGCCAGCTCCTCCTCTGCCTGTTTATAGGTCTTGGGTGCGTACTTGGGCGCACGATTTTGTTCCGCCTTTTTCAGGGTCGCCTTGGCGGTATCAACCATCCCCTCTTTAAGAGAAATCAACTCCAGCTGTTCATAGCCGGCAATCAGCTTTGGACGGCGCTTCTTTACGTCCTCCAACCGGCCCTCTTCGACCATGGCAGTGGTGCTGCGTAAATCTGCTTCCAGATCCGCGGTATCCTTGCGGTACAATGTGGCAGCACCGGCCTTCATCGCTCGGGTCCTGGCGGCCAGCACCTCGCGAAGCAGGTCCTTGCTTTGCTCGACATCCCTGCCCACTTTTTTCAGGCCGCTGAGGCCTGCCCGCGCGGCAGTATTGGCGGCATCACTGCGCCCGCTGGCTGCTTCAGATATAGCCCGATCGAGCTGCGCCGCCGCGGCTTTATAGCCCTCCGGTGCCAGGTAATCCGCACCCTGCGCGCGCGCATCCTTCAAGCCCTTGTCGAGACTGGCGATCTGTTGGTTCTGACTGAGAACCTGCTCCTGGCTGAGTTTTGGCGTGGCGGCGCAGGCAGTAATAAGCACCACGAGTAACACACCAATTGATGTATACATGAGGTTTTTCATCATTTTCCCCTTCTTATCGAATGACTGTGTCCAAATCCGGAACCTGACTTTCTTCCACCTTGGCGGATTAAAGCCGGGCATCGGTTTCCTGTTTGTTGTGACCTCCTGCTAGCGGGCAAAGTCACATTCGCGCTGAATAAATTGAGCAGGAGGTTCCGCGCACGCCGAAAGCATTGGATCAGCATCACGGCACCGGTTTGTGCGCGCTTTTGCGCAGGACACGCTGAGCTCATTGGTGTAGAGCCAGCCCCACGAGGGGCTCTGGTTACAGGTTCTGAACGTCCACAATCAGCACTGCGCCCTCAGCCGCGCCTCATCACGCTGCGGTCGCCTGATCCCCGACCACCTGCAGATACTCGGCCTTGAACTGGTCCAGGGATCGGTACAGGCGCATTTTCGCGGCGCTTAGACTGATCATCAGTGTCGCTGCGATATCCTCCAGAGAGCACTCCTGGAAGAAGCGCAGCACCAGCACTTCACGGGCCTTGTCGCTGACGTTCTGCAGGGCTGCGGCGACCGCCTGGTTACGCGCGTAACGTTCCGCATCGCTGCCTCTGGCGCCTTCAAGGTACAGGTCGATCAGGCTCTCTATGTGCTCGGTCTGAACATAACGCATGCGCTTGACGGCGAAACTCCGGCACTGGTTTTCGGCAATGGTATGCAACCAGGTGCGAAACGCCGAACGACCCTCGAAGCGATCGATTGCCTGCCAGGCGCGCAGTATCACCTGCTGGGTCACATCCTGTGCATCGTGGCGGTTGCTGAGACGGTAGACGCAGTGCCCGAGTAGCCAATCGCGATGGCGCCCCAGCAGTACATTGAATGCCAGTTTCCAGCCCAGACCACGTTCGCGCACCATGACTATAAGTTCGGTATCGCTGCGCGCAGTCAGCGCTTTGCGCTTTTCTACCGCTCCGAAAGTTGCCACAAGGCAGGTGTTGTTAGACATTTTCCGCTCCAGTTTTCAGAACCCCGGTGGGGGCGAGAAATATACGAGCGGCATTATGCGAAGACTTCTTATGACAAATATAACTATATATTTTTGTCGATTTATTAAATATTTTTTGTTATAAAACCAGCATGGATCTCGAGCTATTACGCACCTTTTTAGAGGTGAACCGTACGCGTCACTTCGGTGAGGCCGCCGAGGCGCTGTCCCTCACCCAGGCCGCGGTGAGCGCGCGTATCAAGCTGCTGGAAAACACCCTCGGGGTGCGCCTGTTCGACCGAGTGCGACGCGATATCCGCCTCACGCCGGAGGGCAACCGGCTGGTTAAACATGCGGATGTCCTGCTTGCCGGCTGGCGTAAGGCGCGCCAGGAAGTGAGTTTTGGTGGCGCGCAGCAACAACTCGCGGTGGGCGGCAGCCTGCGGCTGTGGGATGTCCTGTTGCAGGACTGGTTTCACCGGGTACGGCAGCACCTGCCGAAACTGGCGATTAGCGCCGAATCGCGCAGCTCTGAAATTCTCACCCGGCACCTGCTCAACGGGTTGCTGGATCTTGCTTTCATGCTGGAACCGGCACAAGTGGAGACACTGCAAATCGAGGATGTCGGCGTGATCGATCTGGTCCTGGTGGGTGACAGTCCATCTGTCGATACCCAAACGGCACTTGGCGACAACTACCTGATGGTCGAGTGGGGTCTGGCCCATGCGCTGGAGCACCGCCGCTTGTTCCCCGATATACCGGAACCGCGTATACGCGTCTCGCACGCGAAGATGGCGCTGGCCCATATCTTCGCGCTGGGCGGCTTTGCCTATCTGCCGGTACCGCTGGTGGCGGAACATCTGGATGACGCGAGCCTTCACCTGGTCGAGGATGCCCCCCTGATGCAACGCCATGTCTACGCGGTGTACCCCTTGCGGGGCGCAAAGAGCAAATTGATCAGGTCCTGTCTCAAACTGGTCAGCGCCGAGGTTCCCTTTACCCTGGAGGAAACGGACCTCTACTGAGCGCGCCACCTGCACAGCGGGCTCAACCGGACTTCTGCCCGGACACGTCGTCGCTGTCGTCGCTGAGCCTTTCAATCAGGACTTCACCAACACGCTTGTCTTCCAGCGACTCCACCGTCAGATAGAAGTCGTCTTCAATAATACTGTCACCGGTTCTCGGCATGCGCGACAGGCGCTCCATAAACAGCCCGGACAGTGTATTGGCGTCCAGTTCAGCCGGTACTTTCAAGCCGATGGCGCGTTCGATGTCGCTCAGCGACAACAGACCATCAGCGCGCCAGCTGTCTGTGTCGATTTCACTAAGCGTGGTCTGTTCGTCTTCTACATCGGTCTCGTCCTGGATCTCGCCGACAATCTCTTCCAGCAGATCCTCCAGGGTGACAATACCGGACAGGGCACCATACTCGTCGATCACCAGGGCCATGTGCGCGCGATGCCGGCGCATGCTGTCGAACAGCTGGGAGACCCTCTGGCTTTCCGGCACCAGCAGCGGCTCGCGGCAGAAGGCCGGCAGGCTGCACCACGGTTCGCTGTCGCCGTTGAGCACCGCGGTGTGCAGGTCCTTGGCCAGCACCATACCGAGCACTTCCTCTTTTCTGCCTGTGTCAATAAGTGGAAAACGCGAGTGCCCGCTGTCGCGGATGATGGCCAGATTGTGTTCGGGCGGTACGCTGATATCCAGCACGTTCATGGCACTGCGCGGAATCATCACGCGCCCGACACTGCGCTGGTCGAATTCAAACAGGTTGTGCAGCATGTCCGCCTTTTTGTGTTCGATTTCACCGTGCTCGCGCGAATCCTGCACCATGCCCTTGAGCTCCTCGCCACTGAGCACGTCCGCATGGGAGACCTCCTCGACGTTAAACGCTGACAGGATCGAGCGGGAGGATACGTTCAGCAACCAGTTGAGCGGATACACCAGCAAGTAGGCCACGTGCAGCGGGTAGGCGCACCAGACCGCGACCGGTTCGGCGCGCCGGATAGCGAAGGTTTTCGGCACCTGCTCGCCGATCACGATATGCAAGGCAGAAAAAATCAGGAATCCGACCGCGAATGCAGCGGTATGCAGGGCTGGCTCGGGGACGCCCCACATTGAGAACAATGGCTCCAGCAGTGCTGCGACCGCCGGCTCACCCACCCAGCCCAGGCCCAGCGAGGCCATGGTGATGCCGAGCTGGCAGGCTGCCAGGTAACTCTCCAGCCTGGCCTGGATGCGCAGCGTCAGTCGCGCGCCGGCACTACCGCCCTGCGCCACGCCTTGCAGGCGAAATCCCCTGGCCTTGACCAGCGAAAACTCGGCGGCGACGAAAAATGCATTAGCCGCCAACAGCAACACCACGGCGACCAGGTTGATGGTTATATCTTGCATGATGTGTGGCCCCGTGTCACCAGAAGTGGGTACAGGTTTGACGCCGGACAGACCGAAAAAGTCACATCCCGGCAGGCGAGGTTGCAGAGTTAAATGTAATGCGGGGCAAGGAACCCGGCTGGCAGGTCGCGACATGTGACTTTTCGACCCGGCTCCGGGTCTCAGGGTCGCATCAACCACATTCGCAAAAAGCGGAGGAGTCAGAAAATGGCACGGAACAAACGTTTTACTTCACAGTTAATAGCCGGTCTTGGCAGCGCTTTTGTCGCCTGCAGTACCGGCACCACGCTGGCGTCCCCCGGCTACGTCGTGGATACCGACGGACAAGTGGTCACCAGCGGTTTCGGCGAATGCGTTAAGAACAGCAACTGGAGCCAGGATCTCAGCACGCCGGAATGTGATCCGGCGCTGGCCGCGCGCCTGGAAGCCGAGCGTGCTGCGGAGCTGGCCGCACTGGAACGCCCGGTCCCGGAACCCACGCTGGTACGCCTGTCTGACAAGCGCAACGTGATGTTCGAGTTCAACAGCGCTGTGCTCACCCCGGCTGCCACCGTGGAACTCGACCGCTTACTCGGCAAAATCGGCGAATTTGACGAAATAGATACCATCGACGTTGTCGGCCATACCGACAGCAGCGGCCCGAAAAGCTATAATCAGTCGCTGTCCGAGCGTCGCGCCGCGAGCGTCAGTCAGTTCCTGGAATCACGCGGTGTTCGTGCCTCGTTGCTATCGACACAGGGTGAAGGTGAGTCCAATCCGGTAGCGGACAACAAGACCCGTGAGGGTCGCACCATGAACCGCCGCGTGGATATACTGATCAGCGGCAACGCTGTCGAGTGAGCAAGCACCGTGCAGGCAGGTGCCGGCCACCGCTCAAGGCCCGGCACCCGCCCGCTCTCGGGTTTGCTTACCGCCCCTGGCACATTGTTCTAATTCCCGGGCAGCACATCTCCCTGCCGGCAGGGGTTACAAGATCAGCACGCCCCGGTTAGACTTAGACTGGCCGCGTGCGGGCGTCTCTGAAAAATAAAACGGAGAAACAGGCATTGATTCGGACTCTTCTAGTTCAAAAGACAAGCAACGATGTCGTCAGTGGCGGAAAAGAACTGGTGACCGCCTGGCAGCAGAATACAGACACCCGCATCTGGCTCGACATCGAGGGCGAGCCGAGTGAAGTTGAAAGGCAGATTCTGCAGGACAGCTTCGGCCTGCACCCAATGGCCGTACAGGATGCGCAGCGAAGCCGTCACCCACCTAAACTCGAGCCATTCAGCAATTTCACCTTTATTCTGCTGAAGGGTTTGAGCGCTGATTCGCAGGATCTTCATTTTTCCACCATTCAACTGGCGATCTTTATCGGCGAACGTTTTCTGGTCACCCGGCGCAGTGGCGAATCCCCCAGCACCGACATGCTGTTTCGACAGGCTGAAAACGATATCGAACTGTTCAGCCGCGGTCCCGCCGCGCTGGGCATGCGCCTGTGCCGCCTGTCGGTCGACCGTTACCTCAAGATTCTCCTCAAGCTGGAACCGCGCCTGGAGGCGCTGGAAGCCGAAATCATGCAGCACCCGGACGATTCGATACTCGCCGAGCTGCTCAATTACAAAACTGAGCTGAAGAAATTCAGACGGGTGTTTCTTTACCACCAACAGATATTCCATGAACTGAAATCCGCGCGCTTCCCAGCCATCGCAGCCGAACGCGCGCACGAAATTGTCGACGTCTATGAACAGCTGGAGCGCGCCAGCAGCCTCGCCAGCCTGTATTACGAGCTGGCCTCTGACCTGGCCGACGGCTATATATCGGTGGCCTCGCACCGGCTCAACCAGATCATGAAAATTCTTACCGTGGTGATGGCAATTTTTGTTCCGCTGAGTTTTCTGGCCGGCATCTATGGCATGAACTTCGAGAACATGCCGGAGCTGCATTCCAGGTCCGGGTATTTCATCCTGCTCGGTTTAATGTTCACCATCGTCGTGGTGCTGCTGACGGTGTTCCGCAGGAAAAAATGGCTATGACGCTTACCAGACTGCTCGGATTTGTACTGCTGGTATTGCTTGCCTCACTGGCGCAGGGCGCTGACGAGTCGACGGTCAGCGTACCTGATCCGATCGTCCTGCCCGGCGACTGGTGGACCTATTTCGAGGCGAAAGAACCGATCGACGATGAGACACTACAGAAGCGGGTGGAGACTGCAAAAAAGTTCTACAGCGAATTGCGCCAGCGCCTGCTGAGTGAGGGGGACACGCTGGACGCACAACAGATCGAAAAGATACTCGGCAATATCGATCACTTCGTGGAACTGAAAAATGCCTCCGCCCCGGCCCCCTCCCCCTCCGCCGCACCGCAAGACAGCTACACGCTCGATGAAGCGCTTAAGCGCTTCGGCGAATGGCTGGCGCTGAAACAGCGTGTCGATGCCGAATCCGAGGAAAGCGCCTGGTTGACCACAGTCCTCGGCGAGCGGCGTAAACAGCAGTCCCGCCTGCGCAATCAGTATCTTCAACTGGATGACCAATCCCCCGACCGTCTTGCCCGGGGACTCGACTTGATGGGCAAGCGCCTGTCTCTGGAATTGCAGCGCCTGGAACTCGATCGGCGCAAAATCCTGTTGAAACATGCCCGGGAACAGCTGGACCGCCAGCGCGCGGAACTGGACAGCATGTCCGGGCACCTTGTCGCCACGCCGGAGGAGATACCACGCTGGGAACGTGAATACAGCGAAGCGCAAAAGACTATTGACAAGCTGCGTAACGAGATCGACCAGGTCGCGCCGTTAGACGCCCGGTCAAGTTCGTCATCACAGGATCTGTCCCCACTTCAGTACACGGCGCTGGTTGCAGTGCGCAAGGATATCGATACTCGCATCCACGAACTGACAGCGCTGCGCGCGCAGAATGCACTGTCACTGATCCACCGCGTGATTGGTGAATCAACGTTCGACAGCAAGGCAGTGCGCAGCCAGATCGACGCGTTCGAGACACTGCACGCAACCCTATCCGAGCAACGCAAACGCTGGCAACGGGTTATCGAACGAGTGCGCAGCATGCTGTCAAGGCCCGATTCGGGGGCGTCACAAGACGCCGGTAACAAGCTGTATGCCAACATACAACAGGAACTGGAAAAGACCGACCAGTTACTGCGTCGCCTGCAGCGGGAAAATGCGAGCGATGAATTTGTCGTACAGATGCTGAGCGAGCGGCTGCGCGCCAGCGAAGGCTGGATGGATCGTAATCTGGCCGATTTTTCAGACCGCTTCATGAAAGCCGGCGCAACGACCATCAACTTGCTGGGCGCCACCATGTTCGAGATCAACGAGACCCCGGTCACCGCCCTTGGACTGCTGCGCGTGGCGCTGATACTGACCGTCGCACTGTGGCTGTCGCGTATCATACGCCGTGCCATCCAGCACGTCGGCGAGCGGCGCGGCGGCCTGAACCAGAGTTCACTGTATACTTTCGGTCGCCTGGTGCATTACCTGGTTCTGACTATTGGTATCATCATCGGTCTGTCCTCGATCGGCATCGACTTCACCAAGTTCGCGCTGTTCGCCAGC
>Ga0316198_10000972_pt1 | contig 16161 bp, 15 predicted proteins | sample OudBieAanoxic_MG_FD_204935 | JGI IMG/M metagenome (GOLD analysis project Ga0316198, IMG submission 204935) | Coastal sediment microbial communities from Oude Bieten Haven, Netherlands - site A anoxic | ecosystem: Environmental > Aquatic > Marine > Coastal > Sediment | place: Netherlands...
CACTGCCGGATGTGTATGCACGCGCCCTGCTGGATCGCATGGCGGGGCGATCACAGGAACTGCTGCTGGAGCCGGGGCGCGCCATTGCCGGCAATGCCGGCATCCTGCTGACCCGGGTCGAGTACCTGAAACACACCACGCACAAGAATTTTGCCATCGTCGATGCTGCCATGAACGACCTGCAACGCCCGGCACTGTACAACGCCTGGCACGATATCGTACCGGTAGCGCCACGTACGGGTGCCACTACTGACTACGACGTGGTGGGACCGGTATGCGAGACCGGGGATTTCCTCGGCAAGGAGCGCGCACTGGCGCTTGTTGAGGGAGACCTGCTTGCCGTGCGTTCCGCCGGCGCCTATGGATTCACCATGAGTTCCAACTACAATTCCCGGCCACGCGCCACGGAGCTGATGGTGGATGGCGCGCAGGTGCATGTCATCCGTGAGCGGGAGTCCCTGGATGACCTCTACCGTCACGAACACCTCCTGCCGGGCTAGCCATGCTGCTGGAATTCACCAAGATGCACGGCCTCGGCAATGACTTCATGGTCGTTGATGCCATCAACCAGTCCGTGTCCCTGTCGGCCGGGCAGGTGCGTGCCCTGGCCAACCGGCATCTGGGCGTCGGTTTTGACCAGTTGCTGCTGGTAGAACCGGCCAGCACTCCGGACGTGGACTTCCGCTACCGCATTTTCAATGCCGATGGTGGCGAGGTGGGCCAGTGTGGCAATGGCGCACGCTGCTTCATGCGCTTTGTCCAGGAGCAGGGTCTGGCCGACAAGCAGCAGGTGCTGGTCGAGACGGCCAGTGGCCCACTGCAACTGACCCTGGAAAACGACGGGCAGGTCACGGTCGATATGGGCATGCCGCGCCTGGAACCGGCGGAAATCCCGTTCGACGCACCGGCATTTGCGAGGCATTACCCGCTGGATGTTGCTGGCCGGCACCTTGAAATCGCGGCGCTCTCCATGGGCAACCCGCATGCCGTGCTGCAGGTGGATGACATCGAAACCGCGCCGGTTCGGGAACTCGGCCCGGCAATCGAGTGCCATCCCCGCTTTCCGGAACGCGTCAATGCCGGTTTCATGCAGATCGTCGACCCGGCCACTATCCGCGTACGCGTGTATGAGCGCGGCGCCGGAGAAACCCTGGCGTGTGGCAGCGGGGCATGCGCCGCCATGGTAGCAGGCCGCCTGTGGGAACGGCTCGAGCCCCGTGTCAAAGTTGTCCTGACAGGCGGAGAACTTGTGGTAAGCTGGTCAGGTTCCGGCAATCCGGTCCTGATGACCGGGCCTGCCACGACTGTCTACCAGGGACGCATAGAACTATGACGACATCTCAGCAGACCCAGTCAGTGGCGCCGCCGCTGGAGGAAAAATCGGTCGCCGACTACCTGCGCGACAACCCCGAGTTTTTCGTGAATAACGCCAGCCTGCTGGCGACCCTGCAAATCCCCCATGTCTGCGGTCCAGCCGTCTCACTGGTAGAGCAACAGGTCAAGGTGCTGCGCGACCAGAACCAGCAGCTGAAGCGCAAACTCATGGACCTGGTACATGTCGCACGCGACAACAACCGTCTCAACGAACGCATGCACCAGCTCACCCTGGGCCTGATCAATGCGCGTTCGCTGGAGGCACTGCTCGACACCTTGCGTGAAAACCTGCAGGGTGAATTCAAGGCAGACACCGTTACCCTGCGGCTGGCCAGCATCCCGGAAGCTCTGGCGCGCGAGTGCGGCGTGGACACATACAGTACGGACGCCCCGGAGCTGGAACATTTTCAGTCATTCCTCAAGGCTTGCCGTCCACAGTGCGGACGCTTCAAAAAGGAACAGCTGCAGTACCTGTTCGTCGACCAGGCAGAAGCCATCGAGTCCGTCGCCCTGATTCCACTTGGCCCGAATAGCGCCTACGGGCTGCTGGCTATCGGCAGCCAGGAGGCCAGCCGCTTCCATCCCGGCATGGGCACCCTGTTCCTGACCCACCTCGGCGAACTCATGGGTCTGCTGCTGGCAGGTTACCTGGACCAGGACAGCTGAACAGAAATCTGACAGGACGGTTCGGCCTGTTCCCGGTATCTTTCAATCACAGCACCAGCCACTGTGCCCGCTGAGCAACAACACTGGGTAGAGCGGTTCCTGCACCACCTGCTGACCGAGCGGCGCCTGTCAGCGAATACCCGCAAGCATTACCGGCGCGACCTGGAAGAGCTGCTGGCATGGTGCGTGCAGAACGGCATTACCGGCTGGGCCCGCCTGGATACCCATGCGGTCAGGCAGTACGCGGCACACTGCCACCGCCGCGGCCTCGGCGGGCGCAGTATCCAGCGGCGCCTCTCCGCACTGCGCACCTTTTTCAATTACCTGCTGCGTGAACACGCCGTTGGCAACAACCCGGGCCTTGACGTCAGCGCCCCCCGTTCCGGGCAGCACCTGCCGGATACCCTCAATGTTGATGACATCACCCGGCTGCTGAATTCAGGGTCCAGCAATCCTCTGACCGTGCGCGATCTGGCGATGCTGGAACTGCTGTATTCCTCCGGCCTGCGTCTGTCTGAGCTGGTCGGCCTTGATGTAGGGGATGTGGATTTGAGCGAGTGCATGGTGCGCGTCACCGGCAAGGGTGCCAAGACGCGCGTCGTCCCCGTCGGCTCCCGGGCAATCAGCGCCCTGCGTGCCTGGCTGCCGCTCCGTGCCCGGCAGCTTGCGGCAGATGAGACCGCGATGTTCACGGGCCGCAGCGGCAAGCGGCTCAGCACCCGCGCCGTGCAGCAGCGCGTCAAGCACCGTGCCAGGCAGATGGGCGTGCCCGGCGATGTCCACCCGCATACCCTGCGCCACTCGTTTGCCAGCCACCTGCTGGAATCCAGTGGCGACCTGCGTGCCGTGCAGGAATTGCTCGGGCACGCCGACATCAGCACCACCCAGATCTATACCCACCTCGACTTCCAGCACCTAGCACAGGTCTATGACAAGGCCCACCCGCGCGCACGCAAAGGCAAATAACCACCGTGGTTTTTGCCCTGGATCCTGGTGTTGACTGTGTACATTACACTGATTAGTTAGTGCCATAGTTTTATATAGACCTATATAATTAAATATATCCTGCTGATATTTATCATTTATCAGCCCTGACGCTGCGTTTCCGGAATGCGTGCCTTTCCGGTGCAATTGCCAGGACTGGTGCAGCTGGCGGTCTGGATTCCAGGGCAGCACCCGGGAAACAACCGCCGCTGCAAACACACCCGAGGCAAAACCAGCCACCAGATGCTGCACCACAAAACCCCTTTGAATTCAGCCTGCTTGCCCCAATGCTATGGTGTACAATCGAACGCCCTTTTCCGGAGGTCCCCTGTGGAACAGTATCGCGGTACAACCATCCTCTCTGTTCGCCGCAACAACAGCGTCGTGATTGGTGGTGACGGCCAGGTATCCATGGGCGATACCGTCATGAAGGGCAATGCCCGCAAGGTGCGTCGCCTGTACCACGACAAGGTGATAGCGGGGTTTGCCGGCGGTACCGCCGATGCCTTTACCCTGTTCGAACTGTTCGAGGGCAAGCTGGAGAAACACAGCGGCCACCTGACGCGCGCCGCAGTCGAACTGGCTAAAGACTGGCGCACCAACAAGATGCTGCGCAACCTGGAAGCCCTGCTGGCCGTGGCTGACCATGAGACCTCGCTCATTATCAGTGGCAACGGCGATGTCATCGAACCGGAAAACTCGCTCATGGCGATCGGTTCAGGTGGCTCCTATGCCCAGGCCGCTGCCCGCGCCCTGCTGGAAAACACGGACCTGGATGCACGCTCAATCACCGAGGCCGGCCTGAACATCGCCGCCGACATATGCATTTATACCAATCGCAACCTGACCATTGAAGAACTGACGATCGACTGAAACTGCAGCGACACCGGCCAGGTCGGGCAAGACCCGGAACCACATCGAAACCCCGTTAATCAAGAATTGCACACGACATGTCTGAAATGACCCCCAGAGAAATCGTCCAGGAACTGGACAAGCACATCATCGGCCAGGATGCCGCGAAACGCGCCGTGGCCATTGCACTGCGCAACCGCTGGCGACGCATGCAGGTGCAGGAACCGCTGCGCAGCGAAATCACCCCGAAGAACATCCTGATGATCGGCCCCACCGGAGTCGGCAAGACCGAGATTGCCCGCCGCCTTGCACGGCTGGCGCAGGCCCCGTTCATCAAGGTCGAGGCCACCAAGTTCACCGAGGTCGGTTACGTGGGACGGGACGTGGAATCGATTGTCCGCGATCTCGTCGACGTTGCCATCAAGATGGCGCGCGAAACCGCCATGGACAAAGTGCGGCATCGTGCCGAGGACGCCGCTGAAGACCGCATCCTCGACGCCCTGCTGCCCGCACCGCGGAGCATGGCACCGGGCGAAGACGGCGGCGTTGGGGACGATACCCGCCAGAAATTCCGCAAGCGCCTGCGCGAGGGGCTGCTGGACGACAGGGAAATCGAGATCGAGGTCTCTGTGACGCCGGTCGGGGTAGAAATTATGGCGCCGCCCGGCATGGAAGAAATGACCAGCCAGTTGCAGGGCATGTTCCAGAACATGGGCGGCAGTCGCACGCGCACCCGCAAGCTGCGCATCTGTGATGCCCGCAAGCTGCTGTGCGACGAGGAAGCGGCGAAGATGATCAACGAAGATGACCTCAAGCAGAGCGCGCTGAAAAATGCCGAGCAGAACGGTATCGTCTTCCTCGACGAGATCGACAAGGTCACCCGGCGCGGCGAATCCAGCGGCCCGGATGTATCCCGCGAGGGGGTACAGCGCGACCTGCTGCCGCTGGTGGAAGGCAGCACGGTGTCCACCAAACACGGCATGGTGAAGACCGACCATGTCCTGTTCATCGCCTCCGGCGCCTTTCACCTGTCCAAGCCATCCGACCTGATCCCGGAGTTGCAGGGTCGCCTGCCGATCCGTGTGGAACTCGATGACCTGGGAACACGCGAGTTCGAACGCATCCTGACAGAGCCGGACGCATCATTGACCGAGCAGTACGCCGCCCTGATGACAACCGAGGCCGTTACCCTGGAGTTTGCCACTGACGGTATTACCCGTATTGCCGAAATAGCCAGTCGCATCAACGAACGCAACGAGAACATCGGCGCGCGCCGCCTGCACACCGTCATGGAGCGCCTGCTGGAAACCATCTCGTTCGAGGCGACCGACCGACCGGGCAGCACGCTGCTGATCAATGCCGCCTACGTGGACGAACACCTGGATGCGCTGGCGAAGGACGAAGACCTGAGCCGGTATATACTTTGATAATGAGGCAACACTAATGACCGATACCCCTAAACCAACCGAGATCAGCCTGCACCAGAAATCCCGGGTGCTGGAAATCAGCTTCGCGGACGGCGAGCACTTCGAATTCAGTTACGAATTTCTGCGCGTGCATTCACCCTCTGCCGAGGTGCAGGGACATGGCCCGGGCCAGGGTGTGCTGCAACTCGCCAAGGAAGATGTCATGATCAACAAGCTCGAACCGGTTGGCAGCTATGCGATACAGCCATATTTCGACGATGGCCACGACACGGGCATCTATTCCTGGGAGACCCTCTATGACATGGGCAAGAACAAGGACAAGTACTGGCAGGCATACCTGCGCAAGCTCGAGGCCGCAGGACACAAACGCAAGGAATCCAGCTAGTGCCCCGACATGACTGACAAAACGACCCATTTCGGTTTTCGCAACGTGCCTGTCACCGAGAAGGCACAGCATGTCCGGGAGGTATTCGACTCGGTCGCGGACAACTACGACCTGATGAACGACGTCATGTCGCTCGGCATTCACCGCCTGTGGAAACGGTATGCAATCGGTATGGCCAGCCTCAAGCCCGGTCAGCAGATCCTTGACCTGGCCGGTGGCACCGGCGACCTGACCAGCCTGATGGCACCCGGTGTCGGTACCGAAGGCCACATCGTGTTATCCGATATCAATGCCGCCATGCTGCGCAACGGTCGCGGCCACCTGCTGGACCAGGGAATATCCGGCAACGTCACTTTTGCCCAGGCCAATGCCGAGCAGCTGCCATTCCCGAACAACAGCTTCGACCTGGTGACCATGGCCTTCGGCCTGCGCAACGTTACCGACAAGCAGCGCGCCCTGGATGCCATCTACCGGGTACTCCGGCCAGGCGGACGATTGCTGATACTGGAGTTCTCCAGGCCAGTCGCAGCACTGAAACCGGCCTATGATTTCTATTCGTTCAGTATCCTGCCGAAACTGGGCCGCCTGATTGCGAAGGACGAGGACAGCTACCGTTACCTCGCCGAGTCCATCCGCATGCATCCGGACCAGCAAACACTGAAGGGCATGCTGGAGCAGGCCGGCTTTGAACGCTGCGACTTCCACAACCTGACTGGCGGCATTGTCGCCATTCACCGCGGTTACAAGTTTTGATCCATTCAGCGACACGCTATGCCGGTTTCTGGAGGCGCCTGGCTGCCTGGATGCTGGATACGGTACTGGTTACTGCCATGTTCATCTGCGCCCTGCTCGTCTGGAGTGGCATTACCGGACACCAGTCGGCCTGGGACAGCCCGGCGACAGCGGCGCTCATTGCAGCCGTTGCCTGTAGTGCCTTTATCCTCGGCATCTTGCTGAATGCACGCCTGCAGGGCACACCCGGCAAACTGCTGATGGGCTGCCTGGTCGTGGATGCCGACACCGGGCTGCGTATCAGCCTGGGAAAATCACTGCTGCGCTCACTGGCCATGTTGCTGTCTGCCTTGCCTGCAGGTCTCGGCTTTCTCTCAATCGGCTGGACCGGCCAGCGGCAGGGTTTCCATGACAAACTGGCCGGCACACTGGTGGTGATCGAGGACGATGCCCACAAGTCGGCCGCCCGGCTGGCCGGGGAGTTCCGATGAAGCTGCCGGCCGCTGCCGTCTCCGCATTTGCATCCGCCTTCAACCGCTACCTGCAGCTTGACCCGGATGCCAGTACCCGTCTGGCAGACCTGCAGGGCCGCTGCATTGCGCTCGAGTTCCGCGGCCTGGACCTGACCCTGTATGTCATCCCGGAACCGGGCAGTGTCCGCCTGCTGCAGCAGTCCGAGAGCGAACCGGACACCGTGCTGAGTGGCACACCACTGGGCATGGCAGGCCTGGGGCTGGGTCGAAACACGGAACGGACACTGTTTTCCGGCACTGTCGCCATCAGTGGTGATGTAGAGACCGGCCAGGCCTTCAAGGCCATCCTCGACTCGATGGAGGTCGACTGGGAAGAACAGCTGTCCCGCCTCACCGGTGATGTCATTGCTCACCAGCTCGGCAATGCCGCCCGGCATGCACGCCGGTTTCTCGCACGCACGAGAAACACCCTGGAGCAGAATTCGGGTGAATACCTCAAGGAGGAACTGCGCGTGCTGCCATCCCGAATCGAGACCGAGAATTTTATGGCAGAGGTAACCCGCCTTGCCATGGATACGGACCGGTTGACAGCACGCATCAGGCGCCTGCAGGCAACAGACCGGGATGTAACGACATGATCCGCCCTGCGCAGATCCTTCGCCTGATCCATATCAATTTCGTCCTGGTGCGCCACGGCCTGGACGAGATCATCCTGGCCACGCACCTGTTTCGACCATTCCGCTTCCTGTACTACATGGCACCCTGGAACTGGATGCCGCGCAAGCGCGCACCGCGCGCCGTCCGGATTCGCTGCGCACTCGAGGAACTGGGGCCCATTTATGTCAAGTTCGGTCAGATCCTGTCTACCCGCCAGGACCTGCTGCCGGATGACATCGCGCTGGAACTGGCGCGTCTGCAGGACGACGTACCGCCATTTCCCGGCAGCATTGCAACCGCGCAGATCGAGGCCGCCTTTGGCAAGCCGGTCACCGAGGTGTTCCGCGACTTTGATGAAACCCCGCTGGCATCGGCCTCGATAGCACAGGTCCACACCGCACGGCTGCAGGATGGCAAGGAAGTCATCATCAAGGTACTGCGCCCCAACGTGCACCAGTACATTACCCGCGACATCAGGCTGTTGCACACCGTTGCCCGGCTGGCAGAACGCTACTGGAAACACGGCCAGCGCCTGCGGCCGCGGGAAGTGGTCGCCGAATTTGAAAAGACCCTGTACGACGAACTGGACCTGTTGCGTGAAGCGGCGAATGCCTCGCAACTGCGACGCAACTTCAGCGGCACCGATCTACTCTATGTCCCGGAGGTGTACTGGCCCTATTGCCGCCCGGAAGTAATGGTGATGGAACGCATCCACGGCATCCAGGTCAGTGACATCGACAGCCTGCGGGCCAACAATATTGACCTCAAGCAGTTGTCGGAACGCGGCGTGGAAATCTTTTTCACCCAGGTATTCCAGCACAATTTCTTTCATGCCGACATGCACCCCGGCAATATCTTTGTCCGCGCTGATGGTCGTTACATGGCTGTCGATTTCGGCATCATGGGAACGCTCAACCCGGTTGACCAGCGCTACCTGGCCGAGAATTTTCTGGCCTTTTTCCGGCGTGACTACCGGCGGGTAGCGGAACTGCACGTGGAATCGGAATGGGTGCCTGACGGCACCCGCGTGGACGAGTTCGAGGCAGCAATCCGTACCGTGTGCGAACCGATATTCGAGAAACCGCTGAAGGAAATCTCTTTCGGCAACGTGCTGCTGCGATTGTTCCAGACCGCGCGCCGCTTCAACATGGAAATCCAGCCGCAGCTGGTGCTGCTGCAAAAGACGCTGCTGAATATCGAGGGGCTCGGCCGGCAACTGTATCCGGACCTCGACCTGTGGCAAACAGCCAAGCCGTTCCTGGAACGCACCATGCGCGACCAGTTGGGACCACGCGCACTGTTGCGCAATCTAAAGGACAGCATCCCTGACTGGAACGACACTCTGCCAGCAATACCGGCGCTCGCCTACCGCTTCATGGAACAGGCAACAAGCGGCCGGCTGCAGCTGCAATGGTCATCGGCCGAACTGGAACGCATGCGCCACGAGATACAGCGCGCCAACCACCGCACCATCGGTGCCATTACCGGTACCGGACTGTTGCTGGCATCAGCAATCATCTATGGCCTGGACGGCTATGCGCCAACCGTCGTGCTGGGCGCCCCGCTGCTGAGCTGGCTAACCGCAGGGCTGGGCATTTTTCTGCTGCTGCTCAGCTGGTCAGGCGACGACCACCGGCACTAGTGTGGTGTAACGTATAACGTGCACACCACACTAGCCCAGTAACCGCTGCCGCAGCAGCATCACTGTCAGCAGTATTCCCAGCGTCACGACCCAGATCACGATATACACCGTGAAGGACTGACGTGCCTTGCGCTTCTCCAGCCAGGTTCGTGGCCTGACACCCTTGTACAGGAACATCAGCTTGGACGCGAGGTTGATACAGACCACATTCACCGCCAGCAACAGGGCCGCACCCAGCGCCAGGCCGAACTGGCCACTGCCCAGCATCATGCCAAGCGTGGCCGCCGGTGGCAGCAACGCCACGGCCACCATCACGCCCACCAGCGCACTTGAAAGCCCGCTGGCCAGCGACAGTACCGCCGCCGCACCCGAGGCCAGCGCCAGCACAATGCCATCCGGCTTTACATCGGTACGCACGAGAATTTCGAAACTGCCCAGATAGCCGGGCCAGATCAGACCGATTACAATGGCCATTACCAGGGTCAGTGACAACCCTGCCAGATTGGTCCTCAGTGCCTGCCACATCAGCTCCCGGTCACCCAGTGAAGTGGCGAAGGCCAGCGCAATGTTCGGTCCCAGCAGGGGTGCAATCACCATGGCGCCGACGATAACGGCAATATTGTTTTCGATCAGCCCGATCGATGCCACGATCGTGGACAGGAAAACCAGCAGCAGAAAGGTACTGTCCAGGCGCGCGCCACGCTCGATACTGTTGTAGAGTTCTTCACGCGTCTGGATGCCGCTGGCTGCCTTTGCCTTGTCAGACTCTGCTGTTTCCTCGTTTCTGGGCAGAACAGCATCCACGGGCATGATAATTATGCGCGCAGTGTCACTCCCGCCCAGCTGGACCTGCAGTGCATCGATCACCGCCTGACGCGATGCATCGTCCACCAGCATGCGCAGAATCCGGCGCCCGTCACCGGCCACCTCCCCATACCAGAAGTCAGACACCTCGTGCTGCTCGGCAATCCCGGTCAGGGTATCGAGGTGGCAGGCATCCGCGACAATTTCGATGACACGCATGATTCAGAGTATGTGCAGGAAAAGACCTGGACCGCAAGTTCACACCGGGTCCCCGGTAGAACCGGGATGTTGTGAATATGAAAAACCTGCGCAAGCAGGCTTTTTGTTGTGCTGGTTTTAGAGCCCTGCAGCAGTTGCGATATAACCAGCCACCCTGCAGAAAGCTTTTCAGGCCGGACGCTGCAGTCCGGCCTCGACCTCATCGCGTTTCTGCTTGCCGGACAGCCTTTCGATCAGTTCCAGCGCAAAGTCCAGCGCGGTACCGGGACCGCGCGAGGTGATCACCCGGCCATCGGTTACCACCGGCTGCTCCAGGTACTCCAGTCCCGGCACACTGGCACCATCGAGGGCGCCGGGAAAACTGGTGGCCCGCTTGCCATCGAGCAGGCCGGCTTGAGCCAGCACCCTGGGTGCCGCGCAGATCGCAGCCGTGTACTTGCCGTTGCCGGCCATTTCCCGGAGCAGATCGATGATGCGCGCATCATTCCTGAGGTGATCAGCGCCCGGCAGACCGCCCGGCAGCACGATGATGTCATAACTGTGCTGCAGGGCTTCATCCAGCGTGGTATCGGGCACCAGCACCATACCGCGGGACGCATGTACCGGCCGGTCGTCAAGACCCGCGGTCGTCACGTCGATACCTGCGCGGCGCAACAGGTCCACTACGGTAACTGCCTCCATTTCCTCACAACCCTGTGCTAGCGGGATAAGGGCGTTTGCCATGCAAGTCTCCTTTCGTTCTGCAGTTCTATCAAACGTGATACCGGGAGCAGCTGTATACCCTGACCTGCCAGCTGCGCCAGTTCCTCCTCCAGTACCGCCAGTGTTGCCGGGTGTGGATGACCGATACCCAGTGCCGTACCCTCGCGGCGGGCAATTTCAAGCAGCTGCCGGAACTGCGCGCGCACAGCCTCCGGATCGGGTTCATTATCCAGAAACACGTTGCGCGACATGCTGGGAATCCCGTACTCGCCAGCCAGTTGCCGGGCGACCGTCGCACTGGTGGTACGGCTGTCGACAAAAAACAGCTCGCCATCCTCGCCAAGTGCCTGCATCAGCCAGGCCATGGTTCCCGGATGTTGCGTCAGCAGACTGCCCATATGGTTATTCAGGCCGCTGGCAAATGGCACGGCTTCGATATTGGCCTGCAGGGTACTCACGAACTGCTGCTGCGTCATATCAAGCGTTAGCACACCGGCTTCCCGACCCGCGGAGAAGTGGCCCACTGGCTGCATCGGCAGATGCAGCATGACTTCCTTTTGACGGGCATGCGCCTGCCGGGCCAGTGCTGCGGTATGGGGTCCATGCGGCAGGAAGGCACAGGCTACAGCACCGGGCAGGTCGACAACACGTTTGCCCGGACCCTGCTGGTAGCCCAGATCATCAATAATGATCGCAATGCCGGGCAGGCGGCTGTCAGGGATAGTATGTTGCGTCTGGTCAGCAACAGATACTGCCGAGTAGCAAATGGCCCATGTTGCAAGCAGGGATTGCCATATGACGGGAAGCAGCCTCACCGGTGCAGCGCGGCGTTACTGCATCCGTTCCTGCAGGATGGCAAGTCCCTTCAGCAGGTTCAGCGCCTCGTACAACATGTAGTCGTCATTGACCAGGGACGAGGTCTTGTCATCATCGCCGTCATCTTCAGCCTTGTCTTCAGACCCGTTCGTTGAATTGCCGTTCTGCAGGTGGTGTGACAGGTCCGCCTCCTTGAGTGGGTCGATACTGCGTTCCACGGATGACACCTTGAGCGTCTCCAGCTCGATATCAGGAGTAATACCCTCTGCCTGTATGGAGCGGCCGGATGGTGTGTAATATCGTGCCGTGGTCAGCTTCAGTGCAGACTCGCTGCCCAGCGGCAGAATGGTCTGCACCGACCCCTTGCCGAAAGTCTTGGCGCCAAGAATGATAGCCCGCTTGTGGTCCTGCAGGGCACCGGCAACAATTTCGGATGCAGAGGCCGAGCCCTGGTTAACCAGCACCACCAGCGGGGCACCATCGATAATATCGTCCGGCGTCGCATTGAAACGCAGCCGCGAATCGGCAATACGCCCCTCGGTATAGACGATCATGCCCTTGGTAAGGAAGGCATCCGAAACCGCCACTGCACCATTAAGCACACCGCCGGGGTTGTTGCGCAAATCCAGCACCAGACCATTCAGCACACCGTCATTTTCTTTTCTGAGATCATCGACTGCATCAACGAGATAGTCCGCCGTCTTCGACTGAAACTGTGAAATACGCAGGTAGCCATACCCCGGAGCCAGCATACGCGACTTGACGCTCTTGACCTTTATAATGTCGCGGGTAATGCTGATCTTGAGCGGCTTGTCCTCTCCCTCGCGCACAATTGTCAGCATAATTTCTGAACCGGGCTTGCCACGCATCACCTTGACGGCATCGTTCAGGGTCATGCCCTTAACCGGTGTGTCATCGAGACGGATAATCAGGTCCCCTGCCAGTACACCGGCACGTTCGGCGGGCGTGTCATCTATCGGTGCAATGACTTTCACAAAGCCGTCTTCCATACCGACCTCGATACCCAGTCCGCCAAACTGGCCGCTGGTACCGACCTGCAGTTCCGTGAACTGTTCTGCATCCAGGTAGGCTGAGTGCGGGTCCAGCCCGGATAACATGCCGCGGATGGCATTTTCTATGAGTTCCTTGTCATCGACATCGACGACATAGTCGTTCTTGATGCGTCCAAACACATCGCTGAAGGTGCGCAGTTCCTCAACCGGCAGGGTTGCCCGGGTACTCTCACGCTCGGCGAAGACGCCATGCCCGATAGATACCAGTACACCTGCCAGCAGGCCGGTCACGAGTAGTAAGTAATTCTGTAGCTTGGGTTTCATGTTTCTGCATCCATCTGGCGTTTATGTGGCATGGCCGGATCCGGCCTGGTATCGACAATGCCATTAACAAGACATCGCGACAATATCACAGCACTGGTTAGAGCGGTATCGGCGGCCGCCCTGAAAGCCTTGACTGCCCCGGGCACGGAGCGATATGTATTCTGACCACCCGGCATCCGATGAATTCAGCCGGGGCTACCGACGACCGGCCTGCAAGCTGGCCGGTTTGCCGCTGAACCAGCTGCCGGGGTTAAACGGCCGGCCATTCTTGCGCAGTTCCAGGTACAGGCCGGGCTGTGCCTGGCCACCGCTGCTGCCGGCGGCGGCAACCACCTCCCCGCGCGCAGCCCACTCTCCGACACCCTTGTAGAGACTACTGTTCTGCCCGTACAGTGACATATAGCCACCACCGTGATCAATGATTAGCAGCAGGCCGAAGCCCCGCAGCCAGTCGGCAAATACGACACGCCCCCCGGCAATTGCATGCACATCGGCACCGGCCCCCGTGGCAATATGCACTCCGCGCGAGCGCAGCTTTCCGGAGGCCTGTTGTGCACCGTACTGCCGGGTAATACGGCCGGCCACCGGCCAGCGCAGCTTGCCCTTGAGTTGCCGCAGTGACTGGTACGCGCCTGTCTCCGGCGGGACCTCCGCCAGCGCCTGTTGCAGCGAGCTGACCAGTTGCTGCAGGCGCTGCTCGTCCTGCTCCAGCGCGGACAGCTCGGTCTGCTTGTCGCGCAACTGCTGCTGCAACTTGACGAGGATACTACTACGCTTGTCCTGTTCTGCAGCCAGGCGTGCTGATTTCTCCTGCTGCTGCGCACGCAGTTGTTCGACTTCAGTGCGTTGCGCGAGCAATTCCGCCTCGAGCATTGCCAGCTGTTCAAGGTTGGCCCGGTAACCCTGCATACGCGCAGCGCGGGCGCGCGTGAAATAGCCATGATAGGCCAGCATACGACTCATGGCGGCCGGGTCTTCCTGATTCAGCAGCAGCTTGATGCGCTGCTGCCTGCCGGCCATGTAGGCGGCCTGCAGCTCGCTTGCCAGTGCCGCACGCTGTTTCCCCAGCTCACGCTGCCGGCTGCTGCGCTCCTGCTGCAGCTCCTCGATGTTATCCGCCACCCGGCGGGCCTCGTGATCCAGGCGCCGCAACTCCGCGGTCACGCTGCCAATTTCCCGTTCCGTACTGGCGAGTGCATCCTGTACGGTGTCACGCTCGCCGCGCATGGCACCGAGTTTCTGCCTGATGCCGCCAATAAGCTCGCGCAACTGCTTCAGCTTTGTGGTCTGTACCTCGGCATCAGTGGTATCGGCAACTGCGGAGTGCGGTGCCATGACAACCACCGGTAACAACATCACGGTCATGAAAATGCCGGCACGGACAACCCGGCCGGTGAAACAGGCTGTCGAATACACAGTCCGGTAGAGCGCCAGGGTTTGCAGTGGCGCCGGGCGCGGCGCCTCAGCCATGCAATTCCACAGTCGTGATCGGCTGCTTAATAGCATCACTGGCCGGTAACAGTTGCACCAGCGGGGTGCCAGTCATTTCCGATGGAATTTTCATGTTCATCAGGTACAGCATGCTGGGTGCAATGTCCGACAGGGCACCTCGCTCGGCCAGCTGCGCCGGGCGGCCAACATACAGCAGCGGCACCTTGTTGGTGGTGTGTGCCGTATGTGACTGGCCAGTATCGACATTCAGCATCAGCTCGGCATTACCGTGATCGGCAGTTATCAGCACCTCACCACCGGCATTCTGCAAGGCATTGATGATGCGGCCCAGACAGGTATCAATGGCCTCGATGGCCTTGACTGCAGCATTAAACTTGCCAGTGTGGCCAACCATATCCGGATTCGCGAAATTGCAGACAATCACGTCGTAGGTACCGCTCTCGATTGCCGCGACCAGTTTGTCGGTCACCTTGGGAGCATTCATTTCGGGTTGCAGGTCATAGGTTGCGACCATCGGTGACTTCACCAGTATACGGTCTTCACCCTCGAACGGCTCCTCGACACCGCCATTGAAGAAGAATGTTACGTGCGCATATTTTTCCGTTTCGGCCAGGCGCAGCTGCCGCAGGCCCTTGTTGGCAATGTAAGCACCGAACACGTTTTTCAGCCGCTCTGGTGGAAAGGCAACCGGCGTATTGAAGTCAGACTTGTATTCGGTCAGGCTGACAAAGGCCCCGAGCTTTGGATGCACCTCGCGCCAGAACCCGTTGAAGTCATCCTCGATAAAAGGCAGGGTGATCTGGCGGGCGCGATCCGAACGGTAGTTCATGAACACGATGACGTCACCGTCCTGTACCGTCACCGGCCGGGAGCCCTCGGGCACAATGGCCGTTGCCTTCACGAATTCATCGCCCTCGTCACGCTTGTAGGCCATGTTCAGGCCACTCAACGCAGTCTCGGCCTGGTAGTCCGCCTGACCCCGGGTAATCAGCTCATAGGCGGCCTGGACCCGTGGCCAGCGGTGGTCACGGTCCATTGCATAGTAGCGGCCGATGATAGACGCAAAACGGCCACCCTGCAGTTTTTCAAACTGCGCTTCCATGGAATCGATGGACGTAGCTGCACTCCGCGGTGATGTATCGCGTCCGTCCAGAAAGGCATGCAGATAAACCTCTTTTGCACCGCGCTGCACCGCAAGTTCAACCATGGCATGGATATGCGCTTCGTGGCTGTGCACTCCCCCGTCGGACAGCAGGCCAAGGATATGCACGGCCTTGCCGTTTTCGATAGCAATGTCCACAGCTTCGGTCAGGGTGTGGTTGGTAAAGAACGAACCCGTCTTGATGGCACGGCTGACACGGGTAAATTCCTGGTAGACCACACGCCCTGCACCCAGGTTGAGATGGCCAACCTCGGAATTACCCATCTGGTCTGCAGGCAGTCCAACCGCGGCACCCGAGGTACGTATCAGGGTGTGCGGGTATTCATTCCACAGTTTGTCCCAGACCGGCTTGTTAGCGGCGGCGATGGCATTGTGCTGTGGATTCTCGCTGTAGCCCCACCCGTCAAGGATGAGCAATACCATCGGCCGTGCGGCAGTTGTTTTTGCTGTTTGTTGATGCTCACTCATAAGATTGGA
>Ga0316198_10000973_pt1 | contig 16152 bp, 10 predicted proteins | sample OudBieAanoxic_MG_FD_204935 | JGI IMG/M metagenome (GOLD analysis project Ga0316198, IMG submission 204935) | Coastal sediment microbial communities from Oude Bieten Haven, Netherlands - site A anoxic | ecosystem: Environmental > Aquatic > Marine > Coastal > Sediment | place: Netherlands...
CTACTGAGAGTAGAACCTGAAGTAATCAGGGTCGATGCCGAGGGTATCAGTGTTCTGCTTCCGGAATCATGCCGGGAAATCAGTTCACGCAGGGCGCAACGCTATTCTTGCGCAGGAATATCCATACAGCTTATCCAGAACAGCACCGTTTTTTCAGGTCCGCTGATGGATTTCAACGGCATTTCATTTCGAGTTAAACTCACGGCTGCGCCTCCGCAGACTTTTGACTGGATCAACCCTGAACACCCGGTTAACGTTATTGTATCGGACGCGACGGTCACCATCTATAGCGGCGAATGCAAAATCATCAGACACACCCGGGGCCAGAAGACCAGAAACTATATTCTTGAGCCGTTGAAGCAGGAAATCCAGCGATTCAAGCAGAAAGAATTTCGCAGCGAGCGCTATGTGCTGACGCCAACCCCCAATCTGGTTTCCCGCCATCCACTGACCGCAATGAGGGTTGATCTAAAAGTGGTAGATCTGTCCGGTTCCGGGTTTTCGGTCGAGGAAGACAATTACAACACGACGCTGTTACCGGGAATGATTTTGCATGAACTCGAACTAAGTTTTGCCGACAGCTACAAAATTAAATGCAGCGCCCAGGTAGTTTTTCGCAAGGAGATGGTCGACCCCAACGGGGAAAAATGGATTAAATGCGGTTTAGCGCTGCTCGACATGGATATCCGCGATCACCTTAAACTTATCTCGATGCTGCACCAGACCAAAAATAAAAATTCGTATATTTGCAACGATGTAGATGTAGATGCCCTGTGGAATTTCTTTTTTGAAACCGGATTCATTTATCCTGACAAATACGCGACGATACAGAAATACAAAAAGCAGATTAAAGAAACCTACACGAAAATTTATACCCACAACCCCCACATTGCCAGACATTTTATCTATCAGGAAAAGGGCGCCATATTCGGCCATATGGCCATGATACGCTTTTATGAAAGCGCCTGGATGATTCATCACCATGCGGCCAAAAAATCAGCCTTGAATAAAGCAGGGCTGATAGTCCTGGATCAAATCGGACGCATGATCAATGATTCTCACCGCTTGTATTCCCTTCACATGGATTATATGATCTGCTACTACCAGCCCGAAAACAAATTTCCCAGCCGGGTGTTCGGAGGAGCCGCCAGAAACATAGGCGATCCCAAGGGATGCTCACTTGACGGCTTTGCTTATCACTATTTCCACAATCCGCCTCCCTCAACGTCGGATATGCCGACAGGCTGGCAGATAGCTGAAGCCCGGTCTGAGGATCTTCAAGAACTATCAGGATTTTATGAACAAAGGTCAGGCGGGCTGCTGCTGGAGGCCTTAGATCTAATACCGGAAAAAATTAACTGCGTGGAGCTAAGCCGGGAATACGAAAAGCTGGGCTTAACCAGACTGCGCCATCTGTATTCATTGAAAAACAACGACCAACTCAAAGCTGTCTTTTTGGTAAATCAATCGGACCTGGGCTTGAATCTTTCAGATATCACCAATTGCGTCAAAGTATTTGTAACGGACTCCCAGGAGTTCAGCGCAGATGTTTTGCAGGCTGCTATCTCAAAGATAGCTGAAATAACAGGGAAAAAGGACTTCCCCACTCTAATTTATCCGGCAGCCTTTGCAGACGAGAGGGGCATCACCTATGATAAAAACTATAACCTCTGGATTTGCAGTCTGCAATATTCGGATGCTTATTTCAGGTATTTAAAGCGCCTGGTGAGATTTATATAGGTTTGCGCCCCCGGCAGGCAATTAACGGCGTATAGTAAAATACACGCGAATCGTTGGAAAAAATCTTGACCTCTTCAAGAAATTCATCAAAATTCCCATCGTATTCCCCAAACGGATAACCCGAATTTCTCCCGCCAATTGAGGCCTTTTGCATGGAAATAAACTTATCATTCTCTTTTAGCGCTCCAAAAAACATATTATGGGCGCTGATTTCCACATCGACCTCATCGAAACCCAGATCATAAAGAAAAGAATACAGTTTTACCCCCACATAGGGATCAAAATTGCATTTTTTTTCCAGCCAATCCATAACGCCGCCAGTGGCTCGACTGAGCCGATCGGGCAACCCGAAATGACGCAGGCAATTACAATCCAAATCGATCAGGCAAATGATGCCGCCGGGTTTTAGATTATTGGTAATGTTTTTTACAATTTCGAAGCTGCCGTGGAGATAGTATTCGAGGACAAACCGAACCCATATAAAATCAAATTGCCCGAGATCTTCGAGCGGATTGCGGATGTCAGCGACAACATACTCGATGCTTTCATCGCTATAATGGGTTTTGGCATATTCAACCCGCTGCTCAGCGATATCGAGACCGACGGTCTGACCCTCCGGTTGCACCAGCCTGTTGAGATGAAAAGTGGTCTTACCCGCCCCGCAACCTAAATCAGCCACACGCATACCGGGTCTAATGCCGGCCCACCGGGCCTGTTTTTCAACCGTCGCGCCGTCCGTCTTCCTGTCCAGTCGCAGTGCTTCCTGGTCATCTTCCATCAAATATTTTCGATGGTTTTTCATTCAATCCTTCCGTATTTCGGAACGTATTTTTGAAAAGCGGTATAAAACCAAAATGAATGATAACTATTCGAATTGTTTTGAATATTTATTATAAGACTGAATTTTTGTCAATTGATTATCGGCCTAATCGTGAAATCTCGAGACGCTGAATTATATCCTTGATAATAATAAATGCCCCTGATAGTTCTGAACCTGTCACAAATTTGTGACCACCACGAAGCTGTCTCAAGAATAGTAGATTGTTTCACAATGACGACCAAAGGAGCAATAACTATGACCAATCATTTCAATGATGAAAATGATGAAGAAAAAGAACAAAGTTTTGCTGCACTGCTGGAGGCCTATAGTCCCGGCGCGGATGCCGATATTGGTGTCGGAGACAAGATCCGCGGTAAGATTGTATCCATTGGAAAGGAATCTGTTTTTGTCGACACCGGCACGAAAATTGACGGGGTGGTAGACAAAGCTGAATTACTCGATGAAAACCGCGAAATAACACTCACCGAAGGTGACGTGGTTGAACTTTATATTGTAGCCCTGTCTGATGAAGAGATCAAGCTGTCCAAGGCGCTGTCAGGCATCGGCGGTTTAAATATGTTAGAAGAGGCCTATGACAAGGCTGCGCCGGTCGAGGGTAAAATCAGCGAAACATGCAAAGGCGGAGTGCGCGTAGATGTCCTTCAGCGCAGAGCTTTTTGCCCCATCAGTCAGATAGATATCAACTTTGTTGAGAACCCCTCCGATTATGTCGGTCAAACTTTTAATTTTTTAATTACCACTTTAGAAGAAAACGGCCGAAATATCGTCCTTTCAAGACGTGCACTTTTAGCCCGTGAGCAAGAAAAGGACAGAAAAGAATTTTATAAAACCTTAGGCGTGGAAACCACCATGGACGGCACAGTTACCCGAATAATGCCCTATGGCGCCTTCGTGCAGTTGTCGTCCGGGGTGGAAGGGATGGTGCATGTATCAGAAATGAGCTGGTCTAAAGCGGCCAAACCTGAATCTCTGGTCAAAGTCGCCGAAACCGTCCGGGTGAAGGTAATCGGCATTGAAGCGGGTCAAAAGCCCGGGCTGCTAAAAATCAGCCTGTCTATGAAACAACTCACCGAAGACCCCTGGAACAGCGCCGGCGAACAGTTTCACGAGGGGGATAAAATCCAGGGCACCGTCACCCGCTGTGCAAATTTCGGCGCTTTCGTGGAATTGGCCCCTGGAATTGAAGGTTTGGTCCACATCAGTGAAATAAGTTATAAGAAGCGGGTGTTAAAACCCGAGGATTTTGTCACCGCCGGTGAAACCGTGTCGGTCATGATCAAAGAAGTGGATCTGGACAAACGGCGCATATCGTTGAGCATCAGGGACGCCGAGGGCGATCCATGGGTCGGCATTACCGAAAAATATACAATTGGCCAGGCCGTTAAAGGCATTTTGGAAAAAAAGGAAAAATTTGGCTATTTTATAAATCTGGAACCCGGCATTACCGGGCTGCTTCCGAAATCGAACCTCAACAAAGCCGCCAAACCAGCCGAATATGAAAAGCTCAAAGAAGGTGAGACCATCGCGATAACGATCGAAGTTATCAACCCGGGTGAAAGAAAAATCACCCTGACGCCGGCTGACACGGCCGCTGAGCAAAACTGGCAATCGTTTTCAGACAATTCCGCCACCTCCCTGGGGGCTCTGGGCGAAAAATTGCAGCTGGCACTGGATAAAAAAAAGAGCACCCAATAGGCTTAAAGGTGACAATCCGAAAACAATCCTCGTTCCATCGTCTGATTTGAGTGCAGGCCCTGATCAACCCAACACCCGGGAACCCTTTCTTCCTCCCATGCAATGCGACACGGTTGCTGCCCAATTTATTACAGGCAAAATTAAGGGCTACCACCCACCAGGAACAGCAGCCGATTATAAAATTGAAGGACAAGTGCTATGCTAAAAATAAAAACTTCAAGCAGGCCTTGCAGTACACGCTTGATTCACTCGGGTTGCGTGCTTACATTGCGGTATTGATTTCACTCGGACAGGGTCCAATTAACGCTGCCTTTTTTGTAAGGATAAATTCATGCCCGTAGTCGAGGCCAAAAACATAACAAAAACCTACACCATCGCTGACCGGGAAATCCGCGTATTGGACAATGTGTCACTTTCGGTGGCCGAAGGTGAATTTTTAGTTGTCGAGGGCAGCAGCGGCAGCGGCAAGACTACTCTGCTGAGTTTGTTGTCGGGGCTGGACAAACCATCGTCCGGCAGAGTGTTGCTGGAAGAAAAGGATATCACCGATAACAGCGAGGATGATCTGGCGCCGCTGCGCAATGAAATCATCGGTTTCGTCTTCCAGTCCTTTCATCTGGTGCCGTCTTTGACCGCCCTGGAAAATGTCATGTTCCCGGCCGAGATTAAAAGAGATCCCCGGGCCCATGATAAGGCTGCAGAATTGCTGAAGCGCGTCGGTATGCAAAAACGCAGTAGCAATTATCCGCATCAGCTGTCAGGGGGTGAAATGCAGCGGGTGGCCATGTGCCGGGCTGTTATTAACGATCCTAAAATCATTTTTGCCGATGAGCCCACCGGGAATCTGGATTCTGAAAACGGCAAGGCGGTTCTGGAGCTACTGCTGGAGTTTCAAAAAGAACGCCGGACCACGCTGGTTCTGGTGACCCACAGCGCCGAAATCGCCCGTATCGCCGATCGAATGATTGTTCTAAAAGACGGGCGAATCATTTAGACCGAAGCGTCCCGGAAATGATAGTTAGAGTCAATGATCTTGTTATTAATAGGCTCCATAATTACGCCCTGCTGGTGTCAGGTCTCAGGGACTAAACTGAACCATAAACTCAGTAGGGCGGGCTTCTGTGCCCGCCGGTTTTAGATCATCGTGCTGCATAGAATTAGGTCGGCACACAGGCCAACCCAACTGATCCGTGTCGTTCCTGACACCTGAAACCTGACACCGGGAACCTTAATATGGCGTGATGGCAGCTTGAAAGCCTCTATAAGTCGATATGAAATCAGGAATCCTGCATCCACAATTCATCCTCCGTCAGATCGTCCGCTCGCGCCGGCAGGCGATTGTGTTGGTGCTGTGTGTGGCGCTTTCCATTGTCACCCTCATCTCCCTAAACGGTTTTTCCGCCAGTGTTAATACTTCCCTGCTCAAGGACGCGAAAAGCCTGCAGGCCGCCGATATCATTGTTCAATCATATCAAGAGATAAGCCCGGCGACGATGAACATAATCCGACAGCTTGAGGATCAAAATCAAATTATCAGCAATCGTGTATGGGAATTTTATTCGGTGGTTCGCAGTCAGAAAAGCCAGGACTCGTTGCTGGCCAAGTTGAAAATTGTGCAACCTGGATATCCATTTTACGGCCAGGTGGTGCTGAAGTCCGGCCGTATATTTGAAAGCGTTCTTACCCCGGGTGTTATTATCGTAGCCCAGCACCTCCTTGACCGACTCGGTCTGATGGTAGGAGATTCACTAAACGTTGGCAGTACCACTTTGACAATTAAAGATGTTGTTCTACAGGAACCGGACCAGCCGCTTAATTTATTCTTTCTGGGCCCCCGAATTTTTATAGCAGCCGAAGATATCGACCGTTTGGATTTGGTTAAAAAAGGCAGCCGGATCCGTCACCTCTATCTACTCAAGGTCCTGGATGAAGCCAAGATCCGGTCGATTGCCGACCGAATTAGAAAGGTAGCCGCTGCAGATCAAGAAAGTGTCGATACCTACCGAACGGCACGATCAAGGATCAAGCGCTTTTTTGATAATCTCTTCTTCGACCTGAGTCTTATCTGCATTTTCACGCTCATGCTGGCCGGCATCGGTATCCAAAGTGCCCTGACCGCCTTTTTAAAGGAGAAGGAAAGCACCATCGCCATCATGAAAACAGTGGGAGCAAAAAGTAATTTTGTTACCCGCCATTATATCGTTATTCTGACTATCATGGGTCTGGCGGGAACCCTGCTCGGCCTCCTGTCCGGGCTTATTCTGCAAAATGTATTAGATGTTCTTTTCGATGATTTCGTACCTGAAAATGTAACCCTGCAAATCTCCTGGCGTGCCGTCCTGGAGGGACTTTGCCTGGGGGTCTTTGTCGTCGGTCTGTTTTCCTTTATTCCGCTGCATCGGCTAAAAGACATCAAACCGGTCATTATATTTCGCAAAGAGCGGATTAAATCCAAAGCGGGATTGCCCGTTTATCTGAGTGTCGTATTTATTTTGGCTTTTTTTCTGCTACTGGTGTTCTGGCAGGTAAACGAACTCAAAGCAGCGCTTTATTTTGTTGGCGGCGTCATATTGTTGATTTTTATTGCCACTGTTTTGGCCTGGGCGACCCTGTACCTTTTCAGGCGTGTTCGGGCACGTTCCCTGTTGATCCGGCAGGCAATCAAAGGTTTGTTTCGACCCAAAAACGCCACCCGGCCGATCATAATAACCCTGACAGCGTCGCTGGCGGTGATATTTGCTATTTTTTTAATCGAACAAAACCTGGATGCCAATTTTATTCAGTCATACCCTGAGGAAACCCCGAATGTCTTCTTTCTCGATATTCAACCGTCACAGCTGAAGGAATTTTCAGATGCGCTGGGTATAGAGACAAGATATTATCCCATTATCCGGGCCAGGATATTGTCCCTGAACGGCAAGCAAATTGACCGCAAACTGGAACGACGGCGACGAGGTGACAATCTGGCCCGGACCTTTAACCTCACCTATCGCAATTACCTATTGGAAGATGAAGAAATCATAAAGGGCGATACCCTGTTTCGCGCAGACTGGGGTGATCTTCAGGTTTCTGTTTTGGATACGGTGGTCGAGATCAAGGAACTGAAAATCGGGGATCGCATCACTTTTAAAATTCAGGGGGTGCCCCTGCAAGCCCGAATTTCAAGTATCCGTACCCGCACAAAGGAGTCGTTGCGCCCTTTCTTCTATTTTGTATTTCCTGAAAATACACTGCGGGATGCACCCCAAACCATATTTACGGCTGTCAGGGTACCCAAAACGCAAATTTCAGCCTTGCAAACCAAAATAGTTGAAAAATTTCCAAGCATCAGTGTGATTGATACGACGGAACTACTGACCATTTTCACCGCTGTTGTCAAAAAACTCTCTCTTATCATTCGATTCTTCGCCGGTTTCAGTATAGTGGCCGGTATTTTAATTATTCTCAGCTCGATTTTGGCCACCCGTTACGCCAGAATTCAGGAAGCCGTTTACTATAAGATTCTGGGAGCCCGGAGGAATTTCGTGGTAAAGGTGTTTGCCCTTGAAAATCTTATTTTGGGCTTGACCAGCGCTGTCCTGGCGTTGCTGATCTCCCAGGCAGGCAGCTGGCTGATCTGCTTGAAAGTAATGAATATTTCCTATACCCCGTTTGTCTTTGAAAGTATCATTTTGATTGTCGTAACCGTATTATTGGTGGTAACGGTAGGCTTGTTGCCTTCAATCTCAATTTTGCGCAAAAAACCGGTGGTTTTTTTAAGAGAACAAACCCAGGAATAGTGGGATTGCAGATTTGGAATTTGGGATTTCGGATTGAACAGCATTATTGCCTTTCGGTCATTAAAAATGAAAAGACTGATAACCATTGCTACGTTTAGTTTTTTTATAGCGCTGACCTTTCACGGATGCGGAGAGGAACTTGCGCCACCGCCGCCTGAGCCGCAAACGCTTGATTACGAAGGCACGATTGTGGCTGTGGGCGACAGCCTTACCGAAGGTTTGGGAGTTGAGGAAGAATTGGCCTACCCGGCAGTGCTTGCGAAAAAACTGCAAAACCTCGGGTATCCATATCAGGTTTTAAATGCCGGCATCAGTGGGGAAACTTCCAGCGGGACCCTGGGGAGAATAAAATGGATATTAAAATTAAACCCGGATATCGTTATTCTCGTGATTGGTGCCAACGACGGGTTTCGGGGGATTGATCCGGGTTTGATCAAGACCAACATTCACCAAATCGTCAAAGAACTCAAAGATAAAGATTTAATCATCGTATTGGGGGCCATGCAAATCGTCCGAAATCTTGGAAAAGACTATACCACCGCCTTTGCGAATATCTATCCGGAGATTGCCCGATCGGAGAACATCATTTTAACACCATTTTTCTTAAACGGCGTAGCCGCCAATCAGAAACTGAATCAGGCGGATGGCATTCACCCCACCGCCGAAGGATATCAAGTCATTGTCGACAACATCACGCCATCTGTGGTAGAAGCCATCAATACTCACCGTCAAAAATGAATTCAGTATTTACTTCTCCCGCTTGACACCAAGCGCCTTGGTACCTAGCTTAAACGAATTCAGGTAAAAGGAGATTATCATGAAAAGCTTTCTTAAATGGGGTGCAATTATTGTCGGATGCCTTGCAGTGGTCATCATCGCCGCCCTGCTGATCATACCGATGTTTGTAGATGTTCAAAAATACAAACCCGTTCTTGAAAACAAAGTGGTCGAGGCAACCGGGCGCCCATTTTCAGTGGGAAATGATCTTAAACTTTCGCTTTTCCCATGGGCCGGCGTTTCTTTTTCTGACCTGCAGCTGGGCAACCCAGCCGGATTCGCTGAAAAGGAATTTGTCAAAGTCAAATCCTTTGAGGTCAGAGTAAAACTTCTTCCGCTCATTAGCAAAGAGATAGAGGTTAAGCGATTTGTTATGGACGGACCGCAGATCGTGCTGGTAAAAAATAAAAACGGCCGCGGCAACTGGGAGCAGCCCAATCAGCAACAAAAGGGGGCCTCTACCAAAAAGTCCGCTCCTGCTGGTTCTCCTGCCGGCATGGGAGGGTTGCCCATCAGCGCCCTGACCGTGGGCAATTTTTCCATCCAAAACGGGTCAGCCCTGTGGATTGATCACACGACCAATACCCGCAAGGAAGTCAAGGATATCAGCTTGATTTTAAAAGATGTTTCACTGGATCGACCGGTACAGCTTAAATTTTCGGCTGAACTTGATAATAACCCCCTGTCCCTTGAGGGAACCGTCGGACCGGTGGGCAGCGGTATGGGAAAAGGTGCCATACCGTTGGATTTGTCGCTCAAAGCCCTCAAGCAGCTCGCCATGAAGTTGAAGGGAAACCTTGAAAATCCGGCTACCACACCCGGCGTAGACCTCGACATAACCGTGGATACGTTTTCCCCGCGGGAGCTGGTGGCCGCTCTGGGGCAAACCTTTCCGGTTCAAACCACCGATCCCAAGGCCCTGAGCAGTTTAGATTTTAAAGCCCATATAAAAGCAGATGCCAGTCAGGCAACCGTGTCTAAGGGCGTTGTGAATCTGGACCAATCCAAATTAAACTTTTCGGCGACCGCGACACAATTCTCCCGGCCGGATCTGAAATTTGACTTAAATCTGGACAAGATAAACCTGGATCGTTATATGCCCCCTAAAAGCGACCCGCCGTCTACTGAAAAAACACGGAGCCCTGCCACAGCTAAAAAGGAAAAGACCGATTACACACCGCTGCGCCGACTGATTCTGGACGGTCTTGTAAGAATTGGACAACTTACGATCAGCAAGGCCAACATTCAGGATGTCTACCTGAAAATCAAAGCCAAAAACGGCATATTCAACCTCGATCCGATGAAACTGAATATGTATCAGGGCAATGCCAACGGCAAGGCATTGCTGAATGTCGCCCAGGATACTCCCACAAGCAGTCTGAATCTGAAAATAAATAATGTCCAGGTGCAACCGCTTCTCAAGGATGTGCTGGAAAAAGAAATTCTGCAGGGCAGTACCCGGGCTGACATCAATTTATCGATGAGCGGTGACGAGCCCGAGCAGATTAAGAAAACCTTAAACGGTGAAGGATTTTTAAAATTCAACGACGGTGCCATCGTCGGCATTGATCTGGCGGCCATGGTGCGCAATGCCGGTTCGGCATTCGGTCTTGCTAAGAAAGGTGGTGAGCGACCGAAAACTGATTTTACCGAACTGGATTTTCCTTATGCGATCAAAAACGGCGCAGTAAACACACCTCAGAGCACCCTCAAATCGCCTTTTATACGGGTTATCGCAACCGGAACGGCGGACCTGGTAAAGGAAACCCTTGATTTTCGCGTGGAACCAAAAGCGGTCGCCTCCATCAAAGGCCAGGGTGATGAGAACCAGCTTAAAGGGGTTATGGTACCGGTGGTGGTGTCCGGTACCTTTGCTTCCCCCAAATTTCGTCCTGATTTAAGTGCGGCAACCAAACAGAAGATTGAAAAGCAGATTCTCGAATCAAAAGAAGCTAAAAAGCTATTGGAGAAAGAGGAAATCAAACCGTATGAGAAGACAGCGAAGGACGCTCTCAAAGGCATTCTGGGCAACTAGCCGTTGAAGTTATTGGTTATACGTTATCGGTTATTTGGTTTATAAATAATGTAGATCGGATCAATGGCCTGGATTATAAATTAGGCTGCGAACTGGGATATATGAGTTGCCTGATAACGAATACCCAATCACGATTAACCTGAACGGGGGCGATTCTGATGAATATATTTTTGAATCCCAAAAAAAGCTTAGCCATACCATTTGTCATTCTGATTATAGCCGGTTGCGCCGGGGTTGGGACCCAGCTGGACCCACCCCGGATTTCGCTGGCCAATATCCAGGTCCAGGAGGTAACCGGTCTTGAAACAGCCTTTCAAATCCAGCTGCGGGTGTTCAATGCCAATGATGTCGATTTAAATGTCAAGGGAATCAAGGCCGAACTTGAAATCAACGAGCAGACCTTTGCCACCGGCGTGTCCAACACCCCTGTCGATATACCATCTTATGGGACCGAACTTGTGACGATTACGGTTTATTCCTCGGTTATTAAAATGTTTAGAAGCGTTTATGGGTTGAAGGATACTGAAGAGCTGAGGTATCGCTTAAACGGCAAGCTCCGGGTGGCCGGAAACAATATGCTGCCGACCACGCTTCCGTTTGAATCCGAGGGCCAGGTGACCCTGAAACCGTTCAAGGATCAACCATGACGGATCCAGCGCCGGACAAAATCTCCTGGATAACCAACCCCGACGCCCGACCATCAGCGCACATAAAAGCGGACATCTCTCATTTTTCCGCTGCCGAAACAAGCTATGTTCGAAATTTTCACCGAACCCTGCCCAATTTTCAACCGACGCCGCTGGCCAAACTCGACAACCTGGCCCGGCATTTAGGTGCTGCCAGTATCCGGGTCAAAGATGAATCCTATCGCTGCGGCCTCAACGCATTCAAGATCTTAGGGGCCTCCTTCGCCCTGTCCGCCCATCTGGTACAAAAATTGAGTCTGTCTCCTAAAAAATTGTCATTTACCGAATTGCAGTCTCCGGAACTAAAACAACGCGTCAAGGATATTACCTGTATAACCGCCACCGACGGCAATCACGGTAAGGCCGTGGCCTGGGCCGCCAAACAGCTGGGGTGCCGTGCGGTAGTCTTGATGCCCCGGGGCACAACATCCGCACGTCTGGAAAGTATTAGAAATCTGGCAGCCGATGCCAGCATAATCGATGGGAATTTTGATGATGCGGTTCAATTGGCTGCCGACCGCGCCCGCCGTAACCGCTGGCTGCTGATCCAGGATACCGCCTGGGTCGGTTATGAAGATATCCCTCTGCAGGTGATGCAGGGTTATCTTACCATGTTTGATGAAGCTGTCGAGCAACTGAGCCCGGAAAGGCCCACCCATGTATTTATCCAGTGCGGTGTAGGATCTTTAGCAGGCAGTCTGCAAGGTTATCTCGTGGAAAAATACGGCGACCAACGACCCCTTTTTACCGTTGTCGAGCCAACCCGGGCGGCCTGTTACTACCAATCCATCAAAGCCATGGATGGCAAGCCCCATAAAGTAGGAGGAGATTTAAACACCATTATGGCAGGGCTGGCCTGCGGGGATCCCAGTATTATCTCCTGGGAAATATTGCGGGATTATGCAGATGTTTTTGCGGCCTGTCCCGATGATGTTACCACTATTGGTATGCGGGTACTTGGAAATCCGCTGGCCGGTGATGATCGGGTAATCTCCGGTGAATCCGGAGCGGTGACCCTGGGGCTGCTGATCAATCTATTGAAGCGGCCGGAACTAGAACCCTTAAAAAGAGACTTGAATATTAATTCTGACGCCCGCATTCTTCTTTTTTCCACCGAAGGAGACACCGATCCGGAGATGTACAGACAGGTTGTATGGGGGACTGGAGATTTCGGGTTTTAGATATCGGATTGCAGATTTAAGAAGGAAAAAAATCAAATTTTGCTTTGATTTGCGAAGTCGAAACATGAGTTAACTGAGGGGTCGATGCGTTTTTCAATCGCCGTTCTGTTCGTTAGGGGAATAGCCCGTGCGAGCCGCAAGAACATTTTCAGGCAAGTTAGACACGGGCAGTTATCGAGTGACCATCAACGATCAAAACCATCTTAACGAACGCAACAGGATTTATCCATGAAACTTGGTATCATCGGTCTGCCGCAATCGGGCAAAACGACAATTTTTGAAGCCTTGACCCAAAACATTTCCGGCTCAGTCCACACGGGTGAGGATCGCATCAGTATGATTCGTGTGCCGGATGGTCGCATTGATATTTTAAGTGCGATGTATGAACCCCAAAAAACCACCTATGCCCAGGTGGAATATTTTCTGCCGGGCACAGTCGCAGCTAAAAAAGATCAGAGTATCTGGACAGCCGCAAGAGACTGCGATGCCTTGATCCATGTAATACGAAATCATACAGCCCTGGGGTCTGAAAAAAAATCACCCTTTGAAGACTATGTGAAAATGGAGCAGGAACTGATTCTGGCGGATCTGGTGGTGGTCGAAAAACGTTTGGAACGCCTTGAACTTGATCAAAAACGCGGTAAAAAATTGGACCCACAGGAGCACACCCTGGTGGCTGAGTGCCGGGAAAACCTGGAAAATGAGACACCCTTGCGAAGGGTTGCCGATCTTGCATCCGCTCATAGCCTGAGGGGCTTCGCCTTCCTATCCGCCAAGCCGATGCTGGTCCTTTTCAACAACGATGATGAGGATGACCAATTACCGGCTGTCGGTGAAATCACCAGCGTGGAGGATTGCCTGGTGATAAGGGGCAAGCTGGAACAGGAACTGGCCCAGATGTCCGCCGAAGATGCGGCCGGCTTTCTAAATGAATTTAATATCAGTGAGTCGGCCATGGACAAAGTCATTCGTAAATCATACAGCCTTCTGGGACTGATCTCTTTTTTTACCGTCGGCAGTGACGAGGTCAGGGCTTGGAGTATAAAAGGCGGCACCGAGGCAGTCGATGCCGCCGAAGCTGTTCACACCGATCTGAAAAAAGGCTTTATTCGGGCAGAAGTACTTGCCTATGACGATTTGATTGATGCCGGGACCTATGCGGCGGCCAGAAAAAAAGGAACTGTCCGGTTGGAGGGTAAGAATTATAAGGTTCGGGACGGAGATATTATTAATATCCGATTCAACGTTTAGAACCCGCCTCAAATCTGCATCCAAAGGCCTCGGGGAAGACCGTGCGAAGCGATTTCACGGCTTTGTTAAAGTGAGTTGACATTTTTAGCCGATATTTTTATATCATAGAAACATCAGCAGCGAAGGGAGTTGTTATTGGTGAAAAATTCTGTATTGGAAATTATTGCTTACGGCGCCTGGAATGGCGGCACGGTCGTAGGCAACTCAATATATGAAAAAAAAGGCCTGTCTTTTAAGGGCGGTGTGCCGGTTAACAATAAAACCATTGAAGAAAGAATGGGGGTGCGGACCAGAAGGACCGCCGGAACGGATGAACGCATCGGCGTAACGGCGCTGCAGGACCTGTTGGAAACCTCTGACATAGATCCTTCGCAAATCAAACTGGTCATCGGGGCTACCAACGTCGGGGATGATAAATATGATCCCGGCCCATTGGTCAGATACCCGTATAAAATCATTCAAAAGCATTGTCCCAACGCGCATGTGTTTGACCTGTATGCGGGATGCCCCGGTTTTAATGTCGCCGTTGAGCTCGTTTTTATGCTCTCGCTTAATGGTTATCTGAAGCCGGACGATGTATCGGTTATCATCGGTGCCGAAAACCTCCACCGCGCGAAAGCATTCAAACCGGATGATACATCCAACATTCTATTCGGCGACGATTCCCTGGCGACAGCACTTAAAACGATGAGCAACGCCAAACCGCCCGGGCAGTATTCTATCCGCAACAGAAGTGAGTTTACCCTGAAAAAAGATCCTGTCTCAGAAACAGCACATGAAATAATGAAGTTAAACGGAAATCACAAGATTGACGGTATCGTAATCGACAACCATCTTGGCAGTCTGGTTTACAGGGTTCCGGCCACGGCAGCACGGGTACAGCACGCGCTTGCAGAACGGATGTATCCGGAGCAGACCGGCGGCGGAAAGTTTAAACGCTTCCGAGAAGCTCTCGAGTTCTACGATCAACACATAAAATCTTTTGCTTACGACATAATGACCCTGGGTTCAAAAAAAGAACGGGTGGAAGAAATTGCCCGGGCCTATGTGGAATCCGGCAAGTATGATAATGTTATCTCCGTTTATCTAGCTCCTGATTCAGGCACCATCACCCTGCATAGTGGCGCCAACTATACCTTCCAAAGGCCGCAAAAAGGAATCATCGACACCCTCACACGCACCCATGGTTGCTTTGCCAGTTACATCCAGGCCCTCCCTGATGGCGATGATATTTTTGGAGACATGGATGGCAAGGGTGTGTTCTTATATGCCACCCGCGGAGCGAAAAACCTTTTAGGCGAGCTGTTTTCTGCCAATCGCATCGAAGTTGAGAATATTGATCTTATTATCGAGCACCAGGCAAATTTCGCCATGATTCCGTTGACTCTGGATCAGGTTCTTGCACACGATCCGCTGGAGAAAAAAAAGATAGTAGCCGACTTAATTGCCAACAAATTAATCACCAACGTTCATGAACGGGGCAACTGTTCGGTTGTCTGCATGCAACGATTACCTTACGATTTAGAACGAGGCGCGTTGCAGGAAGATAGGCTGCAAGGTTTTAGGATAAACGCTAATCTTGATCAGTTAAAAAAGGCCCGGCTCATATTATACGATTCGGTGGGCGCCGGCATGACGCGAAGCTCGTTTTTGCAAAAATTTTAAAAATGTTTTTCCGAAACGCCAGAAAAGCTTTGTCCATCGATTCGTAAATACGATCACGTATTTACTCACTCAGGACTAAGTGCTGAGCGAGCAATAGCCTTGAAACGGTTGTGCAAAATACGTCGTAATAAATGCGAATCGAAGCACTTAGTGGGAAAATGTCGTCGAAACGCAAAATAGCTTTTTCTCTGAGCATTTTATTTTTTCTGGCCGTACTGTTCTTCGGGCTGGTTGCCGGTATTTATCTTTTCCTTCCTCACTATTTAGAGTCCAGGCTCCTTCCTCAATTGGTCGCCGAAACCGGAATTACAGAAGTTGCCTTTGAAGTACGCCGTGTCGGGTTCTTTGGAGCAGATCTGGCTGAGATACGAATCGGACCGCAACCGAACCCGGCCCTTTTAATCCGCTCTGTACAGCTCGATTACTCGCCGGGCGAACTGTACCGCAAAAAAATTGGCCGGGTGGTGCTGACCGGCATCGAAATTCACGGCCAACTGAAAAA
>Ga0316198_10000974_pt1 | contig 16152 bp, 25 predicted proteins | sample OudBieAanoxic_MG_FD_204935 | JGI IMG/M metagenome (GOLD analysis project Ga0316198, IMG submission 204935) | Coastal sediment microbial communities from Oude Bieten Haven, Netherlands - site A anoxic | ecosystem: Environmental > Aquatic > Marine > Coastal > Sediment | place: Netherlands...
TAGCAGTTTTATTTGCGTCAATATCATGTGCTATATTATTGGGGCATACTAATGGTTCAGTCTCTGCCCATGTTGTGTAAGACATATTCTCTGTATCACACCATATTCTATATTTAAATAAATCAGGCATTATTTATATCTCCTAATATTACGAAACACCGCTTGGTAAATTATCGATTACTGTACCAGAAAATTGAACCATAAAGAACCCTAAATAAAAATCACAACCATCATCTACTCCTTTTCTTCCTTGTAATTCTAGAATTGCCTGTTCTGCTGGCCATCCCGTAGTCACTGGTTGAGAAAACATTGCCCAGACTTCTTTCTCAGAGTGCATGTTAATCCAATCAAATACTAATTGATTATTAGTCGAATCATAGACTCTAAAATCATAATAATCATCATTATAACCTTGTGATTGTATAACTGCTTGAACACCAACGGGAGTACCTAAATTATTCGTCCCTCTGAATATAAAATGAGGAGCAGGTGTCCAAGTACTACCATTAAACTTGAAAAAATTTTTATCATACGATCCAAAAGTGAGAGTTAGGTCGCCTGTACCTCCTCCGTTTTCCCCAGTATCTGGTAGTGTTCCTGGTCCAGTATATTCTCCTGTATGCGCAGCAACAATAGCATCTAATTCAGTTACTTCACCAACAGATAATTCGTCATTAAACCAAATAAGACATTCATCATCATCAATAAGTGCATCAATGTGATGTAATTCTGTAGTGATAATAGTAGAATCCTCAATCTCTAATTGTAATATAGTGATGTTTACTAAATGATTTATTACAAAATCATCATATATTGAATAATTGTATTCAGTTAAAGCCATATTAATTCCTCTACAATTAAGTTACTTTCCACAATTCTAATCTTACCCTACGAATACCAGCTGTATCTCCTAAATTAGTACAACAGAAATCAAGATCTATGTTATAATCTCCGGCAGATAACAGCTCATATTTAAATCCACCTGCTGGATAGAATTGATCTGCTCCTGTATCTTTTGGTTCTTGTCTTTGCTCCATTAATGTAACACTATCATTAACCTGAACTCTCGATCGAAAATCTCTTTGAGCTACATTGTACTGCCATTCATAGTACCATCCAATACGATACTTACCACCAGACAATCCATTTGCAACAAGTCTCAATTTTTGTTGAAATGTATCAGTTGTTGTTTGCTGGAATGTATCAGATGACACTTCGTGTTGTTCTGTTAATCCTTCTCCAGGATCACCTTGTGGTCCTACCGGGCCTTCTAATCCTGTAAAAGGACCAAAATCATACCAAGAAACTCCATCATACATTAAGACATGACCAGTCATATCTCCATTAAGACTTGCTGGCAATGCCTGATTCGAGCGAGTATCATCTAGAGTCAAAAAATAATATAAGTCAGAGGGACTAGCACCAGACCCAGTTTCAATTGATGTTATCTTGGCTTCGTCGAAATCATCATATTCATCTATCTTAAACGCTTCCCCAGCAGGTCCCTGTATTCCTTGGTCACCAGTATCCCCTTTGGGAGCCTGCATCTTCATAACTAAGAAAACTGGATTTACACGAAGTATTTCGGCAGTTGATGCCGCCTGAAGTTGAACCGTTAGATAATCTCCTGCAACCAAATCAGAAATAAACATTCCGCCTAAAGGACCTTCTAAGCTTACAGAGTCGTCATGAGCACCATAATCTCTTTGACTACCAGGAACCAATGTCGTCCCATTCTTAATTACTCGAACCATAGCTTCATCATCAATATCCCCATAAAATCCCATGAGATATGTTCCGCTCTCTTTGATTAAAGCTCGCTCGGTATTTACTGGATCATGCTCAATAATAGAACTATCTGTTTCAACATCAGTTGTATCAAATGTACAATTGCCCCAAGTAGAAACAGCAACAGTGAGTTCAGTAGTTCTTCTCATCTGTACCGCCGGAAGTGGAATTGCGGAACCTGCAACACCTTGTGATCCTTTGATATTCCCTATAAGACCCCAAGATCCGCTTGACTTATAATATACATCACCGCTTGAATTATCTAAGTAGTAATCATTATTATCACCAATTACTGGATTAGGAACACCTGCACCATTAAACCAAATAGAACCTGGTGCACCTGGGTTTCCTTGTTCTCCTTTTATTGTACCGATTGCGTACACTTCAAGATCTGACCAACGAGCAAATGCAGGATCATTTTGCCCCTGAATTTGAACTGTTACAAAATCACCCGGTAAAAAATACTCTATAATTTCATTAACTAGAGTATCTGTATAACCTCTATGATTTGATAATTGTTTAAGAATATTCTCATTATAAGATGCTGGCATAATAGTTGTATTATTCTTCATAATACGAGAAGTAACAGTCGTATCAATTGTCGATTCCGTCCCAGCTCCTACAATTGGCACATCATAAACTACACCATATGCTACACGATACCAACCTTCCTCTGCGAATACAATTCGATCTTGATTTGCAGGATCGTGATATAGTTTAGTAGGATCTGTTTCTTGATCTTTTGTGGTGTACACTATATTTTGGAAGGACGACGGAAAGGCGGTGTTAGTAGACATTCTAACACGAACTTCAGTGATACTTGTTGTTACTCCAAGTTCGAAACTCTTATAGGCTACACCATCCCAGACATAGGTTAATCCAGTGTCTTTTGCTACATATAGTTTATTGTCTTCGCCAGTTGCCGGAAAATTAGAAAGAGTGTTAAAAAAATAAATGTCACCTATTTTAATCTTTCCGGTACCATCACCAACCCACAGTTCCTTGGTATCGAGAGCAACCGCGGGCTCCCCTCGATCAAGAGAAGCAGTTGCTACGTCACCACTCGACCCTCTTTTTACCTTTATTAAATCAATTATATTCGCCATACTGCTTCCTTTTTTTATTTTTATCAATTATATATAGAAATTATTAATATACTCATCGGTTATTTATTTATTTATTTTAATCTTTAACAAAAAGGAGATAGTAAACCATGACAGAGCACGTACAACCTTTTGGCAAATCTGGGAAAAACAATAACCCCGTATTCACTTCAAGTAATTCAAAAAACACTATTATTCAACACAAAAAACAAAAACCCTTTACTCCACCCTTTGCCCAATCTTCAGAATCTAAAAAACCTTCTGCAAAAATAACTATGCCTTTTGAAGAAGCTGTTGCATACGAGCACGTTCAGTTCGGTAGATGGTTGAATATGTTTAAAAATCCAGGGAAAGGTGGAAAAGCTCGAAAAATTGGAAGTAAAACAATCTTTGAGAATTTCTTCAAAGAAATGATGCCTTCTGAACTAAAGTTTTCATGGGCACAAGACAAGCACCCATATTTATTTATTGTTCGAGATTCGAAATCTGCAGAGGTTTTTAGATGTGAAGGAACACAAAAACATATTTTTAATAAACTCGTTCAGTACTATGGAAACAATCGTGCCACGTATTTTCAAAGAAAACATAATGCGATTATGCCTAAACAAGCATTCTCAAACATCATCAAAAAAGGATTATCGCCTCCACCTGAGCCCATAATCAAAGAGGTTCAGGTTACAGTTGAAAAAGAAGTTCCTGTTCAAGTAGAGGTAGAGGTTCCTGTACAGGTAGAAGTCCCTGGTAAACCAGTGGATAGACTCCAAGAAGCATTGACCGCTATTCCTCCTCTAATTAAGGAACTTTTAGATGGTAATAAAAAATTACCAAATAGGTTTCGTCATATTTATCAAGACCCTAAAGTCTTAACAGAAGGTGATGGAATGATTCATTTATCATTGGTTCTTGGTCCTTAATTTGACAATAATTTGTAACCAGATCGGGAGAGTTTAGAATCTCTCCCGATTCTGCATTATTTTTTTAATATTCAACTAAACATATATAGAAATCAATATAGTATCCTTACATGACCCGATTAGAGGGGATGGAGTTGGAAATTAATCTAACTCGTAAGTAAGGAGGATGTTATGGAGTTCCTATTAAACTATGACCGTTACGGTTACAACATCGGTATCGATGAAGTAACCAAAGAATTAAATGTCATGAAGCTTGTTGCTGCCTATCATAATAGGCAGTATCCTGATAACTTGGATGATCTGAGACCCTTATGGGGAATCAGTGAATACGAGAGCCAAGAAGCCGCAGAGAAGGACCAAGAAATTGGTAATTGCGGTGTAGCTTGGGAAAACGGTATGGATAGGTGCCAATGTGGACATAAAGACTGTCCACGCTACGAATAACCTTAACAGAGAGGGACATCTCCTGTTGAGGTGTTTCCTTTTTTCTAACTATATAGACAAATAGTGTCTTAAATTAATAACCTAAAAAGGAGACATATTAATGAATGAACTTAAATGTTGTTTTTGTGATTTTGTTGCGACTGAAGATGATTGGAATGATGAACATACAAATCCAGATGATAGTTCTGAATACATCTGTCCCCAGTGTCAGGAAGAACTTGACTTCGTCGATTTAGAAGAACCGGATGAAGAAGTAGAAGTCTAAAATTATCAACCAACAAAGGAGAAATATTAATGTCAAAATTAAAATGCCCACATTGTCCTAATTTTTCTAAGACTGAACAAGAATGGAATGATAACCATACAAATCCTTATCATAATGAAGAGGAAGGAAAAAACGAGAAAAAGTACATCTGCCAAGCGTGCAATTCTCAATCAAACCTGGAAGATCTTGAAGTCGTCCCTGAATAAAACTACTACCCGATAGGGAGTCTCACAATGAAGACTCCCATCGAATTTTTTTACGATCTATTACATACTAATCTTTTTATAAATCTCCACCATCAATAAGAAAAGCATGATATTCTAAATTACCACTACCGCTATTGTAAATAATGGTTTTGCCATTATCAATAGCGGATTCATCGATTGATTTGGTTCCAAGATTGGAATCACGAGCATTAAGTTCAGTAACCACCTTGTTTGCTGACCAAGCAACATCAGTATCCCCTAGTCCACCAGTATCATCAATAATATCAGATACCGCTTGTCCAGCTGTATAATACTTATTTGTTCCTTCGGCAATATCACTCGTCGTTAACGTAACATTAGGTCCACTATAACCGTTAACATTAACAACTCCATCAGGAGCAGTTAGCATTTCTACCCATGCACTACCACTCCACATATATGTTATGTTAGTTCCGGTAACAACAGCAACATCACCTGTCCCAGGCGTAAGAGCATCACGTTCAGTATTGTCTGCAACAACATCAATACTAGAAATAGCAAGATCGGGAAGGTAAGCATTTGGAATCTTTGAACCCGAATCCAGAGGAGCAACACCATCAACTTGTCCTCTCCAAGTACCCGTAACTCGATTATCAATTGCAGTATCTAAATCTAGGATATCACCAGCTGATATATTACCTGCACCACTTGTGACAAGAACATAAGCAGCAGCTTTGTAGACATAAAGAGTAGTTTCGTTATCTTTACCTTCATCGGTAATAACAAGATATAATTTACCAACTTCACCAGTCCCTGGTAGACTTGCGTAATCAGCAACTACTACAATATCAGAAATTTTGATTTTTCCAGTACCATCACCAACCCAAAGCGATCTAGTATCAATCGCTACTGCGGGTTCACCTATTACGAGGGAAGCGGCGTCTACTGCTGACTGATTACCTCTTTTTAATTTAATTACGTCTAATACTACACTCATTTTTCAATTCTCCTTAAATATGTTTAAATTAATATTATGTTAAATTTCCTCCATCTATCGAAACACCTTCTACTAAATCATTCACAGCATCTACTTGTGTTTGATTTAAAAACTGATGATCTCCGTCTTGTACAATCTTTGGAGCAGGAATCAAACCATTGACTACCTCCTCAATAGCCAATAACTGGTTATTTGTTACAAAATTATGGTCATCATCTTCTATAATACTTGGGGCAGGAATAGTGTCTGGAACTATCACACCACCACTTCCACCTAAAGGATGCCAATCAAGTAATCCCGATCTTCTTGAGTATATCCAAAGTGATTCATCCTTAAGAGCTATTTCATGTTCTTCAGGATCTTCAGGAAACACATTTGGTTCATTCGCCACAATTGAAATTCTATGGGCTTCTAAGATATTATGTCTTTTAATAAGATGACCATTCATTTCGATAGACGGAGTTATCATTGTATCCGTTCTTTTAATCGCGGTGATTAAAAAGTTTTTATGCTTGTTTTCTTGACCCATAAATGATACTCCTGATTAATTTTTAAATTTTAAAATGTTTATATAGAAATAGTATTAATAGGAATGACAATGTTTCTGTTTAAATTTTTATTTTCGAAAATGATAGGAGAGTAAGACAATGACGAATGGTACAGTAAAATGGTTTAACGATAGCAAAGGTTATGGTTTTATTGAACAAGAAGAAGGTCCGGATGTATTTGTTCATCATTCGGGTATAAACGCATCCGGTTTTAAATCCCTCCAAGAGGGAGATAGGGTGACTTTCGATATCGAACAAGGTCAAAAGGGTCCTGCCGCTGTAAATGTATCAGTAGCATAACAAACAATTATTATTAATCAAACATTGTCATTCCACTTTTTACCATTAAAGAGCTAAAGCAATTGCGATAATTGAACCGATTGTTATAACATACATAGCACCTCGGTTCAACCAATTGTCTCTCTTATGTTCGGCAACTTCTTGACGATAAACGTTTTCACTTTGAACCCATAACTCTCGGTACATTAGAGCTTTTTCTCTTTCTAATTTTACCATTTCGCGCAAGGCGTTTATTTGATCAATATAAGTATTGATAAGTAACTCTTGCTCGATCGCAATTTTCTTGTAAGTACCTGCTAATTTTACTAAACCACCTACTTTGGCATATTCTTTTGGGACTAATAGAATATGAGTAGCTCTACCTGACTCCTTAGTGACCACTTCCACTTTGTCCTTAACTACGACAACGTACAGAGGTTTTAATTTTTCAGGTTTAGGTATATTATCCAACGTTATTTGAATATCATAAGGGTCTACTCTATCATAATATATATCAGGTGGTTTAAATGGTTTGAATTCGGCTGGCGCACATCCTATCATTAGTACAATAATTGTAACAATTAGGATGACAATAGGTAGCAATTTTTGTTGCACTTTATGATCCTTTAATGGAGTTAGGAGGTTTTTGTATGACCGTTTTTAACATGTTCACAAATCATATTGATCGGAAGATAGACGAAATTGGTGCAGAAGGAAAAGCTATTGATCTCAATATTAAATTCAATCAAGATTTAAAAATAATTAAGATGCGCCCAAATCAAAAATATGTTTATGAGAATTATCTGTGGGAACAATACTTTGCTATGATTGAACCAATGGGAGCCGGAAAATCAATGACTCTTAAATATTTAGGTACAAAATTATTAGAAGATAATGAAGATCTTAAAATAATTATTATTGTTCCTAGAACACTTATTGCTAACACATTCAAAAAGGAAACATTAGAATATCCTGATGGTACAGTAAGAAAATGGGATATTGGTAAAAATCTATGTGATGATCATTATGACAAAATAGGTACATTAATTTCATTTCTTGAGAAAACTAAGTTTCCTAAAGGAATACGTAATAGAGTTTGTGTTGCTACACATATAGCATTCGCTAAGTTACAAGATCGATTAGAAGATATTGGTGACTTATTTAATAATACTCTTGTTATTATTGATGAGGCCCATCATGTATTATCTCCTGATTACGATGTTGCTGCTACATCAAATAAAATTGGTGGTATGGTCTATAAAATTCTAAAAAGAAATCATAAATCAACATCACTTTGGTTAGTAAGCGCGACACTGTTTAGAGGAGACAGAGGCAACATTATTCCACCGGATATGTATAACATGTTCACTGAACATTTTCTACCATTTGATCAACACTGGAAGGAGAATATTAAATACATTGAAACGTTTGAATATAATTTTGTAATATATAAAGATATAATGAAAGATATTCAAACAATCATAAAAAACAACAAGGAGAAAACGATTATATTCTGTCCTTATAATGGTCATTTATTGAATGGTAGAAATAAATTTCAATTCAGAGATGAGTTGCATGATAAGATTAAGGAAGTATGGCCAGATTATAAAAAGTTAGATCTAATAGATCCTGAGGATCGTGATTCTCGAAAAAAACAGTTAGAACAAGATTCTGATGCATCAGCTATTGATATCATATATGCCCTTAAGCTCTTTGATGAAGGAACTGATTGGAAATTTGCAGCACAAGCAATTGATGCCGCTCCTAAAGATTCTTTATCTGTTCAAATGCAAAAATTAGGAAGAATATTGAGAGATCTAAAAGGTAAGAAACATGTATCATATAATATACTGTTTCCTCATCAGTCTGTATTTGAAACTGAAGTTGATAGAGAAGAACATCTTAAAAAAATGTTTGCTATCCTAGCAGGTGCAATGATACTTCGTGAAGCAATTCAACCTTTGCCCTATCCTCAATTACCAGAACCGAGAGAGGTTAGTCCATTTGAAGAAGCTGTGCCAAATCCAAGAGACAGGAAAGATATCATTCAAACAATTTCAGAGGAACTTATTTCTTATGCAGATGAAATCTCTGATCCTACTCCAACTGAAACTAGAGAGAAAATTAAGGAGATATTAAAGAACGAATTTAATATCGAAGATGATGAAGATTATAGAATTACAACACACATTGGAATGATGTTAAAGAGATTAGAAAAAATTCAATCTCCAAGTCCAATACCTAATAAACTTCAACCTAACTGGGAACCAAATACAGATATCAGTTGGATGGTAAAAGCTGGATTTGATAAGATCTTTGAGAAATCAATTTATGATACGTTGTTAATGTTCGGAACAGCAGCAGCTGGTGTTGAAACATTTGATGAGTTTCGAAAGATATATGAATCTAAAGCAGCCGCTAACATTAGAGAATTAATTAAAAGAAGAGTTAAGTTAGCGGAAAAATTAGCTTCTCAAAACAATGGGATATTAAAAAGTCCAACTTGGTTACAACATAATGGTTTTACAAAACTTTATGATACCATGAAGAAATATCCCGAGTTCTTTAGTCATATACAACAAGAAATTCTACGAGCAGATGTTCCATATCGAGTCCAAGAAGCAGAAGATCTAGCAAAAGGAAACAACGGATTATTATATAGAACTGGCACTTTAATAGATATGAAAAAAACTGCTATACTTCATGCAATGGCAAGATATCCTGACTTATTTAGTCATATAAAAAGAGAAGAGCCTTTAACAAATCCTGTAGATGTTAGAGTTGAAGAAGCAGAACAATTATGCAAAAAGAATGGAGGATTATTACCACATAAAGGATATATTATCAAGAATCATTCTCAATTATATCAAGCAATGAATAAACATCCTGAAAGATTCTCTCATTTAAAACAAGAAAAAAGATTTAGAGACTTAAACAAAAAAGAAAAACTTGAGTTTGTAAAAAATCTATGTAAAACAAACGGAGGGATACTTTACAAACCACAAGATTTAATTGATAAAGGATTAAAAAGCGTTGTCACTGATATGAGAGTACATAGTAATAGATATAAAAATATCAAGCAATATTTTGGCAAATATGGTAAAATTCGAATCATAGGAGAATAAAATGCGCGGTGTAATACCTAATTATGTCGACAACTGTCAATGGGATTCTGATCTAAAGAAAAATTCGAGAGTCATTGCCATTATCAGTATGTATCGACAATTCTTTAATGAAAGACTACCACCGGACAAACAATATTGGTCTATGTGTGGTGCTCACTTTAATAAAAAAGGAGAAATAAACGGTGAACTTGGACATATGAAGGATGAAGGATTAATTCAACCAGACCAATTCCATGGAGTCGACGAAGTAAAGAGGATCATTGATCGAAATAGGAAAATACATCCTGATGTTAAATGGTACCATGGAGATTTTCTTGAAACTATGGAAGAAATTTCTACCATAGACGGCAAATTTAATCCACATATCATTAATTACGATGGTGTTATGTTACCAAAGTTTGGTACTCAATATCTTTCATCGATATTAAATTTTATCGATGATAATGTCGAAGGAGAGTTATTACTAACATCTAACTTCGTATTAAAAAGTCCATATAGATCTAATCCAAAGTATAAATTCACAATTCATGACGCAATTGCTGAATTAGTAAAAGCCTATTGGTTGCCAGATCATTGGGATATTTATCCACAATCATATGTGTACAAAGGAGCGAGCATATTTGCTAAGACTGAAATGGGTATACTTCTATTTGTGAAAGAAAAACATGATATAAATAATATTACATATACGAAAGACAGGAGGATTGCAAATGTCAGTACTGTATGAACCTACAGGAGCAGCAAGAGAGTATGCAGCTCTTGCGTTCAACCCGTATAAAGGTTGCGATCATGGCTGTACATACTGTTATGCACCTTTAGTGACAAGAAAGAATAGACAAGTCTTTCATAATGAAACTGCTCCAAGGAAAGACATATTGATGAGATTAGATAAGGATATTACCCGAATGATGAAGAAAGGTATCAAGAAAGATCCTGTCTTATTATCATTCACTTGCGATCCTTATCAAGACATGGAACAAACACATCGTCTAACTCAACGATCTATTAATATCTTAAACGCTAATGGTTTTCCGGTTGAAATATTAACTAAAGCAGGTAAACTCGCACAGAGAGACTTTGATCTATTGGCTAAATATGATTTTAATAAATTCGGTACAAGTTTAACCTTTACAGATGATGCTAAGTCATTAGAATGGGAACCTAATGCTGCATTACCCCAAGAGCGGATTGATAATCTAATAGCAGCAAAAGAAAAAGGTATCTCTACATGGGTAAGCATTGAACCTATTGTAGTTCCTGAACAATCATTAGAATTAATAGATCTCACTCACGAGTTTGTTGATTTCTATGGCGTTGGTAAATTGAATTATAATAAAAAGATTTCGGGAATCTTTAATTGGAAAAATGTGAGAGAAAAAATAATCAAAAAATTAAAGAGATATAAAAAGAAATACAAACTTCATCAAAGTCTAAAGGAGGCATAATGACTTGTCAGCAATGCAAAAGTGAAAGAGTTGCTAATCTTAACTCCAAATGTGACGATAGATTCGATCTTCAATTAAATGATCAAGAATACGGACCAGATTATCCTCCAGGAGATGCAGGTATTGGTGGATCAGATGGTTATGTTGAATTTGACTATTGTTTAGACTGCGGACAAATTCAGGGTGAGTTTCCAGTCAACCCACAATGTTTCGAACCTGAAGAGGATGAATGATGGAAAAAGATTTATTATGGATGTTTCTCGATTGGATATTTAAATTTGAATATGATTATGATGAGGATAGATTATTATATCATAATCTAAGATCAGGATTAATCTTTCTTTTATCTCAATGTTCCTGTATTAAGACTAGACGTGTATCATCGAAAGAAACCTTTAATGAAGACTTAATAGAACTATACTTTATAAGACTTGAAGATGATAACATTGAGAATTTAGATATCGTCCAAAATAGTATTGTTAAGTCCAAGAGAGAAAGAACATTGGGGGATAATAGAGATACATATTGGGGTAAATTGGAGTCATATTATAAAAGCCTACCACATAGTGATGTTGCTCATTTGACAAGAGCAACACAAGATCTCGATACAGTAGAAGTTGATGATCCAGATGAAATATTCGATTGGTTTGTTATATGCGATTTTAATCCTTTGATACCAGAATTAACTAGATCAATTATCAAAAGAAATCAATATGAAGTTGAAAAATTCTTAATGGATAAATTATGAGGATGAATAAATGAATATTAGAAAATTATGTAAACTAATTATAAGACAATCAGATAGCCCTCAATTAAAAAACCAATTAAGAGATGCTGCATTATTTGAAATCGAACCTACCATCCTTGGTGGAAAGGTTAAAGTTCCTGACAAGTTGTTACTAGACAACCAAATACAATTTCCATTCTATAATATCTTCTTTCAATATCCTGTATTCGAACCTAATTATTTTACCTCTATATCACTTTTTAAAGATCCTGACAATGGGTTATTATATTACGCTTATTTTGTGGTACTTAATTCTAAATTTATATGTTTTGCGCAAGGAGAAATAACATATAAATTTATTAGTAAGACAGAAATGGCAGTGCATAATGAAAATCACATCTGTGGTGTTAGAGGAAATAATCAATGGGTTGATTATGAAAAGCTAGATTATAAAAAATACACAGATGCAATGAATGATCTTAAGGATCACATACATTATGCATTTAGATATCTATTAATGATTAATAATAGAGATTTATTTATAATCGAGCAAAAAATTAAAAGTCGCAATACTAAATACAAAATGAGATCCGTATTTAGTATACTGCATCCTCGAATTATTAGAGAGAAAATAGCAGCAAATAATAATTATAAAGGAGGAAATGCACAACCACTTCTAATAGGGCAAGAAAGAAGAGGACATTGGAGAATATATAAACACTCACGTTATAGTGCTACTCGACGGAGTGAACCTCAAAAAATCGAACCCTATTGGGCTGGACCTAAATCTTTTACTGATCCAAAAGATCCTAATAAACATTATCAAGTCCGATTAGATTTATAATCTAAGGAGGATTAGTGGAAAATATCTCATTAATATGTCAAGAACTTAGAGAAACAATAGATAAAAGAAAATCTCTTAGAAAAGATTTATTAGAGTTTATTAAAGTCAATATTAATCATAAGGCTGTGACTTCCTATATTAGAAATAAGATAAAGGACGAAAAAACGGAAATGATACATGACGGCACATTAATGAATTGTGCTGGGTACTTATATAACCAACTTCAAAGAAAGGAATAAAATCACAATAGCCCCTTCGGGGGCTTCTCTTTTTATTTTTAATGTTTATATATAGAAATAATTATATTAATGTGTATCTATTTTAATTTTAACAAGAGGAGGATAAAGTTGGATCTTATAATAGATGAGGAAAGAGCAGCGACTGCTAAAAACTTAATTGACCCTACAAACATCGGACACATATTTCGGTATCTCCTAGATCCAACAGAGGAAATAGCAACAATCCTTATTGTATCCGAGGGATATGAGTTATCTCAAGTCGTATCTCCATTTATGGTACATGTCGATGAAAATCCAGATATCTTTAAAGATATGTTAGATTATAACGAGTACCTTACATCACTCATTGATGAAAATGTTATCAAAATGATCGCTACCCCTAAAGATAGAATTATGTTTAGGGGTATGGAAAAATACTTAGTTCCTATCGAAGAAATAGATGTTGATGAAGCAGTTGAATGTATCATGCTTCCACCAATATATTGGGTTAAACTATTAAACAAAAAATGGAGATAAAGGAGGTAAATGAAACGGAAACATCTTCTCAAAGTAGGCAGGAGAAGTAGGAATCGTGAACCTCTTATAGATCGAGTCCTAAACAAGATAATGGCAATAACATTCATCATCTTTATAGTTGTGGTAGTAATAACAATTAGTTGGGTTCTATACGAATTAATCGATTGGACTCCAGTCGAATAACTCTTTACGAGATAAGGAGAAAAAATATGAGATCAACCCGTATCACTGAAAATGAAGAACTTGAATCTACTAAAGGACAATATCTAGCTAAATTAGAAGATATTGCCATGCAGATGTACACTGAGACTGGTATTCAAATGGATACTATGCGTTTCATTTGGACTCGAATTGAGGTTGCAGAAGACGACCACATGAACGACATAGGGGAAAATGAGTGGGAATTACAAGTCAAAGCATCTGATCCTCAATTTATGTAAAGGAGAACAAATGAGAAGAATTATAATTTTAACCCTAATGTTATTTATGATGTATATACCTAACACACTAGGAGAGGTTGTTGATGATTGCCTGTGATACTGACCGTGTTTTGGGCTACCAGGTAGGTGGCTCTGGCATAATCGGGAAACCGTAACTTGTTACCCTAAAGACATAGCATACGGTATATGTCGGTCTACTAATGGGACTCTTGCGAAATGGAGAGAATTAGTAGACGGTGGATATGAAATCGAATGGGGATATAGTAATCGCCCAGGCATCATATCTATCGAAACTATGTATGTTGTTAATGATGGCTCTAAACTCATAGGAGCTAATCGACGTGGACAACTATTAAAAGCATTAAAAATGAAACTAGAAGGAGGAATTGAAACTGTTCAAGAATCTATCAATGTCACAAAGGAGGATATTCTTGAATTTGATATACCCTTAGATGATCCGGATATAGAGGGAAATCAATTTCCTGAGAGTTTTAACCCTTTAGGCGAATTTGAACCTACTGAGGAATCTAAGATTAAGATCCCCAAAAAAGACGACCCCAAATCTTTAACTAGAGACATGATCCTTGAAGAAATAAAGGGTCAAATAAAATCAACTCCCAAACCTAGAAAGGAGTAAAAGACATCGGCCCTCCTCCGGGAGGGTCAATTTTTTTCTTCGACTATTTGATCATAGTATATTTCAATTAAATCATCATAGTACCATCCAAACATATCTCTTCTCAATTTAGCTCTATATCTCTTGTGTTCTTCTTTTCTCTTCAAGTTATAGAATACTACTCCTTCAGCCATTATACCTTTATCTCCTCGTTTACCTGAAAATCTTGAGAATAAGTATTCTCTAAACCAATCAGATAAATTGCTATAAGATCTTTCATGTTCGTGCCAAGATCGATAAGATAGGTGTTTAATAGCCTTACTGAATGGATACCACAAATGTCCGTCGAGCTTATATGGATTACCGTTTATATGTCGGCCAATTACTTCGCCAGCTTGTTCACCTTCTTCTTCTATATAACCTTTTGCTACTGCCATGAATATTCCTTCAACAATAGCAGTCCTGCCCTTTGATCCTGATATCTTTAACATATCAATTGGGTTCTTACGATTATATAAAGAGACAAGTCGACCCTTCTCTGTTAACAATTTAACATTGGTACCATCTATCTTCTCTACTGCTATAGTATCATTATCTTCAAAGACCCAATTAAAATTAGGATTGATTTCTTCAGTAACCAAACGAACTTCTGGTTTTCTTAATTGAAGTTTACGACCATGTTTTTTCCACTGATCTCTATTAACCTTATATGTTTTGCGAATAAAAGGACACTCAATCTTAGGAAAGTTTGTTAATTCGATCACTTTATTCCTCCCCCCAATACCAATACGAAGTTACTTTTGGTTTTATTGAAGAAATCCAGGCTCTGCATCATAATAAAAGTTTTGTAAATTCTCGTGTTCATCTCGATAGTGGTCACACATAATCTTATTTCTTCGACTCTTATTACATTTGATTCTCCAACCTTCAACCAATTCTTCTTGTATCTGAACATCCGCCTGTGAAAATTGTGGTTTAAGTTCTCCCCTAGGAACATCAGGAAGTCTGTAAGAATTTGATGTACAAGAACATATGAAAACAAAGGAAACTATAATAATCAATTTTTTTATCATTTTATATTCCTTGACCTATATATAGAAATATTATATATGCAGTTCTCCTTCAAGAGAGCTAATCTTTTACGAAGGGAGGTGATACCAAATGGGTAAAGAAGTAGGATTAGTCATCTTATTTATCGCGTTTCCTATTGTGATGATACTACTATTAGCAGGTGTTGGAATAAAAATATTAGCAGTATTAGGCATTTCGGCAGCATTAGGATTCCTGTTAAACTGTTTTAAAGAATAAGATGCCATAGTATCACCCAGAGGACTTTATGTAATTTAGATTACATATACTACCTTTGGTGATTTTATCCTACTAATCAAGACCCTGTCTCATCGGGGTTTTGTTTTTATTTTCTTCTCTTATATATAGAAATAATTATATAAACTAACTATAAAGGAGATTTTATTATGTCGAATGAACAAGCGAGAATTGATATGTTAGAAAAGAAACTAAGAGAAGTTATAGTAATAGCATCTCAAGGACTTAGAGCTCAGTTGTCTCGAGGAGATAGATCTTTTCGGGCTAATTACGGAACCAGTCTTAAAATGTCATACAAAATAGAAAATATATGCCGTAAAGCATTGGAGGGTTAATAGAAATAAATTAAAA
>Ga0316198_10000975_pt1 | contig 16136 bp, 16 predicted proteins | sample OudBieAanoxic_MG_FD_204935 | JGI IMG/M metagenome (GOLD analysis project Ga0316198, IMG submission 204935) | Coastal sediment microbial communities from Oude Bieten Haven, Netherlands - site A anoxic | ecosystem: Environmental > Aquatic > Marine > Coastal > Sediment | place: Netherlands...
GAGGGCCCGTCGAAGACGGCAGTGACCTTCACCTGCCGCTTCGTGGATTGAGCGCCGACTAGCGCGGGCGTGAGGAGGAAGGTGACTAGGGATAGGCAAAGCAGCCGCATAGGGGGCGGAGCATAGTCGACGAGTCCCCGAATCCCTAGGCCGTCTTGCGAAATTTCCGCCGCTGCGAGCGCGCTCGGCGTGATAGTTTGCCTTGGCAATGTGGACCCGCCTGCCTATGCTCGCGCGTCCCGAGAAACCTCCGAAGCCCTAGACCATCGCCTTGAAGACGGAACCCTCCATGCTCCCTAGAATGCTCGCCCGCGGCCTCGCGGTGGCGCCTTTCCTGCTCGCGATCGCGATGCTTGTCTCTTGTAAGGAAGAGGTGGTGGTCGAACCCGAGCCAACCCCGAGGCCGATCAAGATTTATCGGCTCGAAGGGCAGCAGGGGGCCACGCGGCCCGACTACCCGGGCCGCATCAAAGCGATCAAGGTCGTCGAGCTCGCCTTCGAGGTCGAGGGCCGCATCATCGACTGGAACGTCGAAGAGGGGCAGCGAGTCAAGAAGGGCGAGATTCTGTCGCGACTCGATCCGCGGGACTACCAGGCACAGTCCGAGGCTGCGCGCGCGCGTCTCCGGCTTGCCGAGGCCGAGTATCGACGTGAGAGCAAGTTGTTCGCGTCCGGTTCGGGCACGCAGCGCGACCTCGATGTAGCGACTCGTTCGCGCGACGTGAGCCGGGCGGAGCTTCGAATCACGCAGAAGGCGCTCGAGGACACCCGGCTTCGGGCGACCTTCGATGGGGTGATCGCCCGAAAGCTCGTGACTGACTTTCGGAACGTGGCAGCGCGCGAGCCTGTGCTGCTCTTGCAAGACGAGTCGGTGATGGAAGTCGTCGTCGACGTCCCGGAGCGGGACCTCGCCGGCGCCCAGAAGCAAACCAGCCTCGAGGTATTCAACAAGCAGGCCAAGCCGGTGGTCGAGCTCTCGGCTGTGCCCGGGCGGCAGTACCCGGTGAAGCTGACCGAGCTCGCGACCGCGGCGGACCCCAACACGCGCACCTTCCGGGCGACGTTCAGTATGAAGAAGCCCGACGGCGTCGGCGTTCTTGCGGGAATGACCGCCAAGCTCATTTTGACTGGGATGCGGACGACTGCGGCCGATGATTTCTTGCTGCCGGTGGAAGCCGTCCTCGCTGATAGCGAAGAGAAGCCGTACGTGTGGTTGGTCGACCCCGAAGCGATGACAGTGTCGAAGCTGCCGGTCGAGGTAGGCGAGATCACTGGGGACCGCATCGTCGTGAAGGAAGGGCTCGAAGGAGGCCAGGCCATCGCGATGTCGGGCGTCCACCTGCTCGATGAGGGCATGATCGTCACCGAGCTCGAGGAATCGGACGAGACTCGGAAATGAATCTCACCGACTTCTCGCTTCGAAACCGTGTCCTGATCATCGTTCTGACGTTGGGGGCTCTCTACGCTGGTTTTCAGTCGTTCAACAGCCTTCCGCGCCTCGAAGATCCCGAGTTCACCATCAAAGAAGCGCTGGTCATCACGCCGTACCCCGGTGCGACGCCGTACGAGGTCGAAGAAGAAGTGAGCGACGAGCTCGAGCTCGCAATCCAGAAGCTCGGCAAGATCAAGCGCATCGAGTCACGGAACATCCCCGGCCAGTCGACCATCACGGTGGAGATGCGCTCGACGGTCAAGAGCAAGGAGCTCCCGCAGGTTTGGGATGAGCTTCGGCGCAAGGTCGGCGACGCGCAGGCGAACTTGCCGCCAGGCGCCGGGCCTTCGATCGTGAATGACGACTACTCCGATGTGTACGGTGTGTTCCTCGGGCTCTACGGAGATGAGTACAGCTATCGAGAGCTTTACGACGTCGCAAAGATGCTGCGCAAGGAGCTCGTGCTCGTCAAAGACGTCGCGAAGGTGGAGCTGTTCGGAGTCATCAAAGAAGCGGTCTACATCGAGTTTGACCGGGAGCGGCTTTCGCAGATTGGGATTTCGCCTGATGCGATCTCCGATAAGCTCGTTGCCGAAGGGGTCGTCGTTGACGCGGGCAAGGTGCAGGCCGGGTCCGAGTATCTAAAGATCCAGCCCGACTCGCTGATCGACTCCACGCAGGACCTCGGCAACATCCTGATCAGCGCGGGAGACAACTCTCAGGTTCGGCTCCGCGACATCGCGAACATCGAGCGCGGGTACCACGAGCCCGCCCGAAGCAAGCTGCACATGGATGGCCACAAGGCCATCGGCATCGGCGTGTCCACCGAAAAGGGCGGCAACGTCGTCACGATGGGCGAGGGCATCAAGCAGCGCCTGCAGGAGCTCGAAGGGCAGTTCCCGCTCGGGATGGACCTCGAGGTCATCTACATGCAGTCCGACATGGTCGTCACTGCGATCGACGCCTTCTTGGTCAACCTCATGGAGGCGGTGGCGATCGTCGTCGTCGTCCTCTTGCTGTTCATGGGGCTCCGGAGCGGCTTGATCATCGGCTTCGTGCTCGTTCTTACGATCGCAGGGACGTTCATCTTCATGGGGCCCGCCGGCCTGGCCCTCGAGCGCATTTCACTCGGCGCCTTGATCATCGCGCTCGGGATGCTCGTCGATAACGCAATTGTGATCATCGATGGCATGCTGGTGCGCATCAAGGACGGGATGGACGCCGAGGAGGCGGCCCGCGAGGTCACCAGCCAGACGTCGACGCCCCTTCTAGGCGCGACAGCCGTCGCCATCATTGCCTTTGCTGCGATCGGACTGTCGCCCGACAGCACGGGGGAGTTCTGCCGGTCGCTCTTCATCGTGATCGCGATTTCGCTGTCGCTCAGCTGGGTGACGGCCATGACGATTACGCCGCTCTTGGGGATCTGGTTCCTCAAGCCTCCAACGGAGAAGGAGTTGAGCGACAGCAAGGGCGCACAGGAGAACGCGCTCTACCGGGGTTACCGGAAATTTCTCGCACTTTGTCTTCAGTTTCGCTGGGTCACGGTCGCCGTGGTGTTCGGCGTCTTTGCGCTCTCGGTCTACGGCTTCCAGTTCACCGACAAGACGTTCTTCCCGGCTTCCACGACGCCGAAGTTCCGGCTCGACGTGTTCTGGCCGGTTGACCAGCACATCGACGAGACCGAGAAGCATGCCGACATGATCGAGAAAGGCCTGGCCGAGCTCGAAGGGGTGACCCACGTTGCATCTTCAATCGGCCAAGGGCCGCTGCGTTTCATTCTGACCTTCACGCCCGAAAAAGAGCACAGCGGGTTCGCCCAGTTCTTGGTCGACATCGAGGACTACAACACGCTGGCGCGCGACATCAAACGAGCGGAGGCGTACGTCCAAAGTGTGGCTCCCAATGCGATCTCGTTCGGGCGGACCTTCGACTTGGGGCCGAGCAAGCCGGGCAAGATCGAGGCGCGGCTCGTGGGCCCGGACGTGAATGTTCTTCGCGACCTAGAACGGCAGACGCTCGAAGTCATGGAAGCGGATGGCGATGCCAAGGGCTCGCGCGGACGCTGGTTCGAGCGCGTGAAGGTCGTCCACCCGAAGCTTTCTGAAGAGCAGGCGGATGCTCACGGGATCACGACCCGGAGCGTCGCGATGGCGATTCAGTCGACGTTTGAAGGCCACGGGGTCGGCGTCTATCGGGAGCAGGACGAGGTGATTCCAGTTCTGTTTCGGCAGGCGGCGCCGCTTCGGCTCGACGTGTCGAATCTCAGCCAGATACCGATCTGGAGCCCGGTGGCGCAGCAGTACATTCCGCTCGCGAACGTCGTGACCGGCCTCGAAACCGAGTTCAGCGATCAGGTCGTCGAGCGCCGCAACCGCAAACGCACGCTCACGGTGGTGACCGATCCCGACAAGGACTCGGCGCCGACTCTTTGGAACCGGCTGGCACCGAAGGTCGAAGCCTTGCCGTTCCCACCGGGCTACCACGTCGAATGGGGCGGAGAGTACGAGAGCAGTACGGACGCCCAGACCGCGCTCTTTGCACCGATTCCGATGTTCCTCGGGATCATGGTCCTGATCGTGGTGGGGCTGTTCAACGCGATTCGCCAGCCTCTGGTGATTTGGCTCACGGTGCCGCTGGCGCTGATCGGCGTCACTGCGGGCCTTCTGCTTTTCAAGCAGCCCTTTGGCTTCATGGCCTTGCTCGGCTTCCTCAGCTTGTCCGGGATGCTGATCAAGAACGCCATCGTGCTCGTCGACGAAATGGACCTTCAGGTTCGTAAGGGGAAGCCGACCTATGACGCGGTGCTCGACAGTGGCGTGAGCCGTTTGCGTCCGGTGGCGATGGCTGCGGCAACCACGGTTCTCGGGATGATTCCGCTCTTCACCGATGCGTTTTACGTCGCGATGGCAGTCACGATCGTCGGCGGCTTGTTGGTAGCGACCGTGCTGACGATGATCGTCGTGCCGACGTTCTACGCGATCTTCTTCAAGGCGAAGAAGCGTGACGACCGGAATACAAAGCCTGCGCCCGCTTAGTGCGGCTTCCGCGCTGGCGCTACACGTCCGAAGTGTCTCGGGCGCCTGCGATGTGCAGGCCGACCAGCCGGGCGATCATGACCGCCAGGTAGAGCTGGCCGGTGACGCCTTCGAGAACCGCGATCGGTCGGGCGATGTCTGACAGTGGGGCGATGTCGCCGTAGCCCATCGTGCTGATGCAGACGAGGCTGAAGTACATCATCGCGCCGCCCAGGTCTCTTCGGTTCGTCGCGGCGGTGTCGGGGAGGCCGGAAAACGAGCCTGGGTTTTGGAGCTCGATGATCTCGAAGGTCAGGGTGAAGGCGACCGCGATGAGCAGGTACACGACGACCGATGAGAGGATCGTGTCGACGGACACGTCGCGGCGACGGAACAGGTGGGCGACGATGAGCGCGATGGCGTAGAAGAGCCAAAGGACGGTGATGAACAAGGCGCCAACGTCGAGTGCCGCAATGCCCGAGAGATGCTGCCCCCAGCGAGTGGCGAGCGCGACGACCGTCAACACGAGGAAGGGCCAGCGATGCTTGCTTGGGCCGACCGAGTAGACGCCAGCGATGAGGATGGCGTCGAATATCAGCTCGAAGACCAGGCCCGAGAGGTCTTCCATGACCGCTGGGCTCACCACGATCATGACCAGCAGAAAGACGAGGAGCGCGGCGTTTCGCGGGATGCGTTTGAGTAGGGGCGTCATGTGCAGCGCGCCAAGGCTACAGCGAGACTGGCGGCACCGCTAGCGACGCAACCTGTGAAAGCTCCAATGTTGGCCCCGCTCGCGATGCGCGGCGGAAGTTTCGCTGCGAAACATCCCGCGGACTTCGGGAAGCGTGATGAGAGGGGCGCCCTGGGCACGCTCGTCGAGTGACGGCTCGAGGTACACCGAGAGCAGGAGCTCTTTGACCGCCTTGGGACGTTCGTAGAGGGCGCGTGCCGTCGAGGGGCCTGACTCGATCGACACGCACTCGGACTGTCGCACGACTTGCAGGTGCCGGACGGCGCGCCTGATGTCGGGCGCTTCGTCTGCGACGACGGGGCAAGGGGCCGCGGCCAGCTTCCGCGAGGCGGTAGCGTCACTGGTGAAGACCAAAGGCTTCACCCAGCCGTGAAAAACGGGATGGTCGAAGTCGAGCTCGCCCCGCGCCGTCAGAATGAGCAGCCAAGGTGGCTCCCAAAGCCCCCAGCGGCGCTCACGCCAATCTTGCAAGGCGTCACCCCATCGCGGGTCGGCGCGCAGGTCGAAGCTCAGCTCTGGCTCATCGCGGAGAATCTTCCCGGTGATGATGATGGCGTCGGCTCGGGCGCGAGCGATGTGCAGCGCGAGGAAGTCGAGGTCGCTCTTCGGGCTGTGCTCGTTGATGCGAATCGTCGTCAGTGGCTGGTCACGTTTGGCGCGCCAGGCCGCGAAGCTGTGCGAAACCGCCGGGCGTGTATCGAGCGAGCTCCCGAATAGGGCGCGAGCGGCGCGGTCGACGCTGGCGGCGTCGGCAAGCTCGACCAGGGAAGCAGCCATGCGCTGATGGAAATGCGATTTGGGCCGTCAAGTCAACCGGCTTTGCGCCCAAAACTCGCCCGGCCGATCTCTGCCTGTTAACGTCGCCGAATGTGGCGTTGGCTTCTATTCGGGTTGGCCTTGGGAATTGCTTGCGCCGGCCGGCAGACTCCGGACGGCTCGCAGGAAACGGTGGCGAGCCCGATCCCCGTTCCGCAGCCGGTTTATCCGCGCGAAGAGCTGAGCAACGATTTGCAGGAGCTTTGGAGTCGGGTCGAAGAAGCGGTGTCGGTCCGTCCGCCCGAGCCGCCGGACGGAGCGAGCGAAGAAATCATTCAAAGCTGGGCCGAGGGCGCGTTCCGGGACTGGATCCTTCGGCGCCAGGCAGCCACCGACCGGGCCCTTGCAGCCACTCAGGCCCTTCGCACCCATCCGTTGTTCGAGCGGGGCATCGGCACTGCGCTCTTTGGCTACATGTACGAAGACATGGCGGGAAGCATTCGTGGCGCGCCCGTGCCGGAGAATATCGCTCAAGACAAAGAGCTGCTCGAGATTTACACGAACGCGCTCACCGAGCACCTGACGCCCTTCGCCGAGCTGTCGGCACGCGCGTACTACGCCTGCGTCGCGCTCTTCATCAAGCTGGACGACCCGCAGTGGGGCGAATGGGCGTACTACTGCGATGAGCGCGGCAGCGAAGTGGTCGATACGTTCAAGCTCGAGCCGCCGGAGCCCGTGGAGCCGGGGGCGACGGTTACGCAGCTTGTAAGCCCTCGCTGAGGGCGGCAGGGTCAGCGGCACCCGCGGCAGCACAAGCCGCACGTTGCCACCCCGGCTGCAAAGTGCCGGCCTCGGCTACTGGCTTACCACAGGGTTACCGCCCCGTACTTGGAGAGGGCCCTGTCCTTCGTGACGAGGCGGAAGCTGCCGCGCAGCGCCTGGGCCACGAGCATCCGGTCGAATGGGTCGCGGTGAAGAGGGGGCAGCGTCGCCAGCCGATCGATGTCGGCGAGCTCGATGCCGCTGATACGGAAGTCGTGGTCGATGAGCAGGTTGCGGTACAGAGCGTCGACCGACTCGTTGAGCCGGAGCTTCTGAAGAGCGGCTTTGATCTGGATTTCCCAAGCGCTCGCCATGCTGATGTAGACGTCGGTGCTGGGGTCGGCGATGACGCTGCGGGACTTCGGCGACAAACGTTGGTCGCCGGTTGCCCACCAAACGATTGCGTGCGTATCGAGGAGGACCTGCATGGCTAGGGGAGCGGGTTTTCGTTCTCGAAGAGGCTCGCGATTTCACCGCATGCTTCGAAGGCATCGGGCGCGCATTCGACCCAGCCCTTGAACGCGCCAAAGACCCGACCGCTGGGGGTGGCATCCGCCAGCGGCACGACGCGGGCGATGGGCTTGTTGGCCTTTGCGATGGTGACGGCCTGCCCGCTTTGGACGCGCCGCAGAAGCTTTGAGAAGTGCGTTTTTGCCTCGTGGATGTTCATCACGAGGTCGCCGGGCTTGCTGTCGTCGGACTCGGGCATGAACGGATGGTAGCGTGTTTTTCAGACTTAGTCTAAAATGGTAAGACTTAGTCGACCAGTGCCAGTGCCAGCGTCAGTGCCAGCGCCTAGACGACTGCGACGTGTTCCGGAGAGCCGGTGCGCTCTGTCGGTGGCTCGATAGACGCGGGTAGGTGCTTTGGCTGAATGAGGCTCATCGCCCGTTCGGCAAGCGTGGTGATGGTGAGCGAAGGGTTCACGCCGGGGTTCGCCGAAATCGCGGAGCCGTCGATGATGTAGAGGCCGGGATAGTTGTAGACCTCGTGGTTCTCGTTGATGACACCTGTCTCGGCCGAGTCGCCCATGCAGGCGCCGCCGAGGATGTGCGCGGTCGAGGGTACGCCGAGGAGGGTTTCGGTCATCAGCGTAGCGGTGACCCCTTCCGTCTTTTCGGCGAAGCGCTCGGCAAGGTCGGTGGCCTCTTCCATGAACGCCGACGGGGCCTGGGTCGGGTCGTCGACCTTGGTGACCAGCGAGCGTCGGTAGCCCGTCCGCCATTCGCGGCCGAGCCTCATGCGCAGGGTGCCCTCGAGGGAGCGCATGTAGAGCAGCACTTGCGAGTGCTTGGCGAGATCGGGGACCATGAGTGCTCGGAGCCAGCGGATGGGCTGGCGAAGAAACGCGCGGATGCCGCCCCAGATGCGCGAGAGGACGGTGGGCCCCGGCGCGTGCGGAGCGACGAGGGTGCGGAAGAAGCCCGAGCCGGCGCCGTACCGCACCGGCTCCATGTGGCTGTGCTCGTCCGTGTGCAGAATCGACGTGATGGCGACTCCCTTCGAGAGGTCGCTGCCTTTCTTCGGCGTGACCACCGCGATGAGTGACTCGCTGTTGGAGCGTACGAAGTCGCCGACGCGTTCGGAGAGCTTGGGCAGGCCGGCAGGGTCTTCTTTCATTTGAAGAAGAAGCGGCATGGTGCCCATGACACCGCCCGAGAGAATGACGCGATCGGCGCAGACCGTATCGCCCGAGCCCTTACCGAAGGTCGGTTTGGTTTCGACCCGGTAGCCGCGGCCGCCGTCATTCGGACGGATGGCGGTCACCTCGGTTTCGGGGCGCACTTCGGCGCCGTTCTTCTCGGCGAGGTAGAGGTAGTTCTTGACGAGGGTGTTCTTTGCGCCGATCCGGCAACCGGTCATGCAAGCGCCACAAAAGTTGCAGCCGGTGCGGTCGGGACCTTCGCCGTCGAAGTAGGGGTCGGGGACATTCTTGTTCGGCTTACCGAAGTAGACCGCGACCTCGGTGGGGTGGCAGTGCTCTTCGCGGCCCATGTCCTTGGCGATTTCCTTCATGACCACGTCGCCCTTCGTTTCGAGCGGGTTGGGCGTGGCGCCGAGCATGCGTTTGGCGGTCGCGTAGTGAGGCGCGAGCTCGGTCTCCCAGTCTTTGAGCGTGCTCCAGGAGCCCGACTCGAAGAAGGCCGACTTCGGCGTGGGCAAGGTGTTGGCGTACACGAGCGAACCGCCACCGACGCCGACACCGTGAAGCACGGTCATGTGCTTCATGAACGACATCTGGAAAATGCCTTTGAGGCCAAGCGCCGGGTTCCACATCCAGCGCTTCACGTCCCAGTTGGTTTTAGGGAAGTCTTCGTCCGCGAATCGGCGCCCCTTTTCGAGAACGAGAACCTTGTAGCCTTTTTGCGTCAGGCGATACGCGGAGACGCTTCCGCCGAAGCCCGACCCGATGATGACCCAGTCGTAGTGCTGCTCACTCATGGCCGTACTGTACGACGCGCCCGCCCTGAGATCGAGGCGGCCCTAGCTGCCCGCGCCGCCGATCGAGCGCTGCATGCCGACCAGGGTCAGGAGCTCCATGCGCGCGGCTTCGTCTTTGAGGAAACAGCCGGTCAGGCGGCTGGTCGTCGTCCAGGACCCGGGTTTGCGGACGCCCCGGTAACACATGCAGAAATGCTGGCATTGCAGGATGACGGCGGTGCCCTGTGGCGTCAGGGTCTCATCCATCGCGTTGGCGATTTGTGCGGTGAGCTTCTCTTGGACTTGCAGGCGCTTGGCGAAGGTGTCGACGACGCGCGCGATTTTCGAAAGCCCCACGACTTTCCCGTTCGGGATGTAGGCCACGTGCGCCTTGCCGACGAAAGGCACGACGTGGTGCTCGCAGTGGCTGTAGATTTCGATGTCGCTCACGAGCACGAGCTCGTCGTAGCCCTCGACTTCGGTAAACGTTCGCGACAAGTGCTCAACCGGGTCTTCGTGGTACCCGCGGAAGTGCTCCTCCATCGCGCCGAGGACCCGCTTCGGCGTGTCGAGCAGACCTTCACGCTCGGGGTCATCGCCAATGTAGGCGAGGAGCTTTCGAACGCATTCCTTGGCTTCTTCCTCGCTCAGCTTGTCAGTCATTGCAATTAGCCACCCTTGTGCCGCGCCGCGCCTCCGTCAAGTCAGCAGGCCGGCGCCTGTGAAGTCGCCCGAGCGACCAGCTGGGCTCAGGGCGTGCGCTTCGCGAGACGTCCGCGCGGCGAGCCCGAGAAACGAGTCGTGCTGCCCGGCCGCCGAATTGATCGGTTGAGCGCCTGACGGGGGTAGAGCCCGTCCCTTCGCACCCGTCGGCCGCTCGGCGGATCGGCGTCAGGCGACGAATCGGCGACCTGACGCTGGCTCAGGATGGGTAGCCCTTCGAGCGGCTTGGCCTGCGCAGGCTTGGCCTCGATGGGCGTGGTTTCAGACGGCGTCGGCGCATCTTTGGCCCTGTACACTTCGCCCCGGGCTGCCGCACCGCCGGCGCGTCGGCCCGAGTACACGCAGTCTGCAATCGAAAGGCCGCTCACGTACTGCCGAGAGCAGACGCCCACCGCGTTTCGTCCCGCGGCATACAGCCCGGGAATCACGCCGCCGTCTTCGCCTTTCACCTGACCGGTTCGCTCGTCGACGACCAAACCACCCAGTGTCAGCGTCGGGCAGGGGAAGCGCTTGCTCTTGATGCCTGCGTTGATGGCGAAGTAAGGCCCCTTGCGCATCGCGTGCATCTTCTCGGGGTCTTTGCCGAAGCGGTCCGCGGCCTTGCCGTCTGCCGCGTCGTTGTAATCATCGAGCGTCCTTCGAAGCGTGTCGACCGGAACCTTGGTGACCTTCGCCAGCTCTTCGACCGACTTGGCCTCTTTGCTGTTGAACCACAAGTTGAGAAGCGCCGGCGCCCGCTGGAACCATTGCGCCTTGCCGGGCTTGCACTGCTCGCGCGCGATTTTCTTGAGCTCGCCGTTGATGATGAGCAGCGCGACGCCGTCGTTCTGCTCGACCATCGCTTCGCCCACCGCAGCGCCGTACATGAACTCGTTGATGTACCGTTCGCCGTTCTGGTTGATAATCATGCCCTTGGCGAAAGCCTCCGGCGGGTTGATGAATCGCCACGCCGAGATGCGGTCCATCAGGTCAGTCTTGCCGCCCACGCTCTGCCCCAGCAAGATGCCGCTACCGTTGTCGGACGCGGTCCCCAGTGGCATCCCGGCGCCGTACTTCGGCGCGATTTCCCTTACCATTTGGCGGTTGTAGATGAAGCCGCCCGCCGCGAGGACCACGCCCTTCACCGCGCGGACGCGCTTGACGACCGAGTGCTCGGCTTCGATTTGGAAGCAGCGCTCACGAAGCTTCGCGGCCGTCTTCGGATGATACTTGACGATGGCGATGCCGGCTTGGTTCAGCCGGCGGTAGAGCTGGCTCCACAGGCCCTTTTCGATTTGCCGGTACTCGACACCGACGACTTGGTTTTGGCTGTCGATGACGAGACGGGTGACGCGGGTCTCGTACTCGACCTTGATGCCCCGGCCCTGTGCGGACTTGCGAAGCGGTTCGTAGAAGCTTTCACCCGGGAGGCCGGCACCTTTGGCGCGGTGACCGCGCGGCGCTGGCTTGGCCGCATCTTTGTACGGGGAGAAGCCTTCGTTGCCCGAGTAGTACAGGTAGTAGTCGTCGGTCGGGTAGCTCGTCTTGTATGGGCAGAGCGAAGCCTCGAACGGAACGCCGTGCCCTTCGAGCCAGCCCAGGTTCTCGACGCTCTTGTTGCAGAAGTCGCGAAGAGTCTCTTCAGAGACGACGCCCTTTACCTCGAGCGAAAGGTAACGAAACATCTCGTCGGCATCGTCGCTGACGCCTGCTTGCTCTTGGATGTGCGTACCGCCGCCGGCGTAGAACACACCGCCGCTGATGGCGGTCGCGCCGCCCCCGTGGAAGCGGTCGAGAACCAGCACCCGAGCTCCTTGGGCCTTCGCCTCGAGCGCCGCGCAGGCCCCTGCGCCACCGAAGCCGACGACCACGACATCGGCCTCGTCGTCCCAGGCTTCAGTCTCGCTCTTGGTGAGGACGAGCGGTGGATCGGCCGGTCGCGGGGCCAGTGATTTGTTCCCTTTAGCCATAGGGACGAAATAGAACATGTTTCACTTGGGCTGTCGAGGCGATTTGGTTTTGGCTAAGGCGCCAATTTTGCAAGGCTATTGGCCTGGCCCGCGCGGCATCGAAGGTCCCATGCGTCCAGGTGCGTTCCCCCGGTGCTGCAGCCGCGCGCACAGCGTGCCCAAAAGGCGTTGGCCTCCTCCCAGATTCGCCCTTCTTGGTCTTTCCAGTCGGCATCGAAGCCGGCCGCCGCGGCCTCTTCCGAAGCCCGGGTCAGCGCGGTCGCAATCTGTTCGTAGACCAAGGCAATCCGTCCGTTGGCCACGGCGTACACGTCACCCGGCCCGACGCGAAGCGCCTTGAGCAGCGCAAGCGCCCGCTCGACCGCGACGGTTTGCTCTTCGAGCCAGGGCGCAAAGCCTTCGAGCTCCCCGCTCCACTTCGATGCGAGCGCGGCGTTGGTCACGTCGTACAAGGCCTCGTACGCGGCGCTCGCCGAGCCGAAGGGGTCGGACGGAATGGCGTGACCGCCGTTGTGCATGGCGCCCGGTTGGATGACGACGGCTTGTTCCTTGCCGCGTTGGCAGCCGAGCGCAAGACAGGCGAGCAGACAAGCAGCGACGGTGGTGGAAGCGATTCGCATCTGGTTACCGCAAAGCGTCGGGCGGCTGAGCGCGGGGGACTGCGCCTTCGAGGAAGTCGATGTAGCGCGCTGCAATCAGGCCGACGAGGAGCATGTCGTTGTGGTCAATGCGCGGGACTTCGATGTACTCGTCGGCATGAAAAAGCATGGCGAGCTCCTTGCCGTGGTGGACGTCGACCGTGCTATCCGCACGCCCGTGCGCAACGAGCACCGGGCACGACACCTTCCCCGCGAAGTCGCGGGTCATGAAACGGTGCTTGAGCAGGCTTCCCACGGGAAGCCAGGGGTAGTGCTCCTTGGCGAGGTCGACAATCGAGGTGAAGGTCGACTCCATCACGAGCGCGCCCGGGTTCACCTTCGAAGCGAGCTGCACGGCCACGCCGCCGCCTAGGCTCCTGCCGTGAATCGCAATTCGATTCGCCTCGGTGCCGAGCTCGCCCGTCACGAAGCGCCAGGCCGCCATCGCATCCCTGTGCAGGCCTTCTTCACTTGCGACGCCGCTGCTGCCCGGGTAGCCGCGGTAGTGGATGCCAACGAAGTCCCAGCCCTCGCTCAGCAGTAGATTCTGCAGCTCGATCTGGGCGAGCAGCGACGAAGCATTCCCGTGAAAGTAGAGGACGACGCGGCGCGGCCCGGACCAGACCGCGTCCCGGTGCCAGCCGTAGAGGGTTTCGCCGTCTTGCGTTGGGATGCTGAGCTCGGTGGCGCCAACCTTGCCGGCAACCTCGTGCAGCAGCGGAACGCTGACCCCATCGGGCCCCGGGAAAACCATCTGCCGTTGAAACTGTGCGAACACGCTGCGCATGAATTACCATGCCAAGCGATGACAGGAAGCATGAAAACAGTCGCGCTCGCTCTCGTGTTGCTCTCGACGGCCTGCGGTGGTTCGAAGTCCTCAGCGCCCGGGTCGAAGGGAAAGGTCAGCGCCATGGACGCGATGGGGCTCACGCCGCCCGACTCGCCCTGGGAAGCGATGAGCGTCGCCGACCGTGAGTTCTACATGATTGGCAAGGTGAACCCCATCATGAAGGAGCTTTTTGCCGCTCACGACGCCGAGGAGTTCGGCGACTTCGACTGTGTCGACTGCCACGGCGAAGAGATGCGGGAAATCGATTTCAAGATGCCTGCGCCTTCGATGTACATCGTCCCGCCCGAGGGCACGCCCGGGCACCGCGGCATGATGTCGACCTTCCCCGAGGAGGTGGAGTTCATGCAGGACGTGGTGACGCCCGCCATGGGCAAGCTCCTGGGCATCGAGAACTACAGCTGCGCCGGCTGCCATCCGAGCGAGGCAGCCAACAAGAAGAAGGCGGCTGCGCCCAAGAAAAAAAGCTCCAAGTCTTAGCGATGAGCGCCCCGCCGGCCAGCTTTGACCCGGCCAGGCGCCCCTGCTAGCGTTCAGCCACTTTGTTGGGAAAGGGAGTCCGATGACCTGGGTCATTACACGTCTTTGCCGCGACTGCGTTGACAAATCCTGCGTCGATGTGTGTCCCGTCGAATGCATCTATGAGTACAAGGGTGACGACCGCGAGGCGTTCCCAAATCAGCTCTACATTCAGCCCGAAGAGTGCATCGACTGCGGCGCGTGCGAGCCGGAGTGTCCCTGGGAAGCGATTTTCGAAGACGCTTCGGTGCCGGAGGTCTTCACAGAAGACACCACGCTCAACGCGAAGATGATGGATGCCCAGGATGACTTCGAGGTTCCCGTCAACGACGGCACCGACCAGCCGACTCCCGAGCAGGTTGCCGAGAACAAGGCCAAGTGGGGCCTAAGCGCCTAGCTCCCGTTTTCTGCGAATCAGTCGGTACACCGCGTAAGCGTACGCCGCGACCAAGACCGTGACGGCCAGGTAGCCGACGTTTCGGTAGAACTCCGCGAGCTCGATGGCCGTCCAGCCGAACTGGCCGACGAGCCGGTTCATGTCGCCGTCGCTTTCGCTGCCAATCGCAGAGCCCCATGGCATCTTGGACAAGTCGGCGACGGCGCTGCGCCAGAGCGTCACTGCGTGCGTGAAGCAGACCGCGGCCGGAATCAGCGCGACCCAACGCCAGAAGTCCCAGCGCAAGCGGTCGGGCCCGGGGAAGTGGAAGGCGATGAGAATGAACCCGGCAAAGAGCAGCTCGCCCAGCGCGCCGGACAGGATCTGCCACATCAGGGTGGTTCTCGCTGAAATCAGAAACGTGATGACGATCCAAGCCAGCGTCACCACGGACACGCTGCCGAGCATGAACCGGTTCTTCTCGCGGTAGGTGTGGAACAGAAGCCAGCCGAGCACGCCTGCGACGATGAGGCCCATCAGCACCGACTGGTCGTCGTACCAGAATGTGAAGAACGGAAGTGGAATCGCGATTCGGCTGCTCAGCCAGGACCCGGCGGCGTGGCCGAGCTCGTGGAAGGGCATGCTCACCAAGAACGACAAGAGCCGCCCGAAATTTCCGGAGCAGAGCCACAAGCTGAGCAGCAGCACCACAGGCACCGCAACGAGATTCTCCAGGCCTTCGTCGAATTGGCTTCGGCTGTGCGTGAGGCCTGGGCCTGTCGAGAGTGATGGCGCGCGGCTGACTATGGGCGCGACCATCGGCGGCACCGCGGGAAGCGAAGTTCGAAGCGCACGGGCCAACTCGAAGAACGCTCCGTCTGGGAGCCACATCCCCCCGCAGTTGCGGCACTGCCAGGCGCCGAGCTCGGCGGGCGCCTCCTTGATGCTCAGCGGTTGCATCGCTGGGTCGACGCATTTGGGGCATCGCGTCTCGGCTTCTTCGCCGAGCGAAAGCGGGACGATGTCGGTTGCCCTGCTGAGCGAACCACGCCCGACGAGCTCGCGGATTTCATGGCGGTCCAAGAACAGCCCGCGACAGTGCGTGCAGAGCTCGACCTCCACGCCCGGGCTCGCTTCGTAAGCCGCGAGCGGCATCGAAACGCAGTTCGGACACCCCCCCACGCGCTCAGTGTAACGAGGTTTCGGGCGACCCACACACCGCAGCACTGGATTCGCCATGCGAGCGCCGCGGCCTCGCTGTATGCTTCCCCGCATGCGACGAACGCTCGCCGAAAACGGCGTTTTCTTGCTTCGGGTTGCGGTGTCCCTACTGATGCTGAGTCACGGGATTCCGAAGGCGCTCGAGTACGACACACTCGTTCAGAGCTTTCCTGACCCGCTCAACGTGGGCACCGAAATGAGCGCCATGCTCATCCTCGCTGCCGAGGTGGGCTGTTCGGTCTTGCTGCTCCTCGGCCTGTTCGGCCGCTTTGCTTCGGCCGTACTCTTCATCGCGATGATGGTGGCGGCCTTCGTGCATCATTTCGAAGACCCCTGGGCGATGAAAGAGCTTCCGCTGCTCTACGCCGCGGTCTACGCCTGCCTCACCTTCACGGGCCCAGGCTCGGTGTCGATCGACGGCTGGTTCGCTAAGACGGTGTTCGAAACAAAGGAGCCAGCTTCGCCAAGGCCGCCTCGAGTCGAGCCGGGGGCACCGACGTGAAGCAGAGCCTGACCCAAGTCGCGTAGTCCGCACCGCAGGAGCTCCCCGGGGTCAGCAGCACGCCCTGGTCCGCGCAACGCTCCAACAAAGCGCTGCAGTCTTTCGCGCCCGGTTCGAGCAGCGCGCTCACGTCGATGAACAAGAAGGTGCCGCCTTCGGGTCGCG